>Ga0335071_10001122_pt1 | contig 28792 bp, 23 predicted proteins | sample Lox_Sample_15_FD_206724 | JGI IMG/M metagenome (GOLD analysis project Ga0335071, IMG submission 206724) | Soil microbial communities from Loxahatchee National Wildlife Refuge, Florida, United States - Lox_Sample_1.5 | ecosystem: Environmental > Terrestrial > Soil > Wetlands | place: USA...
TCGGTTTGCGCCTCGTGTCATATGGCCGACGGCAGCGGCGTGCCCAACCTGCAACCCGCGCTCAGAGGCGACGCCGTTGTCACTGGCGATCCTGACCGGCTGATCCGGGTGGTGCTCGAAGGTCCGGCTCGGGTGCTGCCTGCCGACCGGCCCCGTTATTCCAATACCATGCCGCCCCTGAGCGCACTGACCGACGAACAGGTTGCATCCGTGCTGACCTATGTTCGCCAACAATTTGGCGGCAACGGCTCCGCCATTCTGCCGGAACAAGTCAAGGCCGTCCGGAGTCAGCTCCCCAACCATGCCGCCGGCCAGACCCAGTAGGTTCCCCGTCACGGCTGGTTCCATTGACCGTAATCGGCGGACCAGCCGCACCATTAGCTTGGCTGGCTTCACGTTGATTGAGTTACTGGTCGTGATTGCGGTCATCACCATGCTGGCCGGTCTATTGTTGCCTGTTTTGAGCCGGGCGCAGCAGAAGGGGCAACGAACCGTTTGCCTCGGCAACCTCCGGCAGATCGGTTACGCCTTCCGGTTGTATCTCGACGACCACGATGACCAATTTCCTGACCGGCGCGATCTGAAAGCCAGTCTGCCCGGCGGTTACCGGCCCTGGACGAGCTGGCCGCCGTCGGATCCGCGTGGCGGTTGGGCGGCACTGGTGCTGCAAGACTCCGGGGCCACCGCTCCACTCTGGTCCTGCCCGACGGCGGTCAATTCGCCCGTCGGCAACGCCGTCCCATCGGCCCAAGCGGTGTCCGATGCCACCAACGCGGCGATCGTCCGCTACTGGCTGTGGCGATTCGATCGCACCAACGACATGAATACGGCGGCAATGCTCGAGGATTTTTGGGGCAAAACCGAACCTCAAGCCATGGCCGACCTCGCCGCCGCCAACGACCCTACCGTGGGAGAAATTCGGGGGCCGAACGATGTGGAATTGGCCGTGGACCCCTATTTCCCCATGACCATTCCCACCGTTCCGGCCGAGTTCCGCGGACGCACCGTTCATGCCGGCGGACGCAACCGGCTGTATCTGGATGGCTCGGCCGGATTTTTTAAAGATGCCCGGACCCCGAACTAGGGCTTGGGCAAAGTGGTGTGCCGTTTGGTAAAACGCCAAGACTTCCGGACCGGGGGAAATGGCTGGCTGGAACTTGAAGCTTGGGTGCTATAAAAGCAGCCGGCACTGCGGTTCTCATCCACGGGAGTACCGGGAGATCGCCGTCCGCAGGGCGTCGGCTTCAAATGGCTTGCAGATGATGGAATCTACTCCCCCCAAGGGGCAGTCTGAGCAGGTCAATTTCTCGGGAAAAGCGGTTATCATCACAATGGGTTGCCGGGGTGAACGCTTTTTGATGGCCGCCGCCAGTTGATCGCCTCGCATCTCCGGCATGCAATAATCGGTGAAGACCATGTCGAATTTGCCAGGCTCAAACATGTCCAGCGCTTCGGGTCCGCTTTCGGCGCCCTCCACGACGTAACCATCATCCTGAAGCAGCATCTGGACGGTGTAGCGGACGAGCGGTTCATCGTCCACCACCAGAATATGCTTTCGTTGGTCGGTCCGGTTTTTCATCATCAACCCACCTAAAACGCATATTGCGTGCCAACTCTGGTTCCATTTTAAACCCAAGTAGTTAGCCAAGTCGGCCACTTTCCATGGGATGTTGCAGCCCATACTTCACAGCAGCTTGGCGCGATGATTGGACACTACTCCGGGAGATGGTTTTGTGTTTGTGGCCGTCTTCAGCTGGATTCCAATGTCAGAAACCGCAAGGCTTTAAGCCGTTATGGACTGGCCGACTTGGTCACCGCCGCGTAACATTCCGCCATCATAAACCCGGCTGGCAGGTGTGCACATGAGCAGGAATCCTACAATGTTCAGTCGTGACGGAAACCGCCTTGTCTGGCGGCGGAAAGATCAAATCCTTTGGGTCGAACCGTGGGGCGCCGATTGCATCCGCGTCCGCGCCACCGTCCGCCCCGAAATGCCGCTCCGTGATTGGAGCCTGCTCCAGCCGCGTCCGGATTCACCCAAAATCACCATCGAAGCGGATGGCGCCCGGATCGTCAATGGCCGGCTGACGGCCACGATCGATATCGAGGGCCGGGTACGGTTCTTCAAGTCCGGCAACCCCGAGCCGCTGGTCGAGGAGATTTTCGCGCGGACGAATCACCCGCCGTCGCGAACGTTCAAATCCGTGGGCGGCGATATGTATCATGCCGAGGCCTGTTTCACCGCGTTTGACGGCGAGCGCATCTATGGCCTGGGCCAGCGCCGCCACGGGTTGCTCGATCAAAAAGGTTGTGTGCTGGAACTCACCCATCGTAACTCTCAAATTTCCATTCCGCTGCTCGTGTCCAGCCGCGGTTACGGCCTGCTCTGGCACAATCCCGGCATGGGCCGCGTCGAACTGGGCCGAACCCAGACGCGCTGGGTGGCCGACGCCACGCGGTTGATTGATTACGTGGTCATGACCGGCGACGGCTACGCCGGTGTCTTGGAGCGGTACGCGGATTTAACCGGGCATCCGCCGGTGTTGCCCGAATGGGCGGCCGGTTTTTGGCAGTGCAAACTCCGGTACCGGACCCAGGATGAGCTGCTGGCGGTCGCGCGCGAGCACAAGCGCCGCGGCCTGCCCCTGTCCGTCATCGTGGTGGATTACATTCACTGGACGAAGATGGGCGAATGGAAATTCGACCCGGCTTGCTGGCCCGACCCGAAAGGCATGGTCCGGGAATTGAACAAGCTGGGGGTCAAGGTGATGGTGTCCGTCTGGCCAACGGTGAATCCGGACAGCGAAAATTATCCCGTATTGCGGGATCGCAACCTGCTCGTCCGCACCGAGCGCGGGATGAATACGTTCATCCGTTTCACCGACACAAATGCCAGGCACACGGTCATTTCGCATCTCCTGGACAGCACGCATCCCGAAGCACGGGAATTTCTTTGGGGCAAGGTGCGGCAGAATTATTTTCGCCACGGCATCAAGGTCTGGTGGCTCGACGCCATCGAGCCCGAGATGCTGGTCTATGACCACGACAATGTACGCTACCACGCGGGCAATGGTGTCGAAGTCGGCTGCCTTTACCCGCTGTTCCAACAGCAGGCGTTGTATGAAGGTATGAAGGCAGAGGGCGAAAAGGATATCATTTCGCTGGGCCGCGCAGGCTGGGCCGGCAGTCAGCGTTACGGCGCTGCCATCTGGTCGGGCGATATCCATTCGACGTGGGAGGATTTGCAGCAACAGGTGCGCGCCGGGCTGAACATCGGTTTGAGCGGCATCCCCTGGTGGACGACCGATATCGGCGGTTTTTTTGGCGGCGAGATTGACACGCCGTATTTCCAGGAACTGATTGTGCGGTGGTTTCAATACGGCGCGTTTTGCCCGTTGTTCCGGTTGCATGGCTGGCGTAACAGTTCGCTGACGCATCCCGAGACATGTGATCCGACCAAAGGCGGTCCGAACGAAGTCTGGACCTTTGGTGACCGCGCCTACGGCATCATCAAGGAGATTTTGTTCCTCCGTGAGCGGTTGCGGCCTTACATTCTGAAGCAAATGAAACTGGCGAGCGCGAAGGGTGCGCCGCCAATGCGGCCGTTGTTCTTTGATTTTCCAGACGATGCCGGATGCCATGCGATTGACGACCAATTCATGTTCGGCCCGGATTTGCTGGTGGCGCCGGTGTTGAGGTCAGGGGCGACGAGCCGGTCGGTCTATTTGCCGGCTGGTGCCAAGTGGACGGAGGCCTGGACCGGAAAGGAACTGAAGGGTGGTCAGACGGTGAATGCCGAAGCGCCACTGGATAAAATCCCGCTGTATCTGCGTGAGGGAAGGAAACTGCCGATTGCCCCCTGAGCCCGATGGAGAACCTTCAACGCTCAACTTTGAATGCTCCGGCAAAGGCCAGCCATTGGAGGTTCGGCGTTCGATTTTGAATATTGAATGTTTCCACCCATGCGATGAACAAGACCTCCTACACCACGCGTTTCAGCTACGCGGCCCCCGATATCGCCGGACAACTCATCTTCACGTTTATCATCGGCGGATACATGGCCAAGTTTTTCACGGATGTTTACGGCCTGACCGCCATCACCTGCGGCAGCATCCTCGGGCTGGCGCGGTGGATCGACGCCGTGGACGCGCCGGTTTGGGGCATCATTTTTGACCGGACGCACAGCCGGCTTGGCAAGTATCGCCCGTGGTTCCTCTGGTTGTGCGTGCCGTTCGCGCTGTTCGGCGTGCTGACGTTCCTGACGCCCGATTTTAGCTACCAAGGCAAGGTGTTCTATGCGGCGGCAACCTACATCGCGTGCAGCGTGCTTTACACAGGTATCAACACGCCGGTGACATCCATCCTTACAACGCTCACGACGAATCCGCAGGAACGCATCACGCTGATGAGCTTTCGCATGTTTGGGTCCAAACTCGGCGTGCTGGTGGTGAACCTGACCGCCTTGAGACTGGTGGCGTTGCTTGGCAACGGGAACGACCGCAAAGGCTACATGCTGACCCTGCCGATCTTTGCGGTCTTTTCCGTTTTGTTGTTTCTGCTCGCGTTCCGGAACCTCAAGGAGGTCGTCCCGCAGGAGAAAAAAATCCAGCCAATTCTCGGCACCTTCGGCGCGTTAAAAGGCAACTGGCCCTGGTTCATCATTTTCGGTAGCAGCCTGCTCTTTTGGATCGGTTTTATTTCCCGGGTGTCGGTGGTGCCTTATTTTTTTCAATACAACCTGCACCGCAAAGACCTGACCTCGCTGGCCTACAGCCTCGATTTTATTTCTCTCGCCACCGCCTTTTTGCTGCCGTGGTTCTGCCGTTGGACATGCAAAACCGCCGCTTGGGGCTGGGGACTGGCGGCGATGGTGGCCGGCCAGTTGATTTTATATTCTGGTCTTGTTTCCGGAAATTCCATCCCGCTGATCATGGTCGGCTGGATCGTCGGCTTTCTCGGCAGCGGCATGGCAATGGCCGTGCCGTTCTCGGTGCTGTCCGACAGTGTGGATTACGGCGAATGGAAGACCGGCATTCGCGCGGCCGGTCTGCTGACGGCTGTTGGCGCGGCGTTTTGTTTGAAGGCCGGCGCCGGTCTCGGCGCGGCGATTCCGCTTTGGATCATGGGTTTGAACGGCTACCGGCCCAATATCGCACAAACCCCCGCCGCGCTGAAGGCGATTGAATTCGGCATTATCTGGCTGCCGGCCATCTGCCTGACCCTCAGCCTGGTGCCGGTGCTGTTTTACCGCCGGTTCGAACGCTTGGAACCGCAAATCCATGCAGAACTGGACCGCCGCCGCGCAGCGTCCGGCACACCATGAACTCGAAGGAGGACATCCCGCCAGAGCCCCGGCTCGGTTGCGACAAAATAATAAACGACCGCATCAAAATCTGACCATCGTCATTTCGACGAAAATAGTCGCATTTGGTGGCTGGCTTCGGCCATGATTGCCAGACGCTCGCGCCAGATGACTCGACCGGGATAATCCGGAGGCAGAAGCGAGGCCGGTAGCAGAGGATCGCCATTCATCACGTTGAGCCAGGCTTCCCGCTCGGCTTTGAGCCAACGGTGCAAATTATTCGCGTCGGCTAGATTATGCAACGAGCGGCGAGGATGGCGGTGCAACACGTTTTTGTATTGCGCATAACGCCGGTTCAATTCGGTAAAATCCCATGCGCCGGCGACAATCTCGGCATCCGTTTCCCCGGCCGATGGGCGAGCATTGAGAAAGATCAGGGATTCGACATTCACCGTCCTGTCTGCCAAGAGAGCGCATTGTTCATTGACGGGATCCGGTGTTATCCAAACGCTATTTTGCAGATACCCAAAACACAGACTGCGCAGATAACGGCGCAATTGGTTCCGTTTATGGCGGCGTGATTCCGGCAGATCAAAAAGCACCAATCGCCATTGACCATCCCAGGTGCGGTTCCAACAGGCCTCTGGATTACGCCCACCCAAGGCGCGGAGTTGACCGGACGCGGTCAGCCGATAAAGGCGATCTCCGGTGTTATCAAACCGTCGTTCGATCAATTGTTGTTTCGCAAGACGCTGCAACTGGCGTTGGAAACCATTTCGATATACCCAGCCTTCGTATGAGTCGGTCAGGTTGCGGAATGTCGAATGAGTCAGAGTTTCACAGGTCCAGCACAGCAAGAACAGGAATTCCTCGGATTTCGCATTCATATGTTTCAGTCTAACCTGTGCGGTTAGCGGTGCGACAAAAATTAATGCGGTCGTTTATTCATTCTGTCGCGCTACTTGGGGAGGACAAATTCACTGCCAGGACATCAGGTGCACAACCGGTGGATGCCGTGATACAGCCGGTGCTGGGCTTGCGGATCCTGTACGTGCGTGCCCACGATCAATTTCACTCCGGGTTTCCACAGGCGTTTGACCCGGGACAGAACCTCCTGCGGATCGCCCACCACCCGGGCGTGGAGGATGATCCCGGTGCCGGCCAGCGCGTCGCGAAACGCTTCGCAACGGTTGTAGGCCGGGTCCGTTTGCGGACTGAACGCGCCGTCCACCGCCATCAGGTTTCGGATTTCTTTGACCGCCGGCAGCCAAAGGGCCCAGTCGCCGCACGAATGGATCGCCGTGCCGCCGAAGGCGTCACCAATCCGCGCGCTGTGTTCGGCGCAGAAGTCCGCGTACATGGCCGGCGACACCATGATGAGATTGTCCGTGCTCAGGCCGATGCCGGTGCCGTTGCGCGAACTGGCAAAGCCGTGGCCTGGTCGCGCCAAAGCCGGACCGATGAGATCACTCTGGATTTTGGTGAAGCGAATCAACTCGTCGGCCAGAACGGAGAGAATCCTTTTGGTGCGCTCCGGCTCATCCCGCAGCGCCATCAGAAACTGGGAAATATCCACCAGCCCGCCCGCCACGTTAATGGGAGACTGAATATCGCACCAGGACATCGGCAGGCGTCCCTTTGTTTGTTCCAGGAAATATTCGATGGTTTTCAGGGTGTAGCGCAAGATGGGCCCATCGACAACGGCTTGCGGGGTCAGTTCGGGCACCTCAACCATGCTTCGGTAAACCGGTTTGACGGCCGGGGCCTGGCCGGGCAGCCATTCGTAGTCGGAGCCAAACGCCGATGCCGTGGTGCCAATGCCGTACCATGGTTCCAAATAAGCCGGCGCATCGGTCAGGTAATCCATTGCCCGGGTCAATCCGCCGAGCTGCCAGCGCAGGGATTGTTTCAGATCGCGGCACGCGTCGCGGAACACCTCACCCACCCGGACGCGCTGCCAGACGGCGACGCCTTCCTTTTGGCGGAGAAATTCGGCGTATCGCCGGTCGGCATCGGCGGCGAAGGCTTCGTAGCGAGCGAAGTCAAATTGGGCCGGGTCCATCGGTGTTGCCGGCATGGCCATGGCATCGGCTTTGGTGTAGTCAAATTTGGCAGTCATGAGCCCTTAATCGTTCTCCTCTTCATTCTCGTCCTCGAAAATAAAGGCGAGAACGAGGACGAAGAGGAAATGTCACGTGACTGGTTGCGCCTGATATTCCTTCCGCAATTCGTTCACCGTGTCGAAAATGGCGTTGATCTGGTCGTCGCGGACGGTGTGGTCCATGTTGATGCAGCATACGCCGGTAAGCCATGGGTTGTCCGAAAGCCGGACCAGGCGAGTGACAGTGTCGTGGATTTCACCGGGTGTTTGCCGCACAATGCTGACCGGATCCAGCCGGAGGTTGAAAAACGTGTGAGGCAGATGGCGGCGGAGCAGGGCGACGTCGCCGCCCCAACCGAGGTCCAGGAAATCCAACCGCGGCAGTTTGGCATAAGACGCCGCGAAGCGGTGGGGGTCTTTGCCGCAATGATGGATGCCAAATGGCTGATGCCGCCGGCTCCATTCGACGTCAATGGGCAGGAGAAACTCCTCGTAATTATCCACCGAGATCATCGTGTGGGAACACTCCGAGTGCAGGAGCACCGGCTCGCGGAAGTGGCGCACATTGCGGTTGACCGAGACGGAACTGGAGCCGGTCTCGGTCTGAATGCCGTCGGTAAAACGCTCGAGGACTTCCGCCAGCTTGCGGAACTGCGCTTTGGTTTCAGCCGCGCTATCCACCATGTCGAGGAAAACGTCCTGCCCGCGCAGGTCGAGCGCTATGTTCAACACCCCGCCCCAGTTGATGTCGCCCAGCACACGGCCGTAGCGGGTCTTGAGCTGGTCGCGCAGGTGTTCAAAGCGTTTCGCCGCCGCGCTCCGAAACGGCTGGTCGGGGTCGATCGCCAGAGCCTCGCGCTGGGCGGGAATGACATCGGGTGCACCATCCGCCTTGTACTGGATCCGGCACCCGAGCATTTCGGAGACCATGAATCCGGCGGCGTTGTGCACCGCCCCGATCATGGGCAGATCGCGATCGTGATCCGCGCCAAGGCCATGGCGGCCGAAACGGTCATGCAACACCTGTTCCATGTGTCGTTCACTTTCGACCCGTTTGGCCGGGTGATAGAAAAAGTCCTCGTCGAACGTGATGCCGGCCTGGGCATGCCACCAGGAAGGGTGCAACACCACGTCCACCGGAAGCATTTCGTTATGTAATTGCGGATTCCGATACCAAGGTTTTGGACTCGCGGATGGTGGGCGATTTGGACGATCTGTGTGCACGGGGCAAAAGTAAACAAAATGGCGATCGAATTCAGCCGGAAAACGTCGCTCTAACCGAAAACGGATTTGCATTGGTCCTTCTCTTTTTTTGCGAATCCGACGCCATAAAAGGGCTTGGCGATTTATCCCCGGCTTCCGTGATGGTGCGTTCATTGACGCGACCGGTTGGCCTTGGCCAAAATCGGCAGCTGCAAATACAGCGTCTTGCTAATGTGTCGGTGATGGCGAGCCGGGGGAGAGGGCGTCAAGTTGCGTTTGGATCGATTGCGCCAGGGTGTGGTTGCCTTGAGCCCGGGCCAAGGTCAAGGCCTGCTGCAACTGGTGGATCGCTTCCACGGCTCGTCCCTGGCTGGCCAAGGCATTGCCCAAGTTAAAATGCGGTTCGGCGACATCCGGTCGTAATTGCAGTGTCCGCTCGTAATGTTCAATGGCGGCCGCGAAATTACCCTGGCTGGCCAGCACCATGCCCAAATTGTTGTGCGCCTCGGCATAATCCGGTTTGAGCTGCAGCGCCAGCTCGAACTGGCCAATCGCCTCCGCCGGCTGGCCTAGACCGGCGTATGCGTTCCCCAAATTGTAATGTGCCTGGGCAAAATCCGGTTTTAGTTGCAGTGCCTGGAGGTAGTGTTTCAGAGCGTCAGTCGTCCGCCCTTGGCTGGCCAAAGCAACGCCCAGATTGTTGTGCGCCTCGGCATAATCCGGCTGGAGTTGCAGCGCCCGCTGGTAATGTTCAACCGCTGCGGTCGCCCGGCCCTGAGCCGCCAGGGCGATACCCAGATTGTTGTGGGCCTCTGCCTCGTCCGGTTTGAGTCGCAGTGCCTGTGCGTAATGATCCGCGGCTTCGGCAAACCGGCCTTGATTGGCGAGCGCGACCCCCAAATTAATGTGAGCCTTGACATCGTCGGGCTGGAATTGAAGAGCTTGTTCAAAATGCCCGATGGCTTCAACCACCCAACCTTGGGCGGCCAGGGCCATGCCCAGATTATTGTGGGCCATGTAGTTTTTCGACGTGCAGGCTAACGTATGTGTCCAAAGCGACAAACTGTCCCGCCAATACCTGGTTTGTATGCGTGCTAGCGCCAGGAAAATGCCCAGAATCGCCACGGCGGCAAAACCTATTCCAAGGCGGCGCTGGCGCCGGTCTCCGCACCAATCCCTCGCTCCCCAAGCCAGTAGAATGTACAATCCGATTTGGGGCAGATAGGTGTAGCGGTCGGCCCAGGCCTGATCGCCCACTTGCAGGAACCCAATGACGGGTACGAGCATTCCCAGATACCACAGCCAGCCGACCAACAAATAAGGGCACCGTCGTCGTCCGGTTACAGTTCCGACAGAAATGGCCAACAAAATCAACAGGGACAGGCCGATCTCCCAGGGGGAAACGTCGCCTCGCGGATGCGGATAAAATGCGGCCAAGCCTGCTGGATACCCCAACTGGCGGAGATAAACGACATAGGCAACCAAAGCGTTTTCAATTCGGGTTGCCAGACCAAAGGCGTGCGCCGACCCGATGGCATTCCTTTGCGCCAGCACAGTGACAACGCAAGTGGCGCTGCTCAACAACAGGAAAGGAATCTTCTCGAAAAGCAGGGTGGACCATGCCTGGAGCAGGGTACGCTCCGCAGGCGAGGCCACTGGCGCCAGTCGATTCAACGGCCAGTAATCCAGCAGGAGCATTACAAACGGCAAGGTCACCAGCATGGGCTTTGACAGCAGGCCGAGGGCGAAAAACGTCAACGCCAGGTTATACTCCAGGGTCCAGAGACGCGGGGTGGAAGCCGGCGTGGTTGATATCGCGGAACCTGACACCCGATTCGCCCCTGCCAGCGGTCGTTGCGCGAACCGCTCATAAGCCAGGAGCGTCAGCACAAAAAACAGTCCGCTTAACACATCCTTGCGTTCGGTCACCCAGGCCACCGATTCCACTCGCAAAGGGTGAATGGCAAACAAGGCGGCTGCAAAGGCCGACGGCCAGAATCCACCGGTCAGGCGGCGGAGTAGCAGAAATAACAGGCAGGCGGTCGCGGTGTGCAACAGGACGTTTGTCAAATGATGGCCGGCCGGGTGCAAGCCGAAAAGCTGGCAATCCAACATGCGGGAGAGGGCGGTCAAGGGCACCCATTCGCCGGCACCGTTGACGTGCGTGAGGATACCGACCACCCCAGGCAGGCTGAACCCGTGACAGACTGCCGGATTGTCGTAAACGCAAATGTTGTCGTCGAAGTTGACGAAATCGAATTGGCGAGTCTGGCCGAACACGACCCAGACGGCCAGCGCCAGAAAAAGACAAACCGCGAAAGAGCGCCAATGGCGCAGTAAACACTCTGTCGGTGGCAAACCGTTCCCGTCCGACCGGGTGACACCGCCGGACGGCGCCGGTTTGCCGGGCTCGCTGGGAGGATCGATCTTTACACTCCGACGCATGCCAATTGGCCCAACGGTATCGGGGTGAAGGCGTGCGTCAAGTTCAGCGAGCTTGTAAGCCGTCGCCGGGCATGAGTTGATTTCGCTGTTGAAGGCGTCTCGCGTGAACAAACCAGGGCAATCTATTCGTGGCCGCCGTGCTGGCGCAGCAGTTCCGCCACCGCCGGGGTCCCCTTCGTCACGGCATAGTACAGCGGAGTCTTGCCACTGTGATCCCGGGCGTTGACATCGGCTTTATTGGCCAGCAATAAATCCACCACGTCACGATGGCTGCCCACGGCCGCATAGTGCAACGGCGTCGCCTGGTTGTTGTCCCGGGCATTGACATAGGCCCGGTGAGCCAGCAGCAGGAACACCACTTCCTTTTGGTTTTGGACTCCAAACGCCGCGCAATGCAGGGCCGTCCGGCCGCTGTCGTCCTTGGCGTTGACGTCAGCCTTGTTGGCCAGCAACAACTCCGCCACGTCCCGGTGTCCCATGATGGCCGCATTCTCCAGCGGCGTCGCGCCGTTCTCGTCCTTGGCCTGGAAATCCGCCCGGTGGGCCAACAACAATTGCACCACGTCCTTGAAGCCACCCGCGGCAGCTTCATGCAAAGGCGTGGCGTTACGGTCGTCCCGGGCATTAACCTCGGCTTTGTTGGCCAGCAGCAATGCCGCCGTCTCCTTGAATCCTTTGGCCGCCGCCAGGTGCAGGGGCGTGCCGTTGCGATTGTCCCTGGCGTTGGCGTCGGCTTTGTTGGTCAACAACAGGAACACCACCTCCGTGTAGCCTTTGGCCGCAGCCAAGTGTAAAGGAGTTTCTCCGTCGTTCGCTTTGGCGTCAACTTCTGCGTTTTTAGCCAGCAACAGCACAACGACCTCCGGGTAGCCGCCGGAGACCGCCAGATGCAGCGGCGTCATGCCGTCATTGTTTTTGGCATTCGCATCGGCCTTTTTGGCCAGCAGCCACTTCACCACCTCTTTTTGGCCATAGGACGCCGCCTCGTCCAATGGCGTTCCGCCGCTGTCGTCTTGGCTGGAAACCAGGGCTGGATTTTGCCGGAGCAGCGATTTGACTTGTTTCAAATTGCCCTCCCGGGCGGCATCATGAATTTCGTCGCCGAAACCGGAACTGCACAAAATCAGCGCAGCGAGCACCGTCATGGCATGGCGGAGAGTCCGGAGTCCGCTGGGCTGTCTTAAACCAGATTGCATGTGATTAAATGGGGTAACGAGCAGCAGGCACGATGCCATTTGCAATATAAATGGAAGCTGGGATTCATTGCCAACCTAATGAAATATGGGAGGTTGAGCGGTCCCAGCGACTTGAGCCCGGGGGTGGGGGTGGGAAGTTGACCTCGTTTTAGCCTTGTTTCGAGGATGATCAACGATGAAACCGTCTTAATAGGTTGCGACGACGGTGGTCGAGCTGATGTTACCGGGAAGAATGACCCAATCGCCGTCCAGCATTTTCCAGGAATGGCCATCCACCGTGACTTTTGCGATCGGCTTCTCCCCGGGCGTCCGGAAGCGGAGACGGATTTCGTGCGGCGGATTCCGCGTGGGACTCTGGAGCTTCGCCGTAATGCTGCCCACCCCGCCCTCATAGATGATTGAAGTGTTTCCAAACCAGGTGGTGGTATTCTCTATTCCGCATTGCTGCCCGGGTTTCAGCCAATCGCGCGGAACGGCCTGGCCAATCAAAAGTGTGTCGCCTTCCTCACGGACGAACAGATAGCGCAGCCAGCCACAGGCATTCGCTTCATCGGAAGTTTTGAACACGTCGCCCAGCCAATCTCCCATTTCCGGAAGTGAATGTTCGGCGTTCATGTGGACATCGGGAAAATGGTTGAGGGCGATGGCGTTGAACGCGGCGCGCAAGGCCTGTTTGACATCGTCGCGATAGAGATAAGCCTCGACGTCGAGCAGGAGACACGCCTGCATGCACATGCCGCCGCGGCCAAACCAGAATTTGTCGAAATCGTCCAGCGTGTAGCCATACTGATTCGAGAGGAAAAGGTTGTCCTCGTAATCCTTGAGAATCCACTGCGCTCGGACGGATTTAGGATCGATGGCTTTGGCGATGATCAGGTGCATGGCCCCTTCGAGGGTTTCACAGATCCAGCCGAAGCTGCGGCCGCGACGCTGGACGTAGGCGGGAATTTGCGGAATGGCCGTGCCGTCGCGCAGCCGGACGACCGGTGACCGGGCGGAAGCGTCCAGAAAATGATCCACGAGGTTCTTATGATACGCCTCGGCGGCGGCGCGTAGGCGGGGAGCGTCCGGGTGCTGGATTTGTTCAAGCGCCCAGGCTGTCCCGTCGAGTCCACGCCAGGTGTAGCAACTGGTGGATAGCCAACTCCACCAATCGCCAATATCCTCGAGGTCCCCCGGCGGCAATAGACCCGACGCCAGGTCGTACCGGCTGGTGGCACGCCCGGTTTCATGGATGATCCAGTTCGCGCCCGCCACCATGCCGGGTGCTGCGCGGCGCAGCCACGCTTCGTCGCGCGTGAAGCGATAGTGTTCCGCCAAGGTCCAGAGGATCCAACCATGGTGCTGGTTATATCCGCCGGCTTCGTAACCCGCGGCTCCGTAGAGGACGCCGTTGGTCGAGTCGAAAGCGCCCGGCAGCCCAACTGTTCCTTGGTAACGCAGCCAGGTGTCAAGGCACGCCTCGGCTTCCTGATGGTAGCCCCGGCGGTCGAGTTCAAGCACCATCATGCACGATTCGTTGCCGTAAACACCGTAGTTTAGCGAGCCGACGCGGGCGAACCGCCGGTTGCTGCCTGGCTCAATTTCAGAGTTGATGAGCAAGTGGGCGGGCACGGCGCGATAAAAATCATTGAGAACAGGTTCCGGGGTGATGAGGCGCGCGCTTTTATTCAAGACCTTCCGCCAATAGTCGCCGGTGGCTTTTCGCTCCCGTTCAAAATCAAGGGCAACCAGCGCACTGACTTCGGACGGACTGCTTAGCGGCAGGAAGGAAAATTTGACCGTTACCGATTTTGTTTGATGAGCCCCAAGCAGAACCTCCCACGCCAATTGGTTCGACGAGACAACCGGATACGAGTCGGCGATGACCTGGCCGCGCCAGTGGTTGCTGCTGCAAATCAGACCCCGGCGATCCAGCGTGAAACGCTCATCGTTTGTGTTGCTGCGGATTTTGATGGGCAGTTCGATCGTGCCTGGACGGCTGGTGGTATTCGTAAAAACGAAACGGAGCATGGCTACCACACCAGCATCAGGTGCCGGCGGCGGCCCGTTGGACTTGGTACCGGCGAGCATTGTGGCAAAGGCGGTTTGAACAACACGCACTCCGTTGCTTTCCCAGGTGGTAATACAAGTCGGGATGGACTCTTCCTCGAGGGAACGATCCACGGGCATTTCCGGCAGGCCGAAATCCAGATGAATCGGCGGCATCTCGAGGTCGAGACGGGGTGTATCATCTGCCGGAAGTCGTCTCATATATTGGTCATTCCAGCGGAAGGATACGCTGCCGTCGGCATTCAAGCGGAATTTCTGGCGGGTGCCATCCATGCCGAGAACGTAGCCAATCCGCGACTTTTTGGGCGGCATACCGTTCCACGCAGAGGTCCAGGTTTGTTCCGGCATCCCGGAGATGCGGTCGTAGAGGGTCTGCTGTCCGGCGAGCTTTGCCTCTTTGGCGATCGTCGCATAATCGCGGGGATCATTTCCGGGAAGTATCGCCGCGCCATACTCCGGCAGAAACAGGGGACCGTCATTCAAATCATCCACCCGGAAGGTGAACACGTTTGTGCCGTTCCTCAGGGTAACGAGCGTGCGATCGAAGGTGTTGGGATCGCTGTTGGTAGCGGTTCGAACTTGCAGAGTGGTCGTTTGGCTGGTCGTGGCGGTTACAGCCAGGATTTGCCCGTTGAACGCCTCCACCTGGAAGTTGGATGCAGAGGAGTATTCCCAGGCAACACGGAGGGAGCGATCCACCACGGTGGAATCGGTCAATGCGTGTAGACGGTCAATTGCTGGAAGCGGTTGATCGCCGACAACACGGATTTTGAGGGTGAATCGCCCGGTGGACGAGTAGTCTTTGAGGTCCGGATACTCGTGGGTGTTGATAGGGCGGAAGGTGAATTGAATCGAGTTGCCAGAAACGGATTGCTCGGTGTCAGCGACGCGCCATCCGCCATTGTACCAATTGCCCAACTCCATCCAGCCGTTGGGGCCGCCTCCCGATTCTCGATCCTTGGGCAAATGCTGTTGGGGCCAGTGGCTGCCCCAGTATTCGAGTCGGAATTTGGAACCCTCCGGAATGGCCTCGGCGAAATCCACCGTTACCGAATGTAATTCTCGAGGGTCTTCCCACATGAGTCCCGGTCCTTCCGGCAAAGGCATGCCATACGGTGCGGCGTCAAAGAGGCGAGCGGGAAGGTCCTGGCCACCGACGCGGCAGAGTGCAACCGCCACCCCGAAGACGATGAGTTTGAGCCTGAACTTCATGCAATAAACAATCAATGGTCGATCCATTCAGATCATTTCTCCGGCCGATTTGCCCGCGAGCCAGCGAAACAGGTTTGCGCACCGCGCAGCAGCAGTCCAATCGAACCGCTCAATCTACGGAGGCATCCCACAAAGAGACTCCACAGTATTTGTTGGGGTGAGCGCAAGCGATAAATGCGCGCCGGGTGGAGTGGCCAAAGAGAATCGCCGAACAACACCGGACTGCTTATGAGAGAGTGGTTTGCACGGCTTTTCTCTTAAACTCCTCATCAAGACGCTTGGAGGCGAGGGTCGGAATCGAACGCGGAAGCCTTACCGTTCCGAGCCTAACACACTCTGTTTCAAGGCTTACTATAGCTTGATATTAAAGGGGTTCAAGCTGTTTTTTCGACTGCTCATTCAACGCTCGCTCATTGCCCTGTTACCGCCCCTTTATTGCTCGTCAGGTGAAGAATCAGGTGAAGAATTTATCTGGTGTTCTTTACCCGCTGGCGGGGTTCTTCCACCTGCCGGTCTTTGGACTCTTGAACCAGGCCCAGCCGAGAAGGAAGGCAAGGACAGCGTGCAACACGGCCGCCGGCCACAGGAGAGGCCCGACCCATTCGCCGCCGATGGCAAGGCAGGCGAAATACACGGCGGCGAGTGTGTTGTAGGTCAACATGCCGAACGACGCCGGTCCCGGCCAGCAGCCCACGCCCAAGGCGAGCAACGCGATGCCGGCCACGCGAGCCACGACGATGGAAACGGCGGCCAAGTCCGCGCCCAGCAGCAATCGCCCGACCAGCGCTGGCGCAACCATCAATGCCACACCCGTGGCGGCTTCGGCCACACCGGTTAGGATGAGCAGTTTTTTCATCGCCCGCCCGAAGGATTCAGCTCCGGTCCTAGTTATTCACTTCGGCACCGAGTTCGGTGGCTTTCTTCTGATCCGCCGCGGTCAACTGCTTCGGGCCGAGTTCAAACGTCAATTTGTCAATCGTCCCATTGAACTTGAACGGACAGTCGTAGTGATATTCGACGAGGGAAACCGGCGTGCCGGTGTCCAGCCCCACATCAAAGGTCTCGTCTTCCGGGAACATGATGGGCGTGGTGTGCTCCAGGGATTTCGTGGCGACCCGATTACCATCCACTGTCAACTGGCCACTGCCGCCTTTGCCCAGACCCGGACCGTTAATTTCGAATTCGAACACAATGCTGTGTTTTCCGGGTTTGAGTTCCGGGCCTTCCCACGCCGTCCGTTGCAGGCCCAGCAGATTGTAAAGAAACACCACATGGCCCTTGCCAAAGCCCAGTTCACCCTTGCTCAAGAACAGGCCGTAGCCGCCGAACCGTCCACCCTCGGTGGCAATCATGCCCTCCGCTCCGCCTTCAGGGACGGTGATTTCCGCCCGGATCATGTAGGAGCGGTCCAGGATGTCCGGCGCGCAGGAGGCTGGCACGCCGCTCAATTCGCCCGAGTAGGTGAAAGTGGTCCGGCCCGCCGTCGCGCTCGGACGCGGCGTCATGAATCGGGCGAGCGTCGAATTGTCCAGCGGCAACACATCGAACTTCGCGGCTTCCTGGTAGAAGAGCGTCTGCATTTCCTTGAGCTTGTCGGGCATCTGGGTGGCGAGATCGTGGTCCTCGGTGAAGTCTTTCTGGATATTGTAAAGCTCCCAGCTATAGCCGGAGATGACATCCGGCGGCGTCTTGGCGCTCAATTCCCACGGAATGGTCACTGGCGTCGTGGCCGCCACCCAGCCATCGTGATAAACGGCGCGGTTGCCCAGCATCTCAAAATACTGCGTTTGGCGCTTGGACGGCACGTTCGCATTGGTCTTGGGCCAGGTGTAAGTCATGCTCACGCCGTCGAAAGGTCGCTGCTGGATGCCGTTGATGGTGTCTGGCGCGGGAATGCCGGTCGCGTCCAGAATGGTCGGCACGATGTCAATGACGTGATGGAACTGCGTGCGGATGCCGCCCAGATCGGTGATGTGGCCGGGCCAGGACACGCACATGCCTTGGCGCGTCCCGCCGAAATGCGAGGCCACCTGCTTGACCCACTTGAACGGCGTGTCAAACGCCCAAGCCCAGCCCACGGCGTAGTGCGGGAACGTCAGGTCGGAACCCCAGAAATCATAAAACAGGAACTGGTCCTTGACCGGTACCGTGACGCCATTGAAGGTCGTGAATTCATTCGGCGTTCCGTTTGTCGTGCCCTCGGCGCTGGCCCCGTTGTCGCCACTGATGTAGAAGATGAGCGTGTTGTCGAGCTTGCCTTCTTTATCAACCTCGTCAATCACGCGTCCAATCTCGTAGTCAGTGTAGGCGAGATACGCGCCGAACACATCCGCCTGCTTCACGAACAGCTTCTTCTCATCCCAAGACAGTTGGTCCCAGTGCTGCAACCCTTCCGGCCACGGCGTCAGTTCCGCGTTCGCCGGAATGACCCCCAGCCGCTTCTGATTGGCAAAGATGGTCTCGCGCAATTTGTCCCAGCCGTCGTCGAACAGGTGCAGGGCGCTGATCTTGTCAATCCACTCCTTCGTCGGATGATGCGGCGCGTGCACGCCGCCCGGGACGTAATAAACGAAAAACGGTTTGTCCGGCGCAATCTCGGAGAGTTGCTTCATATACTGGATCGCGTCATCGGCCATGGCGGTGGTCAGATTCCACTTCCCCTGCTGGCCGAGATACGGGTAAATGGCCGTGGTGTTGCGGAACAGGTTCGGTTCCCACTGGCTGGTGTCGCCGCCGATGAACCCGTAGAAATACTCGAAGCCCATCCCCGTCGGCCATTGGTCGAACGGTCCGGCCTGGCTCGCCTGGTAAAAGGGGGTGTTGTGGTCCTTGCCGAACCACGCCGTCGCGTAGCCGTTCTCCTTCAGGATTTCGCCGATTGTCCCGCATTCCTTGCGGATAACCGAGTCGTAACCCGGAAAACCCGTGGCCGCCTCGCCCACGACACCAAAGCCGGCCACATGATGATTGCGCCCGGTAATCAGCGCCGCGCGCGTCGGCGAGCAGAGCGAAGTGGAATGAAACTGGGTATAGCGCAATCCGTTCGTCGCGATGCGGTCCAGCGCCGGAGTTGGAATCACGCCGCCGAAGGTGCTTGGCGAGCCGAAGCCGCAATCGTCGGTCATGATGAGCAGGATGTTGGGCGCGCCCTTGGGCGGCACGATGCGCGGCGGCCACCACGGTTTTGAGTCGGTGGCTTTCTCCTTGATCACGCCGCCGAATTTCGGGTCAGGCGGCGGAAGCTGATTGCCGCTGATGCTGGTGGTGGCGTTAGGCGCACCGATGACACCGCTGGTTTCGATTTCTGCTCGGGCGGAAGAAGCAACGGCGCCCATCAATGTGGCCGAAGCGGTCAGACCGGTCAGGCCGTATCTCATCAGGTTGCTACGTTTCATAATTTTCCTTTCGGTTCATCTTCCAGGTGTAAATTCATTCGGTCAGATTGCGGCATAGTACGGCCCGGGGTCCATGCTGGCAACCGAAACACATTGATTAAAAATTTGTCCCTAGTTGTTCTCTCGGTTTTCGTTGATCAAACTGTTTCGGCGGGCATTCTTTAGCCGCCAGTATTGGCCGACGGTTTTCGTGGCATCGTCCAGCCAATCGCGATCCGCGACCAATGTAATCAATTCGATGGAGCTGAAGAATTTCACGTTGTTGGGTTTCGGCCTGCCAAGCGCCCGTAGTTTCCCCGCGCTGACGAGAACGGCGACATCTTCTATCGAACAAGTCAACAGTTTCGCCACGTCACCCGCCAACAGGCGTGCCGGGAGGCCTTTGGCCGCCGAGGTCGTCAATGCCACTTGCGTAAGGTCGTCTGTCATACTTCACTCGATTTCATCTGGAAACACTTCATCTTCAAGCCACCCCGCCAGAGCGGGGATCCTTGGAATTGTCAACGGGCAACAAGGCTTTCAACCCGGTATCCTGATTGCGCCACCGGAATGCAAACCGCAAACACACCTGGCAAGTCAACGGCTCATGCGCTTCTGCCAGCGGCCAATCCATCGCAAACCCGTGCGGGCTCATTCCCGCCGGCAGCGATACCGCATGAACGATTCCCGTTTCGATATTCTTGCATGCTATCCACATATATTTTCATCTGCCTTTCTGCCGAAGACCCCAGACCCACCCAGGCACAGGAAATCTTCAAGCCACATTTTGTACCGACATTGGTGAAGTTGCCGTCATGGTTGAAACCGGCTCTGTCGTTGCCTCCACGACACTGTGATCCGCGGTCCAGGGCACGATGCCACGCAGCCGGCCCATAAACTGTTTCACGACCGCCAGCCGTTCCCGCCGGTTCATTTCCGGCGGCAGGGTCTGGGCGAATTTCAGACACACCTCGTGATTCTCGTAGCAGGCGAAGATCCAGGGAGCCAGCCGATTGGGCCACCGCGAGCCAAAACGCGAACGGACGTGATCCTTGGGATAATGAAAAACCAGTTTATTTCCCTCGCGCGTGACGACTGGCTCATCATGGATCAAAAGCAAACTGCTCAGGATTTTGCAGCCCTTCCGCCACTTCGCATTCCCGCCCTCCACAAACTGGAACGACTGTAGGTATTTCCGATCCTTCAGCGCATAGCGCACACTTCGCCATCCTTTATCCTCCGGCAGGCGATTTTCTTTTTGGCTGGTCATGTACGTGCCCACATAGAAAGCGATGGCTTCGGCATTCGACAAAATCGGCAGCGTCTCACAACGGCCAAAGGGAGGAACCACTTCCCCGCCCTTCGCCTTGGCCTTGCGGTTGCGTTTCTCGACCCGTGCATTGGCCTCACGAACCACTCGCCACACCTGCCGCAAGTTCGGATTGGCCGAAGCGAGATAAATCCGCTCCAGCGCATCTAATCGTTCCTTGTATCCGGGCAACCACCTGCCATCTCCCAGGTAGCCGTGGCGCTTGACGGGGTTGGCCTCGGAACACGCTTCCAAATCGAAGCCCGACTGGATGTCGAAAGGGAAGGCGACGGCCAGGTGGTAGTGAATGGCGCCGCGTTTCTGCCGTTCAGGAACCGCGATGTGTTCCACGGCGAGCTTCGACAGGACATGGGTTTCAAAGGAGTGGAACCGTTTTTCCGCAAGTTTTCGGTCCCGGATGTTGTCTTTGAAGGTGAGCGTCATGAAACCCATGTACTCGATTCCAACCCGGTCAATCAGGTCTTGGAGATTCAGGCGGAGGGTGTCGGCTTTGCGCGCGATGGCCGTGCGTGAGCCGAGCAGCTTTTCCTGGTCCCAGGCAGATACATTTTTCTCTTCCGGTGCTGATGTAAGTAAAAGACAAGGAAGGGGACCGCCCCCGGCGCTCCGCTCCGGGGTGGTCCCCAGCCCCATCCAATTGTTCACCGTTTTGAGGCTGCGGTTGAGCCGCGTGGTGACTTCGGTTTTGCCGATGAAACCCGCCACCGGCATTTCAACTTCCAGATTCTTCGTTTTCATTGTTTTTTTTGTGGCGGTGGCCCGCTTGTCTGGCCACTGCTCCCTATAAACGGAGGGGCGGTCATTTTGGATGACCCTTGAAATGAGAAAACGCCCGTGAACACGAGCGTTATTGCGTTTTTGACCGGTCAAGTTATCGGTCAAATTCAGTCGTCAGTTTCGTCCGATTCAGCCCCCTTCGCCAGTCCGCGTCGGCAAATCTCCCGCGCACCGCTGGCGTCGTAGTCATCCCCAATAGCCGTGAGACCGGCCAGCCTTCGCTCGCTCCGCAGGCTGCGCTCCCGAAACTGTACGGCCTCACTGGTAAAACCAATATGGTCTGATACTTCGCCACCAGGCTGCGTGCGTTGATGCCGATCGCGTCCCTGCACCCATCGCGTCGCATCCCTCGCACTCCGCCCTGCCGTCGAAAAATCAGATTCATTGGCTTCGCGCTGGCGCGACTCGCCCGGTTAATTTCATCAGTTTAACGGGCCTGCCGGCGGCAGGCTTTTGTCGAGTTGTTTTGACATAGCGCCTTTTCTTTGACCGCCTTCCTCCGTTCCCTCTTCCGCCTGCTGCTCGCTGCTCTGGCGTGTTTTTCAATAGGCTTTTAGGCGCACTTCGCGCGGCGGGTCCATTTCACTGCCAGGTAACGCGCCAACGGCGCCCCGCCCCCCGCCCGCCCTTGTCACGTTCCCTGCCTGCGAAATTTCCCCGCAGTCAGTCAAAAACACGCCCCCGCCCTGGTGAAGCGAGCAGCATACGGCAGACGGACGGACAGCGGTTTCAAAAAAAAGCTTATGAAAACCCAATCTTTATTATTTGAAGCGTCAGCTCCAGCTCCGGTCCGGCCATCGTCGGTTTCAAAACCAGTCTCAGCCAAAATGGCCAAGCTCGGCGAGTTTCGCGTTTTGACCCTCCGCGAGACACCCGCCTACGGCAAGGCCGAGACCCCCGACCATGCCGCCGACTACTGGCGCAAGAACATTGATACCGACCCCAGACATAATCCCGACGTGGAAACCCTCGTTTGTCTGGTCCTGAACACCCGCCGCGACATTCTAGGGCACTTCATCGTGGCCACCGGAACGCTGGACACCCTGCTTTGTCATGCTCGCGAAGTGTATCGCCCGGCCTTGGTGGCCAACGCCGCCGCCATCGTGGTCATGCACTGCCATCCCTCGGGCGACGCCACCCCCAGTGAAGCGGACATCAAAGTGACGCGGGATTTAATCCGCGCCGGCCAGCTTTTGAAGGTGGAACTGCTGGACCACGTCATCATGGGCACGGCCACCGCTGACCAGCGACAGGTTGAAGTGCGGCTGACACTCCGATTCGTTGTGCGCTTGGAGGATGCGTTGCGCTTCGTGCTTATCGCTCGTTTTGAGACTCGTTTGAACGCCGGTGATTTTGTGTTTGAGGTAGAAGACGCCCCAGGGACGCCGGACCAGACCGAATGCTTGTTTCATGGTTTCACTCATGGTTACGCGAACGTCTTCAACCTCGGCTCGCTCGCCCGCGCTCGGGAAATCGTTGGCAAAACAGACGGCAACTGATTTCGCCGCCGGGGCCAGCAAACAAACAGAGGAATCGCCAGCACCGGAGTTTTTTATTACCTTTGAGCCAATGAACAGTTTCCTCAAAGGAAAAGTCGCGCTGGTCACCGGCGCGTCGCGCGGCATCGGGCGCGCGATTGCCGAACGGCTCAGCCGGGATGGAGCCGCCGTGGTCATCAACTATGCGAGCAATGCGAACGGCGCGCGGAAACTCGTGGGCGAAATCGAAACGGCGGGCGGCCAGGCGCTGGCCGTGCAGGCAGATGTGGCGCGCGTTGCCGAGGTGGTCCGGTTGTTTGACCAAACCATCGCCCGCTTTGGGAAACTGGACATCCTGGTGAATAACGCCGGCCTCATGGTCACCAAACCGGTCAGCGCGATGACCGAGGCGGAGTTCGACTGCATTTTTGCCGTGAACGTGAAGGGCACCTTTTTCGCCTGCCAGCAGGCGGCCACCCGGCTGGCCGATGGCGGGCGCATCATCAACGTGTCCAGTTCGACAACGGTACGGATGATGCCGAACTATGCGGCTTACGTCGCCACCAAGGGGGCGGTGGAACAACTGACGCGTTCGCTGGCCGGGGAACTCGGCCCGCGCGGCATCACGGTTAATGTCATTTCACCCGGCCCAACGGAAACTGAGTTGTTTAAGGCCGGAAAAACGGCGGAACAGATCCAGAAGTTTGCGCAATTGGCGGCTTTCGGACGGCTGGGGCAGCCGGCGGAAATCGCCGACGTGGTGGCTTTTCTGGCAAGCGATGCAGCGGGCTGGGTCACCGGCCAGAACCTGCGCGTCAATGGCGGCGCCGCGTGAACCAGAGTTGAACATGGACGCTGCCTTCTGGAACAACCGCTACGCCGTAGCCGGCCATGTTTACGGCGAGGCGCCCAATGCTTTCGTGGCGGAAGTTGCGCCGCAAATTCCCGCCGGCCCGGTGTTGTGCCTAGCCGAAGGCGAAGGACGCAACGCCGTTCATCTCGCCGCGCTTGGCCACCGGGTTACGGCGGTGGACCAATCGGAGATTGGCTTGGCCAAGGCCCAGCGTCTGGCTGGCGCACGCGGCGTGGAAATCGAAGCCGTGCTCGCCGATCTGGAAAATTATGCCATCACTGCCGGCGCGTGGGCGGGAATCATTGCGACATTCGCACATCTGCCGCCAGCCTTGCGGCGATGGGTTCACTGCAAGGCGGTGGCGGGGCTTCAATCTTGTGGTGTGTTCGTCCTCGAAGCCTACACGCCGGCGCAACTGGCGTTCGGCACCGGCGGACCGAAAACGCCCGAACTGCTCATGACGCTCGCCGCCCTGCGTGAAGAATTGTCCGGCCTCCAGTTTCTCATCGCCCGCGAACTGGAGCGCGATGTGATCGAGGGCGACGGCCATACAGGCCGGGGTGCTGTCGTGCAAATTCTCGCCCGGCGGCTTTGAAACATGCCGTTACCGCCTCGGACCGCCGTTTTGTTCGCCGCTGATAAGGAAACGGAAGTTTAATGGTTGGTGCGCCCGGGTGGAACGCGGAACGGTTTTCCCGTTTCCAAGACTTCCAGAAATTTTGCTTGCGCCGGGCTTTGGTTCCGGCCTCGGATACGCTGCAAGTGGAGCGGACGTTGGATCGTAAAATCCTTCAGCGGAATGATGCCTAGGGAACCAGCCTGCACTTCCAAGGCGACAATCAGGCGCGAAACGATGGCCAGACCCATGCCGGCGGCGACCGCATTTTTGATCGCCTCCGGGCTGGCCAGCGACAGGAGCGGTTTGATTTTCAGCCCTTTCCGGCGCAGCGCCCGCTCCACCACCGCCCGCGTGCCGGAGCCTTCCTCGCGCAGGATAAACGGTTCCCGGCAAATTTCCCGGATGGTCACCCGACCGCGATTCAGCAACGGATGACCGGCGGGCGCGATGACCACCAGCTCGTCCTGGAAAAAAACACTGGATTCCAGCTCCTTGGATTCGAGCGGCCCCTCGGTCAGGCCCAGTTCAATAACGCCTTCGAGCAAAGTCCGCTGGATGTGCTCCGTGTTGGCGGTTTCCACCTGCAATTCAATGTCGGGAAAACGGCAATGAAATTCCGCGAGCACTCCGGGCAGAAGATAGCCGCCAATCGTGAGGCTCGCGCCCACGGCCAGCCTCCCGCGCTTCAAACCTCGATATTCCTCAATCGCCCGCGCCGCGTCATTTTCCAACGAACGCCAGCGATGGGTGTAATCCGCCAGAATTTTTCCCGCCTCGGTCAGCCGGCAGCCGCGCGGCAGGCGGTCAAGCAGGCGGACGCCCAGTACATCCTCCAGTTCGGCGATTTGTTTGGAAACCGCCGGCTGGCTGACCCGCGCCAGAGCGGCACCGCGGCTGATGCTGCCGGCTTGGGCGACGGCGTGAAATAGAGCCAGGTGGTTCCGATTCATGACATAACAATAAACTATGCTTGATATAGAAACAATGTCTTTGTGGCATATATGCAGCGAAGGCATTATTTCACCCAGCATGAATGCCATTTCTTCAGCCAATCCGAAAAACGCGCGTCACCGGCCCGAACCGGCGGCCGCGCCCGGTCATTTTGCCAGAGTTGCCTCCCTGGTTGTGGCGGCCATCGGCCTCATTCTCTGGGCGTCGCCACCGACCGCTTTGGTTGCAGGCATCCTGTTCGCGCTTTTGATCGGGCATCCGTTCGCGCATTGGAATCACCATGTCACGAAATGGCTGCTGCAAGTTTGCGTGGTGCTGCTGGGTTTCGGCATGAACCTGCCCGTGGTGCTGCGTCTGGGCCTCAACGGTTCGCTGTTCGCCGCCGCGACCATCTGCGCCACGCTGCTGCTCGGCTGGTGGGTGGGACGCCGGCTGGCGCTGGATCGGAAAACCACCACGCTGATTTCGGTCGGCACCGCCATCTGTGGCGGTTCGACTATTGCGGCGGTGAGCACAGTCATCGCCGCTTCGGAAGCGGAAATCGCCGTGTCCATCGGAACGGTTTTTTTGCTGAATGCCATCGCGCTTTACGTTTTTCCGCTCGCCGGCCATCTACTGCACTTGAGCCAGGCGCAGTTTGGCCTGTGGGCGGGCGTGGCCATCCACGACATTTCGTCGGTGGTCGGCGCAGGCTTGAGCTACGGTCAGGACGCCTTGCAGACCGCCACGGCGGTGAAACTGTCGCGCACGCTGTGGATTGTGCCGTTGACGCTGGCGATTGCCTTCGGTCTCGGCCGGCGGAAACCGGCGAGCGCGGGCGTGGAAGGTTCCCGGCGGGCCAAGAAGTTCAAAATCGCCGTGCCGTGGTTCATCGGCTTTTTTCTGCTGGCCTCGCTGCTGCGCAGTTATGTTCCGGCCGTTTTGGAATGGTCGCCGGAGTTTTCGGGAATTGCGCGCCGGGGCATGATCCTGGTGCTGTTCCTGATTGGCACCTCGCTGTCGTTGCGCGCATTGCGGGTGGTGGGCTGGCGGACGGTGGCGACCGGACTGGTGTTGTGGCTGTTCATCAGCGTAGCATCGCTGTTGGCCATCCGTTGCTTGAACCTAGCCTCATGAAGTCGCTTAACGCTCAAACTCAAACCGGCGGTCGTGATCGAAGCGCTGGAGTCGCTCGCCCGGATATGAGCACCCTGAAAGCATCCTCATTCGACAAGGCCCTAGCCAGGGTCTGCGCGAACTGCTTGGTCTGCCGACATGCACGAAAGCGGCAACGCGGACTCGCCTTCTGGCTGGTGAAGCACGTCGAAGCCAGTTTGTGCCCGTTCTGCCGGGCTTATGCGCGGGTCTATGGACACCCGGCGCACGAGTGTCATCCTCCCAAAGGTTGACCTGCCGAATCAGATAAATTCTGAAACCAGCGACACTGAACTGGTGTAACGCGCCAAACCTGCCCGACCCCGACGGCTACGAAGCCGACCCTGTCGGCGGGTTGTAGAACAAAGGCGCCCAGCCCGTTCTGGTCGACGACCGCTTTGAACGCAAAGGTAAGACTCGCGGAGTGCGATCGACAGGCCTAAAATGAAACCATGCTAAACGAGCACGACCAAGATCTCCTTCCGCGTTGCCGCCGTCTCGGCCATGAAGTGACTTTCGGCTATTGCCGACAAGAATCGGGCGGAAAGCCCTGCCGCCTGATTCTGGACTGCTGGTGGGAACAATTCGACGTGCGCTCCTTCCTGCAGGCGCATCTGCCGGAGGAGGACATGGCCCAAGTCGAGCGTGCTGGCGCCGCTCCCCCTCCCTCAAAAGTGCTGAGCCTGTTGGAGATGATCCAGCAGACAAAGGATCGGCTGAAGCGTAAGCCATGACATCCCCTGATCCAAGGGGCGCTGGTGCGACAATTGACTGGGACTGACAATCCTGCCGTCCATTCCGTCCGGCACTTTTGGCAGTGACCAAAGGGCCACCTTGTAACTTTTTCCACGCACATGGCTCAATAAAGATGTAAAATGGAAAGCTTAATGACTGATAAATCCTCCAGCTCTGCTGGAGAGACTCCCGGAGTTTGACAGCTCCGGGAGTCATTGAGGAGTCTCCGGATCGTGAACCGTTCAAAGTTTACGAAAGGAGACACCAATGCAGACGTATGAAGCACTGAAACACGCGGTATGGGAATGCAAATATCATGTGGTATTCATTCCCAAATGTCGGAAGAAAGTGCTGTATGGGCAGATACGACGGGAGCTGGGAGCGGTATTTCGGGAACTGTCCCAGCAAAAGGAATGCGAGATACACGAGGGGCATTTGATGGTCGATCACGTGCACATGTTGATCTCGATTCCGCCGAAGTACTCGGTGGCGCAGGTGATGGGGTTCATCAAGGGTAAGACGGCGATTCACATTGCGCGGGTGTATGCGGGGCGGAGAAAGAGCTTCGTCGGGCAGCAGTTTTGGGCGCGAGGGTACTGGGTGTCGACCGTAGGGCGGGACGAAGCGGCGGTTCGTCGCTACATCCAGGAACAAGAACAAGAAGACCGGCGGCTAGACCAATTGTCGCTGATGCCGCTTTGAGCGGCTAACGGAACCACTAAACCGCTTTGAGCGGTGCACGCTATCTCAAGCCTCCGGCTTTGCCGGAGGTTGCTGACTGTGAAAAACCTAAATCTCATTCTTCCTGGCATGACCTGTTTTTTGGCAGCTTGTGAAGAACGACTCGATTCAGTCATGATTCGTTAATTGTTTCAACTCGAACAAATTAGGGCTTGCTGACGGCACGCTCTTTGCTAGCTTGCAAACGTCTTGCAATACAAGAGGAGTCATTCAGTTTTGTCCGGCAAGTCAGTGTTCGCCGCCTTGCTGATTGGCTTGGTGTTGCTCCTGAACGCCATGGCAGCGTGTCCGACGCTGCACGAGTTGATCCACAAAGATGCGGGCAAGGCCGACCATGAATGCGGGGTCACCATGTTTGCGCATGGCAAGGTGGACTCGGCAACCGTTGATGTTCCCGTTATCGCGGCCGGCGTTCCCATTGAGACGGCACCGCACGTTGAGTTTTCCGTTTTCAGCACGGCCATTGAAAATCTTCCGCTTGGCCGCGCCCCTCCCGTTCTCGGTATAGCTTCCTAATTCGTAGAATTCAGGTGGCGCGACTTGCTCCGTCTTAGGTCCTTTTCATCGAACCAAATCTTTGTATTGCGCCGCATGGCGTTTTGCAAAGTGCGAATCCGCGAAGATTCGCGGAAGTGTTTTAAAAATTTAATTGAGGGAGGATTATGAAAAAATTTGCAGATAAAAAATATGAAAATCGCAGAGTGTATTTGGCGGTAATTTCGTCGGTGGCGCTGTCCTGTGGTGGGATGGCGCTGGCGCAAACAGATGACGCGGTAACGACAAACGCCATGGCTTCAGGAAACCCGACCAATGTCGTGGTTTCGGAAAGTCCGACGAACGTCGTGGCTTTGGCGGGCTCGACCAATGCCGCGGCTTCAGGAAGCTCAACGAATGTCACCCAACTCGGCAATGTCACCGTCGTTGGCAAGTTGAACCAGGCACGCTCCCGGATCCTGCCGGATTTGGGCGCGTCGGCCTACACGATCAGCAAGGATCAAATCACCGCGTTGTCACAAGGTGGCAACGCGCCGATGAGCGAGGTGATCCTGCGCGCGCCGGGCGTGGTGCAGGACAACGAGGCCAGCGGAAATCTGCACGTTCGCGGCGAGCACGCGAACCTGCAATATCGCATCAACGATGTGCTGCTGCCGGAAGGCATTTCCGGGTTTGGGCTGGAACTAAACCCGCACTTCATCGAAAGCATGCAGCTCGTCACCGGCTCGCTGCCGGCGCAATACGGTTTCCGCACGGCAGGCGTCGTGGACATCACAACCAAGAGCGGCGCGTTT
>Ga0335071_10001123_pt1 | contig 28791 bp, 18 predicted proteins | sample Lox_Sample_15_FD_206724 | JGI IMG/M metagenome (GOLD analysis project Ga0335071, IMG submission 206724) | Soil microbial communities from Loxahatchee National Wildlife Refuge, Florida, United States - Lox_Sample_1.5 | ecosystem: Environmental > Terrestrial > Soil > Wetlands | place: USA...
TCCATCGGCAGTGGGAACTCACGAAGTCGCGATCGCGGATGGCTACCGTTGGACAGGAGCCGCTAGCACGTATGGTGATATTCGCGACGACGAACCGCGGGAGATCATTCCATGGTCGCTCGTGCAGCGGCAAGATCTGCAGGCAGGCTGGTATACCGGCATCGAGTTCAGCGGTCGCACGCGTATCTCGCTGGAGCGAACGAAAGATTCGCTGCGCGGCGCGATTGGCTTGAACCCCGATCCCGCACCGTTTCGCACGCGGCTCGCGCCGGGCGAGTCGTTTGAGAGTCCGATAGTTTTTCTCGGCGCTTTCCGTGATGGGCCCGACGGCGCCGGCAATGCCCAACGCCGCTGGGTGCGCGCTGTCCTCGGCAATCCTGCGACGTGGAACGATCCTCACTATCCCCTGATCGTCAACAACAGTTGGGGCGGCGGCATGGCGGTGAACGAAGAGGTGGCTCGCCGCATGATTCGCGATGCCGCCGACCTCGGTGTAGAAATGTTCCACGTCGATGCCGGATGGTTTCGGGGTGTTGGTGACTGGTACCCGAATCCCGAGAAGTTTCCAAACGGCCTGGCGGCCATTGCCGACGATGCACACCAGCACGGACTCAAGTTCGGCCTCTGGGTCGATTGGACGCAGGCCGGACTCTCAACGCATCCAGGTGCCCTCAACGCGCGCGATCCGAAGGTCCGCAGCTGGATGGTCACCGACATTCCCAAAGACTGGGAACCCGAGCCCTTCAAAGGCCAGACCATCGACCTGGGCGTGCCCGAGGCCAAACAGTGGGCTCAAAAGGAAGTTGAGCGCATTGTCACCGATTACCGGCTCGACATGCTGGAGCACGACGGTTATCTGGTCGCGCATGGATGCGATCGTGCCGATCACCCGCATGCTGCGCCTGATCCGTTGAACAAATGCGTGTACAAAACGTGGGGTGCATACTTTGTCGACAGCTCCAACTCGACCGACGTCAGCTATCACGCGGTCCGCGCGTACTACGACATCTATTCGAAACTGCGCAGGGATCATCCGGGGCTGCTGTTTGAAATCTGCTCCGATGGCGGACGCATGGTCGATTTCGGCACCGCCGCGCATGGCGACTATTTTTCCATCACAGACACATACGATCCGGTCTCAAACCGCCGCGCATTCCACGACACGAGCCATGTTCTTCCTGCTGCGATGCTCGAAAGTTACGTCGAGAAGTGGCCCACGCCGCACATCGAAAATTTTCGCTACATGCTGCGCAGCGGCATGATGGGCTGGCTCACGATCATGATCGATACGAACACAGCCTGGTCTCCCGAACAACACGCAGCTGCGAAACGCGAAATCGACGTCTATAAGACAGAGCTTCGCCCTCTGATTCGCGATGCGAACCTTTACCACGTCTCAGCGAGGCCGGACGGCGTTCACTGGGACGGCGAACAGTATTGGGATCCCGAACGGCAGCGAGGTGTACTCTACGCGTTCCGCGGAACGGTCGAACGGGAGGACACCCACGCGTTTGTTCTGAGGGGACTAGACCCGTCGCGGCGCTATCGAGTCAAGTTCTTCGACCACACCAGCCCAGACCGCACGATCTCAGGCCGCGAACTGATGGGCAAAGGACTGAAGATAAAGTTGCCGCTGCAGAACAGCTCGGAAATGGTGTTCATCGAGAGAGCGCAACGGCGGCAGTGATGGTGTTGGCCAATCTCAAGAGCAAGACTCGATGGTAAACAACGCAGAGGAATCCAGAAGGTGGGTGGCCCTACTGGCCGCCGGTCTTTTGTTTCTCCCAATGATAGATTTCGATCTTCCTGGTGGGATCGTCACCGGCTTCGTAGATCAAGTGCGCTCTCGGATCGGGAATGTGATTCTTATTCCAGTCAGGAACCTCAGGAAAGTCATTTCCATATTGAGCGTCAAGGACGATGAAATCGACCTTCTCTCGTTCCAGATAGCGAAGTGCATCCGCGGAACTTGCATAGGGTAACCCAATCAATGTGCCGTGTGCGTAGTAAGTCGGAACACTTCCTATACAGGCAATTCGTTTTGGGCCCGGGCTGAAGTTCCTGAGCCAGATGCTTGCTTCCTTGATATCCAGATTCTCCCGTTGTTCCGACCGGAACAACCAGTCGGTCCCGGTGCTGTGAAAGGCTATCGCCACACACAGCGCAAGGAGGGCCGCTTCAACTGCAGGCGCCGTTTTTTGAGATATCGACTGCCCGACGCGGCCGAGCGACCACACAAGGCTGCGGGCCCATCGTCCCAGTTCCTCTGCCCCTTTGGAAACCCACATAATGCCGAGTGGAACCAAAGGAAAGATGTAACGGAATTCTGCGGACGAGGAGGTCACCCAAAGGAATAGCACGGAAAGGGCGATGCAGATGACCGTGAACTCCTGGAACAGTCGACGCCGGCTCCACGATTTTCGAAACAGGCCGATCGGCACCAGAGCCAACACCAACGGCGAACCCAGCGAACGGTCCAGGAGCGCCTGGCTCACAATCTTTCGGTTAAGAATTGCCATGCCCGAGAGCGTCCGCAACTTGTCGATGGTGGAATGGCGATAAGGTGTGAAGGCCGCAAAATGGAACGGGTCTAGCAAAGGGCCGCTGACCGTCGCGTCGGAGGCTAGACCATATGCGGCTTCACCCCTGCTCATCCCGGCCAGCGTGCGCTGGGCCATGGTGTAGTTGATATTCCATTTGCCCTCCAACCGGAGATGCCCTGTGTGCGAGTACAGGTAGATCACATAAGGAGAAGCCACGAGCAGGAATATTCCGAGAATCAGTACCGAACGTTGCACCGCCCTCCCCACCGAGATGCGGCGAAGCAGGATGTTTCCCCACACTAAGACTGCAAAGAATGGAGGGTAGGCAAAGGCCTCGGGACGCGTCAAATAGGCGAACGAAAGACACAGGCTGAGCAACACGTAGTCCCGGGTTGTGTCCAATTCCAGTGCGCGCAGCGCAAAGAAGATTCCTCCATATAGCAGCGGAAGGTAAAGGTTTTCGTTGTAGATAGACCCGCACAGGGCAATCAGCAGCGGATGACTCGCGGCCAGAACCGCGCTGAGAAACGCGACATGCAATCCGTACATTCGCCGTGCAATGAGGAAGATCGGAATAATCAACAGCGTGCCGAATACCAGCCCAACCAGATGTGCCGCAGTCTCTGCATTGCGGTTGATCAAACTCACTCCCGCGGTCAGCACCGAGTACAACGGCGTGTACATGGTTTCTGGCCCTTCAAAGTTGCCCGTGAGCTGGTGGCGATGCGCCAGGTTTTCCGCCATACGGACATATTCGGATCCCTCGAGGCTGATTACTGGTGTCTCTTTCACCATCCAGTAAATCCTCGGAAGCAAGGCCAGAAACACAATCAGTCCGAGTAGGCCGTAGATGCGGGAGGAGGCAGGCGCAGAACGACCGGCGACGTGCGGAACGGCAGTGTCTGAACGTAGAGGTTCGCTGGTGGCGGGTGCCATCGTCGATAGGTAGGTTCTGCCCGTCAAGAAGGGCCCGGTTGTTACAAAGCGCACTACTACGCGCTTAGCTACAAACCCAGGTCATGAAGAATAGTTGCGGTGGGGAATCACGGAATGTTTGCTGTAGCCACTTCCGAGAACCGGCTTTCGCGGCCAGTCTGATCCACCGCCGTCACCGCGTAAACGTAGGTTCTACCAGCCCCGATCAGTTCATCCCGATAGCTGGTTGTAGGTACACGATCCGCGATTTTGACGAATTCTCCGCCATCCACGGTTCGCCGGTAAACGCTGTATCCAACGACGGTTATCCCGGGTTTAGGCTTCGGCGCCTGCCAGGTAAGCTCCACCTTGCTGTATGTAGGCTTGGCATGACAACCTACGAATAAGAAAGCCTCTGCGGACAGGACTCCGATGCAACAAACGAGCCCAAGAGGTCTAGCAACTCCTTTATAATCAATTGCTTTCATGATGGTCTTGGCAGCTCGATCAAGCGCTGCCTTTAGTGGCAATTCACTGCAACCGTTGCAAAAAGTATCATCTTGACAATCGTTTACATCGGACCTCTAATACCAGTAGCTTTTCTGGCAGCCAGAGGGTCTGTCAGGAAATTCTACTCCCCTCCCAGTTGGGAATTCTGTCTTCAGGGAGTCTGTAAGGATGAAAAGCTTGAACAAGAAGTGCTTGCTGGCCGCTGTGATTCTGTTCAGTCTGGTTCCTGCCTCGTTTGCGAGACCGAAGGACCGAGGATGCGATGATCGGCGCATCAGGAATTGTCAGCAAGTGCCGGAAGGTGGCTCGGCTATAGTCTATTTAATCGGTGCCGGGATCACTTGTCTGGGAGCGATCGTGATCCGCTCGCGATCCGCACGCCCCAGCGAATCATAAAACCAGTCCTTAAGAAGATGCCCGCTTCCGAGCGATCGGAGCGGGCATTTGTCTTTCAAGGGCTTGATCTGCAGCGACACTCCCCTTCCTGCCGTGTCAACCGACCTACTGCGCGGTCAATTGCAGCACCCAGTCTTGATCGCCAGAGGAATTGTTCGCCGGAACAGCAAAGTCCCGGCTACCGGAGTTCGGAAAGGGCGATCCCGAAATCGTCGTGCTCTGTCCGCTGGTCGGATCGAACCACTTGGCTGTCACTGCCCTTTTGAACTTACTAAGATCGACCGTCAGCGTCCCACCATGTGGCACATACGAGATTGATCCCGACCCATCCGGCAAGGAGGCCGTAGTCACATAGTCATTGACATCAATACAGTCGAATGACTCACTTCCGTCCTGTGTTCCATAACCTGCGGTGACGATGACGTGGCTTTGATCCGGAACTAAGTCGTACCACTTGTTTGTCTTCAGGAGTCCGTTCAGGTACCCAAATTCGGCAACTGGAACTGTGTCGAGATAGCTCTGCCATCCGGGCTCGAATTTGTAGATGTTCTCGCTCCCATACATTTGTCCTGCATTTGCACCTGAAAGGGCGACCCACCAGGCCTGTGTCCGCAAATATCGCGGCGATCCTCGAAACTCGTAGTACCCTTCCTCAAAGAACACAGGGACGGCCGGAGAGTGGTTGTACTGCGCATATGCCTCCGTGTATGCGCAGTAGTAGTCATAGACCCCGGTGAGGCTTGTGTAGGGTACGAGCAAGGTATCGTCGAGCGATCCGCTCCGGTAGTAGCTCAGTTCGGTGGTCTGCAGGTGATTCGGATCTGCCGATGCGATGCCCGCCATGAGGTTCTGCATCAACTGGTTGTCCCTGTCATCGGTCCATGTCTGAAAATCGTTGCCCATAATCCAGATGATGTTGGGAAAATCCTTGTACCGATTGCCAAGATAAGCACCGAAGGCGCGCATCTTGTCATTGCCGCTTGCACGGGCCAGGGATATAAGTGCCCCGGTTTCCCAGGTGTCAAAAAGAATTGTGATGTGGTAGGAGGCCGCCGCATTCACATAGCTGTCGACGCGCGACCAGTAAGCCTCGTTTGGAGTGGAGATATCAAAGCTGCCCTCGTCTGTTCCCGAAGTGAACGGCTTGATCCCATCGTACGTACTGAGATCGGCGCGGCAGTTTCCGATGTAGTCGCTGCACAACCCTTCGACCCATAGAACGTTGAATCCGTGCGATTGCCGGTTCGCCAGATAGGTGGACAGGTCCGCAGAATTCAGGTTGACGAACATCGAGTGCGGAGAATCCCCCACCATCAGCCTGGCCGTGCCGTTCTGATCGACCAAATAGCGACCGCTGGCGCCCGCTTGCCACCAAGCCGCGTTGCTCGGCGGTGGTGGGGGCGGAGGTTGGGAAGGAGTCGATGAACCGCCACAACTCAATAGTGGCGACACGCACAGCAGAATGAGCCAGATTCGCTTCATGATGTTGTCGGACTTTCTCTCAGATTTGCCTTCTCGATGTCTTTTGCGGGGACATAGTGACGGTGTAAGCGGAATGCCCGCTCGGCCCTAAGCCTTGGCTTCAAATCCACGGGCTTCGGAGCGTCGCAACCACCAGACAAGCCCGATCATCGCCGCAAGCGCGACACCGAGAAAGATGGATCCGCCTTGGTGGTGCCAACCGCTGTCGAATATGTTCGGGTCGATGCGCCTGCTGATTTCCGCAAGAACAAAGATGCGAAGACCGTTCTTGATAAAGGACAATGGAATCACGGCCAGCAGCAAAAGAGCCCTGCGCCACCAGGAGCGGAGAAGGACCTGGGCCAGCACAATCGTTGTCACCGCCAGCACCATGCTGGAACGAATGCTGCTGCACTCGCGTGCTACTTCAAGATTGAGCCCGGGCAGGGACAGAAGAACTCCATCCTGAGTGACGGGGGTGCCGATTGCCTGAAACATGAGCTGCGCTGAGTCTGCTGATCGATATTGCAGAAACTCGATGAGCCGGCCAAGTACTGTCTCCGGCAGCGGGATGACGAAGAAGAGAAGACCCAGGGAAAGCCAGGACACTCGAACCAAGCCACCCTCAAAACAGAGCACAATACTGCCGAGCCACCACAACACCAATGCCAACATGGACCATGCGAGTTGTGCATCGGCAGGTAGAGAGAAAGCGCGCACGTGCGTGAGAATCAGCAGAAGCAGTGCCGCCGACAGAAGCGCGACCCCTGGCCAGATGCCGTCTCGGAGCCCTTCCCGCCATCTTCGGTTTTCGATGTAAAGCAGTCCCGCTGTGAACGGCAGTACAAGCAGAATGTGGGTGTATTCCTCGCGCGCGAATGAGAGCCGCAGGGTAGCGGACAGGGGCCCCCACCACACCGGCAGGGAGGCCGCCAGAAGAAAAAGAAATAAGGACCCTGACGATCCCAGCCGAGATAAGCCGGCCTTTGATTTGAATCCGGTTGTCACAGCTGGCGCAGCAGCGCTTTCAAAACTTTCCCCGAGTTGTTCTTCGGCAGAGATGGAACCGACGTGACCGCTCTGGGCACAAGTTGAGGCGCCAGATTCCTCCTGCAGAATTCATAGACGCAGGTTGCGAGAAAGGGACAATCCGGCATTCGACTGACAACAAAGGCCTTGACCGCTTCCCCAAGGCTATCGTCCGCCATTGGCACCACAGCCGCCTCGACCAGGCATTCGAATTTCTGGAGCTGGTTCTCGATCTGCCGGCAACCGATCCGCTTCCCGCCGCACTTCAGAAAATCCTGCGCACGATCCACGATGAAGATAAAGCCATCTTCGTCTACCGTTGCGAGATCTCCCGTGTAGAGGACGCCGTTTCGAAAACGAGATGCCGTTTCCTCCGGTTGCTGCCAATAACCGAGCGAAACATTTTCTCCTTCGGCAGTAACTTCGCCGATCTCTCCCGGCCGCACCGAGTGTCCTGCCTCATCCACGACACGCAACTTCACGCCGGGAATCGCTTTCCCTACTGATCCGAGCTTCCGTTCCAGCAATTCCGGCTGCAGATAGGACAGACGGGCTGTTGCTTCCGTTTGACCATACATGATGAAGATTTCGACATTGGGCAGTGCCTGCCGAAGTTCCTGAATGAACGCCGGCGCGAGTTGCCCTCCGGCCTGTTGCACGTAACGCAAATGAGGAAAGGCCTTCTTCCGCAGGCTGGATTTGCGCAGCAGAATCTGGAAGTGGCTCGGCACGCCGGCAAATCCGGTGCATCGAAGATCGAGCATGCTCTGCAGGACCTTTTCCGGATAAAGGAACCGAGAGTCGAGCACCAGACTGCCGCCGACCCGCAAGTGCGTGTGCAGAAGTGATGCTCCAAAACAATAGTGAAATGGCAACACCGTCATCACACGGTCGGTTTCCGTGAGACGCAGGTACCGAATGATCGATTCGGTATTGGCGATGATGTTCCGATGCGACACCATCACGCCGTGCGGCTTACCGGTGGATCCGGAAGTGAACATCAAGGCCGCCAGATCATCCGGCTCCACTTTGCTGACGGCGTCGTCTCGTTTCTCTGGACGAAGGTTGCTCAGCACACTTTGCGATAGACAACCATCCACCGGCGAAAGCGGCCGATCCGTGATCAGATGCATGCCACAGAGACGAGCACTTATCTTTGCCACCAGATTAGCTGGCGTGGCCACGACGAGTGCCGCAGTGATGGCGAGTACGGTCTGCAGATCCTCCTCGGATATGCCCGCGGCAATCGGCACACAAACCAGGCCCGCACTTAAGATTCCCAGGTACGCCACCACCCAGAAGAAGGAGTTCTCCCCCAGGAGGATGACGCGGTCACCCTTCTTGCAGCCCAGACTCAAGAGATGAGTGGCCATCCGTGAGATAGCGGATTGCAATTCTCCGTAGCTGTGGCGGCCGCTTGGCGTCAGCAGCGCAGGCTGATCCGCCTTCTTGTTGTGAAGCAGGAAAGTGGCTACGTTTGTCGCTGAGGTAGTCATGGCTAGGAATGCCGGGTACGCAATGCTGTTCGGCTTCAGATCCCCTTGATCTCTTCAATGAGGAGCGGCGCGGAACGCAGGTACCGAGCTACCGCACGCTTCGCGTCAATCATCTCGTACACGCGCTGGACCTGTTTCGCATCCATTCCTGCGGTCGGAGCAAGATCTTCGGCTGGAATATTGTTGTTTTTCCCGAACAAACAGAGGTCCATCTTGGCGAGGGGAATCGCAAAGTAGAATTCTTCCTGGGACTGCTCGAGAGAATACGTATCGGTGGTCGAAGGCCGTTGCTGGATCTCTTCCGGAACTCCGAGATACGCCGCCAACTGATAGACCTGTGATTTGTAGAGGTGGGCGATGGGCTTGAAATCCGCCGCGCCGTCACCATTTTTCACAAAGAATCCTTGATCGTACTCCAGCCGATTCGGCGTTCCGGCAACTGCATATTGGTACAGGTCGGCGTAGTAGTATTCAATCACTTTGCGGGCGCGCTGCTTGCAGTTTGTTGCCGCCACGATACCCAGGTAAGCATCGAGGCTGAGCCGCACTTTCTTGGTCTCCCCGTTCGGCGATTGCACGACGATGGAAAAAATTGCGTATCGATCGGCATCAATGAGGTTGGGCAACACGATCTTGGAGCGGTAGCCTTCTCCGTATTCCGGAACCACGGTTCGAATCGCAGCGTCGCGCCGTTCATACACCCGCGCTCCTTTGAGGATGGGACTGATGTCCTCCACAAAGGACCTCACCCCTAGATCATCCGCGACCATTCTGCCGAGTCGAATGCTGTCGGGCGACGAATCGGCCTCCGGCGTAAAGAGCACCACGACACGCTCCTTGCCGAGCGCCCGGGCGCAGAGATAAGCGACTACGCTGCTGTCAATGCCTCCCGAGACCCCGATCACTGCACCTTTTCGTTTTAGCTGATGAAAAACCTGGTCCCGAATACCGGCGACGATTCGATCGGTTTCTTGCCGCACGTCCAGCCTGAGAACATCGGGTGAAACGATAGAAAGTGAACTCATGAGTGCTCTCCCACACTCTGCTCCAGTGGGCTTTCCGTCACGGGCAGATTCGCTTTGCGACATACATAGACAGTCACGCTGTTGACGGAATCCAGATTCTCCGGGATGAGATCCTCATCATCCACAGTGAAACCATAGGTTTCTTCAATGAAGCTGACGAGTTGCAGAACGCCTGTCGAGTCGACGATGCCTTCGGCCAGAAATGACGCATCATCGCCAAAAGCGCGTTCCTGTCCATATAGAAAGTTATCGATGATGAACTGACGTATTTGTCTTGCGATTGCAGGTGCATTCGACATGCGCTCTGCCCCCTTTGCTGTTGATAGCTGCGGCCGAATGACGCGCAGCCAGAATGAATTACAAATGAGCGAGTATGGAAAGAAATCGTGCGGCGGCCGCCCGCCGGCCTGCTTCGTTCAGATGGCCGCCGTCGTCCGTGAATTCGGGCGCGAGTGTGTAGATCTTCTGCCCACCTCGCGTGAAGTACGATCGCGAACCGTCCGCGTGTGAAGACTCGACCTCCGCAAGATCGAAAATGGGGTCCACGCCTGCGTAGGTCTTGCGCATGAGGACATTGAATTGATTGCGCTTGATGGCAATATCCTGCGGCGTCGTTCGTCCCAGGAGATTCTTCACCCAGTCCTTTGCTGAAGGTTCCATCGCGGTCAGGGGCACCGTAACATGCACCGGCCTCCAGGCTGGATATTTCGCTTTCAGTGCGTCCATGCGATCACGATATCCAGCAAACAGCCGGGGAATGTCCGTCGAAGAATCGATATCGACATAGCAGAATTTGAACATTGCGATCCCGCCCTCCGAGCCGATGCCCTTGTCGAGAATGCGCGTGAATGCTTCGATCTTGGATTGAGGATCCCCGTTTTGCCCGATCTCGAATTCAATCAGGGCTGGACCGGCAACCAGCTGCGGATCCGGTGATTTCACTATGTTCAGCTTCAGTCGACCATCCTTTGCTGCCAACTCTTTGATGCCCTGCAGGATGTTGTTCCCGACCGACTGATGGCCAAAAAAGATTTTCTTTGATGTCAATCCGGCAATTTCCTGATCCGTCAGATTCTGCGACGTCGATGGAATTGAAGTCTGCAAAGTATTCCTCCCGAAGGCCAGAAGAACGACAAGTCCTCCTGCGGCTAGCCCGCCCGCTGCCACCACCAATCTGGCCGCCGAGATCAGCGGAATCGCCATGGCTGTGCGCCACCTAGTGGACGACGACATCGCGGTCATGCCTTGTAGCGTGAACCTCGCGCTGGTGGACAAATTCTTCCACCAGAATCTCGGTTGAGAGAACCCCTACGAGCGCCATATCATCCCTCACGCTGTTTGCCCTTCCGCTTTCAAACTTGGCGACCAACGATGCCACCGCTCCGCAATCGAAAATGCCGTCTCGCTTGACATTCTCCGGTGACAACATCTCTTGTACGTAGCTCCAACTGCCGCCGAAAAAGCTTTTCCCATCCGGTGCCCGGTAAGGCTGTTTGAAGCGCATCCGGATCGATTCGGGGATCAGGCCTTTGGCTGCCCGCTTCAGCAGGTGCTTCTGATCCAGACATTTCATCTTCAAGTTCGGCGGAAGCTTGGCGGCAAATTCCACCACACGGTGGTCCAGGAATGGGTACCTGCCTTCGACGGAATGAGCCATGGCCATGCGGTCCCCCTGCGAGGACAGAATGTAGCCGGGCAGCAGTTGCGTCGCCTCCAGATACTCCGCCTGGCTGAAGGCTGACCAGGAACGGAAGTCAGTCGGAAGAGCGCGTTCCAGTTCGCCCAGGGGATTGGCCGCTTGCGTCTCTGCTCGAACGTCACCGGATAGGAGCATCTTCAACTTCGCCGTAAGCTCCCACCGGGGCAAGTGCGAGAAGAAAGGACTCGCAAGATCTTCTGCATCTACATGGAAGAACTTCTTCAGGTAAGCCGTCGGTTGCCGCTGAATTCCGCTCATGTATGGATAGAGCCGCTTGAGCAGGAGAGGACGCAGGCGCGATTCAGGCTGCCTGGCCCAGAAGCGGCGAATCTTCGCTTCTTTGAAGATGTCATACCCCCCCATCGTTTCGTCGGCGCCCTCTCCAGTCAGAACCACCTTGAATCCGCTCTCGCGGACAAGTCTGGCGAGCATGTAAAGAGGTGCGGGCGCGGTCCGCAGAATCGGTTGCTCGGCATGGCGGACAACATCCGGGAAGACCGTAGCGATATCTGTGTAGCTGCAGCGTACGTCGCTATGTTCGGTTCCAAGATAGGCTGTGGCTTCTCGCTGGTATCCGCTCTCGTCGTAATCCGGATCGTCAAAGCTCACCGAGAACGTGCGCAGTCTGTCCCCGACTAGGGATTGGGTGAGGGCTGTAATGTATGTCGAATCGAGGCCGCCGCTGAGGTACGCTCCCACCGGGACGTCGGACCGCAGCCGGATTCGCGTCGCGTCCAGCATGAGTTCCGACAACTGATCCGCGAGCTTGTTGTCGTCGGTTTCCGCACAGGATCCAGGCGCGTACTCGAGACGCCAGTATTCCTGGACCCGAATCTCTCCGTTATCGAGAACGAGAGAGTGTCCGGGCGGAAGCTGATGGATGTTCTTGAAAGCCGTACGCGGCGGGAGCGTAACCCAGAAGGTGAATATCTCGTCCAGAGCCAGTGGATCGAGCTCGCGTGTCACTTCTGGGCAGGCCAGGAGGGCCTTGATTTCAGAGGCAAACAGGAAGGTGTCGCTGGTGTGTGTGTAGAACAAAGGCCGCACGCCAAGCCGGTCACGTGAAGCAAAGAGTTTTCGACGCTGGACGTCCCAGATCGCAAAGGCCCATTGACCGTTCAGATGCCGGACGCAATTTTCACCCTCTTCCTGGTACAGGTGCAGGATGACTTCCGTGTCCGAGCGCGTTGCGAACTGATGGCCCTTGCGGATCAGCTCCTCGCGGAGCTCAATGTAATTGAAAATTTCGCCGTTGAAGGTGATCCATAGCCGGCCATCGTCAATCGACATCGGCTGACGGCCGCCTTCGAGGTCAATGATGCTCAGGCGGGCATGTGCCAAACCGACCTGTTCCGCAACATAAGAGTCTTTTGCATCGGGTCCGCGATGCCTAAGGGCGGCGATCATGCCTTCGAGTCGCTCGCGGCTGACGCTGCCGCCTCGCAGTTTAACGATCCCACTGATTCCACACATAACGTTGCCTGGACCGAATGCCGCAGTCCGCTACGTCGTCTCTTTCCAGCCCTCCTTCTCGGTGGTATCGATCAACTCACAGTTCAGGTTCTCTGCAAACAGGAAGGCAATATCATGATTCCGGAACGCTTCACCGGGCTGAGGCGCAACCAGCAGGCGGGCGCCACTCCGCTGCAGCCGCGGTATCTCCGTCTTCAAGTCGTCACAACGAAAACAAATGTGATGCAAGCCTCCACCCTTGCGCGCAAAGGCGGCTACGGGAGAACTGGCGTCCGACGGAGCCAGCAGTTTTACGGTCAGGGAGTCTTTCTTGGCCAGAAACACCACGGTGACCTTCTGGCGCGTGTTGGAGACGATGGCGGAGTTCCTGCGATATCCAAACAACTCTTCCCATTGCTGGATTCCATGCTCCAGGGATTGCACAACGATCCCAATATGGTCGATGACCATCGCTATTTCTGTGTGCCTGCCGGCACCTGGCATTCGCAGCGTGACGCAGCGGCCGGATCTGCGGCCTTGCGGTCCGACATGCTCGAAACCTGGATCGACCTGGTAGGATCCGCCTCCAAGGGACGGCTCGAACCGAGCACCCAAGCTCCCTTTACCGGATCGAATTGCTTGACGATGCGGGCGGGGTTTCCCGACAACACCGAATAGTCAGGCGCGCTCCGTGTTACCACTGCGTTCGCTCCCACCACGCAGTTGCGCCCAAGGGTCAACTCTCCACTGTCGCAGATGATGGCCGCTCCCTGGCCAATCCAGCAGCCTTGTCCAATGCGAATCTTCCCGCCCTTTGTCATGCCTTGCTCGCGGATGGGCAGCGTCAGATCGGTCGTGTCGTGCGCATAATCCTGGATCAGCACCGCGGCCGATACGAGTACCCCTTTCTCAAGATGGATGCAGTTCCTGGCATCAATATGAGCCCGGCGGCCGATCCAACAATCGTCTTCCAGAATCAGCACCGGCGGAGCTGCGGGGTTTGCCTTCCCCGCGCCCTCCAGAGTATTTGCCGGCGACAACTGCGCCTGCAGCCAGACATCTTTGAACACGGAAACGTGGTTACCGATCTGAATCAGCTCCATGTTCTTGAGGTCACACGTGTAGTGAATCTCCAGGCCGGGGCCGACAGACTTGAAAGGATAGGTTTCGCGGGCCCACAGACTGTAGAGCTTTGTCAGCAGCTGCGGTGTCCGCCAAATTACTTTCCTTAACGCCCGAACGACAAGCAGGTTCGGGAGAGAGCGAATTCTGCGTCCATTCTCTTGATCCGGTTCCATCCTGCGCCTCTCTCGCAATCAGCGGAAGGCTTTCGTTGCTGTGATATTCGCGGCTGTGCTATTCACGGAATGTATGCGGTTCTTGACTTCCCTCGTTCCACGCGTGTGGAGCCTACGCCGAGGCCCCCACCTCGGATTCGAGCCGCGAGTGCGGCAGGAACCCACGCACGAGGTCCAAGTAAAACGCTTTCTGTCCCATTCCGTACATGAGTATCGCCAGATAAATGCTGCCGACCAGCATGCTCCCGCACAGAAGCCGGGGCAGAGGAGCCAAGCCGGGTCCGTAAAGGAGCTGCAAGCCGTAGACCGTACCTGCCGCCACGATCCCTGCCAACAATGGTCGGCCGATCGTAAGCAGAATGTCGCGCATGTTGACCGGCGTGCCGCGTACCGACCAGGCGACCAGCGGAAGCACACACAGCGTCATGACCACGGAGTAGGCAAGGGCGACACCACGAGGACCGCTCGGCAAGCCAAGAAAATATCCGAGGATCATGAGCGGCGCCAGCACCAGGACAATCTTCAGGCCTCGTCCGACGAGTCCGCGCGACGATAGTAACCATCCCAGCGGATTGAATATGGCGAATGCCAGGGCAGTCGGGACCAACAACTGGAACACCGGGATCGCACTTTGCCACTTCCGTCCGAGAAAGACATTGACGATATCGCCGGCAAAGAGCGCACATGCGCACAAGATCGGCACTGCCAACGACAGCACGAGTGAGTAGCCCTTAAGGAAGTAACTGCGAAATCGGCTGGGCTCGTCCTGAAGGCGGGACAGGGCAGCGAACGCCACGCCACTGGCGGAGGAATTCAGATTGTCCGTCGGAATATTAACCAATTGGTAAGCCCGCCCGTAGAGTCCGATTGCTTCCGCACCCCAAAAACGCCCGAGCAGGACCTTGTCAAAATTCGCGGCGATATGCATGATGACCAGGTTCAACGTCACCGTTCCACCGAATCGCACCATGGACGATGTCCCGCTCTGCCTGCGCGGCTTGCCGGGTATCCACCTGGTTGTCGACCACAGGCATGCCGATGAGACCAGCGGCGTCAATACCGTCGTCGCCACGAGAGCCCAGTACCCGAAACCGCGTAACGCCATGGCAAGGGCCACGACGACGCTGGTGAACAACGCGATGATTTCAATAATCGACAGGGTGACGAACTGCAACCGCCGCTCGAGCAACGCTCCGTGCTGCACTCCGGCGGAATGAAAGACAAATCCGGTGCCTAACACCGCCGTGACCGCCACCAGTCGAGGCTCATGATAGAAATGGGCCACAAACGGCGCCATGGCAAAAGTGGCGACCAGCAGGCCTGTGCCAAACAGCATGTTGATCCAGAACAGTGTCGAGGTCTGTTCTTCGGTGACGCTCGCGCGCTGCACCGTCGCCATGGACAGACCGAAATCGCGGAATACGTTGAATACTCCGATCACTGCGGTCACCATGCCCACCAGCCCAAAATCCTTCGGGTCCAGCAAGCGAGCCAGAACCATGAGAGAACCGAGGCGCAGCGAGAAGTTGGCGCCCTGAGAACAGAACCTCGCGAGGCCACCACGAATTGTTCTCTGCTTCAGATCTGCAATCGGCTTAGTAATTTCTCCGGGCATCGGAGAGGCACCAACCTCTGCGAGCGGGGACCTGAGATTTCAAATGATGGCAGCATGTGCAGATCCCACGCGGGTCGTGTTCGCAGACACGTGTCCGTTGAGCATTGCTTGTGTTCACAGAATCCGTGGAGAATCACAGGGCGACAGATTGCCCGCTAGTTCCGGGTGCGGAAGTGGTTTCACGGTTGAAATTTGCATTGCGACGGAAGGGAGCGGAAATAGCCGCCCCCTTCACCAAGACTTAGATCGGCCCTACGGCAATAGACCGTATGAGACGATCTCAGTTGATGAGACCACAAACACCTTTCCGTTCGCAATGAGCGGAATGCTGAACTTGGTGGCAAACCCGAGAGTATCTCTCGAACCAGCCTGATCCGAGTTGTAGAGCTCATTGGCCAGATTGTTGGCATCGTACACACGGAAAGTACCGCCCGCGGGCGTATTGTCCTGGACCGCCCACAGCAAACCATTCGCCGTGGCGTTGGCCGAGACCGCAAAGGATCCGCCACGGTTTGGATACGTCACAGTCGACTGTGATACAGGGCTGCTGGATAACACCCCGCCATTGAACTGGAATATTTTCAGGTTGTCCCTTACCGCCGCGTAGTAGATGTTGTTGTTGAAGAACACGGGTGCGCTGTAGTTTCCTTCCTCCTGACCTCCGTGCGGAAGCACTCCCGGTAGCGATTGCAGAATCTGGCTATCGCTGCCGGATTGGAAGTGACCCATATTGTCGCGATCGACAACATAGATCGTGCCCGTCTTCGCAGCAGTCACCAGGCGATGCGGATGTGATCCAGGCTGGTCGATCAGCAGCACCGGTCCTGCGGAGGAGAGTTCGATATTTTGCGACTCCATCACCGCCTGATCGTAGGGCGTGAAGTAATCGACGACGCTGCCGCCAGGACTGAGCTTGACGACAGAATCGCCGTAATTGATTCCTCCCGTATTCACGTTGAAGTCGCCGTTGCCGGTTGTGAAATACATGTTGCCGGAGGCATCCGTGGCCATGGCCGCGCCGCTTTGCCAGATTCCGCCGCCGTACCCGTTGGGACTCGAGCACCAGATGACCGTTCGCTGCAAGGTACTCGCGTTGTAACCCATGATCCAGCCATGCCACGGCGGCTGATCTCCGTGAGCAGCAAACCCGATGTAGACAACGCCGCCACTGAGCAGCAGTCCGGGCCGTTGCAGTTCCCTGAGTGGGTCGAAGGCCAACGTGCCTCCCGATGACCCGGCCCCATTCCCGGTTACGCTGCCCTGGATTACGACCGGACCGCCAAATTTCTCGGCTCCGGTAGCGATATCGAGGGCATGCAGCCTTTGCACATATTTGGTGCCAGGTTCTTTCGTTTTGGCCACCACGTACAACGTACCCGTGGATTGATCAATCACCGGTGTTCCAGTAATTCCGATCTCCACCGGCACGTCTCCACATTCACCGACATCCGCGCACGGCACCGTGGTAACCCCCGAACTCAGGAAACTCACCTGCCACAATGGAGCGGAGCCGAGCGAATCCGCATCGAATGCGTACACCGAATCGTGCTCCGTCGCTACATAGACAACATTGTGATACCCCTGACCAGGAATATTGACGTTGGCTACATACAAGGGCGACGCGTAGGCCCAGCCATCGATGGCATGCGAGCCGAGTCTTCCGAATTGAGCCTGGTTCACGTTGGCTGGCGTCAGTATCCATTCGCTACCGTTCACCCCGGACCTGAGGTTGTCGTTGTGATAGGTGAAGGTTCCGGGATAGCTCGTGATGTATACCGTTGCGCTTGCCGTTTGCGTACCTGTAGCCGTGATGGTGTGTGTCCCGACCGAACTCGGCGGCGTGTAGAGGCCCGTCGGCGTGATTGTTCCGACGGCCGCATTGCCGCCGACCACACCATCCACCGACCAGGTCACAGAGCCCGTGGCAGAGAACTGCTGCGTCTGAGTGAATGTCAGCGTTGCGACTCGCGGCGTCACGGCAAATCCGGTACCCGTGCCGCTGAGGCTGATCGTCTGCGGACTGCCGGGGGCGTTGTCCGTGATCACGACCGACGAGATTCGGTTTCCCGTCGTTGTGGGGCTGAACGTCACATTGATCGTGCAGGAGGCACCCGCCGCCACCGCCGAACCACAATTGTTCGTCTGGCCAAAATCCCCGGAATTCGCGCCGGAAACCGCGATCGAGCTGATAGCCAGCGCCGCGCCTCCTATATTTGTGAGCGTCACGGGTTGCGGGCTACCTGTGCTCCCCGTGGCAACATTGCCAAAGCTCAAACTTGTTGTGCTCAGGCTGACCAGGGGCAAGGAGCCGCCGCCGCCAAGTGGCGTAATCATGTCAGACTGGATCTGCGATTGATTTAACGCGACATTGTAGACACGGACTTCGTCGATCGTTCCGGCAAAGTATTGTCCGAAAATACTGTCTCCGCCAATCTGCAGCGGGTTGGTGGAGGTGGCAATATTCCCGGTCTGCACCTTACTGGACACCTGCACCGCGTTGATGTACAGCCGAATCGCACTTCCGTCGTAAGTTACCGCGAGATGGGTCCACGAACTTGCTGGTATCGGGCCCAGGCCGTAGCTTTGATTGCTCGTACTACCAAAGGTGCCTCCTCCGGCAGGCGGACCGGCGATCGATGTTGCCTCTAGATAGTAGTTGTCGTTTCCTTTGTAGATGACGTCTCTCCACACGCCATCGACAATCGAGGGGTTCACCCATGCCTCAAGCGTCATGGCTGTGGTCAGTTTCAACGTGTCGCTGTCGTTGATGTTCACTCGCGAACTCGATCCGTTGAAGACCAGCGCGTTCCCGTATTTGGCAGCTCCCGTCCATGTCGTGTTGGACACGGTTCCGTTGTTGTTGTTTCCGGACAAGTCGGTGACCGTTGTTCCGCTGCCTTCATCGAAGCTGTAGGCCGCGACCAATCCGGTCACAACCGATAGCGTACTGGCCGTCGCCGTATTCGAGTACGGGCTGAAGTTCCCCGCTGCATCCGTCGCCTTCACCTGGTAGGTGTAACTCGTGTTCGGAACCAACCCTGTGTCACTGTAGGTCGTTCCAGTCACGGTAAACAGGCGGCCAAAGTTCGTGCAGCCCGTGCCCTGACAACGCTCGATCAGATAACCAGTCACGCCGATGTTGTCGGTCGAGGCAGTCCAGCTCAAGTTGATCTGGTTCCCGCTGATAGCTGTCGCCGTCAGGTTTGCCGGCTGAGTCGGGGGTTGCGTATCGGCAGCCTGCGTCGTCGTGCTCGCGATATTCGAATACGGGCTCAGATTCCCCGCGGCATCGCTCGCCCGCACCTGGTAGCTGTAAGGCGTCGATGGCGTCAGGCCGCTGTCGCTGAAGCTGGTTGTGGTCGAGGTTCCGACCTGTGCGAAGTTCGAGCAGCTGGTGCCCTGGCAACGCTCAATCAGATAGCCGCTCACGGCGACATTGTCGGTCGACGCATTCCAGCTCAAGTTGATCTGCGTCCCGCTCGGAGCCGTGGCGTTCAAGTTGGTTGGGGCGGTCGGCGGCTGTGTGTCAGGCGGACCGATCGGTGTACGGAAGGCAACGAGCTGCATGATCCATTGACCACTTCCGGTGGCCGTCGCACTGTAACTCCCAACGCTTGTCACCATCCGATCTTCCGCAATGTCGCTGTCGGGAACGGTGAGCACGCGTTGTGTAAAGCCAGACCCCGGCGCGGTCGTACTGCCGGTCGTCATGTTCGCCCCGAACAACAAATCGGTGGCATTGGTGGTGGTCACCGAACCGCTATTGAAGGTTCCGCTCGTGCCGGTGGCGGCTGACGTAACATCGACCGGTGTGGCCAAATCGGCTCCGCTGTACTCCAGGATGCGGATGTCGGGATACGACGCGGCAGCCGAGAAGGTCACGGTCACAGTGTTGGCGCCGGCAGCGGCCGCGAGGATGTTCTTGGCGTAGTAAATCGATTGTGACAAGGTTCCCGAAACTGCGGTGGGGCCCACTGCTCTCACGTAGGTATTCCCGCTGGTGTCGGTTACGGAACTGACCGTCCGTGTTGTGTCGTTCCAACCGACCGCCACGACGTTGAGATTGCCGGCGGTCTGCGCCGAATTGAACTTCACTGCCACCGTGGATTGCGGGGATTGGGGATCCGCGGAGTTGCTTTGTACGTAGGTGATCACCGGATTGGAGGCACTCGTCGTCGCACTCGCGACGTTCGAGTATCCGCTGAGGTTTCCAGCAGCATCCGCCGCACGGACCCGGTAGAGATACGTCGTACCCGCGCTGAGTCCCGTGTTGTTATACGTAGTTGTCGTGGATGTCGCGATCTGAGCGAAGTTGCTGCAGCCGGTCCCCTGGCAACGTTCCACAAGATAATTCGTGACTCCGACGTTGTCTGTCGATGCCGTCCAACTCAGGTTGATCTGGCTGGCGCTGACACTGCTCGCAGTCAGAGTCGACGGCGCCGTCGGGGCCTGGGTATCAGGTGTCGTTGCAGTAGCTGTGTTCGAGTATGCGCTGAGGTTGCTTGCCGCATCCGTGGCGCGGACGCGATAGCTGTAGCTGGTGCCATTGGTCAGCCCAGTGTCGCTGAAGTTGGTGCTGGTCGCCGTCGCCACCTGCGAGAAGCTCGAGCAACTCGCGCCTTGGCAACGCTCGATCAGGTAATTCGTCACGCCGACATTGTCCGTCGATGCCGACCAGGAGAGATTGATCTGCGTCGCGCCTGCTGCCGTCGCTGTCAATGCGCTTGGTGCCGTCGGGGCCTGAGTGTCAGGAGTCGTCGCGCTCGCAGTGTTGGAGTAGCCGCTCAGGTTGCCCGCCGCATCCGTGGCGCGCACGCGATAGTTGTAGCTGGTCGCATTCGTAACGGTCGTATCGTTGAAGGTCGTTCCTGTTGCAGTAGCAATCTGGGCAAAGGTCGTGCAACTCGCACCCTGGCAGCGCTCGATCAGGTAATTGGTAACCCCTACGTCATCTGTCGATGCTGTCCACGCGAGGTTGATCTGCGTTCCTCCGGCTGCGGTCGCGGTCAGACTACTTGGTGCCGTCGGCGGCTGCGTGTCTGGATTCTGTGTGGTCGCACTCGCCGTGTTGGAGTATGTGCTTAGATTGCCCGCGGAATCGGTCGCCCGGACACGATAGCTGTAGCTGGTGTTCGCGGTCAGCCCGGTATCGGAGAACGCAGCTCCGCCCGAAGTGCCTACTTGGGCAAAGTTGCTGCAGCTTGCTCCTTGACAGCGCTCGACCAGATACCCTGTGACTCCGACGTTGTCTGTCGAAGCAACCCACGTCAGGTTGATCTGGCTGCCTCCGGCTGCAGTCGCGTTCAGACTTCCAGGCGCGGTCGGCGCTTGCGTGTCCAGGGTCGTCCCGCTCGCAATATTGGAATACGCGCTCAGGTTGCCGGCAGCATCTGTGGCCCGCACGCGATACCGATAGCTGGTCGCGTTCGTCAGACCGGTATCGTTGTACGTCGTTCCAGTAGCCGTTCCGATCTGCGCAAAGCTGCTGCAACTCGCGCCCTGGCAGCGCTCAACCAGATACCCTGTCACCCCTACATTGTCGGTTGACGCCGTCCAGCTCAGATTGATCTGGGTTCCGCTGGCAGCCGTTGCAGCCAGGCTCGCAGGCGCGGTCGGCGCCTGCGTATCCAAGGTTGTCCCGTTGGCGGTATTGGAATACGTGCTCAGATTGCCGGCAGCATCTGTGGCCCGCACGCGATAGTTGTAGCTGGTTGCGTTGGTCAGGCCGGTATCGTTATAGGTCGTTCCGGTCGCCGTTCCGACCTGCGCGAAGTTGCTGCAGCTCGCTCCCTGGCAACGTTCGACCAAATAACCTGTCACGCCCACGTTGTCGGTCGATGCTGTCCAACTCAAATTGAGTTGGGTTCCACTGGCAGCCGTCGCAGCCAGATTCGTAGGTGCCGTCGGTGGTTGAGTGTCCCCTCCAGATAAAGGTGTGCGAAATGCTACAAGCTGCATGATCCAACGGCCGCGCGTGATGGGGGCCACGGCACTGTAGCTGCCGACAGCAGTCACCATCCGGTCTTCCGCGATATCGCCATCCGGTACAGTCAGCATTCTCTGGGTGAAACTCGCGCCGGGCCCAGTCGTGGCACTGGTCACGATATTGGCCCCGAACAACAGGTCCGTCGCGTTGGTCGTTGTCACCGTACCGCTGTTACTGGATGTGCTGTTGCCGGTAGCGGCTTTCGTCACGTCCACCGGATTGGCCAGATCGGCGCCCCGATACTCGAGAATTCGGATGTCGGGATAGGCGGCCGAGCCCGAGAACTGCACGGTCACTGTGTTTGCGCCCGCAGCCGCCGAAAAGATGTTCTTGGCGAAGTAGACCGATTGTGACAGGTATCCGCTGACCACCGTTGGCCCCACCGCCAGCTGATACGTGTTTCCCAGCGTGTCTCTCACTGAGCTGACCGTATTCGTACTGTCGTTCCAGCCCACCACGACGACGTTCAGGTCGCCCGCAGTCTGCGCCGCTGTGTAAGTCACGTTCACAGTGGCCTGCGAAGTCTGCGGCGCAGCGTAGTTGCCCTGCACATACGTGATGGTCTGGGCCGGCAAAGGCCTCGCCAGCAGGCAGTACGCCACCATCGTGAGTACCAGCAGTTGCAGTGGTTGAGTCTTACGGCTCGCGAAAGAGGCGCGGAAAGGCACGAATTTCATAATCACCTAAAGGAGTGAGATATCAGACAGTTGGGAAGGGGAGGGCCTACTGGGTTTTGGAAGTTTACCTCATTTTCCGGGATCGCTACAGCTTTTTCATGGGCCGAATGCTGATGTCCGTGACCTCTGCGGTCGTCGGCAGCATCAGCGAGTGAATCACCGTCGCAGCGATATCCTCCGGCTGTAGAAGCTTTTCGGGGGCATATGTCTTGCCCTCTTGCTGAAGAAGGGCTTCCTGCATCGGCGTCGCCACCCTCCCCAAGTACATGCTGAGCACACGTACGCCACGGGAATTCACCTCTTCCCGCAGGCTGTCGGCCAGGGCCTTCAGGGCATGCTTGCTGGCTGCATAAGCGCCGATGTCGGCTCGCTTGGCGGACAGCCCGGCACTGGAATTGATGAAGACGACCTGTCCTTGTGCTTGCAGCAGAAACGGCAGCATCGATTTGGTCAGCGCAAACGGCGCTCGAACGTTGGTCGCGAACTGTGAATCGAAATCCTCTAACGAAGAGGACTCCATCGTCGCCGGGTGAATGATGCCTGCGCTATGGACAAGGATGTGCAGTTGCCCGCCGTCCCGTTCCACATACTCCACCAGCGGCTGAATGTCTCCTGTGGCCAGGTCAATCTGGAACTCAGAGGCCTGCGAATGTTGCTTCACAATCGCTGCAACCTCCGTTAGGGCAACGCTATTCCTTCCCACGAGCGCCAGCCGCGCTCCCTGCTTGGCCAAAGCAATCGCGATAGCCTTGCCGACTCCGCTGCTCGCCCCGGTGACGACCGCCAGATGCCCGGCGAGAGATCCGCAGTTCGACACTGGTTGTTCGGAACCCACTTTATTTGCGCTCCAATAAGAATGCCCAGTCCTCAGCATCCGGCAGTACAGGCGAATTCCATACTGGCCCATGGGCAGAAGGCAACTCGACCTTCTCCCCGTTTCGCGGATTGAATTGAGAGCCGCGAAACGTGCCTTCCCCGATTTGCACAGCAGTCGTGCCTCCATGTGGCAGGTACACAACGTACCTCTGTCCCGGCTGTGCCAGACAATAGCCGCCCGGGCCAACTAATTCGTCGTGAGGTTCGGTCTTCCACCATTCAAAACTCGTGAAGAAATCCACCATGTGCCCGTAGCCTTGCAGCATTGTCATGGTGTCATCGCCCCGCCCGTTCACCCAGCCACCGCCGCTATCAGGTCCCACATTGGTTCCGCGTCGAGCAGTTTCACCCGTGGTCTGGTACCCGCCAGCCATCGCGATGTCCCAGGCTGTCCGACGCAACGCATCTGAGGATTCGGAGCCGGGTCCTGCCGACCACGAAGGGTAGTGATCCTCGTATCCGTACTCTTCATTTGTCTGCGGAATGATGCGTCCAATTTCAATCTCGCGTCGTCTCTCTTTGAGCATGAAGGCGTGCTGATGTCGTGACCATTCCTGAAACGACGTGAAATCGAACCAGTCCGCGGTCCGGTCCTGGTGGCTGTTGCTCACCGGATGGCTTGTCGCCAGATGCTGATATGGATCCAGGTTCTTGAGGAACATTCCGGTGCGGCGCGTCCATTGCTCGTCACGATACTGGTCCAGATCGTCACCCAAATCCCATGTAACGTTCGAGTAGGCCGCCAGCCTGGCTACGGCATACCGCAGGAATCGATACTCATCATCACTTCCAGGCGCGGGATGCACTCGGCTGTCGTTCATGTCCAGGACCAGCGATACCACCATGTCGCGTTCGCGCGCGTACTGCACTAAGCGGTCCAACTTCTGCCAATACGAGACGTGAAACGCAGTGTAATCAAACCTCGGGTGATAGATGTCGTCGGGAGATTCCGCCGGCCACGCGGTCGTGAAGCTCGTCCACGTTGGACCGGGTTTCACCGGCTCGCCGTAGGTCTGTTCGCTGCGGCCTGCGACTGTCACCCGGATACGGTTCACCTTCAGCCGGTGCAGACGGCCAATACTCGCTCGAATGATTCCTTCATCGGACCATCCGGCCAGCCAATACGCCGTCGTGCCATTGAAGAAGTAGTGCTCGCCCGTGCCCTCCCAGATGAAATGCCAGGGATATTGGGAATCGACTCGAACCGGGCCGCGACGGTGTCCGTTGATCGCGCGAAAACTGCCCGTTGTCTCTTTCGTCTTGCCATCCGCCCGATACGCCACGAAATATTTATACTCACCAGGTGCGGGCGGCATGAAGCGGATCCGAAACACACGTCCGTCCTGTGCGTCACAGAATCCCTCGACTGTCCACCGTTTGCTTCCGTCTTGTCTCTCAAACCAGCCGCTGAACTCAGATTCTGTGAAGCAGCTGTGCCCAGGAGCCGGAGCGACATTCGCGGTTACTTCGATGAGATCGTAGCCTTCCACCGTGGTGGCTGATTGCGAGAACGAAACACCGGATAACTCAACATGACTGCACCCGCTTGCCGCAGCGGCAATACCGATCACTGTAGCCAATTTCGCGATGAGTCTCGAGATGTAACACTGGCCAACGAGCAACATGGCAGTCGCACTGCTCGTTCTGATCTTTAACCGCTCGTACCAACTTCCAACTAACGCGTGAGCCCCGGCAGCTTGCGTGTTACGCCGACGCGAGCGCGCCCGATTCGGTCCGCGACGACCGCAATCCACGCAAGAGCTCGATGTAGAAAGTCTTCTGCCCCATTACGTAGAACATCATCGCGACATACACCCCGAGCAATACCAGGCCCGCAATGATGGTCCGAGGTAGAGGGCCCATCACCGGCACGCACAGCCAATGCGCCCCTACCGCTGCCGCCGCACCCGCAATTCCCGACAGGAGAGGTCGACTCACAGTGGCCAGAATGTCGCGCAGGGACACATTCGTCCCGTGCACGCACCAGGCGATGTGCGGCAATACCCATAGAAGCATTGCCGTAGAGTAGCCTAGTGCTACTCCTTTCGGCCCATAGTGAAGACCCGCGAGATAGCCGGCAATCACGATCGGCGCCAGCACTAACGCGAGTTTCAGGCTTCGCCCCACCATACCCAGGGAAAACAACAGCCACCCGAGCGGGTTGATCATCGCGAAGATAAGAATTGTGGGCGCCAGCAAACGGAAAATTGGAACTGCCTCTCCCCATTTTGGCCCAAGAAAGATGCGAATCAAGTCTTCCGCAAAACATGCGCTCATGAGCGTCAGCGGAATGGTCATCGCCAGGACCAGGGAGTAGCCCTTCAGGAAGTAATTCTTGATACGAATCGGATCGTTCTGCACGCGCGACAGCGCCGCAAACGCGACTTCGCCGACCGAGGAATTGAGATTATCCGTAGGAATGTTTACCAACTGGTAAGCGCGCCCGTACAACCCGATTGCCTCCGCGCCCCAGAACCGGCCGAGAAGAACCTTCTCCATGTTGTAGGCGATATAGACAACCAGGCCGTTGAGGGTCAGTGTCCCGCCGAAACGCATCATCGACCGGATCCCGATGCCGCGCCGCGGTGCACCCGGAATCCAGGCAGTCGCAATCCAAACCCCGACGCTGGTTGTCACCGGCAGCACAACCGTCATCGCCACCAGCGCCCAGTATCCGTAGCCCAGCTTGGCCACGATGATCGCCGCAATGGTGCTGACTACCAAAGACACGACGTTGATGACCGACAGCGCCGTGAAACGCAAGTGGCGCTGCAACAACGCGGAATGTTGTACCCCGACGGCATTGAACAGAAAGCCGCTGGCCAGCGTCACGGTAATCCACAACAGCCGAGGCTCGTGGTAGATCCTGACTACCAGCGGCGCAAAAACCACCGCCAGAACTGCAAGAATGCCTCCCACCAGCACATTGATCCAGAACAGGGTTGACAGCTGCTCTTCGGTGACGTTTTCGCGCTGCACGGTCGCGGTCGAGAGCCCGAAATCGCGGAACAAATTGAGCACGCCGGTGAATGCCGTCACCATGCCTACAAGGCCGAAATCCTCCGGCGCAAGCAAGCGGGCCAGCACCATCAATGAACCAATGCGAAAGACGAAATTCGCGATCTGCGCTGATACACGCGCCAGGCCACCGCGTATCGTCTTTTCTTTCAGATCCTTCATCTCTGTCCTTGCTGAGTATTCCCCTGTTGTGATCGCGCCATCGATTGGAAGGCTTGGCTTACAGAACCAGCTTGCGGCAATAGAAGGCCTCGGCATATCCGCTCGAGGAGTTGCACTCCATCCCGCGCAGGCGCATCAGCGAATAGAACGTGTCAGGCTCGAACCAGCGTTTTCCCTGCTGCGAACGAAAAGCTTCCATCAGGAAATGGACTTTCTTCTCACAGGTCTCCTTTTCCAAAGGGACGAACACGCTTGGGCGGCCCATGTCGCCGTCATATTTCGGAATCTCATACTCCAGGATCAGGTGATTGCGAAACGTGTTCCAGGTCAACTCTGAAAGCAGCCGGTGGTCCTGATGAGCATCTTGTCCGTTATGGGTAAAGATCAAGTCCGGAGCGATCTGTTTGAGTTCGGCCTCGAATACCGCTTTGACTTCGGCCCCAATGTACGGAAGAAAGCCATCCTGAAATGTCTTTAGGATTGCACCTTTGAGCCGCGAGCCGGCAAAAAGATCCGCCGCGTGGCGCGCTTCCGACTCGCGCACGCCGGCGGCGTTGAAGACAACCCAGTGCAATTCGCAGTCCGGGTGCTGTTCTGCCAGCTTGAGAATTGTGCCGCCGCAACCGATCTCGATGTCATCGGAGTGCGCGCCAATACAGAGGATCTTCAGTCCCCGGCCGGAAGGTTTCTCAAAGTTCAGGCGCATCATACGCGAGCCGACACCACCTTGGAGCTCCCCACGTGATTCCAGACCTTCCATGGCGCAGTCGCTTGATTGAGTTCTTCCAGGTGCTGCTTGTCTTTGAAAGTGTCCATGCACTGCCAGAAGCCGCTGTACTTGTAAGCCAGCAGCGCCTTTTTGTCGATCAGCCGCCGGAACGGCTCCCGTACCAACTCTTCCCCAGGTTGGATGTGCTGGAAGATCTCCCGCCGCATGGCGAAAAAGCCGCCATTGATCCACATTTCACTGCGGGTCAAAGGACAGATTTCTCGCACGATGCCGCCCGGTTCGGCGTTGACCAGGTCAAAACTCGCCGTCGGCTGCACCAGCAACAACGATACGACCGCGTTACTCTTCCGGAACGTGTCAATCATCGTCGGCAGCGGGACATCGCTCAACCCATCACCATAATTCGCCAGGAACATCTCGTCCCCCCGCAGGTGCGGCTCAACCGCTTTGAGCCTCTCGCCGATGTTCGAGTTCGCTCCCGTCTCTACGAATGTGATGGTCCAGTCGTCGATGTCGCGATTGAGAAACTGGATGTTCTTCCCGCCATTCGACCACACAAAGTCGTTCGATACAGACTCGTCGTAGCGCAGGAAGTAATCCTTGATCACGTTGCCCTTGTAGCCCAGGCAGAGGACGAAATCCTTGTGTCCGTAGTGGGCGTAGTACTTCATAAGGTGCCAGAGGATCGGCCGGTTGCCGATCTGCACCATGGGCTTAGGCACGTCGTCCGCATACCCTCTAAGGCGCATCCCCGCGCCGCCGCAAAATAGAACGACCTTCATGACCTACCTCCGCCTCAGACTACCGCCACCTTGGGAACAGGCACTACGAAGCGCCCGCCCCACTCGCGGATAAATTGCAATTGCTGCATGATTTCGTCTTTCAGGTTCCACGGCAGAATCACCACATAATCGGGACGCGTCTCGCGGATCCGATCCGGATGGTGGATCGGAATCCGACTGCCCGGCAGGAATCGTCCTTGTTTGTAGGGGCTGCGATCGACCGTGTATTCAATGAGATCTTTTCCAATTCCGCAGTAGTGAAGAAGTGTCGCGCTCTTCCCCGGTGCTCCGTAGCCTGCGACTTTCTTGCCCTGCTTCGCCGCAGTAACCAGGAAATCGACCAGCGCCAGCTTTGCATCTTTTACCTGGCGCGCGAAGCTCTCATATCCCTCGATGCGATCCTGCCCCGCGCGAGTTTCATCGGCAAGAACTTTCCCGACATTCGGACTTATGGAATGTGTTCTCGCTTCGGTCCTGCACGCGTAAACCCGCAACGATCCTCCGTGCGATTTCAGTTCGTCCACGTCGAACACTCTCATGCCATGCGCTTCCATGATCTTGATCGTGGTCAGCAGTGAGAAATACGAGAAGTGCTCGTGGTAAATCGTGTCGAATTCGTTGAGCCGAATCAGTTGCAGCAGGTGCGGGAACTCGAGAGTCAGCACGCCCTCGGGCTTGAGCATGATCTTGAGGCCCTCGACAAAGTCGTTCAAGTCCGGCACCTGAGCGAACACGTTGTTGCCCAGCACAAGGTCAGCGCACTTCCCTTCTCGCGCCAACTCTTGTGCCAGGTTCGTCCCGAAAAATCGCACCAGCGTCGGCACACCCTTCTCCACCGCGACCTTCGCTACGTTCGCCGCCGGTTCGATGCCCAGCACCGGTACATCCCGTTTCACGAAATACTGCAGCAGGTAGCCATCGTTGCTGGCCACTTCGACGACGAAGCTCTGCTTTCCCAGTCCAAAGCGGGCTTTCATTGTTTCGCAGTACTTGTCGCAGTGCTTCAACCAGGAATCGGAGAACGAAGAGAAGTACGCATAGTCGCTGAAGATCTGCTCGGGCGTTTCATATTCTTCCAACTGCACCAGCCAGCATTTTTCGCAAACATAGGTGTGCAGCGG
>Ga0335071_10001124_pt1 | contig 28777 bp, 19 predicted proteins | sample Lox_Sample_15_FD_206724 | JGI IMG/M metagenome (GOLD analysis project Ga0335071, IMG submission 206724) | Soil microbial communities from Loxahatchee National Wildlife Refuge, Florida, United States - Lox_Sample_1.5 | ecosystem: Environmental > Terrestrial > Soil > Wetlands | place: USA...
TCATCAGGCGGTTCCACGCCCGGAAAGAGCTGCCGGGCGGCCTCGGCAATGGTCTCAAGATCGGCCAGCAAAGCGCGACACAATTCACAATCCTTAAGGTGGGGGTGCTCATTGGGATCGACGCCCGAGCCGATAAAGTCGGGTAATTGGGCCTGAAACTCGGCGCAGCTCATCTGCTTCGGATCAGTGGTCATGACCGCGCCCCCTCGGGACTCTGCGCACGCAGAGCATCGCGCAGCTTCAGGCGCGCCTTGTGCAACTGTGACTTGCTGTTTCCGATCGAGCAATCCAGCATTCCTGCAATCTCATTATGCTCAAATCCCTCCACATCGTGAAGGATAAAGATGAGCCGGTAGCCGGCGGGCAGTTCAGCAACGGCGCGCTCCAGTACGAGACGGTCAATCGCACCCGCCAGGGAGAGATCGGGTGCGCCGAAACTGCGGCTGGGGCTATCGTCGGCGCTTGGCTCCATGGCTTCGTCCAGAGAGATGAGCGAAAGCCCTTTCTTGCGCAGCTGCATGAGCACTACATTGATGGCCAACCTGTGCAGCCAGGTCGAGAAGGCGGAATCGCCCCGGAACGTAGCGATTTTCCGATGCAACTGCAGGAATGCCTCCTGAGTCAGATCTTCTGCTTCGGCGACGTTCCCCACCATGCGCAGACAAAGCGAATAAATTCGCCTCTTGTGAAGTGAATAGAGCTGAGCGAACGCGTGGTGATCGCCCGCTTGAGCGCGGGCCAGCAATTCCGGATCGACAGCGGCAGCCGGACCGATGGAGGAACGATTGCCAGGACGATCTGAGGGGGCGATGGGCGCCGAGTTGTTGCTTCCGAATTCGTGAGTGCGACTCGTTGTTTGCATGGGGGATGAGGAGTCTGCCATGGCTTCCTTCGGGATTGCCCTCGAAGCTTGACTTTGCTTTCTCGCGGGATTGGGGCCAAGAGAGTGAGTGGCTTACGATCAACCTCTCGTCGAGGCACCGTAACCAACAGGGAACAGCGACACGGAACGAGCGCCAATGCGCGCTTTCTTCGGTTTCGCCACAGCTTTCCTACTGATTAGTATAAGAGGAAGCCGTTCAGGTTGTCTGAGCCGACAAAAACATTGGAAATCGCTGTCAATCGTAGCCTCGCATGGCGCAAAATACGCGTCCAATGGTCAACCACGGGCGGCCTGGACTCCCCCAGCTATGAATCAGCTGACAGAGCGGGCAAAAAGACGCGGCGTTCAGCCTGGGGGGTGTCGATATGTTTTGGCGCACGGCATATCCGGAGAAGATTGCCTGCGTCAGCCACCGGCCGAACGGGTTCTATCCTCTTGCATGGCCTGTGAGTTCATCCAAGGTGCATCGAAGGTCTCGACTCCACGGCAGGCCATCGTCAAATGGCCGATGGGGCGCTGGGTCGAGACTCCATCGGATCATGCTTTTCGATCTTAGAAACGTAGTTGTAGCCGCGTGCATTTTGATGTTCGCAGCGGCAGGGGGCCGGTGCCAGGAACCGCCGCCGGCCGCACTTGCCGTGCCGCACCAGACGGGCGGCCCTCTGAATCCAGTCGATACCGAACCGACGGCCGAGCCGCAAGTTCCGTGGGCAGGCCTGCCTGTGCGGCAGATTCACTTCGATGGAGTCCCGGCTGAACGTCTGTCGCCGCTGGCCGGGCACCTGGCGCAGGCAGAGGGCGCGCCAGTCGCAACCGAAAACCTGAAGGCCAGCCTGCGAGAGCTGTTCGCGACCGGTCTCTACGAGACATTGCAGGCGGATGGAATCGAGGTGAACGGCGCCCTGGATCTCACCTTCCGCGGCACACCCGCAACCTTCATCGGGACAGTCGGAGTGAACGGAGCAACCGGCGGCACGATGAACACGCAGCTGGAGCGAGCAAGCCAGCTTGATCCGGGAACGCGGCTGACGCAGGCAAAAATGGTCCGCGCCATCGCGCAGATGCGCACGACACTTGAGGAAAACGGTTATCACGAGTCGGCGATCGTGCAAACGGTGACGCCGCGCAACGGGCAGCAATTGTCCGACATCACATTTCGGGTGGTGAGCGGACCGCGAGCGCGCGTGGGAAAGATCGAGGTTGCGGGGGATTCCGGAATGAGCCTCGATGAATTTCGCCGCCAGGCACATCTCCGCAGGGGTGAGGCAGTCGACCATGACACGGTGAATCGCGCACTGGATGGTGTGTTGAAGGAGTACCGGCGACAAAGTCGGCTGGATGCCGAAGTCAGGATCGAGTCGACGGAGTACAACCTCGCGGCCAAGACGATCGACTACAAGTTCGTCGCCAATCGTGGCCCTGTCGTCAAGATAGTAGTCGAGGGAGCCGGCATCGAGTCAGAGCAGGTGAAACGCCTGGTTCCAGTCTACGAAGAGGGAAGCGTCGATGAGGACCTGCTGAACGAGGGAAACAGGCGCCTGCGCGATTACTTCCAGCGGAGGGGTTACTTCGATGTCAAGGTCGAGCACGCGGTGCAATCACCGGGCGGCAATCTGGTGACGATTCGATACACGGTTGAATTGGGTACGCGCCGCCGTCTGGAAAAGGTGTCGATCGACGGTAATCACTACTTCGATACCCCGACGCTTATGAACCTTCTAAGCGTTCATGCAGCCGATATGCTCGACCGGCACGGACTGTACAGCCAGGCCCTGGTCTCGGCGGATGTCGAAGCCCTGCAGACGGTGTACCAGAGCAATGGCTTTTCGCAGGTGAAGGTCACGGCGGAGACGAGTACACCTGAGACCGTGGAAGCGGACAATCCGCCTCCTTCAAACAGCGCGCCGGGAAGACCGCCGGCCATCGCCCGAGCCGACCCGCTGATAGTGACCTACCACATCGCAGAGGGGGGGCAGCAGCGTGTCGGTGCCCTGGAGATCACAGGCAATGGGCAGATTCCGAGCCGGGATCTGATGAAGCTGCTGAACACGGCTCCAGACCAACTGCTTTCGCCGCGGAACCTTGCCGGCGACCACGACACGCTGGTGACGGAGTATCTGAGTCGGGGCTTCGAACAAGTGAATGTCGCCGTCACCCAGCAGCCGGAGGCGCAGCACGCGGACAGGGTGGACGTGGTGTTCCACATCGAAGAAGGCAAGCAGGTTCTTATCCGCGACGTGTTCTTGACGGGCCTCGAATTGACGCGGCCGCAGACCGTCGCACAGGCTATCACGGTGCATGCCGGCGACCCGCTGAATCGGTCGGCTCTGGCAGACACGCAGCGAAATCTCTACGCATACTCACTCTTCAACCAGGTGAGTACCGCGGTGGAGAACCCTGGCGGAAGCCTGACGGAGAAGACGGTCTTGCTGCAGGTGGCAGAGGCGCGGCGCTGGACCTTGAACTACGGCTTCGGCTTCGAAGCGCAGACCGGCCAGCCGCAAAACAACTGCGCCGGCGAAACCGTCAGGGGCGTAGCCTGCAGTCCCAACGGAAAGACCGGGGTGAGCCCGCGCGTGCTCGCAGCGCTCACCCGCGACGGCCTCTTTGGCCGCGAGCAGTCGGCTTCGCTGAAGGGCACCTATGGCTTGCTCGAGCAGAGTATCGGGCTGCTGTACCAGATTCCTCATTTTGAGGGCAACCGGAATTTCAGCTTCACGTTCTCGGGCGGTTACGCCAACAGCAAGGATGTTTCCACATATGTGGCATCTCGCCTCGAAGGTGGACTTCGGATCTCGGAGAGTTTCAATCATCCCGAGTCCTGGCTGTCCCGGGCGAATACATTCGTTTATGAAATCGATTTTCGCCGCGTCAAGGTGGCCTCGACGTCCCTGCAGGTCTACCCTGCCGAGATCCCCGAGCTCTCGACTGCAACGCGCGTAGGCGGCCCAGCATTCACATGGATCCGCGACACGCGTGATGTGCCCATGGACGCGCGTCGGGGAACCTACAGCAGCTTCCAGGAATTCCTCTCCGACCGGCTCTTCGGCGCGCAGGCTGAGTTCAATCGCATCGACACCTCAAATTCCAGCTACTACGCCTTCGACAAGGGCAAATTCGTGCTTGCTCGCGACACACGATATGGTCAGATTCGCGCCTTCGGCAACGGATCGAGTCAATTGATTCCGCTGCCCGAGCGACTTTACGCCGGTGGGGCCATTTCGCTGCGCGGCTTCTCACAGAACGCCGCCGGCCCGCGCGACCCGGAAACGGGATACCAGATTGGTGGCGCCGGCGCACTGACGAACAGCACGGAACTGCGCTTGCCTCCTCCGAGTCTGCCGTGGTTCGGTAACACGGTCAGCTTTGTCATTTTTCACGACATGGGAAATATCTTCACGAACGCCGGGGATGCGTGGGCCAGCATTTTCCGCGTCCGCCAGCCCAACAGTGATGCGTGCCGGGTCTTGACCCCTCCCGATACGTCGACCAATCCGCCGACTGCCCCCAGCCCCAGTGGGCCATTCACCTCGACGGGAAGACAAGGCGATTGCAGCTTCAATAACTTCTCGCACTCGCTGGGGGCGGGACTGCGCTACAACACACCGGTTGGTCCGATACGTTTCGACGTGAGCTACAACCTGAACCCACCCATCTATCCGGTAAACATCAACTACAAGACAGGTTTTTCGCCCACGACACCGCTTGGACCTTATACGGGGCAATATGTCGGTCAGGCCCCGCACATCAACTTCTTCTTCAGCCTGGGACAAGCCTTCTGATGAATCGGTGCACTCCAATTCGTTTCTCATCGACCCCGGGACGACCGTTCCCTGGAATGCTTTGCCTGTTGATCCTGAGCATGGCGGAACTGCTAGGCGCGCATGGGCAGACTACATCGCCAGGTGATGCCATTCAGTCGACCGCGGGGATGGTTTTGGATCGCGTGGTGGCCGTCGTGAACAAGCATGTGATCCTGGCCAGCGATCTCGATGACGAGATCCGGCTCTCGGTCCTGGAACCCCACCAGGGCGGAAGCGAGCTTTCGCCTCAGCGAGCTCTCGAACAACTGGTCAGCCAGAGCTTAATCGAGCAGCAAATCGGTCAGGAGGACCTGAAGACGGTGGAACCGACGCCGGAAGAAGTGAACGCGCGTCTCGAGGAGTTGCGCAAGGAACTCCCGGCCTGCGTCCATCAGAGCTGCGTTTCCGAGTCGGGTTGGCGGAGCTTTCTCGCGACACACGGTCTGACGCCGGAGCGAGTGAAGGCCTTTGTTCGCTATCAACTTGAGATTCTCAACTTCATCGAGCAGAGATTCCGCCAGGGAATTCAGATTTCGCAGCAGCAGATCGAAGACTTTTATCACCAAACGTTGGTGCCGCAATACAAGCCTGGCGAGGCTGTGCCGCCGCTGGATGAGGTGGCTCCGCGCATCCAGGAGATTCTGCTGGAGCAGCGGGTAAACGCATTGTTCGACGACTGGCTGAATAATCTGCGCCAACAGGGCGATGTGGAAGTCATGGACCCGGCGTTGGAGCCGGCCGGCGAGAAAAGCAGCGCGGGAGTGGTCCATGAGTGAGGAGAGTGTGCTTCCTGCGTCTGGGCCTGACGCCGAACCCCCGGGCGGAGCCCGCAGCCGCCTGCGCCGCTTCTTTCTGCGCCATCTCCCCCTCACCGCGGCCGGAGCCGTTGGTTTATTGGTGTTGCTGGCGCTGGCTTTCTATTTCATCGCCAGCTCTTCCGCATTTGAGAACGTGGTGCGCAAGCGGCTGATTGCTGAAATCGAGAACCTGACCGGCGGACGAGCCGAAATTGCCGGATTCCATTGGCGCCTTCTCCATCTTGATGCGACAGCGGACGGAATCGTGGTTCACGGCCTCGAGGATACGGCCGAAGCCCCCTATGCCCAGATCGGTCATCTCCGTGTACAGATCACGCTGCTTGGCATTTTCAGCCCGCACATTCTCCTGCGCGATCTGGAAATCTCGAGGCCCCGCATGCATTTGATCGTGTACCCCGACGGATCGACCAACCAGCCACACCCGCGAAGACGTAGGAAGCCGGCGCAACCCAGCCTGGATCCGCTCTTCGACCTCCGGGCCGAGCACGTCGCTGTCGAACAGGGACAATTTCACTTCGACAGCCGGGCCACAGAGTTCGATTTTCAAAATCGCTATGCGCCCCTGGATTTCGAAGCGAGTGACGCATCTGTAGTGATGCGCTACCTGCCAGCCTCGGCCGGATCTCCTGAGTTGTATCGAATCGAGGCCGGGGCTGCCGGTCTTAGCCTGGAGCGCAGTTTGCCGCGCGCGAAGACCCTTTCCGCCAAGGGAACCTTTGCAGCAACGGTGGATCTGGAGCGATCGCGGATCTTGTTGCGCAGCCTGCGGCTGGTCGCGCATAGTCAGGGATCTGTGGATCACGTTCTCGAAGTCACGGGTGTGATGGACGGCCTGGCCCATGCGCGTTGGCAGGTAAATGCGGCAGGCGACCTGGATATGCGGCTTCTCGATCCGGTTTTTGGGTACCCGGACGCACCGGAAGGAATCGCCCGTCTCAACTTAGCTGCGTCAGGTCAGGTCGATCAATTTGACATCGATGGGCACATACACGTTGACGGCGGCTCGTACGTCGGCGCAGGAATCAACGCCAGGAGCGTGACGCTGGATGCCGATGTAAAAGGCGATGCGAAACAACTAGAGATCTCGCACATCGTCGCGCGCCTGCAGCAAGGCGGGCGCATTGAAGGTGCGGTGGCTTTGCATCCATGGCTTCCCGCGACTCCCGGCGCGACGGTGGAACGAACCTACGCTGGTCTTGAAGAAAGACGCGCCAGCCGGAACACGCTGGTCCGCTCTCTTCCGGTCTCCGTTCCCGTGAACGGCAATGTGACGGCGAGCTTTCATGATGTCTCTCTCGAAGCAGTCCTCGATATCGTTGCAGCTCCGCCTTACCGGAGGTTGGGCCTGGACACGCTGTTAAACGGCCCGGCAGAGGCTACCTGGTCATACGGGCTGGCAAGCAATGTCGTCGTAACGGCACAATTTGGTTTGAGCCCGTCGAGCCGGGTTCCCGCTGGGGAGGTTCCGGCCTCCGGCGTCATCGACGCCACCTACTCGCAGCGCAGCGGCGGAGTGACCGTGCGCAGGCTGGAGGTGCATCTGCCCGCAAGTGAACTGGAGGCAAGCGGCTCTTTGGGCGCCTATCCGGTGACCCGGCCCTCGGCCCTAAGCATCAATTTTCGATCGAGCAAGCTGGAGGAGTTTGACTCTATTCTGCGCAGCCTGGGGTTGAGGAGAAATGGCAAAACCGGCGCTTCTGCCCTCCCGGTGGCTCTGCGAGGACAAGCGGAGTTCCATGGAAGCTGGATGGGCAGTCTGGTGAGACCGCAGATTGGCGGCCGCCTCAACGCCACACAGTTGTCTATTGAGACTCCGGCGGAGGAAGGCGTTCAGACGGAACCCCGGTTTGCGCAGTTCGACACCGTCGCCATCGATGGCGAGTATTCTCCCGCTCTGGTAACGGTTCGGAGTGCGCACCTGGTTCGTGGCAGTGGCAGAATCGACCTCAGCGGCACGCTGGAGGCTGCAACCCGCGCCCACCCCGAATTCGACGAAGACTCCTTGCTGCATCTCCGTGTAGAGGGTACCAACGTAGACTTTTCTGACCTCGAGCCCTTCCTCAACGAAGGCGGTACGCACATCCCTGTCGAGGGAAAGTTGAGCGCCCAAATCCAGGCGGATGGCGCGCTCCACTCGCCGGGTGGGGCGGGATGGGTGGAGTTCGGAAGCGCAACGGTTTGGGGTGAGCCGGTTTCGCACGTGCACCTTCGCGGCACGCTTGAAAACCGAGTCCTGAAGCTGACTTCTTCCACAGTCGAAGAGGCCGGCGGAGTTGTCACTGCGACGGGAACCTACGGGTTCCAAGACAGACAATTCCACCTGGCCGCGCAAGCCGAGCGGATTGAAATCTCACGGATCGGATGGCTTCGCAGGCGCAATCTCGACGTCGCCGGGAAGCTGGGGGTTTCAGTGAACGGATCGGGCACACTGGACGATCCGCATGTTGAGGGCCACGCCTCGGTCAATTCCCTCACGATGGCCGGACAGCAATTCGGATCGCTCGATCTTGACGCGCGGGCGGCAAACCACCAGGTCGATTACAAACTGAGCACGCACCTCGTAGGGGCAGAACTGGCCCTGAAAGGATCCACGAAGCTCAATGCCGGCTACTCTACGACGGCCCAGCTCGATTTTTCGCAATTCAACATCGGAGCCCTGCTGGCGGCGTCGCACCTCGAGGCATTCCGTGGCGAATCCGCGCTTGCAGGCACGGCTACGGTCAGCGGCCCGTTGAAGTTCCCGGATCAGCTTCACGGCGAGTTGCGGCTCAATGAGCTGTCATTGACCATCTCGGGCGTTGAACTGAAGAGCGAGGGCGGCGCGCACGCCACGCTGGCCAACAATCGCATTCAGCTCGATCCGCTGCATGTAACAGGCAATCAGACTGACCTGCGCATCCAGGGTGGCGTCTCGCTCGCACAAGGGCGCCGGCTCGATCTGCAGGCGAGCGGCGCGGTGAATCTGAAGCTGGCCGAGACAATCGACCCGGATCTGACCGCGAGCGGCATGACTACGTTCGAGGTCGAGGCGCACGGACCGCTCGACGATCCTCAATTGCAGGGGCGCGTCGAGTTGCAAGACGGCGCGCTCTCGCTGGAAGACTTACCTAATGGCCTGAGTCAACTGCAAGGCTCGCTCGAGTTCAATCAGAATCGTCTGGAAGTGAAATCGTTGACGGCGATGAGCGGCGGAGGCCTGTTAAGCGTGAGCGGTTTCCTCGCCTACCAACACGGCATCTACGCCGATCTCTCGGCCACGGGCAAAGGGGTGCGCATCCGCTACCCGCAGGGGGTAACCTCGCTTGCCGACGCCCGGCTTCAGCTGCAAGGTTCGCAAAACAGCCTTTTGCTGAGCGGCGACGTGCTGATCACGCGGTTTACGGCGAATCCCGATCTCGATCTGGCAGGGCTGGCTGAGCAAGCTGCCTCTACCGTGCCAACCATCGCACCGCCGGATGCGCCTTCGAACCACGTACGCCTCGACGTACATATCGTCTCTTCGCCACAGCTGAATTTCCAGAACGCATTCGCCAAGCTCGCCGGCGACGTCGATGTCCGCCTGCACGGAACACTGGCCACGCCCTCACTGCTTGGCAGGGTGTCGGTCACGCAGGGAAGCGCCATGATCGCGGGTACGCACTACGACCTGGAGCGTGGCGAAATTACGTTCAACAACCCGGTGCGCATCGAGCCCATCATCGATTTGAGCGCCACGGCTCGAGTCGAGGACTACGACATCACTCTGAACCTGAATGGCACGCCGCAACGGCTTTCCGTTACGTACCGCAGCGACCCGCCGCTGCCCGAAACCGACGTCCTGTCGCTGTTGGCCCTGGGCCACACCGCGAGCCAGCAGCGCCTTTATACGCAGCAACAGCAGCAGTCGGTCAGCAACCCCACCGATGCGCTACTTGGCGGAGCGCTGAATGCGACGGTAAGCAGCCGCATCCAAAAGCTCTTCGGCGCTGGAAGCGTGAAAGTCGACCCGAACTACCTTGGCGCCTTCGGTAACTCCACCTCGCGCATTACTGTCCAGGAGCAGATCGGCCGCAACGTCACCCTCACCTACGCCACCGACGTGAACACCACCAGCCAGCAATTGCTCCAGGCGGAGGTGGCCATCAATCGCCATGTGTCGCTGGTCGTGGCGCGCGACGAATCCGGCGTCTTCTCCATGGTCGTCAAGGCCACGCGGCGCTACCGCTAGCCGTGGGTTGGCGCAGCCGGAACAGTAAAAGAAAGGAAACCTTCCAGCCCCGGCGTGTGTCTAATAACGCGCGCAGAAGGCGGGTTTTCCCAGGACTGCCTTGCCCGCCGCGAGCGCGATTGTGCACGAGGAAAAGGAAGGAAACCCAAATGAAGCAGGTGATTAGGAACACGACGGCCCGCGTTTTGGCTGCCATCGCGGCTGCGATGATTCTGGCTGTTCCCGCCGTCTCAGCCGCGACCGAAGCCGGCCAAACGGACGTGGAGAGCTCTGTCACGGCAAAGCTGGACAAATCGCAGTACAAGGACGTACATGTGAGCGTGGACCCAAGCGGGATCGCCACGCTCACGGGGACGGTGAGCCTGTATGAATACAAGGCCGACGCGGACAGGACGGTTCACAAGGTTAAGGGTGTGACGGGAGTGCGCAACGAAATCTCAGTCTCCGGGCCGAGTATCCCCGACGCCCAACTGCAAACGACGCTCGGCAAAAAGCTAGCCTACGACCGGGTGGGTTATGGCAATGTCTTCGACGCCATCACCTTGAATGTCCAGAACGGCGTGGTGACCCTCGGCGGTTCAACGCATGACTATCCCAATCGGGATTCGGCTCTGGGCACGGTTTCCACCACGCCAGGCGTGACGGATGTGGTGGATGAAATCAGCGTGGATCCGCCCTCGCCCATGGACGACGGCATTCGCCTTCAAGTCGCGCGTGCGGTCTATGGCTTCCCATCGTTGAACAAGTACGCCATCGATCCCGCTAAACCGATCAGGATAGCGGTACAGAACGGCAACGTGGCTCTCTATGGCGAGGTGGACTCGCAAGCCGATAAGGACGCAGCAGGAATCAGGGCCAACGGCGTCCGTGGCGTCTTCAGCGTGAAAAACTACCTGCAGGTTGCCGGCCAGCCGACAGAAAAAGGACAATAATCCGCGCGTCGCGGCTCGGTCACCGCATATCGATGGCTCGCGCCCTGACCGCGGTTGGCGAATTCGGGGGTCATGACCCATGGGAATCGGCGCGGTCCGCCTCGTAAGCTTTACAATGGGAGTCCACCCCCGAAGGAGAACCGAAACGCATGGCGCCAGAGGACGAGCTTTTGCCACAGACTGCGCCCTCCCCCAACACCGCTCAGACCCCTGAGCACGCTGAATTCACTCCGGCCCCCGAGGCCACCCAGGCTCTGGTCCCCGGGTCCGCCGAAACTGCTATATCCGCCCCTCCCCGCCGCAATATGCGATGGGTCTTCATCGGTGGCCAGGGCCTGCGTGCGGGCTGGTCGGTGCTCCTGTTCCTCATCTTTTTCTTTGCTTTCAATATCGGACTCGACGCGGTGCTGTTACGCACCCACATGGTTAGAAAAGGGGGCGACTTCACTCCCGCACAGGGTTTCTTCTCAGAGGGGGCAGGCTTCATTGCCCTGCTTCTTTCACTAGCTCTGATCGGGCTGATTGAGCGGCGAAGCATTTTGGCCTATAACCTGACGGGGCCGCGGCGGCCACAACGGTTCGTTTCCGGCCTGGCCACCGGGTTCGCGGTGCTTTCGGCGCTGATCGGGTCGCTGGCCGCGGGGGGATGGCTGCACTTCGGCCCTGCTGCGCACGGGTTGGCGGTCGTCTGGTCTGGCCTGCTGTGGGGATGCGTCTTTCTCATGGTGGGCTGCGTCGAGGAAGGGATGATGCGCTGCTACCTGCTCTTCACGCTGACCCGAGGCATCAACTTCTGGTGGGCGCTTGGCGTGGTTGCGCTTCTTTGCGGTGTTCTTGCTTTCAGATTCCATGGGTTTCACGCCGGCGCCGCATGGGGTGTCTACGGGATCGCACTTCTGGGCGTTTTTCCTTGTCTCGCGCTTCAACACAACCACGCCGCGAGCAGCGGATTCTGGTGTGCGGCATGGGCCACGTCCACTCTGTTCGGCTTTGTTCACGTCGACAACTCCGGCGAAGCATGGATCGGCATCTTTGCCGCCGCTGCCATCGGCTTCGTCTTTTGTGTGAGCGTGCGGCTTACCGGCTCGGCATGGTGGGCCATCGGGTGCCATGCGGGCTGGGACTGGGGCGAGACGTATTTCTACGGAACCGCCGACAGCGGGCTCACCGCACACGGTTCCTTCCTTACCAGCTCTCCCTCGGGAAATCCCTTGTGGAGCGGCGGCTCGGTTGGTCCTGAAGGCAGCTTGCTGGTGCTGGCCGTAATCCTTCTGCTGCTGATTTATCTATTGATTGCCTACGGCAGGAGAAAGCTGCCGGCGTATCAGCCAGCCGTCCCAGGGGAGGCGGCGAGCTGACGAACACCATGCGCCTCTGGCTCAACCGAAGCGGCGATGTTTCACTGCGCGAGCAACTCATCACGCAGGTCATCCTCGGCATCCTCACGACCGAGATTCGTCCAGACGAAAAATTGCCCAGCACACGCGAGCTGGCGCGACGTTTCGGCATCCACCCGAACACAGCCAGCGCCGCCTTTCGCGAGCTCGAGCGGGATGGCTGGCTCGAATTCAGACACGGCAGCGGGGTGTTCGTGTCCAAGACGCGTCCTGCCGCGGCGCGCACTCCCGAAATGGCCATCGATCAGCTGATTGGGGAATTGGCAACCAGGGCGCACAAGCTCGGCCTTTCGGATTCGTTGCTGCGTGCGCGGTTGCGCCGCTGGCTCTCGTTTGAGCCGCCCGCACGCTGGCTGCTAATCGAGCCGGACGATGCGCTCCGGGCAATCGTGATGCACGAGATGCAAGGCAACCTGGCCCTGCCGGTGACCGGATGCGCACCGGGCGACTGCGGCGCGATCGGAATCCTTGACCGGGCGATTCCGGTTGTTCTTCCCAGCAAAGCCGAGGCGGTCCGCAGACTGTTGCCGGCCGATGGCGGGTTAACTGTGCTGCAGGTGAGTCCTGTAACGAATCTTTTGCAGGCGAAGTTGCAGCGCTATCTGCCGGAGCACTCCTCCGACCTTGTCGGCATCGCGTCCGCATGGCAGGAGTTCCTGCGCATCGCACAAACGCTACTGGTCGCCGTCGGGCTCCGGCCTGAATGTCTTCTGGTGCGCGACACCGCCCGTCCTGGCTGGAAGCGCGGCCTGGAGGCCACCTCGGGAGTCGTCTGCGATGGGCTGACCGCACAGCAACTTCCCAAGGGCTGCTTCGCGCTGGTCTTCCAGTTGCTTAATGAGACATCGTTTATGCAACTCCGCGCGCTTGAAGCGGCGCTTTCCGCCGGTGCTGCGGCCGCTCCGGCTTCCCAGACGTAATAATGTGACACTTCAGAAACTGTCACACTCGCGATTCCATCTCAGTTCCCCATTGCGCCGTGCGGGGCGGCTTTGCGAACTTTCGTCACAATGCCTGTTGCCGGCGTACCTCTCGGAATCGCGACGCAGGGCAGCCGTCCGGCCGATTTAGCCAAGCAGTCTCCAGATGCCATCGTCTGCGAAATCGCCAGGCTCAGCTTGTCCCGTTGCAAGGTAAAACTACAAGTTATACCTAGTTGTGGCTCAATCAGCGCTAATGAATTTGTCCCGAAGGCGCTCGACCGCCGCTTACCTCTTGGGCGGTATCCTGTTCCTGACCAATGCTCGTCGCACCCCCAGCAGATCCCGCACCCGGCCACAATCGACCGGCTACGCGTTCGCGCAAACGCCGCTGGACCCGCATCGTGTTTCTTGTTGCTGCGAGCCTCGTCCTGCTCCTCGCAATCGCTGTGGCTGGCTTCGTCGTATGGCTGGACGCTGCGACCCGCGCCGCTCTTCCGCAACTGGATGGTGACATCCACCTCGCAGGCCTTTCTGCGCCGGTCACCGTGCGCCGCGACGCGCATGGCGTGCCGCATATCGACGCCGTCGCCGAAGACGATCTCTTTGCCGCGCAAGGCTACATAACGGCGCAAGACCGGCTCTGGCAGATGGACTTGCTGCGCCGCGTGTCGAACGGCGAACTGGCCGCTGTCTTCGGATCTGCGGCGCTGGAACACGACAGGCAGCAACGCGTGCTGCAGATCCGCCTGAACGCCGAACGCATCTACAAGGCTCTTTCCGATGCAGACCGCAAGCGGCTCGACGATTACGCGCGCGGCGTAAACCAGTTCATTGCACAGGCGGAAAGCGCGAACACGCTTCCTTCCGAATTTCGCTTGCTCATGTATCGCCCGCAGCCCTGGCGAGGGGTCGACTCCATCAGCGTGGGCCTTTCGATGGTGCAGGAACTGGATATGCACGCCTCAGGCAAGCTCGACCGCGCGCGTATCTCCGCTGCTTTGCACGATCCCAAGCTGGAGGGAGATCTTTATCCAGTCGGCTCCTGGCGCGATCATCCACCCACCGGAATCAAAGTCGATTTGAGCCAGCCTCAGCCGCTGCCTGTCGCGCCCAAGAAGAAGAGCGATGAAGAAGATGATGACGAGGACGAAAACACGCAGACGCGTCTCGATCGCGGTTGGCCGGCTACAGCTTTGGCTCTCATCGCGCCCCGGGACCTGCATATTTTGACGGCCTTGCAGGACCGGCCAGCGTGCCTCGATTGCGTGTCCGGCTCGAATAACTGGGTCATTGCCGGTAGCCATACCGCAAGCGGCAAGCCGCTGCTCGCCAACGATATGCACCTGCAGATGAGCGTGCCGGGCATCTGGTACATGGCAGATTTGCAGGCGCCGCGGTTTCACGCCGTGGGAGTGACGCTGCCGGGCTTCCCGCTTATCATCGCTGGCCACAACGAGCATGTCGCCTGGGGATTTACAGCGCTGCTGGCCGACGTGCAGGACCTGTACTACGAAAAGCTCGACGGGAAAGGCAACTACAAGGGTAGCGATGGGCAATGGCATCTGCTCGCAGTGGATCACGAGGCTATCCATGTGCGCGGAGCGAAGGATGTGACTGTCGATGTGCAATCGACGGCGCATGGTCCCCTGGTCAACCCGATTTTGACGAATCAGATCGTGCCTGGCGAGGCGCAGCCCATTGCGCTCAAGTGGACTCTGTATGACCCGGAGCTTTACCGCATTCCGCTCTACGAGATGAATACCGCATCAAATTGGGCGGAATTTTCTGGGGCTCTGGCGAACTGGTGCTGGCCCACGCAGAATCTTGTCTATGCCGACGATCAGGGGCACATCGCCTACCGTGCGATCGGCAAGGTACCGCTGCGGCCGGCAGGGATTGCGGATGTGCCGATCGGCGCGGGAGACGCCGGACACGACTGGCAGGGATATATCCCTCTTGACGAGATGCCCAATGCATTCGATCCGCCATCAGGATTTCTGGCCACCGCCAACTCGCGGGTGACAACCGACAATGCTGACTACTCCCTCACCGACGAATGGATGGATCCCTATCGCGCGGAACGAATCTACAAGGCCCTCGACGGTCGCGACCGCCTGATGCCGCAGGATATGCTCGATGTCCAAACCGACATCTACAGCGAAGTCGACCAGGAGATGGGCCACCGTTTTGCCTATGCTATAGATCACTCCTCCGGAGCCGGCTCGCAGTTGCGCAAAGCTGCCGACCTGATGCGAAGCTGGGACGGGCGGCTCACGACCGACTCTGCGGCAGCCTCACTTGTGACTGAGACGCGCGCTGCGCTGTGGCCGATGATCCTGAAGCCGAAACTGGGCAAACTTGCAGACCTTTATCATTGGGGCGAATCCGGGTTCGCCGAAGAAGAGATCGTGATGCACGCGAGGCCAGAGTGGCTGCCCGGGAGTTACAGGAACTGGGACGAATTGCTGACCGCTGCCGTGCAGAAAGGAATGGATGACGGCAACGCGCCCGCCGATCCCGTCCAATGGAGATACGGAAGCTGGCACGTTGTGGAGATCGATCATCCACTGTCGCGATTCCTGCCGTGGATTGGCCGGCGTGCCGATGAAGGGCCGTTACCGCTGAGTGGCGACAAGACCACAGTCAAGCAGGTGGACCGCGCATTCGGACCTTCGCAGCGCTTCACGATGGACTGGAGCAACGTGGACGGATCGACCGAGAACATCGTGCTCGGCGAAAGCGGCAACCCGTTGAGCCCGTACTTCCGCGACCAATGGAACGACTGGTATGAGGGAACCACGTTTGCGCTGCCGTTCACTGCGGCTGCGGTTGCGGCACAGACAAGGCACACGCTCAGGCTGCTGCCATGAGAAGGCAGGAGCAAATGAGACGGGGAGACGACGGGATCAGGGGTCGGAGATCAGAATCCAGGACTTCGTACCGAGCCGCGAACCAGTCCCGGCTGCGTTACCGTGCCGGTCCACTGATCATCATTCTCGCAGCCTTCTTCGCCATCATCCCTCAGCTCATTCGCGGCAACTCGTGTGGGCACGACTTCGACGTGCACCTCGTCTCGTGGCTCGACTGCGCGAACGCCTGGAAGCACGGAATTCCCTACCCGCACTGGGCGCCAAGCCCCAACTACGGCGCCGGCGAGCCTCGCTTCGTTTTTTATCCGCCGCTAACCTGGATGCTGGGCGCGCTTCTTGGCCTGTTTCTCCCTTGGAGTTTCGTGCCCATCGCAATGACGTTTCCAACCCTAGCCGGCACGGGATTGGCGACCCGGACGCTCGCTCTCGAGGCACTCGACGACTTGCCCGCCACGCTGGCCGGATGCACGGCGATCTTTTCGGGCTTTGCTCTCTTCACCGGCTACGAACGGTCCGCTTTCCCGGAATTTGCCGGCGGCGTCTGGCTGCCGCTGCTGCTGTTGTTTGCATTGCGCCACAGAGGCGGCGGAAAGGCCAATGATGTGACGAAGTCCTTCCCAGCTCCGCCAAGGCGAGGGACCTGGTGCAACAGGCTCATTCATAACGCCCTCATTCGTAGCGCCTTTGACGGCTCAACGACCCCGCTGGCTCTGGCGTTTGCGGCCTCGTGGCTTTCGAACCTTCCTCTCGCGGTGATTGCGACATATTTGCTGGCTGGCGTTGGGCTGCTCGCTGCGGCGACGCGCCGATCGTGGGCGCCGGTGCTACGCGCGGCCGTCGCGGCGCCGCTCGGCCTTGGCCTCGCCGCGCTCTATTGGTTCCCGGCAGCGATGGAGCGCAACTGGGTCGATATCAAACAGGCCACACAAGACCCCGGATACTACTTCGAGAGCAACTGGCTCTTCGTTCGCAACGCGAACCCGGCTCTCGCGCTGCACGACGCCATCAATCACCAGGTTTCGTGGATTGAGGTTTCCATGATCGCCGTCGTCCTTGTGGCGGTGGGCATCTGTTGGTGGCGCGGCACGCTGCCTGCTCAGAAGGACTCAGGCTCAAGCAGTTGGTGGATCGCCTTGGCTGCGATTCCTGTCGTGGTTCTCTTTTTCTCGTTTCCGATCTCACGCCCGTTCTGGCATCTGCTCCCGGAGATGGCGTTCCTGCAATATCCATGGAGATGGCTTGAGGCAGTCGAGGCTCCCATCGCGATCTTCTTCGTGGCAGCCGTGTGGCCGGGGGCGCGGCGCGCCCGTATCACCGTTCTCGCAGCCTGCGCCGCGTGGTTTGTCGCGGCAACTGCCTTTGCCGGAACCAGGTTTTTCCAGGTCTGTTATCCAGAAGACACGGTGGCATCAACCCTTACTGATTTCCGCGACGGCGCAGGTTTCGAGGGCATGTTCGAGTACGCTCCGCCCAGTTCCGACATCTCGCAGATTGCCACGGGCCTGCCGGACGCGTGCCTGGTGAGCGATCCATCCACCACGCTGGGCAAGCCTGACCCCGACGAACCCGATGCCAACCCGATCTGGACTTCGAGCCAGGGAAGCTGCGAGGGAACCTACGCCCTGGCCGGTGATGGAGCGGCTAATCCCGAGCATCGCCACTTCCGTGCCTCGATTCCGCATGCCGGATATCTGATCCTTCGCCTGCTCAGCTACCCGGCGTGGAGCGTGACGGTCAATGGCCAGCCGATTGGCGGCAATCGTGGAAGTGCTTTGCCAGAACGGGACGACGGCTTGATTGTTGTGCCCGTCTTGCAGGGCACGATGGATTTGACGATCGACTGGCAAACCAGCCCCGACGTCGTTATCGGACGCTGGCTCACCTTCATCAGTGTGTTGCTCGTCACCGTTATCTGGATCTATGAACGACGCTGGAATCGAAGTCGTCTAACATGAAAGCAATGGCCGCAGACGTGAAATCGCTGATCCAGGAAGGGGCGGAACTGACCGACCGCGCGCTCGAGGAGCTCATCTCCAGCGCCGAAACCGTGCCTGCCTCGATCCATGGGGCCATGCGTCATTCAGTTTTCGCCGGCGGCAAGCGGCTCAGGCCGGTACTTGGCATGCAGGCGGGCGTGACGATTGCCGGGGTGATGCCGAAAGGAATCGAGCGCCTCGGAGCCGCGATCGAAATGCTGCACACCTACTCTTTAATTCACGATGACCTGCCCGCGCTCGACAACGACGACCTGCGCCGGGGCAAACCGACCTGCCACGTCGCCTTCGGCGAAGCCATCGCTATCCTTGCCGGAGATGCGCTGCAGACCCGTGCCTTTGAAGTGCTCGCCGGCCTCGGCTGCCCTCCGAGCGCAACTGTGAAGATCATCGGCCTTATCGCCAATGCCGTCGGCACCATCGACGGCATGATCGGCGGCCAGGTGCTCGACATCGAGAGCGAGCGTCTGAAGCCTACACCGGAGCTGGTCGAGGCCATCCATCGCGCCAAAACGGGCGCACTAATCCGCGTGAGCGTGGTTACGGGCGGCGTTTACGCGGGCGCAACCGACGATGACATTGCCCGGCTGGATCGCTTCGGCCGTAAAGCGGGACTCGCCTTCCAGATCGTCGACGATGTGCTCGACATGACGGTCGATTCGCAGCACCTGGGCAAGACCGCAGGCAAGGACCAGGCAACCAAGAAAGCCACCTGGCCGGCGGTTTACGGCATCGAGCAGAGCCAGCGTGACGCCGCGCAGCTAATCGATGGGGCTTTCGCCGCTCTTGAGCCTTATGGAAGCCGAGCCGACGGCCTCAAAGCCGTCGCCCGTTACCTCGTCGAGCGGCAAAACTAAGGAAGACCTACCGGCCCAGAACCTCGCGCAGCTTCTGGCCCTGCGCCGAAAGATCCTGCACGGCCGTCTGGGCGTGGCCGAGCGTGGTCTGGAGTTCTTCAAGGAAGCCCGGCAGACGGTTCCACCAGGCGCGCACAGCCTCAGCCTGGTCGAGCATCGCGAGTGTTGCCCCTGAGGCGGCAGCGATCAGGCCGGCACGCCGATAGCCGGTAATGAGCAGGGCCCCGCTTACGGCCAGGGTTCCCGCCGCGGCGTATCGCAGCCAATTGATTTCATTCGCGTCTTGAGCCTGCGGCGCTTCCATCGCGTTCTGTTGGGGTTTTGACAGCGGAACAACAACCATGAATTCTCCTCGCATCTCCGGCAATCCGGGGCCGGCACAGTTACCCGATTGCGTCTCAAGTATGGCGCGAAAACGCCTTTTCAGTCGAGCTTCTTAGGTACTTCCAAGATACGCGGGTGCAACCCATAGTTTTCAACAAGCTTCGGTCGGGGGAAGCCGGCTAGTCCAGATCGATCTCGCGAAGTGGCTTCTCATCGGGAGCGTCTTTGGCCTTGCGCATCGCCTCGGCAAAACGCTTCTCGAGCAGATCGGCCTTGTTCTTCTCGGCGTCTACGCTCTGCCGGAAGATAGATTCCGCTCGCTCGCCATGCTCGCGCATTGCCTTGGCCGCAGTCTCCATGTCCTCGAACATCCGCTTGCGCGGGGCCGAGGTATGGCTCACCAGGACGCCGCTTTTCGCATCGATCTTGAGCATCGCCCCGCAATCGGGGCAGGCCACTTCGAACGTTTCTGTCTTGTTCTTCGCCATGACACCTAGGATTGTATGACGGTCGGCGCCGATTGCGCAGCCCTGGGGGCGAAGCGTCGTTCCTGCAATGGCTTGACATGACCGCGCCTGCCATCCAAAGATGAATGCGCCGGACAGCAGTCTCGAGCATGGGCTGGGAACCGTCCGGTTAAGACCATCTCTTCCCAGGGAAGAAACTATGCAACGCAAGCGTGTGCTTTGGCTGGTCCCGCTTTTTGCCCTGTTGATTGCGTCCACTTTCTCCGGTACCGTAAAGCGCGTGACGGCTGGATCAAACTCGTTCGCCGCTCCGGACGAGGTACTTGACTCTAGTCCGCTCAAGGTGGATCGCCTCGATCCCGCCGTCGACCGCATTGTTCCGCACGATGCGGTGCTCGAGCGCATCGCCACGGGGTTCACCTGGGTGGAAGGTCCGATCTGGGATTCGGGAAGCCTCTTCTTTGCCGAAATCCCATCGAACAGCATTCGCCGCTGGACCCCAGGCTCGGGTGTGAGCATCTTTCAGCAGCCCAGCGGCTACCAGGGAAGCGGTCCTTACGGCCCCGAGTCCGGATCGAACGGCATGACCCTCGACGCACGCGGGCGCTTGACGGCTGCCGGCCACGCGCAGCGCGACGTCTATCGCTTCGAGACGCTTGATCCTCATGGTCCCATCACGATCCTCGCCGACACCTACCTGGGCAAGCGCCTGAACAGCCCCAACGACCTGGTCTATCGCTCTGACGGGTCACTCTATTTCACCGACCCGCCTTACGGCCTGCGCACGCAGAAAGACACCGATCCCGAAAAACAGCTGAAAGTGAACGGCGTCTATCGCATTCCGCGAGCCCTCGCACACAAGGCCGGCGCCCCACCCGCGCGTGCCGAACTGCAACTGCTGGTCAACGACCTGACGCGGCCCAACGGAATAGCCTTCTCGCCGGATGAGAAGTATCTCTACGTGAACAACAGCGAGCCGAAAAAGATTTGGATGCGCTACCGCGTGCTGCCTGACGGCACAGTGGCCGACCCCAAGCTGCTTTACGATGCTACAGCCGATCCGCGCGCGGGCGCGCCCGATGGCATGAAAGTCGATGCCGAAGGCAACATCTACAGCGCAGGCCCCGGTGGGGTGTGGATTTTTTCGCCGGAAGGCAAGCCGCTGGGAACGATCGTCATGCCCGAGCGCACTTCGAATGTGGCCTGGGCCGGGCCGGATCGCCAGACGCTGTATATCACGGCAAGCACCAGCGTGTACCGCGTGCATCTGAAGGTTCCCGGCGCGCCGCTGATCAAGGGCAAATAGTTGCGCACTTTCCCATCCTGCTGCTTCTGTGAAAGAATTTCGCGCCTAACCAGGAAGAACCCTTCTTGATGGAAGAACGGCAAACGCGCATTCGCTACGTCGTTGTCACCATTCTTTTCGTCGTCAGCTGCTTCAGTTTTGCCGACCGCGCGGCGCTCTCACAGGCAATGACCGCCATGCCCGCGGCGATGAACCTGAATGCGCAGAGACTGAGCTATCTTCTCTTCGCTTTCGGATGGGCCTACGCACTGGGTCAGTTGCCTTCCGGCGGCCTGCTCGACCGATTCGGATCGAAACGTGTTTACGGCATCGCCATCATCGGCTGGTCCGTCTGCGCTGTGTTCACTGCCCTCGCGGGCTACCTTGCTGCCGGCGCCGCCTTCACCGCGATCTTCGTTCTCCGCGTGCTCTCCGGCCTGTTCCAGGCGCCCGTGTTTCCAGGCAACGGGCGCATCGTCGCCTCCTGGTTTCCAACGTCCGAGCGCGGCCGCGCCTCAGCCATCTTCAACTCGGCACAGTATTTCGCGCTGCCCATCTTCGCCCCTATCTTTGCCTGGCTCATCCACACCTCGGGCTGGCGGAGCTGCTTCTTCTTTCTTGGCGCACTCGGTCTGGTGCTCACCCTGGTTTGGTTTGGCAACATCTGCGGCGTCAAGGAGCACCCGAGGATTTCCCAGGGGGAGATCGAAGTCATCGAGCGCGGCGGCGGCCTGGTGAATACTGACTCCTCGGCAGGCGCCCGCAAGAACACGCTCACCTGGTCGACAGTAAAAAAGCTGTTGAGCTACCGCATGCTGGTGGGCGTGTATATCGGCCAATACTGCATTAACACACTTACATGGTTCTTCCTCACCTGGTTTCCGCTCTACCTTTCGCAGGCACGCCACATGTCGGTGCTGAAGGTAGGTTTCGCCGCGGCCGTTCCCGGACTTTGTGGAGGGGTCGGAGGCATCCTCGGCGGCGTCATCTCCGATCACCTGCTGCGGCGCGGCCACTCGCTGAGCTTCGCACGCAAGCTGCCCATCATGGCGGGCATGGCGCTTTCGATGAGCATCATCGCTTGCAACTACGCAAGTTCGGAAGCACTCATGCTCTTCTTCATGTCGCTCTCGTTCTTCGGCAAAGGCATTGGAGCGCTGGGCTGGACCGTCATTTCCGACACTTCGCCTAAAGGCATGGTCGGCATGAATGGCGCGCTCTTCAACCTCTTCGGCAATATAGCCGGGATCACCACGCCGCTCATCATCGGCACCATCGTCGAGAAGACCCGCTCCTACAACGGGGCGCTGGTGTTCGTCGGCGTCATTGCCTTCTGCGCCATCGTGAGTTACGGCCCCATCGTGGGTGAGATCAAAAGACTGGACTTCAACATCTCTTCCGCCGCATAGATCAACGGGTGCCCACGCTCAATTTGGGAATGCGGCATCCAGGCACCTCGGAGCAACTCGGGTATTCCCTCCGGTATTCCGATCCAGGCATCTACAATCGCCGAAGGAGCTCAGCCAATGCCCGAATGGCCCGGAAACTTTCCACGCAATGCATTCAAGCAGGCGCTTTCGCGCCGTGAGCGCCAGGTGGGGCTGTGGTGCGGCCTGGCTAACCCCATTGCAGCCGAGATACTGGCCGGAGCGGGCTTCGACTGGATCGTCTTAGACGGCGAGCACGCGCCCAACGACATCCTCACCCTGCTGCCGCAGCTGCAGGCCATGCGCGGCGGCACGGCTGAGCCCGTCTTTCGCGTGCCGTGGAATGAGCCGGTCATCATCAAGCGGGCTCTCGACGTGGGCGCGCGTTCCCTGCTGGTTCCCTTTGTGCAGAATGCAGACGAAGCGCGCAAGGCTGTCGCAGCCGCGCGCTATCCGCCGCTGGGGATCCGAGGGGTTGCGGTCTCAACGCGAGCCACCGACTACGGCCGGATTCAGAACTATCTACCCAATGCCCATCTCGATACCTGCGTCCTGGTTCAAATTGAGACCAAAGCTGCGCTGGAGCAGATCGAGGCCATTGCCGCCGTCGAGGGCGTCGACGGCATTTTTATCGGCCCCAGCGACCTGTCTGCGACCTCAGGCCATCTCGGCAACCCGAAGCATCCCGACATGCAGGCTGCGATTCGTGATGCTGCCGCGCGCATTCGCGCCGCAGGGAAATCCGCGGGCACCCTTACCGCCAACGCCGATGACGCCGAAGCGCTCTTCGAGGCGGGTTTTAACTTCACTGCTGTAGGCAGCGATGTGGGTGTCCTGGCGCGCAATGTCGAAGCGCTCGCTGCGCGCTTCAAGAAATAGATCGACCGCCGCGTTCTTGCGGCAAGTTACAGGCTTCGTGATGACTATGGCGATTGCCCTAACGGGACGCCCGGTCTGTGACGGTGGGCACGCGACTTTGTGTTCACTTCGGATACGCTGCCAATGAACCGCTCAACATCACCGGCAGGAAAGAACGCAATGAAGAACTCAAATTCCCCGATGCAATTGACGCGCGCAGCCGACTATGCCGTGCGCGTGATGATTCACCTGGCAACACCGGCGGTGGAAGGCCGCATCTCACTGCCCGAACTTGCGCGTGCGACAGGCGCCCCGGTCAGTTTCCTTTCGAAGGTGATGCAGGCTTTGTCTCGCGCGGGGATGATTTCATCGAGAAGAGGGCAGGCTGGGGGCTTTCGGATCTCGCTACGTGGACGCGGAGCCTCGATGTCCGAGGTGATTGAAGCGATCGATGGCCCGATCTCGCTGAATGTCTGCCTGAAGTCAGCCAGGTCATGCCGGCGAAAGGCTTCGTGCCCGGCGCATCCGGTGTGGAGGCAGGCTCAGCGGGCGATGCTCGAAGTTCTGGCAAATGTTACGGTTTGGCAATTGGCCGCAGGTCCTTCGCCACGCGCAGGCGGAGAAGGCGGCCAGCTGCTGGTGCAGCCGACAGTCGAAGCGGAAAGCGATCGCTCTTCACTTCTTGCGATCTGACCGTGGTCGCGATTTGCCTCCCCGCCGCATTTGGTGTTTGAATGGAAAGCTGAAACAGGGGTGCTCCGCGTATTGTGGGGCTGAGAAATACCCTCGAACCCGATCCGGATAATACCGGCGTGGGAAGTTTTCTCCGACCGAGCGGCATTCTTCTTTACCTCACCTCTTAAGCACATGCTCCTGTTTCGCAGGCACAGGAAACAAGGGGCTCGCATGAACGCAACCGCCATCGCTCGCAACAATTCCAGCAAGGCCTGGCGAGTGCTGTGCATCTCGGCCGCGGTATTGTTTCTGGCCGGCAATCTTGCCACGACCTCGAATACGCAGACTGCTGCGCAAGAGCCATCAGATCCCAATGGAGGTTCACAGAATAGCGCTCAGGTTGCCGCACCAGTTCCGCCAAAACTTCCACCAGTGATGACCACTGTTGTCGTACATGGCGAGGTAGAGGATAACTACCTGCCTGAGTCGATCGCTCTAGGCACATTGGGTGAAGCGCCGCTGAAGGAAGCACCCCTCTCGGCTTCAGTTATTACGCGCGACCTGATGAGCGACCAGGTTTCGCGCCTGCTCTCTGACGTGGTGAAAAACGATGCCTCCGTCGACGATGATTACGTGCCGGTCGGCTACTACGGCACTTACGAAATTCGCGGATTTCCTCTGGATCTTGCCACCGGGCTCGAAGTGAATGGAATGACCATTGCCGGCGAGCAGGATGTGCCCCTTGAAAACAAGCAAGCCGTCGAGGTGCTTAAGGGCATTGCTGGTGTTGAGAGTGAGGTGGCCTCGGCAGGCGGCCTCATTGATTACGTCACAAAACGTCCGGCAAACATAAAGGCCCTTGACCTCGCCACCGACCAGAGGGGCACTGCGTTTGGCGCGCTCGACCTTGGACATCTCTTCGGCAGCCTCAAGCAGGTGGGCACGCGGCTTAACATCGCCGGCGAACGCATCGTGCCCTACATGACCGGCACCGACGGCTGGCGCGCGGTGGGCGCGGGAGCTGCCGACTGGAAGCCCTCGGCGAAAGCAACCCTGAAGGGCGATTTCGAATATCAGCACAAGACCGAGCGCGATGGAAGCGGGTATCAGTTGCTCGGCGGAACAACCCTGCCGGACATCCGCGAGATCTTCCGATCGACGATGCTCGGTGAACAGCCCTGGGGCCCGCCCGATACCTACGACACGTTCAACACCGGCGCGCGTTTCAACTACACCTTTTCGCAGACATGGACGGCCTTTGCAGCGGCCGGTCTGAGTCATTCGCTCATCCAGGACAACGTGATCTACGCCTACGGCACGCCATTCGACGCGAATGGTAATGTCGATTGCCCGGGTGCGCCCGATGCGCCCGCATACTTCTTTTGTCCGGCAGTTCCCGGCGTGACTGACGGCGGCGACTATGGCATCTACGACTATCGCGATCCAGGCGAGCTGCGCATTGACGGCGAGGCAGAGGCGGTGCTCTCGGGCCACATTCGCACCGGCGCTGTCTCGGAAGACATCACTGGCGGCGGCGTTCTGTTTCTGCGCAGCGTGCAGCAGCCCGGCTACTACACGGTTGATAGCCCCTACGATCCCAGCGGCGCTCTGGGCGCCGTCTACACTTACGTCGGTTCGGAGAACATCTATCAGCCGGTTGCTCCCGTTCCTCAGGAGAGTCCGCTTGAGTCCGCCGGTCCGCGCCGGCTGTGGGAAGACGATCATCAAGCGTCCGCGATGATCGAAGATCGCATTCACATTCCCGGCGGAATCCAACTCATTGCCGACGGCCGCTATGACGGACTGCACGATCACAACTATTCACTGGCTGCAACGAGCCCCACGACACCCCCAACCATCACCGGCAAGCCAGTCTGGCTGCCGCAATACGCTATCATCTTCGAGCCCGCGAAGAACGTTACGCTTTATTCGAATTATGGAGTTGAGCTTTCGCTCGGGCCCGAGGGACCGTGGTGGGTCGATAACGCTAGCCAGTTTCTCGCGCCGTTCTTCACTCGCCAGGCAGAGGTCGGCGCAAAGTTCGAACCCGGCAGCCGCATCCTGCTGAGCACTGCGTTCTTTCACATGCGGGCGCCGTTCTTCTATCCCAAGGTGATTGAGGCGGGTGACAACTTCTGCCCGATCAATTCTTCGACTGGCGGCCCCGTAACCCCCGGCGATCTCTGCTTCGAACAGGAAGGCCGCGAAACGCACAACGGCGTGGAGGTCAATGCCCAAGGAAAAGCCGCGAACTGGATTCACTTGAATGCCTCGGCAACGGCGATGAGCGCAATCTCATCGGGAACCGGCACGCCGTCGTTTGACAACCAGCAGGTGATTAACGTCCCACGCGCGCACGGCAACGTCTTCGCTGACCTAACCGTGCCCGGCGTGCACGGCCTGCATTTGATGCCTGGCTGGAGCTACACCTCGCGCAAAGAAGCAACACGCGACGACACCGTCAGTGTTCCTGGCTACAACCTGATCAATCTTGGCGCGCGCTATACGCCCGGCGGAGAGCAGGGCCGCATCAGCTTTCACATTTACGCCAACAACATCGTCAACAGGAAATACTGGTCCGACACGGGAGCTAGTCTGGGCGATACGTTCATCTGGCTGGGCGCACCGGCAACGGTCCGGCTCGATGCGCACTACACGTTCTAGAGGCAGCGATCAGCCTTCAGCTACCAGCTTTCAGCTTTTGGCAGACCGGAGTGAACAAGGTATTTGGGAGACAACAGGTCGAGCGGATAGCTGACCGCTGATAGCTTGCGAAGCAAATGACTGAACGGCAGACAGCTCACGGCATGAACGGCACCCTGGTCGATCCCGACTGGCCGGCGCTGACCCTTTCCGAACTAGGGCCGCTGCTCGATATGTTTCCCACAGTTGGCGCGCCCATCCGGATTGAGACCGTGAGCCCGCGGCCGTTCTCATCTGCCGGCGCTGTTGCGACGAACAATGGCCGTGTCTTCGTCAAGCGCCATCACCGCTCGGTGCGCGATCGCGAGGGCCTGCTTGACGAGCATCGGTTCATGGCGCACCTGCTGGCTCGCGGAATGCCTGTTCCGCGAGTTCTTAGGTCAGCAACCGGCGAGACCGCAATCGAGTTCGGCGAATGGATCTACGAGGTTCACGAGATTCCCCCTGGCGTGGATCTCTATGAGGACGCGTATTCGTGGACGCCCTTCCACTCCACTGCGCACGCTCGCTCTGCCGGACACATGCTGGCGCGCCTTCATCTCGCGGCACAGGACTTTCACGAGCCTCCGCGTAAGCCACGGCCGTTGGTTGCCGGCTTCACGATCTTCGCTGCGCTGGATCCGGCGGCCGAAATGGAACGATACTTCGCCGCGCGCCCTTCGCTCGCTGGCCACAAGGCCTTGCGCAACCATGCAAGGCGGGCGCTGCAACTTCTCGCACCTTTCTACGCCGAGCTTGTGCCACTGTTGCCCGAGCTGTCGCCGCTGTGGACGCACAACGACCTGCACGCCTCAAATCTCTTCTGGAGCGACAGAAGCCTGAACTCGCATGCGACCGCGGCAATCGATTTCGGCCTGGCAGACCGCACCAACGCAGTACACGATATTGCCCACGCCATCGAGCGCAATATGGTGGAATGGCTCGTCCTGGTTGGCGACCCGATGCATCCGGACGATGTGCCGATCCATCTCGATCACCTCGATGCTCTGCTCGATGGCTATCAATCGGTGCGGCCTCTCTCTGCCGAGGAGCGCGCTGCCCTCGCGCCTATGACGGCGTTGTGTCATGCCGAGTTTGCGCTCTCTGAAGCGGATTATTTTCTCGGCGTTCTCGATTCCGAAGAGAAGGCGGCGATGGCTTGTGATGGCTGGCTTGTCGGCCACGCGCGATGGTTTCGCTCTGAAGCAGGGGAGCGCTTCCTCAAATCGGTCAGAGAATACGCGGCAAGAGCTTCGAGGGACTGCCTGCAATGAACCTCCATCACCTGCTTGGATACCTCGTAGCCGATTGGATTGAATGGGCAGGGTTCCTCACCGCTGTGGTTGGCATCTGGTATAGCACGCAACGGAAGGTCGTCAACTGGCCGATCACTCTTGTCTCCGACATTCTCTACTTTGTTGTGTTCCTGCGCGCAAACCTGATGTCGAGTGCATGGCTGCAGTTCGCGTTTCTGGCATTCACATTCTATGGCTGGTGGAATTGGGCGCATGGAGCGAAGCAGGGCAAAGGCATCCGCGTCGAGAGGGCGTCATGGGGCCCACTTGCCGTTGCACTCCTGCTCGGCGCCGCAGGAAGCGGGCTGTGGGGTTGGATCATGGCCCGCGAGCACGCCGCACTTCCGTACGTCGACGCCGCGGTCTCGGTCTTCAGCCTGGTCGCTACCTGGTGGGAAACGCGAAAGTACACCGCTAACTGGTGGCTCTGGATCGCTGTGAACGTGGTCGCGATCGGGGAATATCTCTACCAAAGGCTTTGCCCCACGGCCCTCCTCTACCTGATTCTCGTCGCGCTCGCCGTCGTCGGGTTGCGCGACTGGCGCCGCGCCGCACGAGCCGTTCAGGTCGCCGCCTGAACCACATTCCTGAGCGGCTCGCCGTTCATGTAACGCCGCAATTCGTCCGCGGCAACGTGCAACGCGCGCGGCGTAAACTGCGGAGTCGACGCACCGAGATGGGGCGTGATGAGCAAATTGGGGCAGCTCCAAAGCGGATGACCCTCCGGCAGCGGCTCCGGATCGGTTACATCGACCGCTGCGCGAATCCGGCCCGACTGCAAGGCGGCGACCAGTGCATCGGTGTCCACGATCGGGCCGCGCGCAGCATTCACCAGCAATGCGCCCTGCTGCATGAGCGCCAATTGCCGCGCTCCGATCAGGCCGCGCGACTCCGCGGTTTCAGGCAAGATAAGGATTACAATCTCGGCGCTGGGCAAAAGGCTGTCGAGCTCGGCGATCGCGTGGACCTCAGGGCTGGTTCGCGCGCTGCGCGCCAGACGAGTCAGCTTCACGTCAAAAGGCCCGAGCATCCGTTCGATCTCCTTGCCAATGGCTCCGTAGCCGATCAGCAGAGTCTTTT
>Ga0335071_10001125_pt1 | contig 28763 bp, 28 predicted proteins | sample Lox_Sample_15_FD_206724 | JGI IMG/M metagenome (GOLD analysis project Ga0335071, IMG submission 206724) | Soil microbial communities from Loxahatchee National Wildlife Refuge, Florida, United States - Lox_Sample_1.5 | ecosystem: Environmental > Terrestrial > Soil > Wetlands | place: USA...
GTATGATGACATGCAGATCGCATACTACGATGGTGTAGCTCTGGATGTGAACCTGATGGTTCTTGAGCAAATCGAGCTTGCGATGCCTATGAATTTTGTTTGTCGTGAGGATTGTAGGGGTCTCTGTTACAAATGCGGAGCTGATCTGAATGAAGGAGCATGTCTCTGCAAAAATGAGGAGAGCGATTCCCGAATGTCCGTTCTGCTCGAGTTTCGGAAAAAAGCGGACAAGTGAGGAAAAAGCACTTTATGATTCTCAACCCAAAACATAATCCCCCCACGATGGAGAGCAGTACTCATGCCTAATCCAAAGAGAAGACATTCCAAAGCGCGCCGCGGAAAACGCCGGGCGCATGATTTTTTGCAGACGGTAAATCCGAGCATCTGTCCCCAGTGCCTGGAACCCAAGGCGCCTCACCAGGCTTGCCCCAAGTGCGGTTATTACAAGGGCCGGCAGGTGATGGAAGGCGAAGAAGAGATTTAAGTAGCGGACGTACCTAACATCCTAAATCTATTCACCGGCGCACATGATCAAGATTGCTGTGGATAGCATGGGGAGCGACAACTCCCCGTTCAGCGAAGTCGAAGGATCCGTTCAGGCCGCAAAGGCTTACGATGTAAACGTCATCCTGGTGGGGAAGGAGTCTCTGCTCGCTCCGCTGCTGAAAGAGGCCGGAGGACACGGCTTGCCGATCGAGATTCGCAATGCAACTCAAGTCATTGCGATGGATGAAGCCCCGACCGCGGCCCTCAGAAAAAAGAAAGATTCCTCTATTCGTGTTGCCGCCGATCTAGTGCGGGAGCGGGTTGCCAGCGGGCTGGTCAGCGCCGGGAATACGGGTGCGGTCATGGCCATTTCCAAAATGGTTTTTGGCTCAGTCCCAGGAGTTGATCGGCCCGCGTTGGCCGCGATATTGCCGACTCTGGCCGGCCATGCGGTGCTCCTAGATGTGGGTGCCAATGTGGCCTGCAAGCCTAATCACCTCCTGCAATTTGCGGTAATGGGCCACCTGTTCAGCAAAAAGATCGTGGGTGTTTCTTCGCCCAGGGTCGGGCTCATGTCTGTCGGCGAAGAAGAATCGAAGGGCAATGAACTCACCAAAGAAGTGCATAAGGCGCTCAAGCAGCTCCATTTGAATTTCATCGGAAACGTAGAAGGGCGCGACATCTACAATGGGCGGGCAGACGTCATTGTCTGTGACGGATTTACGGGCAACGTTGCGCTCAAAACGAGCGAAGGCCTCATTGAAGCGGTGTTGAAACTGTTGAAAGATGAGCTTTCAAGAAATCTTCAGGCGAAGCTCGGAGCCCTTCTGAGTCAGCAGTCGTTTAAGCGCTTGAAGAAGCGCTTGGACTATTCGGAGTATGGAGGAGCGCCGTTGCTCGGGCTGAGGGGCGTTTCCATCATCTGTCACGGACGCTCCAGCAGCAATGCGATCAAAAATGCAATTCGCGTTGCAAAAGAATTTGCGGAAAACCAGGTGAACGCAAAACTGGAAACCGAATTGGACCAGATCAATCACCTGGCGAAAGGGATCGAGTCAGCCGACGCGTGACAATGAATTCGCGGCGTAAGCGCTGCATCGGAACGGGACTCTCTCCGATGCGTATTTGCGGCGTTGGAACTGCTGCTCTCCGCGCCGGGCTGCGTGCCCGCTAAAGGGCTGATTCGGGATTACAGGATTTTGGAGCGTTTGCTCCCGATGATTGCGGTGCTACAATAACACGTTTTCGCCGCAGCGTTTGGGCTCGCTTGTGGCCAAACTGAAATAGGAGGAACTGGAATGGCTTCAGTAGAAGAAAAGGTCAAATCAATCATTGTAGATCAACTTGGTGTGAACGAAGCCGAGGTTACAGGGAGCGCTTCCTTTGTTGACGATCTGGGCGCCGATTCGCTGGATACGATCGAGCTGGTGATGGCATTCGAAGAAGCCTTCGGCATCGAGATTCCGGACGAAGATGCCGAAAAGATCAAAACCGTGCAGAATGCAATTGAATATATCGAAGCCCACGTAAACTGAAAAATGCCGGATCGGGAATCGGTATTTCTTCGTTCTGGGTTGCGAATATTCTCCGCGCGGGAGAAAGGCGCCGTTCGAATCATTATTCAAAATACGGGGGATTTATTATGAAAATAGTCGTTTGTGTCAAATTGGTTCCAGATACGACTACAAAGATTAAAATTGCTCCTGGCGGAAACGAAGTTGATATGGCGGACGTTACATTCGTCGTAAATCCATATGACGAGTTTGCTGTTGAAGAGGCGCTGAAAATAAAAGAAAAACTGGGCGGCGAGGTTGTCGTTGTGGGCGCCGGCTCGGAACAGGCCTCCACAGGGCTCCGAACGTGTCTGGCCATGGGTGCGGACTCTGCAATATTAGTTGGAGATGCTGCGCTGGACAAAGCGGATTCCTTTGTAATCGGCTCGGTACTTGCCCGCGTCTGCCGGAATCTTAATCCAGACCTAATCCTATTTGGAAAGCATGCCATCGGGGTGGACAACGCCCAAGTCCCGTCTGTGGTGGCGGAGCAGTTGAATCTGCCTCAGGCATCGGTTGTAACTAAACTGGAGATTCAGGAGAAGAGCTTCAAGGCAGAAAGAGACATCGAAGGCGCCTGCGAAGTGATCGCGGGAACTCTTCCTGCAGTCATTACCGCTCAAAAGGGATTAAATGTCCCGCGATATGCTTCCCTGAAAGGAATCATGGCTGCCAAGAAGAAACAGATTGCAGTGCAGACGGTGGCCTCTCTCGGGTTGTCGGAAGAAGATCTGAAACCACGTATCTCTATCGAGCAGATCACGCTTCCTCCTACACGTCCGCCCGGGAAGATCCTGAAGGGCGAAATTTCTGAAACCGTGCCTCAACTGGTGAAGCTGCTGCATGAAGAGGCAAAGATCATTTGAATCCGGACATGCGCCAATAATTTAGTGCGAAACGGGTCAAGGAGGAAGAATGGCTCAAGGAATCCTGGTTTTCATCGAGGAACGAGAAGGGAAGATCAAGAAAACGTCTCTGGAGGCTCTGTCCGCGGCACGAAAGCTGGCGGATATCCTGAAGGAATCCGTTACGGCGGTGCGTGTGGCTGCCGGGGAGCCTTCGGCCAATCTGGCTCAGTATGGCGCCGATAAAATAGTACAGGCTCAACATGAATTGCTGAATGCATACTCGACGGAAGGCTATTCTGCGGCAGTGACGCAAGCAGTCCGAAAGCTTCAGCCGCGCGTTCTATTAAGTTCGGCAAGCTCCATGGGGCGCGATCTGCTGCCGCGCGTGGCCGCAAAACTGGGGGTGGGACTGGCCCAGGACTGCATCGAGGCGCGCATCGTCGAAGGGCAGCAATTGGAGTGCGTGCGTCCGATCTATGCGGGCAAAGCGTATGCAAGAGTCCGCTTGTTGATGTCGCCCGCAATGGCAACGCTGCGGCCCAACGTTTTTGCTCTCGGAGCGCCGGATGCCGCGCGCACCGCTGAGACGGAAGTATTCACTCCGGAATTGAGTGCCGATCAGATCCACGCATCTGTAAAAGAGACCAAGATCGCTGCAGGGCAAAAAATTGAGCTCACGGAAGCCAATATCATATGTTCCGGCGGAAGAGGCATGAAAGGCCCGGAGAATTTTCCCATCATCGAGCAACTTGCGGATGCTCTGGGCGGGGCGATGGGAGCTTCCCGCGCCGCGGTGGATGCCGGCTGGATTGACCAGCAGCATCAGGTGGGGCAGACGGGGAAAACGGTGTCCCCAACGCTCTATATCGCGTGTGGGATTAGCGGAGCCATTCAGCATCTGGCCGGCATGTCGTCGTCCAAGTATATTGTGGCGATTAACAAAGATCCCGAAGCGCCGATCTTCAATGTTGCCGATTATGGCATCGTCGGCGACCTGTTTGAGGTCGTTCCCGCTTTGACGCAGGCGGTCAAAACCCTCAAATCCTCATAGTGAAGATATCGCAGGTTTCCGCCGGCAAATAGCATGCTCGTGTCGGCGGACGCTGCGATAGAACGCTTTTTCCACCGCCCGCCGCAATTTCTCTGCGGCGGGCGTATTCATTTAGAGCCTCCCTTCATCCTGTTCAAAGCTGCGAGCGCTTCATCGAATAGGCAAAAGGGAATTCATCCGCATTCCCAGTCCAGTCCGTTTGAGCGATCTCACTGCAAAATCCTCTGCATGCTCGAGATGGGTTTTGTTCGGGTAACGAAATAGGATACGATTGATTTGTACAGAGCAAGATATACGGGGGTTTTGCGAGTGAAACGGCAAATGGGCAATGCAAAAAGCACGGTGGATTCGGGTGAATTGATGCGCGCCGTTCAGGTCCAGAACAAGCAACGACGGCTCAGGATCTCCCATCGTGCAGTCGCATTATTTTGTGTCCGCGTGCTCCGGTCGATCTCCGATGATGCCGGGGCTCTGTCCGTTGCCTTTGTCAATGCCCGTCAAATGCGTGCGATCAATGCAAAATATCTCCGCCATGATTACGCTACCGATGTGCTCAGCTTTTCCTATAAAAAGATTCTGGTGGATGGGCGCCCATTCCTTGGAGAAATAGTCATCGCCCCGGAAGTCGCGGCGAATCATGCGAGACGCTACCGGACCTCTCCGGAGAAGGAGCTTCGCAAGCTTCTGGTACATGGAATCCTTCATCTTTTGGGTTACAATCACGAAACCGACGACGGCCGGATGAGCCGCCTGCAGCGAAAACTGTTGCGCAGAAAGCTCTTGGTGCGGTCACTTCCGTTGACGGCATAGGCGGAGATTCAATGATCGGTCTCAACATCGAACTGGCAGTCGCGCTCCTTGCTCTGCTCATTCTTTTTTTCCTGTCGCTTGTGGAATGCGCCCTCACGCAATCCAGTCCGCTGGCGCTGCGAATGATGATGGAGCGTCCGGAGAAGGCCGACATCCCGCTGCTTTCCGTTGTGCTGGAAGACAAGATGCAGATTCTGGTGCCATTGCATTTGGGGACGCAGGTTTTGCTGATTACCGTCGCTATCCTGACGACGCACCTCTTCATTCGGACCGGGCTGACTCACGGGATGATTTACTCCTTCGTCGCTGTCATCTCGGTTTCGGCCTTGTTTCACCTGCTGATCCCGCGGCTGCTCACGCAGAATAATGCCGAAAGTAAACTGGCTGTCCTGCTTCGGGCTTTTCGGCCTTTCCACGGCGTTCTTCACTCCGTTGCTGTCCCGTTGTCGTCTGTTTTAAATCTATTCAAGAGATTGCACGAAGAGATCGAGGACAACAACAAATCTGAAAACGAGGAAGCCTCCGGCGAGGAAATTCAAGCCTATCTGGAAATCGGCGAAAACCAGGGAATTCTGCAGGAGGAGGACAGTAAACTCATACAATCCGTTGTTGAGTTTGGAAACACGCTGGTTCGGGAAGTGATGACTCCCCGGACAAAAATAATCGCGTGTGAGGAGAATGCCACGATAGCGGAGCTTCGAGATGCGATGGTCCGGCACCGGCATTCACGTATCCCGATTTATCGGGATAATATGGATCACATCGTTGGGATTGCCTACATCAGGCAGTTAATGGCCCAGTATTCAAAGGAACGGGAGGCGGATCCGATTGGCGGCCTGATAAACCCTGCCCTGTTTGTCCCGGACACCAAGCCCGTGTCAAAGCTTCTCAAAGAGCTTCAGGAGCGAGGCGATCATGCCGCGATCGTGATTGACGAGCACGGCGGCGTCGCCGGTCTTGTAACGATTGAGGATCTTGTGGAGGAGATTGTCGGAGAAATCCGGGACGAGGACGAAGCCAAGATCAGCAAAATTATCGAGGAAGGAGCGAGGACATTTGTCATGCGCGGCAGCACGGAGGTGTCGAGGCTCGAAGAGCTGGCAGGCATGAGGTTTGAGAGTATGAATTGCGCAACCGTTGCCGGCCTGGCGATGGCATACCTGGGACGTGTTCCCGCGCGGGGCGAATCATTTGACATGGAAGGGTTGAAGGTCCAGATCCTGGACGCCGATCGAAGGCGTGTGCATTGGATGCGCATCCAGTTGCCTGAAGTTTCCGCCGGCGATTCGCAGGAGGCAACCGACAAGCGATGAAACGGAGCGATCATGTTTGACGCGGCGGACCGCAGGTTTATGAAGATGGCACTTGCTCTGGCAGAAAAGGGAGCGGGGCTTTCCAGTCCCAATCCGAGCGTCGGCTGCATTATTGTTCGTGACGGGCGTGTTGTGGGACGCGGCATGCACGAATACTCCCGCAAGGATCATGCCGAGGTAAGAGCTCTGCGGGACGCCGGGGAGCTTTCAGAAGGGGCTACGGCATACGTGACGCTCGAGCCCTGTTGTCATCAAGGAAGAACGCCTCCTTGTGTAGACGGGCTGATCCGGGCAGGCATCCGACGCGTGGTTGTTGGCCGGATGGATCCGAATCCGCAGGTATCGGGGAAGGGCATTCAGAGGCTCAAGTCCTCGGGTGTGCGCGTGGATGTCGGACTCATGTCGGAAGAGGCCGGAGGAGTGATCGAAAGCTTTGCCTGCCGCATTGTAACCGGATTTCCGCTGGTTGTCGGCAAAATCGGAATGACTTTGGACGGCAAGATCGGGACAGGCCGGCCGGAAGGACGCTGGATTACTTCGCAGCAGAGCAGGGAATTCGGGCAGCGGCTGAGGCAGCGCGCGGATGCGCTTCTGGTCGGAATCGACACGATACTCGCGGATGATCCCGCATTGACCTACCGGGCGCAAGCGCCCAAAGCCCGCTCGCTGCTTCGGGTTATTCTGGATTCGCGCTTGCGCACACCGGTTTCGGCCGGACTTTTCAAGACCGTTCCTCCATCGCCGGTTGTCATATTCTGCAGCCGCAGGGCACCGAAAAAACGCCAGGTCGAATTAGAGCGTCGCGGCGCTGAGGTAATCAGGATCGCGCATTCTCCGAATGGATTAGACCTCCGTGCCGTCCTGCGCGAACTCGGACGAAGAAACATTCTGGAGTTGCTGGTTGAAGGCGGCAGCAGTGTTCACTGGTCTTTTCTGTCGGAGAATCTCGTGGACAAGTTCTACTTTATCGTTGCGCCTCTGGTGCTCGGCGGGACCGACGCGATCCCCGCTGTTGGAGGGCGTGGCTATCGCACGATCGAGGATTCGGCAAAATTCGCTGTGAGCAAGGTTTTTACGATGGGGCCGGACGTAATTCTGGAGACCTATCCATCCTGTTCGAGGTCCATCATGTCTCCCTGGCTTTCTCCAGAAATATCTCCATCTGACGCGCGATGCTCGGCGCTTGCATTAAAGCGGAAATGACGGCAGCGCTGCATGCCCCGGCTTGCAGCACTTCACGGACTTGTTCCAATCCGATGCCACCGATGGCTACGGTTGGAAGTTTGGAGATTCTGCACGCCGCGGCCAGGCGCCGCAATCCGACGATCGCAGGTGCATCCACTTTGGTTGAAGTTGGGTAAATCGGTCCAAACCCCACATATTGGATAGGCAGTTTTTGGGATTTTTGAACCTGGGCGAGAGTGTGAGCCGAAAGGCCGATCCATTTGGAGCGCCCTAATATGGCACGGGCCACATCCGGCGGCAGATCCTCCTGTCCAAGATGAACGCCCGCAGCCCTGCAACCTAAAGCAAGATCGCACCGATCATTCACGATCAATATCACACCCCTCGCGGAAGCGAATTCAACGCACCGATTCAAATCCCGCAGCAGTTCTTGCAACGGCGTGGATTTGTCCCGTATTTGAACAAGCGTTGCGCCGCCGCGCACGAGTTCCTTCAAGATACTGAGATGGCTCTCGCAGCGAGCCAGCTTCTTGTCGGTGATCGGGTAAATGGGTGGGATTGTCAATTTCATGGGCACAACCGCCTTCAAACACCGGACCCGCTGTTAGGAGCTATGGCGGTTCCAGTTGTCCAAAAAATGCGTACTGAGTCGGCCCGACCGGAAATCGTCGCTGCGCAGAATGCTCTGATGCAGAGGAATCGTGGTCTGAACTCCTTCGACAACCGTCATGTCCAGGGCGCGTTGCATACGGCTGATCGATTCCTGGCGGTTTCTTCCGAAGGTAATGATTTTCGCGATGAGAGAATCGTAATGGGGCGTGATCACATACTCTGTGTACGCCGATGTTTCGACGCGTACGCCGATCCCAAAGGGGGGGTGAAAAGCCTTGAGCATGCCCGGTGAGGGTAAAAACGTATCGGAACTTTCCGCATTGATGCGGCATTCCAAGGCATGGCCCTTGAAAACGATGTCTTTCTGCCGGTATCCCAGCTTTTCCCGGTTTGCGATACGAATTTGCTCTTTTACAATGTCGAGTCCAGTCACCATTTCCGTGATGGGGTGCTCGACCTGGATTCGAGTATTCATTTCTATGAAATAGTAATTTCCCTTATCGTCAAAAACGAATTCCATGGTGCCGGCGTTTGTATAATTTACCGTGCGCGCCGCTTCGACGACCAGCCGGCCGACTTCCTCTCTGATGGCGGGTGTTACGTAGGGGGATGGCGATTCCTCGATCAGCTTCTGGTGACGCCTCTGGATAGAACACTCTCTTTCTCCCAGATGGACGACATTGCCGTGATGATCTGCAAGAATCTGAAATTCGATATGCCGTGCAATAGGAATGTATTTTTCGATGTAGACGTCGCCGGATCCGAAGGCAGCCAATGCTTCATTCTGGGCGACTTCCAGGGCTCCAGAAATTTCGCTGGAGGAGGAAACGATGCGCATGCCCTTACCGCCGCCGCCTGCAACGGCCTTGACGATGACGGGATATCCCATTTCCTCCGCGAGATCGGCCGCGGCGGAATATAAGCCTTTGATTCTCCCGGTGCCCGGAACCACGGGCAATCCAGCGTCGCGCATCGTTGAGCGAGCAATATCCTTGTCTCCCATCATGCGAATCACTTCGGGCGACGGACCGATGAACGTAATTCCGCATGCCTCGCACACTTCCGCAAAATAGGCGCTTTCGGCGAGGAATCCATACCCGGGATGAATCGCGTCCGCATTGGTGATCTCCGCGGCGCTGATGACGGCAGGAATATTCAGATAGCTTTCGCTGCTTGGGGGCGGACCGATACAGATAGCCTCGTCCGCAAAGCGGACGTGCAGAGAATGCTGGTCGGCTTGAGAGTACACCGCAACCGTAGGAATACCCAGCTCTTTGCAGGCACAAATGACTCGGAGTGCAATCTCACCCCGGTTGGCAATCAGCACTTTTCGAAACATCTCGCGTTCTAAGCCTGGCTCCGCGGACGGATGCCGAAGAGTTTTTGACCGAATTCCACTGCATGGCCGTTTTCAACATAGATGCGCACGATTTCTCCGTCCACATCCGACGGTATTTCGTTCATGAGTTTCATCGCTTCGACGAGGCAGAGGATCGATCCTTTGTGAACCTGGTCGCCGGGCTTGACATAGGGCTCGGATTCGGCGTTCGGAGTGCGGTAGAACGTTCCCACGATCGGGGACGACACGATATGAAGTGCGGCTTCTTCTGCATCGTCGGTGTGTCCGACGGCTGCCGTGGGCGGCTCATCGGAAATGGGTTGCGAGTGGTCGCGACTGACGCTCGCATGTTGCGGCGGAATGGCAAAAGCGGGCGCGGAATCTGGATGGAATCCTCTTTTCAGCCGGACTTTTGTCCCCATGTGCTCCAGCTCAAACTCGCTGATGTCACTTCGCAGAACTTCCTGTATCAGCTCTTTCACTTCCTTGATGTTCATGCGTGCATCCTTGGCTCCGATTGATGATGCGAAGGGACGGATCATAGCACCAACGATTTGGGTTGTCAAAGCAGGCAGGGCGGCCTTTGGAAGGAACCCGTAACGGGGGGCCTTTCCTATTCTCCTGATAAACGGAGAACATCTCGGGAACGATGGCTGTTTTGGGAGATTGGGAAATGTGAGGTGGGTATTGAATGTCGGGGGACGGATGCAGGGATTCAAGTTTCCCGCTTCCGTTCCCCCGTTTGCGTTTGCTGCCGTTACTTAATAATGCGCGGAGTTACAAAGAACAGCACTTCCTGCGTGCTTCGCGAGACCGTGGATCGCCGGAACAGGTTGCCGACCACGGGCAGGGAACCCAATCCGGGGACTTTGTCTTCGGAACTGGATTCGGTGTCAACCAGGATTCCGCCGATGACCGTTGTGCCTCCATCGCTGACCAGCACGCGAGTCGTCGATTCGCTTGTGCGGATCGAGGGGATATTGTTCACATTATTGGACCAATCCGGCGTATTGTTTTCCACCTTCAGGTCCAGAACGATGTTGCCTTCGTAGGTGATCTGCGGCGTCACGGTCAGGGTCAGCGCTGCATTCTGGAATTGAACCGTTACGGTGTTGTTGGCAACAACTTGAACGGGGAAGCGCACACCCTGGGTGATGATCGCCGGGCTGTTGTTCTGTGCGGTGACCTTCGGCTGTGAAATAAGCTTCGCCCATCCTTTGCTCTCGCCCGCCGTAATTGCGGCATCGAGCAGGAAGGTATCGAAAATATTTCCTATGGAGATCCCGAGACCTCCAAATGCCTTCGTTGCCGGCAAGTTCACGTTCCAGTTGCCTTTGTTTTGGGAACTGGTTCCCGTACTGACGCCACCGCTTTCGCTGGTGGTACTCTCTGATGAGCCTCTGCCTGTCACCGGATTTCCGGCAGCATACGTAGACGTCGGAGTGATGCTGGGACGCGTTCCGCCGATGGTCCCGGATGTGTTCGGGCCGCCGACTGTCACGCGCTGCAGGTTCCCGTCCACAAAACCAAACTGGACACCGATATCGCGCGCAAAATCGCGGGTTGCGGACACGATCCTCGCCTCGATTTCCACCTGCGGCTGGGGTGTATCCAGGACGTCAATCAGCTGCACCATTTTGTCGACGGAGCTCGGCAGATCTGTCAGGATCAGCGAGTTCGTTCGCTCGTCAATAACGACGGCGCCTCGGACGGTCTTTTGATCTGCAAGGACCTTCACGAGACCTTCTGCCTTGGCGTAATTCAGCCGCTTGATGCGCGTCTCCAGATCGGCTGCGAGGAGGTTGGCCTTTTTGAGAGCCTCGCGCTGCTTTGCCTCATCCTGAAGCGTCGCTTTGCGTGTGATGCGGACAAGATTTCCTTCCACCTGTTTATCGAGGGACCTGGTAGCCAAGGCCATATCGAAAACCTGATCCCACGGTATTTTCTCTCCTTTGATCGAAATCGTGCCCTTGACGTCCGGATCCACGACGATATTGATGCCGCCTTCTTCCGCCATGAGCCGGAAGAAATCCACCAGGGGCATCTCAACCAGATCCAGTGTCAGCGGCTGGCCGCCGTAGCGACTGGCTGGGCTGGGCGTCGGTTTTGGCGGGGCGGTGATGGCTGCGGGAGTTAATGCTGCCACCAACGGTGCGGAATCCACAGACTCCCGCATCGCGGGCTGACCTGCGCGCGGTTTTGACTCCTGCTTCATGTCCATGGCCCTGGATGAGGTTTGAAGGGCCGCGCGTTCCGGGCGGGGAACTGTCGGAGTCGCCGGAATGGAGACGGGATTCGCCGCCGTTTCATTGGCGCGAGGTTTCGGATCTATGGCTTCGACCTTGGTCTTTGCAGGAGCTGCGGCCTGAGCCGGCGGTGCTTCGGGCGTCGCAGGCTTTGAGACGCTCTTTGCCTGGCTGGATGCAGTTTTCACAACTGGGCCGGAGGTGGCGGCCGGAAGTTTGGGTGCTTCGCCGCGAAACACGAGACGGACCTGAGACTTGTCCACGTTGATTTCGTGGTTTCCGTAGTTCTTCTCCAGATCGCACACGATTCGGGCGATCGGGGACGGAGAAGCCTGGAATTGTTGCACCCGGACCTGTTTTACGGAAGGCGAGGTTACCGCCAGTTTCGAGAACTTGACCTTGTTTTCCGTATTGAGAAAATCGAGGACCAGTCGGGGCGGATTGTCCAGAATGCTCTCTCTGGGGGTGATAGCCCGGTCCGTAGTCACGGCAACGGTCAGCTGACCTTCCTCGGGGGCAATCTTGACATCGGTTATGACTCCGACCGCAGGGATCGCGGTTGCCTTGCCACCGGTTGTCTCTTTGGAGAGGCCGGCAGCGGCATTTTTCTGGGGTGCTACGGGATTAGGCTGCTGCTGTGATGGTTTGGTACTGGCGGGCTTTTCCTCTGCGAAATTCAGCTGAGGGACTGCAAACGCCAGCAGCAAGAGAAGGATTCCATAAATCGCACCCTTCGCTTCATGTGATTTGAGATTTCTTATCATGGTGCCTCGAATTTTCATACCTGCCATCCTATGGTGTCCTTAACCGCTTAATCACATCCTGGGTCAAAACTTTTCCGGACCTCATTCTTGTTTCCCGGACCAAAGTCACAGAATCATTGTGTATATCTTTTAAATATCCGTCGAAAAGCTTGTCGCCTCTTCTGAGGAAATACGCGCGAGCGTCCGCTCCCCGAAAGACTGCGACTCTTCCGTTCTCGCGCACGGAAATGCCCTGGAGCAACGCCTGAGCGATATAGGTGCCCGTGATTCCCGGCGGGGGAAGGCCACGGGATAGTTCTTCGTCCACCGGGCGTTTGTCCTTTTTCTTCACCAGAAGTGGATTGATAAAAGGATCCCGTCGGTTGCCGGATTTGTAGATGACGCCGGAAAATTTCATCGGGGACTCTACGGGATTCTTTAATTGATGGACGGAATTCGCAGGGACGCTGTTATTCGCAGCCGGAGCCGCCCATTGGCAACAAAGAATCATGGCGGGGAGCAGCATCCAGAGAAGCCGTCCGAGTCCGCGGTTTGCATCCCGGCGGCGATCGGAAACACGCACCACCGGATTTGTGGTATTTCGCGCGATTGCGTTTGAGAAAATGCTGACTATCACCGCTTCTTCTCCTTCTTTTTGGGCTTTGCTTCGGGTGCAGGTGCAGGCGCCTGGTCTTCTCTGTAAACAAATGTAGTGGCCGTACAGCTGGCTGTCAGCGTGGTATTCGGATCAGCCGGCGGCTTGTCCATCCCGGCGATGGAAATATCTGCCACATCGATGATTCGTGTCGCTTGACTGACCTTTTCGAAAAACAGCCCCAGGCCGTCATAGTTTCCTTCCACTTCTACGTGAATGGGCCAATCGGAATAAAAAGCACGGGGAGCGACCGGCTTCGGGATGAACCTGTTGATCTTGAGATTGCTGGCTGCCGCCATCTTCTGCACGCTTCGGAGTACGGCGGGAGTTTCCTTCTCGGAAGGCAGGATGCTCCGCAACACCGCAAGGCGCTCTTCCAGTTGTGCCAGCTCTTGTTTAAATCGTTTAAGCTGATTTTCGATCGCGGTTCCCTGGGCTACGGTCCGTTCGAGCTTGGCTATCTCTTTCTGGATGACGTCGTTCTGCTGGATCTGGTCTTTCAGGTAATACATGTAGAACACGAATGCCAGGCAGCCGACAAAGGCCGCAAAGATAGCGACTTGAACGGAACGAGGCAGGTTTTCGAAACGATAATCACGAATGCCCATTTCTTCACTCCGCCTGTGGTTTCGTTGTGCTTACGCAGATAAGGGAGAACTTTGTGGCCTCACTTTGCCTTTCCATCAGCTCGAGGTCGACACTTCGAAAAAATCCGGATACAGCGAGATCATTCATAAAGTCGGGGATCACTTCCGGGTGCGGTGTGAATCCCACGATCTTGATGTTGTCGGATTTCTGGGATACGGACGTCAGCCAGAGCACGCCATCTTTCGGAATACTCTGAATCACCGTATTCAGGAGGAGCACCGGACCTTTCTGGTTTTCCTTCAGGTTTTCAATGACGTCGATTCTATTCTGGCGAAGCTTCTTCAGCTGTTCATACTTTTCTATTTCTTTCTGGAGACTCTGAAGGCGCGCTTCTTCGGCACGAAGCACGCGGCGCTTCTCGATTCCGGTTTGAATCTGGTGCTGGACGGAAAGCGTCCATGCACCCATGCCGGCAACGGCCAGTATAAATATCGCGCTCAAAACCAGCCCGATCCGAGACACCGTGGGTTTTACGAATGTCTTGCGCGTTTGGACCGTTTGATCTTTCAGCAAATTCACTTTGATCATAGCTGCTTTATTCCTCGACACTCCGGAGCGCCAATCCGATCGCAATCGCGAGATCCGGAGAACGATCGGCGATCATGGAGGATGAGAATCGCTTTGGATCGAATGTTATTTTTTTGAAGCTGTTAAACTTTTCGGCCGGGATGTCAAATTTTCGGGTGAGCGTATCGATAAGGCCGGGTGTGTGTGCAGCGCCGCCGCTCACGATCATTCGGTCGATTCGGTCCACCGTGGTTGTGGATTTGAAGAAATCATAGGTCTTTTGTATTTCAAGACAGATGATTTCTGTGACGGATTCGATGACGTGGTTCGCTTCCTTCGGATCGATCCCCTCGATGGATTCGCCGTGCTTCAGGGATTGCGCCTGACCGTAATTGAGGTTGAATTCCTTCTGCATGAATTCGGTGTACTGATAGCCGCCGACACCCACGTCCCGGGTAAAAAGGAAATCGCTGCCGGAAACGATGTTGATGGTCATCGTGCTGGCGCCGATATCCAGCAACGCCACGGTATCGTTGCCGGCCGGTTCGTAGTTGATTTCGTAGGCGTTTTGCAGGGCGAAGGCGTCCACATCTATAAGGACTGGAGTTTTCCCCGCCATTTTGATGACGCTGGTGTAGTCGGTAATTTTGTCCTTCTTCACCGCGACCAGCAGGATGTCGAGGTTTCCCGTTCCTGCATTCTCTCCCAGGACCTGATAATCCAGATTCACATCGGCGATATCAAACGGGATGTACTGTTCCGCCTCCCACCGAATGGATTCGGCGAGGTCATCGTCGCTTTGAACCGGAAGGGAGATCTTCTTGACGATGACAGAATGGCCGGAAATGGATGTGTTGATGCGCCCGTTTTTGATGTCCTGGTGCGTGAAGATTTTGTTGATTCCATCGGCGACAGGTATTTTGGATATAATCACACCGTCTACGATGCAATCCGGCGAAAGTTCTTCTATGCCTAAACTGACCAGCTCATACGATCCTTTGCGGGAAGAGCGGAGTTCGACGGCTTTCAGCGCGCTGGAACCGATGTCGAGACCGACTGCCTGCTTATTGCGATTAAGGAGACTTAGCATAATTTATGTGCCGAGCGATCCCTGTTTTTTCGAGGGGCCTTTGGAAAATAACCGATTTTGATGCGCAAGCAATTCCTTGCCTTTCCGTTACAGATGCCTTGCTTCAGCATGCATCCTGCTACCCTTATCGTTCTCTTTGGCAAACCTATTGCTTTTTTTTCTGAAATTTATGGTGACTGAAATCACGAACCTCCCTGATTTCAGTCAGGGTTCGCTTCGCTTCTTGCCGCGACATCGCGCCGGTCTTGCATGTGAAAGAGCTCCGCGGTGAAGAGAGGCGATGACGATGTGCGTGGAAATCGTGGAAAAGGTGCGATGGGATATGAAGCCGTTGCGGACTTTGTTTCTGTGAATAGACAAAAAAGAACGGAACGGGTCTGGCAACTCCGACGGGATTCAGCTAAAATTTGGTTCCCGGAAACGCGTTTTTTAAAATTTACGGGAAAAGGCACTCAGGAAATGGCAATTCCCCTTGACAGGTCCGCCTCTCTTGGTTAGCCTAAAGGATTGTTCTGCTAAGTAGTTAAGTGAGGGAGACTGTGATGAAGAGCTTTATCCCCCGTGAAAGGGATATCCAGAAGCAGTGGCACGTGATTGATGCGGAAGGGCAAATCCTCGGACGATTGGCCTCCAAAGCCGCACGACTTCTAACCGGCAAGGACAAGCCGATCTATACGCCTTTTCTCGATACTGGAGATCACGTTATCATCATTAATGCCGAGAAGGTGAAGCTGACCGGGAAGAAGCTGGACGAGAAAATGTACCGGCACCATACCGGTTTTCCTGGAGGATTGAAGGAAACTGCAGCAGGTGTGCTGCTATCCAAAGAACCCGGGAAACTGGTGCGGGAAGCGGTGATCGGGATGCTTCCCAAAACAAAGCTTGGAAGAGCTATGAGGAAGAAGCTTAAAGTGTATGCAGGGCCGCAGCATCCGCATCAGGCTCAGCAGCCAACGCCGCTGTCATTATAGCTCGCTCCTATCTAGTTGGATGATCTATTCAATTTGCTTTAAGCTGAGGAACTGAATGGCAATCGTTGAATATTACGGAACAGGAAAAAGAAAGAGTTCTACGGCCCGTGTGCGCCTTTTGCCCGGCGCGGGACAAGTGGTCGTCAACAAGCGCGATCTGGGCGAATATTTTAAATGCGAAACGCAGCGCACAGTCATCCGCTATCCTTTGGCTGTTACGGACAACCTGGGCAAATTTGACATCCGAGCCATCGTTAACGGGGGCGGGACATCCGGTCAGGCAGGCGCAATCCGGCTTGGAATTGCAAATGCGCTTTTGCAGTTTAATGCGGAACTGCGTCCCCGGTTGAAGCGGGCCGGGCTGCTAAGCCGCGATTCCCGTATCAAAGAGCGAAAGAAATACGGTCAGAAGGGTGCTCGCAAGAGATTCCAATTCTCAAAGCGATAGTCGGAGGAGGTTTATTTGGTTTCGATAACCATGAAGCAATTGCTGGAAGCGGGTGTCCATTTCGGCCACCAGACGAAGCGCTGGAATCCGAAGATGAAGGAGTATATCTTCGGCCAGAGGAATGGCATTTACATCATTGATCTACAGAAAAGCCTGAAGCTGTTCAAGAATGCAATTCAGTTCATGCACGAACTGGGTGTTCATGGCAAAACGGTTCTTTTCCTGGGCACGAAGCGTCAGGCTCAGGAAGCCATTCAGGAAGCGGCGCAGCGCACGTCCATGTATTTTGTCAATCAACGGTGGTTGGGAGGGCTTCTTACCAACTTTGCGACTATTCAAAAAAGCATAAAACGGTTCCGGGAAATCGAAACCATGCGAAGCAACGGGCAGTACGATCTCTTTTCCAAAAAAGAGGTTGCCCGTTATGAACGCGAGCGAAAGAAGCTTGAAAAAAACCTTTCTGGCATCAAAGAGATGGGCAATTTGCCCGATGCTCTTTTCGTCATCGATACCAGGCTTGAAACGATCGCCATCAAGGAAGCCGCCAAGCTTGGAATTCCGATCATTGGTGTCGCGGATACCAATTGCGATCCCGACGAAATCGACTACATTATCCCGGGCAACGACGATGCGCTTCGCGCGATTCGCCTGATCACGGACACGATCGCACAGGCGTATCTGGACGGCAAGGCCGTGTATGAAGCGCAGCAGAAGGAACAGGCCGAGCAGATCGAGAAGCAGCGGCAGCTTCAGGCGCAGCAGGCCGCAGAGGCCGCTGCACGCAGGGGCGCGGAAATCAAGGAGTCCGGGGAAGCCGGCGTGCCTGCGGGCGAAACGGCTCCGGCCGGAGAGGCTGGCGGGAAACCGAGAACCACGGTTCGCAAGGCACTCCAGCGGAAGGCCAAGCCCAAGAGACCCGAGCAATCGGCTCCTGCGGAGGCCGCGGTTGCCGAGGGCGCTGCGAGCGAGCCGGCGAGTCTTCCCGAGGCGGCGGGGGAGCCGTCGGACGATCAGAATCTTTCCGGTAGCTAGCTGGCGGTTCGCCACATTATTTATTCCACTTCACAATCTCGAGAACTCGGACGTCCGTGGGGCTTTCGGGTTTTCCGGTCGATGTGCGCTTTAGATCGCGCATCGTTCTGTCGGAGCGAAGCAAGAGAAGTCGAGGAGGCATGAAATGAGCATTTCCGCAGAAATGGTTAAAGAACTCAGAGAAAAGACCGGTGTCGGTTTTATGGAATGCAAAAGCGCGCTTCAGGAGTCCAACGGTGATATAGAAAGCGCGATAACCATCCTGCGAAAACGGGGTCTTGCATCTCTGGCGAAAAAGTCCGGACGGGAAACCAAGGACGGTCTGATCGGCGCCTATATCCACAACGGAAAAATCGGTGTCATGGTGGAAGTCAACTGCGAGACTGATTTTGTAGCCAGGAATCCCGATTTCCAGGCGCTGGTGAAAGACATTGCCATGCAGATCGCCGCCAGCGATCCGCGATTCATCAGAAAAGAAGACGTTACGGAAGATGTCCTGGCCAAGGAGCGGGAGATCTATGCGGAGCAGGCCCGCGCCACCGGAAAACCGGAGAACGTTCTGGACAAGATCGTCGACGGAAGAATGTCGAAGTATTACGCCGAGGCGTGCCTCTTAGAACAGCCTTTTGTGAAGGATCCCGCGATCAGCGTGCGCGATCACATCGCCGGGCACATCCAGAAGATCGGGGAAAACATTCAGGTTCGACGCTTCGTTCGCTACAGACTTGGCGAATAGATTCCGATTCCCGGATCGGTTTTCGCTACCCCCTGCGGAGCGGAAGGCGTCTCGGGACAGCTGGCCTCTGCACGGGCATCCCGCGTTTTCGACTTTGGATTGTGATCGCTTCGATCGTTTGTGGTGAACGGAATTCTGCTCGTTCAAGCGGACATTTCTTTAAGCCGGCAATACAGGAGGCGTCATGCAAGAAAATCGCCCGAAATCCGAACCCAAATATCGGAGAGTGCTGCTCAAGTTGAGCGGCGAAGCTCTCATGGGCAGTCAAGGCTTTGGCGTGGATCCGGCGATGGCTTCCCGGATTGCCGAGGAGATAGCGGAGCTTCATGCGATCGGCATCGAAGTGGCGGCAACGGTAGGCGGCGGCAATATCGTCCGCGGCATCGCCGTGAGCGCGGCCGGTATGGATCGCGTCAGCGGAGACTACATGGGCATGCTGGCAACCGCGATCAACGCGCTGGCTCTGCAAAATGCCCTCGAAAAAATCGGCGTCTTCACTCGGGTTCAATCCGCAATCGATATGAGAGAGGTAGCGGAACCGTTCATTCGCAGACGGGCGATCCGGCATCTTGAAAAGGGCCGGGTCGTGATATTCGCCGCCGGCACGGGGAATCCTTACTTTTCGACAGATACGGCCGCGGCGCTTCGAGCAATGGAAATAGGGGCGGAAGCCATTTTGAAGGCCACTAAAGTGGAAGGGATTTACGATTCGGACCCACTGACGAATCCCGACGCCAAGTTTTTCCCGGAGCTGACCTATCGTGAAGTCCTGGAAAAAGGGCTGCGCGTCATGGACACGACGGCTGTCTCACTCTGTATGGAAAATCATCTGCCCATTGTAGTTTTTAATCTTCTTCGTCGCGGAAACATTAAAGATGTGGTGCTTGGTTCTCAAGTTGGTTCCGTCATTCATGCATAGCGATCCCATGGCTTTGCCTGGCCGTTCTAATAAAATGGAGGATAGACACCGATGACCCGACCGATACTCGATGCCACAAAAAAGGGCATGGAAAAATGCGTTGACGACATGCGGCAAAACCTGGCCACTATTCGAACGGGACGTGCCTCCGTCAGCATTCTCGATCATGTTCAGGCGAACTATTACGGCACGCCGACGCCCCTGAATCAGATGGCATCCCTCTCAACTCCGGATCCGACGCTGATTGTCATTCAGCCGTGGGACCCTTCCACGATTGCCGCGATCGAAAAAGCGATCCTGGGATCCGATTTGGGATTGAATCCCACAAACGACGGGAAAGTGATTCGGCTGCCGATCCCTCCTCTGACTCAGGATCGGCGCAAGCAATTGGCAAAGTCGGTCGGACACATCGGCGAACAGCATCGGGTTGCCGTGCGCCAGGTTCGCCACGAAGCGAACGACCAGCTGAAATCCTCCCTCAAGGACAAAAAGATTTCGGAAGATGAAGAGAAGGATGCGCTCAAAAAAGTTCAGGACATGACAAATTCCTTCATCGAAAAAATCGATGAGCTTCAAAAGAAGAAGGAAGCGGAGATCCTGGAGATCTGATTTTGCCATGACCGGGATGCGTGCGCATTGAATGCTCGGCTCATCTTCCATCCCCGACCAGCCCGAGTTCCGAAAAGATTTTGCAGCATGGCGGCGTAGGAAAATGCGGATGCAGGTTTCATTGCCGCAGCGTCAGGTCTGCAAAGAAGCGCAACCTGAAAGCCCTGCACAGTCTTGCGCCGCGTGTCACCCTCGAAGGAAAGGCCGGTATGCTTGAATCGCTGAGGCAGGTGTTCCATCTCCTCACGGATATCAAAGGGTTGATTCAGTGGGGAGGAACATTCCTCGTCTGTGTCATTGTGTTTGTCGAGACGGGCCTCTTCTTCGGGTTCTTTCTTCCGGGAGATTCGCTCCTGGTCACGGCCGGAATTTTCGCGGCTGCGGGGCACCTGGATCTTGGACTGCTTCTGTCCCTGGTGTTCTTGTGTGCCGTCGCCGGAGATCAGCTGGGCTACTGGATTGGACGGCACGCCGGACAGGCTCTCTATAAAAGAGAGGATTCGATGCTTTTCAAAAAACGTCACCTGGAAAGAGCTCACGCGTTTTACGAAAAGTATGGGGGAAAGACGGTTGTACTTGCGCGCTTCGTGCCCATCATCCGGACGTTTGCGTCTCCAGTGGCTGGAGCAGCCCGCATGAATTATCGCAGATTCCTGCCCTATGATCTTCTTGGCGGATTTCTCTGGGTCTGGGGCATGGTGCTGCTCGGATATTTCCTGGGAGCGTCGATCCCGAACGTGGATCGGCACATTCATATCGTCATAGCGATCATCGTGTTCCTGTCCATTCTGCCCGCTTTCATAGAGACATTACGACAGCGCAGGCATCAACCCGGGAAAGACTGATACGCCCGGACACAAATTCTCTCCGCGCAAATGCGAGTCTGCCTTGTATGGCAGGCATGCTTCAAGTAATATGACGCATCTATCATGGAGTCATGGGAATGATTGCTGCAACGCAGATTAAGAGAGGGATGACGATCAAGCTGAACGGAGAGCTGTACCGCGTTTTCTCCTTCCAGCACATCACGCCGGGCAACTGGCGCGGCATGGTTCAAACCAAGCTGAAATCCGTTAAATCGGGATCCATTATCGAACACCGGTTCCGCTCGGAGGACCGCGTCGAGCAAGCCTATCTCGAGACGCATGAAGTCGAATACCTCTATTCGGACGGGTCTGACTACTATTTCATGAACACAGAGACGTTCGAACAATTCCATCTGCCTGCGGACTTGTTGGAGGATGCCATCCCTTTCATGACTCCGAACATTAAGCTGCAGATCGAGTTTTATGAAACAAAGCCCATCGGTGTCGAAATGCCGCCCTCGGTCGAACTTCGCGTTGTTTCAACCGAACCGGCACTACGCGGCGCTACGGTGAGTAATGTGAATAAACCGGCTACCCTGGAGACCGGGCTCGTGATTCAGGTGCCGCCCTTCGTCAATGAAGGGGAGCTCATCCGGGTCGACACCAATGAAGGGAAGTATCTGGAACGTGTAAAGGCATAGAGAAAATAGGGACGCCACAACTCCTTCCGCTTCCCGTTCAACTCTATTTTCCAAAGGCATTCTTTACCTCGTTATTGCGTTCGAAGTCGGTGTCTGCTACTTTGGACTGCCGAAATTATTGTGGAGGTGATCCAACTCGATGAAGGAATTAACGCAGAGCCTCCGCCTCTCTCCCAGCGAAATCCCGAACCGCATTTACGGAGTTGAAAACTGGTCCGGTGGATACTTCGGCGTCAGCGAGCAGGGTTGCCTGACCGTTCATCCTACCCGGAATCCGCTAATGGGTGTCGAAGTCAATTCGCTCGTTCAAACGCTGCTGCAAAGAAAGGTCACTCCGCCGTTTCTGCTGCGCTTCCCGCAGATACTGGATACCCAGGTCAAGGAGATGCACGAGGCGTTTCGCAGTTCCATTGCGGAGTATAACTACGAAGCACGGCATCGGGGCGTTTTCCCGATGAAGGTGAATCAAAACCGGAGCGTCGTGGAGCGGTTGCTGGCGGCGGGTCACCGCTATGAATACGGGCTTGAAGTCGGAACCAAGGCGGAATTGGCAGCAGCACTGACCCTTCCGATGCATCCGAATGCGCTCCTGATCTGCAACGGAGTCAAGGATCGGAGATATCTCGAGTGGGCGCTGCAATCGTCGAAACTCGGTAAAAACCCGGTGGTGGTGCTGGAGGAGGTTTCGGATCTCAAGAAAATATCCGAGGTGGCCGCAGCGTTAGGCGTTCATGCCGATCTGGGCATTCGCGTTCGAGTTTTTTCGCGCGGGGCAGGCAAGTGGGAAGAGTCGGGCGGCGAAACGTCAAAATTCGGGATTAACACCATCCAGCTGCTCGATTGCCTGAAGCTGGCCTCCGACCAGGATTTGGCCCGGTATCTCAAAATGCTGCATTTCCATATCGGGTCGCAGATTACGGATATCCGCCGAATCAAGAACGCCATCAAAGAAGCGGCGCGCGTTTATGCCAAAGTCCACAAGATGGGCTTCCCGATAGAATACCTCAATGTGGGAGGCGGGCTTGGCGTCGATTATGACGGGAGCCGAACGGCGTCGGATTGCAGCGTCAATTACACCGTGCAGGAGTTTGCCAACGACATCGTCTATACCATTAACGAAATTTGTCAGTCGGAGAATGTTCCGCAGCCGACGATTGTCACCGAGAGCGGGCGCGCTGTCGCGGCACATCATGCCATTTTTGTAATGAATGTGATCCGAACCCTGAATCCCGGTCTCGGCGGCACCGAAATCAGTCCGTCCAAAGTTGATTCGGAAGTGGTCCGGGAAATGATGGATCTGTACAAGGATGTCAATCCTAAAAACTTTCGCGAGTATTATCATGACGCGCTGCAGCACCGGGAAGAGCTTCAGTCGCTCTTTAATCTCGGCTACCTGAATCTTCAGAATCGTGCCCAGGGCGAATGGCTCTTTTGGGAAATCTGCCGGAAGTCGATTAAATATTCCCGGTCGATGAAAGAACGGCCCGAAGAGTTCATCGATCTCGAAAATATCCTCGCCAGCAAGTACATCTGCAATTTTTCTGTTTTCCAGTCAACCCCGGACAGCTGGGCGTTGGATCAGCTATTCCCGATCATCCCGATCACGCGACTCACGGAGGAGCCGACCGAACAGGCGACTCTTTGCGACATCACCTGCGATTCCGACGGGCAGATCGACAAATTTGTGGACTTGCGGGATGTCAAGCAGGCTCTGGAGCTGCACAGCGTCAATGCAGACCCCTATCACCTAGCAATTTTTCTGGTCGGCGCCTACCAGGAATCGCTCGGCATGAACCACAATCTGCTGGGGACGGTAAACGAAGCTCATTTCCTGGTGGATGATTCGGGCCGTCCGCATATCGATAGGGTGATCCGTGGAGAATCTCTCGGGCAGGTTTTGACTTCTGCCGGCTATGCGCCGCAGGATCTTGCAGACAGCCTGCGCGCGATTGCGCAAAGCGCGGAAGCCCAATCGAAAATCACCGCTGAAGAACGCGAGGCTTTTTGCGAATCATACCAGTCTGCGCTGGACAGCTACACCTATCTCGAAGACTGAACACGCCCGTCCTGAAAGCCTTATCGCGCCCGAATTCTGCTGCGGAAAGACCGGATAGACTGGCGGACGGTGGCGGGCGCCGTGCCGCCGCGTTCCCTGCGGCGTGACAGCGCTTTTTCCAGGCGCAGATGCTCGAACAGGTCGTTTCGGAACAGGGGGGAGAAGGCCTGGTACTCCCTTAGGGGAAGCTCCTCGAGCGAAACGCCAAGCTCCGTTGCGCGCATGACGATCTTACCCGCTACTCCATGTGCTTCGCGGAAGGGCATTTTCTTCACAACGAGGTAGTCCGCCAATTCTGTTGCGTTCAGAAATCCTTTGGTTGTGGCTTCCCGCATGCCTGCGGGATTGAGCTCGATCTTTTCGAGAACGATCTGCGCCATGCGCACGCAGTTTTCAACGGTCAGAACCGCATCGAAGAGCCCTTCTTTGTCCTCCTGCAGATCCTTGTTATAGGTCATGGGCAAGCCCTTCATTACAGTCAGTAGAGACATCAAGTGGCCATAGATCCGGCCCGATTTCCCGCGGAGCAGTTCCAGCGCGTCGGGATTCTTCTTTTGTGGCATGAGGCTGCTGCCGGAGGCAACGCTGTCATCCATCTGAAGGAAGGAAAACTCCGATGTATTGTATAAAATGAGGTCCTCCGACATCCGGCTGAGGTGCATCAGGAGGGTGCTGGCAAAAAACAGGAAATCGAGAATAAAATCACGGTCTGCGACAGCATCCATGCTGTTTGATGATGCGGATGAAAATCCAAGATCCCGTGCCAACGCGTTCCGGTCTATCGCATATACCGTGCCCGACAGGGCGCCAGAGCCCAGCGGACAAATGCCGGTACGCGCCATCGCTTCCCGGAGCCGCTGGCGGTCCCGCATCAGCATTTCACCGTATGCGAGAATGTAATGTGAAAAGAGCACGGGTTGGGCTCGCTGCATGTGCGTATAGCCCGGCACGATGAGCTGTAAATATCTTTCCGCCATGTGCGCCAGGGTTTCGAGCAGTCGATTGATGCTTTGTTCGATCGATCGCTCCTCCTTCAGCAGGTAGAGGCGAAGATCCGTGGCGACCTGATCATTTCTGCTTCTGCCCGTATGCAGTTTGAGCGCCAGAATGCCGATCTTTTCCTTCAGCGCCTCCTCTACGTACGTGTGCACATCCTCCGCCTGGCTGCGAGCGATCGCATCCGGTTTTTTTCGATTATCGTCCAGCACGCGGCGGAGCCCGCCTTCCACCTTAACCCGTTCGGCGCGCGTGAAGACGCCAGCTCGTTCAAGCGCCCGCGCATACGCAAGGCTCCCCACGATATCGGCTTCCAGTAAGCGATAGTCAAACGCCAGCGAATCGTTGAATTGCGCGAAAAAGGGATCCTCCTCCGAGCTAAAACGTCCTCCCCAAAGCTTCTTCCTGGGCAAGCGCACCTCCTTGGTTTTTTGAATTCTCGCAGATTCTCAGGAAACGGACAATCCTATTCGTGATCAAAAGGGAGGAAGGAGCAAAAGCATTAAGATTGAGGAACGGCATGCCAAAGGACTCGTACCACGGTTCCCCAGCGCGCAGGCCCTTAGCCCCACGACGAACGGCCCTGCAGATGGAGGGTTTCCCTGCGGGGCCGCGAATTTTACTGTTCGGTCAGGTCCGTGTCGTCCGAGGATTCCATTCCCATTCGCCTGAGCTTTTCAACAAACGTCGTTCTCTTGAGATGCAAAAGCGAGGCCGCTTTCTTCTTGTTGCCCCCGGTTGCCTGAAGGCTTTGAAGGATGAGCCGTTTCTCCAGGTCCGAAATCATCGTATTGAAGTGAATCCCGTCCTCGGGAATGTCGATGTCCTGAAGCGAGGTGTTTTCGACCGAAAGCCCGGAAACGACAGGGAAGTCCTCTACGTCCAGGACCGTGCGATCCCCGGACAGTGCGACTGCCATCTCCACGGAATTTTCCAGCTGGCGGATATTGCCTGGCCATTCATACGCCATGAGATACTTAACGGCGTCATTGGATACACGCTTCAGCGGGAGTTGTTGATCGGAGCAGTACTTCTTGGTGAAGTGCGCCACCAGCTCCGGAATATCATCCTGCCGCTGCCTCAACGGGGGGACCCGGATCGGAATCACGTTTAATCGGTAGTATAGGTCTTCTCGAAAAGATCCTTTGGATACCGATTCCAGCAGATCGGCGTTTGTGGCGGCAAGGATACGCACATCCACTTTGATGGTCGTCGTGCTGCCGACCTTTTCGAACTCGCGTTCCTGTAACACGCGCAACAGTTTTACCTGAAGATCCATCGGCATGTTTGAAATTTCATCCAGAAACAGCGTCCCGTGATTCGCCTGCTCGAATCTTCCAACCCGATGCTGATGTGCGTTTGTGAAGGCGCCCTTTACGTGGCCGAAAAGCTCATCTTCCAGAAGGTTGGCCGGGATTGCACCGCAATTGACGGAAACCAGCGGGTGGTCCTTCCGTGGGCCGCTGTAGTGAATGGCTCGAGCGATCAGTTCCTTGCCTGTCCCTGTTTCCCCCTGGATAAGGACCGTACTGGTTTTGTTGGCAACGGCCCCAATCAAGCGATAGATGTTCTGCATTGGCGCGCAACTGCCTTTGATATTGGAAAAATGATATTTGGTCTGAAGCTCGCCTCGAAGCAGCCGGTTCTCGGATTTAATCTGCTGACTCTCGATGCCCTTTTCGACGCGCATTACCAGCTCTTCAAGCTGAAAAGGTTTTTCGAGGTAGTCATAGGCTCCCCTGCGCGTGGCCTCGACCGCGGATCGAATGCTACCATCCCCTGTCATAATGATGACAATCGCTTCAGGGAAGAGCGATAATGCCTCTCCAAGAATAGTTTCCCCTGTGATCCCCGGCATTCGGAGATCCGTGATAATAACGTTGTAAGGATATTGACGCAGCATGTTCAGAGCGGTTTTGCCGTCTGCCGCTTCGTCAACTTCGAAACTTGCCCCTTCCAGGGCGCTGCGCACAACTTCCCGCATGTAATCCTCATCATCTACGACAAGGATCTTCACATCCCGTTTTCGTTCCATTTTTCTCTCTCGAAGGAAAGAGTTAAAAACGTCAATGTTTGGTTCTAATAGAATACCGCGAGCTAGCGGAATTTATATATCTCACATTATTCATATTTGTCAACAAAGATTTTGCTTATGCAAATGGCTAGGCAAAGCAAATCGCGCCAACATTGTGTCAGCCTGAGATTTTGAAGCTCAAAATTTGACATTGAAAGTCAAACCTCTGGTCAAATTAATGTCAACAATTTGACTGACTCAACCTACTTCTTAAAAAAATTTCCAACGAACTCAGGAGGTTAATTTATATATATCATTGAACAATAAGGACTTAGCTAGTAATTAATGGATGGCCGACCCAAATGGCATGGGGATTGCTCTTGAGATGGTTGGAATTCCGCTTGGAATTCACTTGTTTGTATCGGCCATAGGTTTTTGAAGAATGTACGGGAGACGATCGATGGGGCGGCAATTGGAGATCATCGGGACCCAGAGCGATGCGATGGTGTTTGCTCCATGTCTGGAGGAGGCTGGCGGAGAAACCAGTGAAAAAGGTTTGTTGCTGCGCGCCTTTGAGATCTTTACCCAGGCTTCGAGTTCCCTGGAATCGGCCTTCAGCCAGCTTCGGGCGCGTGCCCAACAACTGACCGAGGAATTGGAAGCCAAGAATATCGAATTGGAGCGCAGTCTGCGCGCGAAGGAGGAAGCACAAAGCTATCTTAAAACGATCCTGGAAAGACTTCCTTGCGGCGTTTTTGTCCTCGATACCGGCGGGAAGGTCGCGCTGTGTAATCCAATGGCCCTGGAAGTGTTCGAGCAATCGCACGGCGATTCGACTCTTGTCGAGGATGGCTTCCGTCCCTCACTCAGCACAGAGATGCGCGATCATCTGTGCGCTTTGGCCAGCGAACGTGTGGGTAAAGCAGAAGTAGAGGTATCAATTCAAAATAGCCATAATAAAAGGATATATGCCACATCTGGCGCTCCATTGGCCGACGCATCGGGCAATCCAATGGGCACTCTGCATATCATCCGGGATATAACTGAGGTCAAAGCACTGCAGGAGGAGAATCAGCGGGTCGAGCGTCTGTCCGCAATGGGGGAGATGGCTGTCGAACTGGCGCATGAAATCAGGAATCCTCTAGGCAGCATCGAATTGTTTGCCTCATTGCTGGTGAAAGAACTCTCTGGCGTTTCAAAGAGATGGGCTGAAAACATCCGGATCGGGATACGATCGCTGAACACGATCGTGTCGAACATGCTTCATTTTGCCAACCCACTCTCGCCCGCGTTCAGCACGGTAAATCTGCACAACCTGATCCAGGAGATCCTCAGATTTGTGGATCCAATTATGAGTCAGAGGGATGTGCTGGTAAAAACAACATTGGACGCAGAGGACGCTCTGATTGTCGCAGATCCCGAGCTCATCAAACAAATGCTTTTGAATCTGATATTTAACGCAATGAAGGCCATGCCATCTCAGGGATCGCTGACGATAGGTACCTGTTCGGTGGATATCCGCGGTGGAGACAATCCGTCGCGCGGATTGGAATTGCAAATTTCGGACACGGGGATCGGCATCCCGCCGGAAAACTTAGGCCGGATATTCGACCCGTTTTTTACGACTAACAAGAAGGGAACCGGGCTAGGCCTCTCGGTCGTCCACCAAATTGTGGAAAAGCACTCCGGATGCATCAGCGTCAGCAGCGAAGTGAACCGGGGCACAACCTTCACCATCGCGTTTAAAAACGCACCGGAAAAGGGATAGATCATGCAAGAAGAGCTTCTGGTTGTAGATGACGAGCCGCAGATGCTTATTGCGATCAATGAGACTCTCCGACGCAGCGGCTATTCGATCACGACTGCGGGAAGCGGAATAGAGGCGCTCCGAAGGCTGAAGGAAAAATATTACCAGCTTGTGATAACGGACATGCGGATGCCGGAGGTCAGCGGGCTCGATCTGCTGCGCAAAGTCAAAAACCTGGCGCCGCAAACTCCGGTGATATTGCTGACTGCCTACGGCACGGTGCAGAATGCGGTGGAGGCGATGCGGGATGGGGCCTACGACTATCTGATGAAGCCTTTCTCTTCGGAATCGCTGGAAAACGTCGTCCGGAGAGCGCTTGATTCGGCGCCGAGAAAAAACGAAAAAGCCTCGCATGCCATCATTACTCAGGATCCCGGATTTTCGCGCACGCTTGAAATGGCAGCCCAGGCTGCGGTCAGCAATGCCACGGTGCTGATAGAGGCCGAAAGCGGGACAGGCAAGGAGCTTCTGGCTCGCATGATTCATTTCAAAAGTCCGCGAGGCTCAAATCCCTTCGTGGCTGTGAATTGCGCGGCTTTGCCCGAAAACCTCCTGGAGAGCGAACTGTTTGGATTTGAAAAG
>Ga0335071_10001126_pt1 | contig 28762 bp, 19 predicted proteins | sample Lox_Sample_15_FD_206724 | JGI IMG/M metagenome (GOLD analysis project Ga0335071, IMG submission 206724) | Soil microbial communities from Loxahatchee National Wildlife Refuge, Florida, United States - Lox_Sample_1.5 | ecosystem: Environmental > Terrestrial > Soil > Wetlands | place: USA...
ATTTGGTTACGCTATTCTAACTTCTACGTCCATATTCCTCTCATTTCTTTGCATTTGCTTACATTTGTTTCTCTCTGCGCGGCCCAATTTCCTCTTGCAAACCTTTACTAACTGTAGAATACTCAACCCATGATTATCGGTGACAGGCTTCGCGCTCTGCGCGAAGAGAAGAAACTCTCCCAGGGCGATATCGAGAAGCGCACTGGCCTGCTTCGCTGTTACATTTCCCGGGTCGAAAATGGTCACACGGTTCCGGCCATCGAAACCTTGGAGAAGCTGGCTCGCGCCCTCGAATGCCCACTTTATCAACTCTTCTACGACGGTGAGGAGCCGCCTCAACTACCCAATCTGCCCAAGCGCAAGTCCTCCGATGACATTGCCTGGGGCAGTACTGGTAAAGAGGCTCGCTACCTGAACAAGTTGCGCCGCTTGCTCAGCAAAGCCGACGATGAAGATCGCAAGCTGCTGCTCTACATGGCCCAGAAAATGGCTAATCGCTAGTCAGCCGCTTCTATAATCTGTGCAATGAGAATGGCCACTTTTTCAGGGAAAAGTGGCCATTTTGCTTCATGGTCTGTAAAGTTTCGCACGCTTCTGTAAATTCCTCTTTCAGCTCATTCCCACTCGATGGTACTCGGGGGTTTGCTGCTTACGTCGTACACCACGCGCGTCACTCCCGGAACTTCATTCACAACTCTGGTTGAGATTCGCTCCAGTACTTCCCCGGGCAACCTCACCCAGTCCGCCGTCATGGCGTCATCGGATTGCACTACCCGCACAGCGATGGTGAGCCCGTATGTTCTCCCATCTCCCATCACCCCCACACTTCTTACAGGCAGCAACACCGCAAACGCCTGCCACACCCTTTCGTAAAGACCCGCCCTCCGGATCTCGTCCACTACCACTGCGTCCGCCTCGCGCAAGGTGTCCAGGTCATTACGACTTATTGGCCCCAATAACCTCACCGCCAACCCGGGTCCCGGAAACGGATGTTTCACCAATATCTCTTCTGGTAACCCCAAGTCTCTTCCAATTCGCCGCACCTCGTCTTTAAACAGGTCCCTTAAGGGTTCGATTAACCCAAACGGCATCTTCTCTGGCAATCCCCCCACGTTGTGGTGTGTCTTGATCGTCGCCGATGGCCCCTTAACCGACACGGATTCAATTACATCAGGGTACAGCGTCCCCTGAACGAGCCACTTGATATCCCCGTGCGCCTCGCCCTTCTGCAGTTTCTCGGCTTCCCTCGCGAACACCGAAATGAACTCGTTTCCGATGATCTTTCGCTTCTTCTCGGGGTCACTTACCCCCTTTAACTTCTCCAGAAACTCCTCGCTCGCGTCCACGCCCACTACGTGTAAACCCAATCTCTCCCGGTACATCTCCAGCGTGTGCTCGAACTCGTTCTTCCGTAGCAGTCCGGTATTCACGAAGATGTTCGTCAATCGATTGCCTACCGCTCTGTGTACCAGTACGGCCGCTACTGTCGAGTCCACTCCTCCACTCAATCCGCAAATCGCATGGTGCCCCCCCACCCTCCCGCGGATTGCCTCCACACTCTCTTCAATAAACGCCGCCCCGCTCCACTTCGGCTCTGCCTTGCACACCGAGAACAGGAAGTTGCGCAAAATGTCGGTGCCCCGTTCCGTGTGATTCACTTCCGGGTGGAACTGTACCGCGTAGATTCTCTTCTCGGCGTTCTCCATCGACGCGACAGCATTTGCCGTCTTCCCGGTTCCATGGAAGCCCGACGGAAGCGCCAGCACATGGTCTCCATGGCTGTTCCAGATCTTTAGCTTCGATGGGAAGTCCTTGAAGAGTTGATTCGCGGACTGCTCGATATTCAGCACCGCCGGTCCATACTCCCTTCTTTCCGCCGACTCCACCCTTCCGCCCATTTCCTTGGCGATCCATTGCATCCCGTAGCAGATCCCCAGCACCGGCACGCCAATGCGCAGCACCTCCGGGTCACACTTGGGTGCTTCCTTGTCGTACACCGAACTTGGCCCGCCGGACAGAATTATTCCGGCGGGTTCCAGCCTCCGAATCTCATCGACGGCAGTCGTGCACGGCAAAATAGCGCTGAATACCTGCTGCTCTCTGACTCGCCGCGCGATCAGTTGCGTGTACTGGCCCCCGAAGTCCAGCACCACGATCCCACCCAGCTCCGTCTTCATTTTTGCCTCTTGCCTCTCGGATCGCACTCGGGCCGCCCCTTCCATCCGTCACCTCACTACAATGTTCAGCAACTTATTCTGCACAAACACAACCTTCACCACAGTCTTCCTGCTCAAATGCGCCGCCACTCCGGGATCGGCTTCTGCTAGTTTCATCACTTCACTCTGCGAAGTTCCGGCCGCCACCTTTACCTTGCCTCTCACTTTGCCGTTTATTTGCACCACCAGCTCAACTTCCTCGTCTTTCGCCAGTTCCGGATTGAATGAAGGCCAGCTTACGGTCCACAACCCGCCGTGACGACCCAGCATCTCCCACAATTCCTCCGCGAGGTGCGGCGTCATCGGCGCCAGCATCAGTACCAGAATCTCCAGCGCCTCTCGCTTCGCTTCCGGCCGCACGCTGTTTTCGGCCGCGTACAACGCATTCGTCAATTCCATGATCTGTGCAATTGCCGAATTGAAGTGCCATCGCGTGTCAAAATCCGACGTGACTCTTTTCAGTGCCTGATGCGTTTTCCTCAGCAGCGCCTTTTCCGCTTCAGACAGACTGCCTGCGGTTTCCAGATCGGCCGTCGCTGCCCGCCGATCGCTGCCCGAAAATCTCTCTACGAGCCGATACACACGATTCAAGAATCTCCATGACCCTTCGATGCTTTCCTCGCTCCACTCCAGATCTTTCTCCGGAGGAGCCGCAAACAATGTGTATAGCCTTCCCGTGTCTGCGCCGAACTTCTCCGCCATGTCGATCGCCCCCACGACGTTTCCTTTAGACTTCGACATGGCTTCCCCGCCCTTCAAGACCATTCCCTGGGTAAAGAGGCGCGCGGCAGGCTCGCTGTGCGTGATCAGCCCGATATCCCGCATGAACTTGCACCAGAACCTCGAATACAGCAGATGCAGAATCGCGTGGGTAATCCCCCCAATGTACTGATCGATCGGAAACCAATAGCCCACCTTCGCGGAATCGTACGGCGCTTTGCCATTCTTCGGATCGCAATACCGATAGAAATACCAGGACGAGTCCACGAACGTGTCCATCGTGTCCGTCTCTCGCCGCGCATCCTCGCCACACTTTGGGCATTTCACATTCACAAAGTCCGGATCGGTCGCAAGTGGAGATTCCCCTTCGCCCGTCAGCTTTGGATTCGGCGGCAGCACCACCGGCAGATCTTTGTCCGGTACCGGCACCATCCCGCACTTCGGGCAGTAAATCACCGGAATCGGCGTACCCCAATACCTCTGCCGTGAAATTCCCCAGTCCCTCAACCGAAAGATTGTCTCTTTCTTCCCGAACCCTTTGGCTTCCGCATCCGCCGCCATCTTCTCGATCGCGTCCGCGCTCTTTAGCCCAGAATACGGCCCCGAGTTCACACTCACGCCGTACTCTGTAAATGGCGCAAACGACGAGTTCAGGTTTTCAGTTCTCTTCTCTGGCTCCACGACCACCGGAATCCTGAGCCCGTACTTCGTCGCAAACTCAAAGTCGCGATCATCATGCGCGGGCACCGCCATGATCGCGCCGGTCCCATACTCCATCAGCACGAAATTGCCTACCCAGATCGGCACTTTCTCGCCATTGAACGGATTCACGGCATGTCTTCCCGTGAAGAAACCGTCTTTCTCCGCCGTTGCCAGATCCTCCATCTTCACCGAGGTCTGTTTCATATGCGCGAGCTTCGCCGTGTTCTTCGCTTCGTCCAAAGTTCCGGCAACTAACTTCGCGACAAGCGGATAATGCGGAGACAGGATGATCGCGCTCGCACCATAGATCGTGTCGATGCGTGTCGTGAAAATCTCAATCTTCCCAGCGCCGGCGACGTCCGCCACGTCGAACAGCAGCTTCGCCCCCATGCTCTTCCCTATCCAGTTGCGCTGCATCGTGATGACCCGGTCTGGCCATCCACCTTCGAGTAGCCTCAAATCGTCCAGCAACTGCTCCGCGTACGCCGTCGTCTTCAGGAACCACTGCTCGATTTCACGCGCTTCTACACGGGTATCTTCATGCCGCCAGCAGAACCCACCGTTCACCACCTGCTCGTTCGCCAGGACCGTGCAACACTTCGGGCACCAGTTCACGCGGCTCTTCTTCTTGTACGCAATCCCCTTCTCCAACATTCGCAGGAAAAACCACTGGTTCCACCGGTAGTACTCCGGCTCGCACGTCGAAATCTCGCGCCGCCAGTCGTACGAAAACCCGAACCGCCGAAGCACGCGCTGGAACTCCGCGATGTTGTTATTCGTCCAGATCCGCGGATGCGTGTGATTCTTGATTGCCGCATTCTCGGCCGGCAGTCCAAACGCGTCCCAGCCCATCGGGTGGATCACGTTGAACCCCTTCATCCGCTTCACGCGCGCCACCACGTCGCCGATCGTGTAGTTGCGCATGTGTCCCATGTGCAGCGTCCCCGACGGGTACGGCAACATTTCCAGCACGTAGTATTTCTTTTTGTTGGGATCAGCTTCCGATTCGAATACGCGGTTCTCTTCCCACCGCTTCTGCCACTTTGCTTCGATTTCCTGCGGCTTGTAGTCCCCCACGCCCGATTATCCCTTCCGTTTTCCCGCTTTGGCCTTCACTTCCTTTTTTGAACTTTTCGCCTTACTGGTTGGCAGGTGACGCGAACTCAGCTTCTTCCCCTTCTTCGCCATCATTTTTTTCATCGCCAGTGTCAGCATCGAATAGCCCTTCTCTGCCGCCGGCCCTTCCACGCCCGCCAGTTCCCACAGCTTCGCGACGTTTTTCCGGTCGTCTCCCGGATCTTCAATCGGCGTCTCCAGCAAGAACGCGCGCCCCAGCAGTCCTTCCGGCGGCACCGTTCCCAGCCGCGGGTGCTTCAAGATCCTTCCGATCGCCTCCCCGCCAATCTTTCCCTCTCCAATATGCTCGTGACGATCTACCTTTCCGCCCAGCGGGATTTTGGAATCGTTCACGTGGAAGACTGGCACATTCTGCAGCCCAATCGTGCGATCAATCGTGTCGATCGTCTGCTCCAGTCCCCCGGTCGTCCGAATGTCATATCCGGCCGCGAAGAGGTGTGCCGTATCCAGGCAAGCTCCCGCTCCCAGTGAACTTAATCCCTTGAGAATCGCGCCTACTTCCTCAAGGCGCGAGCCCACCGACGATCCCATGCCCGCTGTGTTCTCAATCAGAATGCGCAGGTGTCCCAGCGGCACACGTCGCGCCGCCTGCTTCACACTCTCGATAATCGTGGTAATTGCGGCGTCCATCGACGCGTCGCCCCGCGCTCCCGGATGCACCACTAGATAATCTGCGCCGAGAACAACGCCTCGCACCAATTCTTCGTGAAACGCCTGGATCGACCGCGTCCGTAGCATGGGCTGTGTCGCCGCCAGGTTTACGAGGTAGTTCGCGTGAATCACCAACGGCCCAAGCCCCAGCTCCTGCCGTCGCGTCCGAAACTCTCTCGCATCTTTGTCTGGAATCCGGACCGTCGCCCCCTGCCACATCCGCGGGCTCGCCGAGAAGATCTGTAACGCGTTTGCTCCGAGCTTCTTCGCCGATTCCAGCGCATTCACATAGCTGCCCGAAATCGAAGTGTGCAGGCCAATCCGCACACTCCCGTCCATCCACACTGGTGCCTGGGGCTCCGGTTCCGGCTCGGGGATATACTCCTCGTCCGGCTCAAATTCCGTGTTGTCCACCAACGGATATTCAGCCATATCCACTCTTTCTCTTTGTCCTCAAACCATCAATTCTAACACACCCGTCCTCTTCGCTTCGTTTTCACTGGCCTGTCCAATCTGGATTCTATCGGCGGCCTTCTGCCACCCGTGCGCTCGTCAACCGCTCTTCAATGCTCGCCTTGCCTTCTTACTTCCTCCACCCCATCCCATCCGGATCCTTCCCAATCTCCACCGACGCCACCACCTCCAACTTCTTCAAATCTACTATGTCCACCTTGTCATCCCCGCTAACTGCCACGTACGCCTTTGACCCATCCGGCACAATCAAGATGCCTTCACAGCTCTTTCCCAGCTTCAGCCGCTTCACTTCTTTCCGCGCCGCAGCGTCCAACACCACCAGATCCCCGCTCCCCAGATCCGAAATCAGCACTAATTTTCCATCCGGCGTGAACTTTAAACGATTCGAGTACTTGGTCCCAACATCCACCGTCGCTATCACCTTCTTCGTCGCTGTATCAATCACCGATACTGTTCCATCCCCCGAATTCGCTGCCCATACTTCCTTCCCGCTTGGCGAAATATCAATCCCCTCCGGTCCCTTCCCCGTCGTGATGTGCGTCAACTCGGCGCCATCCTGCCCCTTTAACTCCACCAGCGTCACCGTGTTCGATTTCACATTCGCCAGGTAAAACTGCTTGCCGCCAGCCATCGCCACCACCATGTGTGTTCTCTCTTGTCCCACCGGCACCGTCCAATCCACCTTCTTTGCGGCCGGATCGTACCGATTTAACGTCGTGCAACTCGCCGCACAGGGTGGGTATCCATTACTGTGCTCCGCCGTGAAATAAAACTTCCCGTTTACATATGTAATCCCATGCGGTCCGCTGACGCGCCCCAATTCCACCCGCTGAATTTCTTTCATCGCATCCAGATCAATGACACTCAGCGTCGTCCCGTCCTGGCGCTCGCCATAATTCGTGGCCACCGCGATCCTTCCGTCATCGCTTACGGCTACTTCGTGCGGAGTCTGCCCCGTCGGTATCCGCCCCACCACCTTCGATGTGGCGACGTCTATAATTGCCAATTCGTTCGCATCCTTGTTCAGCACCACCAACGCCGGCGACGGCGTCTGCGCCCAACTCGCAGCCGCACAGGTTAGCCACACCGCCAAAGCACTCGCCACTTGTAGTGGCCGCTTTACGCCGCCATTCTTTCTCCGTCCCATCTCGCACCTCCCGTATTGCGCCTATCTACATAACGCCACTCTCGCTCTGCCGCAAACGAAAAAAGCGCACGGCCGCTGCCGCGCGCTTCGCCTGCCCCCTTTTCCCGCGGGGGCGAACCTTTTTCGCTAGACAACTCTACCCGTCGATACGGAGGTCCCGCCCCGGCATTGTCTGCGGCATCTCTTTGACTTTTCCATTCGGCTTAGAATTTGCGATCTTCTCCAGCCGCAACAACACTTCCCGCGTCAACTCATCTGTGCTCGGCCCTTGCGGCATCGGACGCTCGAGCGCATTCGCGATCCGTCCCAAATAGATCATCAGCTCGTCGGACACCACCGAACTCTCCAGTGCAATTCGCGTCCGCCGATGTGCCCACAGCAATATCGCCGCGACAATGAGCAGTCCCCCGGCCATCAGGATCAACTCATAGCTCGTCAGCGGCGTGTCCGCAATCCAATCCCCCAGGCTCTTCCCCTCAAGGCTTCCCAACGTCTCAAGCACATTCACCTCCCGGCTGAGCTTCCGCGCTGAATGGGCCCGTACAACAAACTCTTAGCATCATGTGTCTTTCTCTGCGCGTCCTGGCTAATTCGGCGTGCGTCACAACTTACCACGGACAACTCAGAACCGCACAAACTGCGGGAACATGTTTTGCGCACGTAAATCTGTTGCTGTGGTCCGTGGAAGCAGCGGCTGGAAACACACACCTCAGGCTGGTCGCTGGCGGGGCTGGTTCTGCTCCCACCGTATGGATGCCCTCTTGGACTCCCAGGTTGCCGACGCAATCTCGCCGGGGCCACGCGTTTGCGGCTCCGACCGGACTGACCAGCGGAGTCTCTCCACCCAACCGAACGGCATTTGCCTCTTGCAGTTTTCTCCTTTCGCGCTTTTCCTCTAAACTATAGATTCGCATTTACTTCAGCGAGGTCCGCCCATGCTGGTCGTCATGCAGTCTCATGCCACCGAAGAGCAGGTTCGCAAGGTCTGCGATCGCATCGAAGCGCTCGGCCTGAAAGCCCACCCAATCCCCGGCTCCGGACGCACCGCCATCGGCATCACCGGCAACTCCGGGGCCGTGGACCTCGGCACTCTCGAGTCGATGCCGGGAGTCATTGAATGCATCCCCGTAACGAAGCCGTACAAACTCGTTTCGCGGGACGTGAAGGAAGAAGACTCCGTCATCAAGATTCCCACTCCGTCCGGTGACGTCCTCGTCGGCGGGCGGCACATCGCCATGGTGGCCGGCCCGTGTGCCGTCGAAACGGAAGAACAATGCTTCACGGTGGCCGAACAGCTCAAGGCCACGGGAGTGCGGCTATTCCGCGGAGGGGCGTACAAGCCTCGTACCTCGCCGTATTCCTTTCAGGGCCTGGGCCTGTCCGGGCTCAAGATCCTGTCGATGGTCCGGAAGAAATACGGGTTCGGCATCGTCACCGAAGCCATCGACAACGAATCGCTCGACCTGGTCGAGGAATACGCCGACGTCATCCAGATCGGCGCGCGCAATATGCAGAACTTCTCTCTACTGAAGCGCGCGGGCCGGGCCAAGCTCCCGGTTCTCCTGAAGCGCGGGATGTCCGCCACGCTCGACGAATTCCTGATGGCCGCCGAGTACATCCTCTCCGAGGGCAACTACAACGTGATGCTCTGCGAACGCGGGGTCCGAACGTTCTCCGATTTCTCTCGCAACACGCTGGACCTGGCAGTGGTGCCAGCGGTCAAAAGGCGAAGCCACCTGCCGATCCTGGTGGACCCATCCCACGGCACGGGCAAGCGTCACAAGGTGTTGCCGCTCTCCCGCGCCGCGGTAGCGGTGGGCGCCGATGGCCTGCTGGTCGAAGTCCATCACCAACCCGAGAAAGCGCTGTCGGATGGCATCCAGTCCATCCTGCCCGGCGAGTACGCCGAACTCATGAGCGAAGTTCGCGCGATCGCCCAGGTGCTCCACCGGTCCCTCAACTAGGCGTACGGCTTAGCGTACGGAAAGGGTGCGATTCGTACGGCAATTTCCGTACAGATTCGGGCGGGAGCGCGCATCGCCAATGCAGGCAAAGGGGTTACAGGCGGCTGGTTAACAATAATCGGGACCCCACCACCACCCCCTTGATGCAAATCTTTGCAAACACGATAGTTATGGAGGGACGTTGTCGATGTGGCGGAAACAAAGAAGTTACGCGGGTAGTCGTGAGTCAAGACGAGAAGTACTGACCGGGATGCGATCCTGCCATGCATAGTGAGGCAAGTTTACCATTGCTATAGTCAATTGCTAAGTAATCTCAATTGAAGGGCCGAGACCGAGTGGCGAAATGTGACTGCGGGCATTGAGCAGAGAGCCGCCACTACAACCGAAGCGGTGGCATCTGCTATTCTGCTTTCAACCCATGTCCCATTCCAGAAACTTCCGCGTCTATGTCGCGCTGGTGCTGCTGCTCGTCTCGGCGATCGTCGTGCTCCTGCGGGAGCACCGTCCTTCTTTCCTTCGCCCCAATCTCCACATGTATGCGTACGTGTCCACGTCCGACGGCAGTCTGAGCACCATCGACCTCGCGCGGCTCCAGGCAGTGAACCGAATCACCATTGGCCAGGCCGTTTCCGACCTGCGCGAAAACAGCAAACGCGATGAGATCTGGGGCGCGGCGTTGAACGTCGTCTTTGTGCTGGACACACCCACGAACCAAATCACGCGCATCCCGGTTGGCAACAATCCTTTTTCCATCGATTTCTCCCCCGATGGCAGCCGTGTGTACACGACGGCCACGAATCCGGATCAACTGGTTGCCATCGACGCCGCCTCGCGCCAAATCGTAGGCCGCGCGCATACGAACGGCGAGCCTGTCCAGGCGCGAATCACTCCGGACACGAAGAACATTGTGGTGGTCAATCGGCGCGCGAATACGCTCTCCATCCACGACGCGCGCACGCTGCAGTTTCTGTCGTCCATCCCGGTCATCCCGCAGCCCGACGAAGTCCTGATCACGCCGGACTCCTCGCTGGCGTTTGTGATGTCGCGCACGCAAACGCGCCTCTCGGTTGTCGATCTCGTGCATTCCACGCTCATGACGGACCTGGAACTCGCCGGCAAACCCACGCAAATGCTGCTGAAACCCGATGGCGGCGAGCTGTATGTCATCTCGCCCGAGGCCCACGGCCTCCAGGCCATTAACACCTGGACGCACGAGGTGGCAGACACCATGCTGCTTGGCTTCGCTCCGGCCTCCGCCATTATTTCGAATGACGCCGGGCGCATGTATGTGGCGGACCGCGCTGCGGGGCGTGTCACGCCGGTCGATATTCTGAATCGCCGCGTCGGGAAGCCGATCACGGTTGGCGGCGCTCCGTCGGCGATGCGCTTCGTGCCTTCCGACCCCGACACAAAGCCGGCGATGCTTCTGGTCGCGGACGAAGCCTCCGCTGATCTGGCCATCGTGCGAACGCGCACGGATTCTCTGATCACGCTGATCCCGATACCGGCCGAGCCTCAGCGCCTGGCCCTTAAGACGTTCTAAACCCTGCCTGACCCGGCCCATTTACTTCCCCGGTGATCTCTTCTAGTCTGGATTGCTCCAGCCACTCCCAGCCGAGAACCCCAATCGCAAGGAGTGCCCATGTCAACGTCCCCGGCACCAAAGAAGTCCCCCAGTTCGGCAAAATCCAAAGTGAAGCACCCGCTGCGCATCGTTCCGCTGCACCCGCACGTCCGCGACGCCGCCGCGCCAAACCCCCAACTGACGTACCGTGGCGGTTCACTGCTCAGCAACGTGGAAGTGTTTACCGTTTTCTGGGGCGCGGACTGGGAGCAGTCTGCCAAGGCCGCGCTTATCTCCGAACTGAATTCCTTCTTCGACGACATCCTCGTCAGTTCCCTGATCGACCAGCTATCGGAATACAACGTTCCGGGCAAGCCGATTGGTCATGGCGTACTACTCGGCAGCAACACCTTCACGAAGTCTTCCCCCGGCAAATCTATTACGGACGCCGCCATCCAGGGTTTCCTCCAGGCGCAAATCACCGCCGGCAGCTTTCCCGCCGTCACCGAAAACACTCTGTATTTCGTGTATCTTCCGCCGGGCACGCAGGTGAAACAGAGCACGGCAGCGTCCTGCAAGGACTTCTGCGGGTATCATGACGCGACAACTTCGGGCGGCATTTATTATGCCATGATGCCCTACCCCAACTGCTCCGGCTGTCTGGGTGGACTGGAGACTTTTCCGGCGCTGACGTCCACTTCGTCGCACGAGCTGTGCGAAGCCATCACCGATCCCGTGCCGGGGCAGGGCTGGTATCACGACAACAATGGCGAGATCGGGGACATTTGCGCCTGGAAGACCAAACAACTGGGCAAGTACACGATTCAACTCGAATGGTCCAACAAGGCAGGTGCGTGTATTTGATCAGGCGCGCGGTGACCGGCCACCGCTTTGTAATCGCGGATTACGTTCTCAGGGATTGAACCAGAACTTGACGACGGCGATGGTCTTTGAGGCTACGGTTTTGCCGCCCTGCGTCGCCGGGGCATATTCATATTTCTTCAAGGCTTCGATCGCCGCGTCGCGCAGCGCACTCGGTCCGGACAGCACCTTCACATCACCAACTTTTCCGTTGGCCTCAACCACCAATTCGGCCTTTACGTCTCCGGTGATGTAATGCCGCATGGCATCGGGCGGATACACGGGCGAAGCGGCGTGCAATAGTTTCGAGGGAATCACCGGAGCATCGGGCGAAACATCCGCAGGAGCACTCTCGTCCGCGCTTTCCTTTGCCGCCGCTTTTCTGCCGGAGCGTTCTTTCGCGGAAGGCTTCTTCGCCACTGCTTCTTCCGGCGTCTTGGTGACCTCCGGAGCGCTGGCGAGAGAATCAGTTGAGGGCACTGGCGATGCGGAATTTCCGCCTGCCGGATCTTTTCCAGCTTCCGGCTTCGCGGCTGAACCCGGCGCGTTGGCGCTCGCGGGAACTGAAGCAGCATTCCGCGCAGCGGCCGGCATGGCATTCGCCGCCGGCGCGGCAGGCGGCTTTGCCACCGCTGGTTTCTGGGCCGCCACCTTCGCTGCGCCGGTCGCGCCGGACGTTTTCTTCGCCAGCGTCGACACATAGGGCGCCAATTTCTCATACGCTCCGAAGCCCACGGCCGCCAGAATCACAACAAACCCGACCACCCGCAGCTTCTCTCGCCACGGAGACGAGCGTTTCAAACTTCCCCGGGCGGCAATCTCATCCGAATTCGCGGTGTGCGGGACGTTCGAGAAATCGAGTTCCGGCCGCGGCAGTCCCTCCGCCTCGGGCTCCTTCAACGATTTCTGGTCCGGCTCTTTCGACTGTGTCGGCAATGCCATCTTCACGGTCAAACCCGGCGACTGCCTGGCTTCCGCCGCAGCGGGCGGCATCAATAGCGCTTCGCCCGCTCCCGGAGTCTCCGACTTCTCCGAGGATGCCTGATTCGCCGACTCCCATTCCCCTCTCGCCCTAGCGGCGCTAGCCTTTGCCTCTTCGGCTTCTTTCAACGCTGCCTCGGCCGCCGCGTGTTCTTCTGCCGCGGCGCGCTCGGCCACCGCTTTCGCCGCAGCTTCCGCGGCGTTCTTCTTTTCCATTTCCGCCAATTGCTTGCGAAGTTGGTCCACCTGCGTCTTCAGGTCGTCGACATTTTTCTCATTGGGAAGCGGTGCAGCCGTTGCGGAGCCCTGTTCCGTAGTTTTTTCTGCGGCCACGTGCTCCGCGGCGGTAAACTCCGCTGCCTGCTTCTTGCCTTTCGGAAAGGCAACGCCCCAGTAATTCGGTTTGTCTTCGGTGAACTGCAATTCCACGTAGCAAGGGGTGGTTCCGAATTTTCGCTTGTGTAGCACCTGGCAGACGACTTCTTCGTTGCTCTTTTTGTTGGTCAAAAACAGCAACTGTCCTTCGTTCACCGGCGACGCCAGTTGAATGACGGCGCCGTCCACGAAGACCAGGATGGTGCGCGTCTCTTCGGTGAACAGGTCGCGAGCGCCTTCGCTGCTCGGTTGCGCGCCTGTGACAGTAACCAGGGTTTCCAAGGCCACCGGATTCGGCCGGGTTGTCCCTGTACCCTGAACTGCCTCGTTCTCTGTCGGGGTCTTGGTTGCCGATCCCACGGAAGTGTTCCCCTGCGCCCGTTTTCTGACGGCGCGTGCCCCTTAGGGCAGAGCACACCACTCCGCCTTTCAGGCTCACTTCCATTGTTTCGGTGACTGGAGGAAAGTCGCTATAGTACGCAAGGACAGGCGTGACTAACCCGCAAACCGGCTGCCGCGACCTTCAAATCGTGGTTTCAATTCCAACCAGGCGGGCCAGAGCAGAGGTTACTTGAACTTCGCGTATTCTGCTTTCGCTTCCAGCAACACGGGGACGTCCGGGTCGGCATCTTTCCACCAGGCCAGAAAATCCTGGTAGGCCTTTTTCGCCCCAGGCGCGTTCCCGGTCATGGCCAGGGCGCGCGCCAATTGCAACTGAGCCAATGGAAGGAAGACGCTCACCGGTCCTCTTCCGGAATTATCGAGAATTCGCTGGAACTCGGAGGCCGCTTTCGCGCCATCCTTCATCTTCAGATACGCCAACCCGCGCGTGTAGATGACCACGAACGCGGTGCTGTACGGATCGGTTCCCAACTCGAATCGTCTGGCGGGCTCGAGCGAGGCAACCGCGTCTGCCGTGTTTACCCGCTGCAAATCGTTCAGCGAGTTCATCACCGGAATGATCATCTGGTGCAAGAGGGTGTCCTCCGGATTGTCCTTGGCATCGCTTGCCATCACCTTGGTTGCGCCAGGGGCATCGCCGCACACCGCCAGCACCACGGCCACGCCGCGACGGTTCGTGCCGTCCGGCACTCGCTTCAGGGACTCGGCCGTCGCGGCTTTGGCTTTGGGGCAATCGCCATACCAAGCATGCGTCCACCCTTCGCCGAGCGTGGTATTCGCGGCAAACTCCTTCAATCCATTCTTCAAGGCGAAGGCATCCAGGTCCCGGTCGATTTCTTCCATGCGTTTGAGTTTCCCTCTGGAAGCCTCCGCTGAACTCAGCCAACCCATCGCGACTCCTTCGTCGCCGGTACCTTTCGCTGCGGTGATGATCTTATCCACGCCGGGCTGGTCACCGCGGAGGAAGGCTATGTTGGCCAAAACCATGTTTACGGTTGTGCCGTGGGAATTTTTGGAGACCGCATCCAAAGCAACCGCCTTGGCCTCATCCAAACGGCCCAGGCACAAGTATCCCGACGCCATCCACCCGACGCCATAGGTGTCGCGAGGATTGATGGCCAGCGCCTGCTTGGTAACGGCGATCATCTTGTCGCACTCTCCGATGGCGGTGTACATCAGTGCCAGGTTATCCAGCGGGACAGTGTCGCGTGGATACGCGCGGGACCACGATTGGTAGGCGGCCAGCGACTTATCGATGTCGAAGGACACCATGTCGTGGTAATGCGATTCGATGTACATCCGTTCGGGCTCAGTAGCGCGATCCTTCAGGGCGAAGGCCTTCGCCATATACTCCTTGGTTTCTTTGGTCGCGCCGTTATTCCCGTAGCAGACGGCCATCACCGCGTAGGCGCGCGCGAAATTCGGGTCGAGGTCCACGGCCTTTTTCAGATGCGGGATGGCACCCAGATCGTCTTGCGTGTTATGCGCTTCCAGGCCGAGGGTGTACTCCTTGAGCGCTTCCAGGGAAGTGGTGGTGGCCTGCTCGAGCGGCTTGGCATTCTGCTGCACGGATGCCAGTGACTCGCCCAATTTCTCCCGCAGGCCGGACGCTCCCTTGTCCAGCGCCTTCAGCACCTGCTCTTTGCTGTCCGCCTCGACTTGCTGCGAGGCGAGCGTGTCGCCATTCTGGGCGTTCACGGCGCTCAAAGTGATTACGTAATGGCTGCCAAGACCGGCAATCGAGCCGGTGGTCATGGCTTTGATGCCATCTCGTTGGCAGATCTCGCGGCCGACATCGCCGGTGATCCGTTCGCTGGACGGCTTGCCCATGAGCTTCAACGCTTCCTGGATGCGCGATTCCGGCACGACGTTGAGATAGGGCGACTGCTGGAGCTGCACGGCCAGCGCCTGTTTCAGAGTCCCATCGAACACGGGATCGCCGGTCGTGTTCACAAACTCGGTCAACAGGATGGAGTCTTTCTCCGTCAGGGCCTTTGCCCGATGGGTAAAGAAGAATCCGGCTCCGGCCACGAGCACAAGAGCCGCGGCCAAAATGCCAATCCAAACCGCTTTCTTTTTTCCGCCAACCGCAGCGACGACCGCGCTGGTCAGCCCGCTCGCCGCCTGTGCTACAGACTGCGTTCCAGACGCAGTTGCCTGAGCAGCGCTGATGCCGCTGCCAGATCCCGAGGCGACGGATCCGATTCCCGTCGCGGTCTGGGCACTTCCGCTCAATCTGCCCGGAACTTCCCTGCCCGTTCTGCTCGCGTCTGCTCCCTCCGCGGCGGATTCTTTCCTTTGCGGCTGGCCACCGGGAACTCGCAACTCGCCGCTACTCTGGGCCACGGAGCTGCGTCCCGAATCCAGTTCCCGGCGCAAGCGCTTCAAGTCTCCGCGCAATTCGGCGGCAATCTGGTAGCGCACATCGGGATCCTTTTCCAGTGCCTTCAGGATGATGTGTTCCAGTTCGGCCGGGAGGTTGGGATTCAGTCGGGTGGGTGGCACCGGCGCGCGATTCAAAATCGCATCAAAAATAACCGCGGTCGTGTTCCCAGCAAACGGCTTCTTGCCCGTGGCCATTTCATAGAGCACCGCACCAAAGGAAAACAGGTCGGTGCGGGCATCGAGTTCTTCGCCACGAGCCTGCTCCGGCGACATGTACACGGTGGTGCCCACCGTACTTCCGGGGCTGGTCAGGTGCGCTGGATCCACTTCCAGAGTGCGCTCGGCCACTTCGTTGCCCAAGTGCTCGTGGGGCAGCATGGCATCCGAGATTTTGGCGAGGCCGAAGTCCAGAATCTTGATCTGGGAGCGCTTGGTCACGAACAAGTTGGCCGGCTTGATATCGCGGTGGACAATCCCCGCGCTGTGCGCCATATCGAGTGCATCGGCGGCCTGAATCGCCAGTTCGAGAACCGTGTCTACGGCGAACGGCTTCTCTTCGATCCGGTGCTTCAGCGTCTGGCCGTCCAAAAACTCCATGACGATGAAGGGCTTGCCCGCGTCCTCGCCAATGTCGTAAATCGTGCAGATATTGGGATGATTCAGCGCCGATGCCGCCCGGGCCTCTCGGCGAAAGCGTTCGAGCGCCTGCGCGTCAGTGGTCAACTCGTGCGGCAAGAACTTCAGCGCCACGCGCCGGCCCAGGCGGGTGTCCTCGGCCTCGTAGACCACGCCCATGCCGCCGCCACCCAGTTTCTGAACAATTTTGTAATGGGAAATCGTCTGACCGATCAAAGTGTAGGCAACCCTCCGGGCCGCCATCTTAGGTGCGCACCCGCGCCCAAGTCAACGCTGGTCAGTTGGGCTGCTTCCTCGCGAGTTGGAAGATGCGGTGGTTGTGGCTATTCGACACGGACGCGAAACGCAGCGGTGAGCTGTTGGCCGGGCTCGACGAGCCGAAGTGCCTGTCCGCTGACGAGCGCATTCGTCCGCGCGGTCATCGGCTCCAGCGCGACGAAATCCTTGCCCTTCGGTGCAAAAACTTGCGCGTACGGGAAATTCTCCAGGAACTCCACGGTGATGCGCCTTGCGCCACCTGACAGCGCAAACTGAGGACGGTCGTCGAGCACGCGAAAGCCAGCGTCGAAAATCGAATCGCCCAGTAATCCATCAAAGTGGTCAAACGGCGCTTCTTCGCCCGTAGGAATTCCACGGCTGTCCAGCACGATGCGGCGCATCGCCGGCAATTCCAACTTCCAGGCGCTTCGCGGCACGCCGGCTATACCGAAGTAAGGATGAAAACCGAAACTGACAGGAACGGCGTCCACGGCCCGAACCGTCGTCGCGATCGTCAAATCGTTGGGGCGCAGCGTGGCGTTCATCTCTACCGTGTGGCGGAATGGAAAGACGGTCAAAAGGTCTTGCTTCGCCCAGTCCAGGCGCGCAATCAACTGGTCGGCCTGCGCAGTCATCACAGTCCACGGCAGGAGGCCCCATTTAACGCCATGAATGGGCAGCCCGTGATCGTCGCGGTGCAACAGAGGCGAGGCCGGATCGAAACTCACGTCGCGGCCAGCCACACGGTAATGCGCATCTGAGAGGCGATTCGCCCACGGATAAAGCAGGGGGATTCCGGCAGTGCTGCCCTTCGCCGCCGCTTCGTCGAGATTTTCCAGCCGCCGCAGAAGCTCTTCACCGCGGTAACGCAAGGACACACCGAGCATCCCGCGGCCGGGCAGAAACGAAGCCTGCAACTCTCCGGCGGTCAGGCTGTATTCACCGGCGTTCATGGATTCCTCACTTCGCGATGGAACTGTGACCGTCAGCTTCGCAGCGTCATTCTTTTTCCACATCCCACGCCGCGTTCTCTTCGCCTAAGAGCACATCCAGATGGCCCTCCGCGGGCATCACGTCAATCGGCAATCCCCCGTGCCAAAGCGCCACGCCGAGGGTGAACTTGCTTCTGCCCTTCAAGCTCAGGGCGCTCTTGTGAATGGCCACTTCCAGCGTGCGGTTGAACGCCGCGGCGGCGATCGACTCGGGATTGAGCAGGCACACGCGCCCCTGCTCCACGGAGAACTCTTCGAGGCGACCGCGTTTCAGATTCACCACCAGGGTGATCTCATCCTTGGCGCCGAAAACGATTCGGAACTCCGGGTCGCCCAGCTCGGCGAGGGACTCCTTGAAGCAATCCACGCGCACGACAAAGCGCTCTTCCTCAAACCCGTAGCGCAATTCCTTCAGATAGAACACGCGCCCGTGCATCGCGCCGCCGCGCTGTTCCGGAGAATAGACGCCCGCGCCCAGCCACTCGAAGTAACTCGAATCCACTCCGTCGATCTTCACCGTCAAGTTCGCCGACGGCGGCAACTGGTAGGCGCGCTCCGGCTTCCTCTTGATGGGCTGACCCAATTCGTCGGGAGCCACCTGGCCGAGCGCCAGATAGATTCCGGTGAGATGCTTGCGGAAGAGCGCGTCAAACTCTGCATCGTTTGCCGTGCTGTGCTCCGGACCGAACCACCAACACCAGTCACTACCTTCCGCCGCCAACAGCGACTCTTTCGCCCGGCGCAATCCCTCTTCCGAGGGCGCCCCGGGCCGTCCCCTGGTCTGCGCCTCTTCGGCCTTCGCGTAGGTCTCCCGCGCGTCCCACAACAATTCCCACGCCGCGACGTCTTCCTGGTGGCCAATCCACACATCAAAATTCGCGTTGATCCAGGAGGCGGGAAAAATTCCCGGCGTCTGCGGCAAATCTCCCGCGGCGGCGATCGCTTCGCTGGCGGTCAGCGCGCGGAAATCGCCATCATCGGAAATCCTGCGATAGAACTCGCGCAGGAACTGCCGTCCATTTCCCGGGTAGTATTCCCAGGCATTCTCGCCGTCGAGGAACAGGCAAATCGTCAGAGGCTTATCCGTGCGGATGGCGTTTCCGAGCTGGCGTAAGCGTCCATGGAGGTCCGCGGCAGCGGCGGCGCTGTCCATACGGCTGTAGACAAAGCCGATGAGGTCAGACAAGTGGTGGTCCCGGAATAATCCGGTAATACCGACGTTTGGATTCGGCATTTGCAAGCGCCAGGGCTGATACAAACGCTCCGCGTTCGCGGGAATCCCCGCGGCGTCCCGGTAGAAGGCGACGTTCAACGTTCGACCGAGCACGCCTTCATCCGTGCCGAACCACTGAAAGCCTTCTTCCGCCGCAATGGCCATCGCCTGATCGGACACCGATCCTTCCGACGGCCACAATCCGAGGGGCTTGGCGCCAAAGGTTTTCTCGTGGTACTCCTTCGCCCGCCGCAACTGCTCGCGCGCATCCTCCGGACGCCGAAAGGCCCGCCTCGGCAGCGGCGTACCGGAATTCGCCACGCGCGCAATGTCCGAATCGCACAACAACGGCAGGATGGGGTGATAGAACGGCGTGGTGCTCAATTCCACTTGTCCGCGTTCCGCCGCGGCGCGATATTCCGGCAAAACCATCCCAATGAGCTCAATCTGTTTTGCCTTCAGCTCTTCCTTATCTTTCTTGGTGAAGTCTTTGCCGCGATTTGCCAGGCGGCTCACCACCGGGTCTTTCGTGAACCACTCTTCATCCATCCACGCCAATTGGGACAGCACCTGCAAATCCTGCCAGTCTCGCTGGGTGAAGGTGATGAGCGCCTGGGCGCCGCCGGCTTCCCGCGACCACTCGTACAGCTCCACGAAGCGGGGCCAGCGCGACATCAACCTCTCGTGATTTACCTGGAAGGCCCGGTCCAGAATTTCCCGCTTATCTTCGCGCGTCAGGGTATCCACCGGCTTGAAGGCGACGGTGAACCAGGGCTCGTTGAAATTTCCGCTGGCATATTCCTCCAACTGCATGCAGAGGGAGGGCACCATGTTGAAGGTGGCGTGGAATTTGGGAAACTCCTCAAAGAGTTTGACCATGCCCCAATAATCTTTGGTCGCGTGCAAGCGGGTCCACGGCAAGACGTACATCCCGGTTTCCGGGTCGCGATACTGCGGTTGGTGCATGTGCCACAGCACCGCCAAATGGATGCGATTCATCCGCCGTCTCTCTCCAGACTTCTGTTTGACACCCTATACTTTATACGGTTTTCGGTTCGCACTTGTCTTTTATGCTGGCCGACTGCTGCCAGATTTTCACTGTGATGCGGTTTCTATGCTGCTGCTTCGGTTTCTTTACTTCCTGCTCGCGTTGCCTGGTTAGCTGCTTACTTCATTCTTCCCCATGTTACACTCACACGTTGCGCCATGCGCATTCTCGATCGCTACATCGCCCGCGAAGTCATCCGCCACGCCTTACTCGGACTCGTCATCTTCACCTTCGTGCTGTTCGTCCCGAAACTGGTGCGCTTGATGGAAATCTTCGTTCGCCACACCGGTTCCGGGGCGCAAATCCTGACACTTTTCCTGTGCATCATCCCGAGCGTGCTGGTCTTCACCATACCGATGGCCGTGCTGATTGGCGTGCTTCTGGGCCTGGGCCGCATGTCAATGGACTCGGAGATCATTGCGCTCACCTCGCTGGGTGTCAGCCGCCGCCGCATCCTGGTTCCCGTCGGCCTTCTCGCCGTCGCCGGCGCCGCGTTAACGCTGTGGATGACCCTGTGGCTTGCCCCAAGAGCTCTGCGCGCCGGACGAAACACGGAGGCGACGCTGATCACGTCGCAGGTTTCGTATCTGGTCCAGGCTCGCGTTTTCGACGAGCACTTCCCGCACACGGTCCTGTACATCAATGACGTAGCGGCCTCCGGCACACACTGGCACGGCGTGTTCCTAGCCGACGTCAACGGCGCGAGCGGTTCACAGATCACGCTTGCGGAGTCTGCGATTGTCATTCCCGAGCCCGCACTCGGAAAACTCGAGATCCATCTCAATGGCGGCACGACTCACGAAATCGACCGCGATTCGCCGGACCGCTACTCCATCACTTCTTTCGGCCGGAGCGACTGGCCCATCGAAGTCTCCAATCTCACGGCCATGAAGGAACGGGTGATTTCGAATCCGGAGCGTTCCATCTCCGAGCTTCTCCGGGAGAAAGGGCCACGTTGGCGCGATGCCCGCGTCGAATTCCATCAACGTTTTGCCTTCCCTGTGGCTTGCCTGGTCTTCGCGCTGATTGCGGTGCCGCTGGGCGCGCAGCCCCGGAGAGGCGGGCGCGCCGCGGGCTCGCTGCTGGCCGTGGTTATCATCGCTTCGTACTACCTGATCCTGGTGACGGGCGCCGGGTTCGCTCGCCAGGGCGTAGTTCCGCCGGCGGTGGGCGTGTGGGCTGCGGACGTCTGCGTGGCGCTGATCGGCCTGGCACTCTTTCCGCGCCTCGAACGGTACCGCGGAGAGGTTCCTGTTCCCACGGCGCTATCGCGGCTTACCACCTTCTGGCGACTGCGGCGGCGGCGCAAGACACGCGCCAAGGCCCGCGCCGCCCGGGTGAACGGCGAAGCGGTCGCTCCTTCCTACTCCAGTCTTCCTTCCATCGTCGATCTCTACGTGGTCCGCCGTTTCTTCTATTTCTTCGGCGTGATCATGATCGCGTTCCTGTTCCTGTTCGAAATCTTCACCTTTTTCGAACTGGCGGAAGACATAAGGCGGAATAACGTTCCTTTCATCGTGGTGGTCAACTATTTCCGCTACCTGATCCCCTATTCCGTGTACCAATTCACGCCCCTAGGCGCGCTGGTCGCCGTCCTCGTGACTCTCGGCATCCTCAGCAAGAACAACGAAATCGTCGCATTTAAGGCCAGCGGCATCTCGCTTTACCGCCTGTCCCTGCCCCTGCTCCTCGCCGGCCTGGCCATCGCCCTCTCTCTGCTGATTCTGGACGATACGTATCTTCCTTACGCGAACCAGCGCCAGGACGCTTACCGCAACATCATCAAGGGAAAGCCTGCGCAGACCTACACTCGGCCGCAGCGCTGGATCTTCGGCGAAAACTCGAAGATCTATAACTACGATCTGTTCGATCCGGCGCAGAAACTCTTCGGCGGACTGACGGTCGTGGAACTGGATCCTGCTACGTTCCAGATGAAGCGGCGTGTTTTCGCCAAGCAGGCGCGCTGGCTCGACGCCGAAGGGACCTGGGTTCTGGAGTCCGGCTGGATCCGCGATTTTTCCGAAGCCAGAGTTGAGCGGTACAGTCCGTTCAAGGTCACAACGATTCCTGAGCTAACCGAAACACCCTCCTACTTCAATCGCGAGGTGCTGCAGGCGTTTCAGTTGAGCTGGCGGGGCCTGCGCCGTTACATCGAAAGCTTGCGCAACGCAGGATTCGACGTTTCGACGCTGACCGTCCAATGGCACAAGAAGATTGCCTACCCGCTGATCGCTCCGATCAGCATGATGCTGGCGATTCCCTTCGCTCTTTTTGTCGGCAGCCGCGGCGCGGTCGGCGGGCTCGCGCTTGGAGTCGGCATCGGCATCGCTTATTGGGCCCTTGCGGCGCTCACGGAAGCCATGGGCGGCATTGGGCAACTCCCGCCATTCCTGGCTGCCTGGTCTCCCGACCTGATCTTCTTCTTCCTGGCGATGTATTTCTTTTTCAAGATGCCAACCTAAGCCCGTTGGGTGGGGAGCCAGACGCGGGTCAGTGATTATCGGCTGGCAACTTCTTCACTCCTTCCACCGCCACTTTTTTGTCCTCTCCGGCCGCCAAGACGACTGTCACGCCCTTCTGCAAGTATGGCGTCAAGGGCCCTTCCTGCCGCCATTCCAACTCCCATCCATCCTCAATCGCCAGCAATACGTATTTCCCCGGGACCACGCCGCCCAACGTAAACGTGCCGTCGCTGTCGCTCTGATCCATCCTTGCCAACTCTTCCTTTTCGCCCGCCGGCAGGCCCACATCCTCCGGCACCAGCAACACCATAACACCCGCCGCCGGCTTGTCGTCCATCTTCACGACGCCGGAGACCCGACCCAGCCCCTTCCCCATGGTGACCGTCAACTTCACGTCATTCGTGGCGTCGATCTTCACGGTTTTCCCAGTCACCTTTGCGGAGGTGGCCGAGACTTTCGCCACGTAGTCTCCGCTGGATCGTGTGTTGACGAGAACTTCATACGTTCCCTCCGGCACGCTCGCGATCCGGAAGGTGGCATCCTTTGCCACTGGCGCCGAGAACAGGTCGAGTTCCTCGTTACGCAACACAATTTCGCCCAGCAATTCCGGCTTACTCCCCGGCGCAGCGACGAGAATCCCACTGACCGTGCAGGCCGCGGTGTTCGCGGCCAGGTCCACGCTCTCGCCGTCGACAGCGTTCAAGCGAACGGCGTGGGCGTCCCATGTACCGTTGCCCCCACGATTGACCGTAAGTTTTAGTCCACCGGGCGGCAGGGCCCCCACCTCGAATGTTTTCGGCCCAACCGCGGTCAGGCTGGCGCTTTCCACAGGTATGCCTGCCGAACCAAAGGGCCGGAGCATCGCCGAAACAGATACGTGCTCTCCTCGCCGCCTCGCCGCGTCCACGTTGGTCAGGAATACGTGCACCGCCGGCACAGCCGTGAGTTGCACGTTCGCCTCAATGGCGTCGCCCGGCTTCGCCAGCAAGGGCATAGCCCCGTAATCGTCCGTAGTTCCCGCAAAGTAGGTCAGCGGATACACGATGTCGAACATCGGATCGCTGGGAGCCGGTGTGGCGTCGGCAGTCCCCGTTGACGCGTTCGCCGGAAACTTGAATCCCGTTTGCGCCCACCACGGGCGAGTCATCACTCCCACGTAGTACTTTGCAGGCGCCAAGTGCGCGAAGCGGAATGCTCCCAAATCATTGGTCTGCATCTGCGCCCGCACGGTGACTTCGTGCTTACCGAAATCGACCCCATCGGAAAACAGGTAGACGGTGGCGCGGCGCACCGCATCTCCGCGCTCATCGGTCACCCGTCCATAAATCACGGCCTGCCGGTGCAGCTTAAACACCACATGTTCGGAATCCAGACCGTCCCCCACGGCGATCCCCGTGAAGAAAGCGCCATGCTGGTCGAGTCCCTCTTTCACGTATCCAGGCGCGGTGGCATTCAGCGGGTACTTGCCGGCCTCCAGCCTGTCAAACACAAATCTTCCCTGCGCGTCGGCCGAAGTCTTCAATTCCACATCGCCAGTGGTCCACAACTCCGCTCCCGGCACTGCCGCGCCGGTCTGGGCGTCGACCACGACGCCGGCAATACGATACGTCACGGCCGCTGGTTCCTTTGCCTCGCGCTGCCCCGCCGCACACACGCCGGCGGCACACCACAGCAACACGCTGACGATCATTGTGGGCAACGAGCGCCTCACGGCTCCGCTTCCTCCTGCACTTCCACTTGCACGTTCACATTCGAATCCGGGGCCAAGGTCACGCTCTGCGCGTGCGCCAGGTATTTCGCCATCGCCGCCGGATCGCGGAACTCGGGCTCGTGTATTCCGCGTGTGGCAACGAGCTTGTACGTTCCCGGGGCGAGGTTCGGCACGGCTGACATGCTCGCCGGCCATGCGAAAATCACCCTTGATCGCCTCGGATATTCTTCGGAATACACGATGACCCGCGCGGGCACGGGTTTCCCGTTTTCGACGGCGCTCAGGTTCAGCGTGGCCCCATCATTTCGCAACGTAATCTCAATGGGGCCGACTGACGCCCCTGACCCCACGCGCAAGTCCTCCTTCAGCAAGTCCACTCCCGCGCATCGTATCGACGCGACATATCCCCACCCCTCCGCCCAGGCTTCCACGGAATATGTTCCCGCCGCGACGTTTTCGAATCCTCGTGACGCGCGCGGGTCGTTGACGAGCAGTGGCACGAGCACCTGCTGCATCTGCTGGGGAAACTCGGTCGATTGCAGATTTGCTGTGACCCGGTGGCCGTAGTCCGCCGCGTTTGTCGATACTTCCGACACCCGGACGTCGATGGTCCAGCCGTGCCCCAGCATGAGCACCACACCGGTGACCTCGCCGTTCACTTCGAGCGCGGTTTGCGCGATCAGCTCGGCTGCCCTTCGAAGAGGTCCCTGGTTGTTCGGATCTGCGGCACGTGCAATCAACAAATACCTGCCTGGCGGAACCCCTTCAATCCGAAACTCCCCCATATTAGGAAAGACGAGCGACTTCCCTCGCGGCTCCCCAAAGGCGCTTCCCGCAGCCAACAGAGACACGGCGAAGCCTTCGCCGTTTGGCGCGCCACGCACCACACCAGCAATGTCATACAGGGGCAGCGGCTCCAGCGCCTGCTGAACTGGCACTTCCACGCCTGCTCTCACGTGGATGACGGTCGCCAGGCTCTCCTCTGCCACGCCCGGGTAATACTGCGTTCCATACCCCTTCTTTCCTTCGCCACCCTCGCCGATTTTCTTCGCGCGCGGCCTTGCCGGCGTGTCCCGAAAGACTGTGCCGGATGCGCCTGGCTCGGAAAACTTCAGGTAATACTCGCCAGGAAGCAACTCAGCGATCCGGAAATTTCCTTCGTCGTCGGTGGCGATGGAGCCGCCGGGCCACGGCTGCAATTGCTTTGTCCCATTGGCGACCACCCACATCTCGGCTTGCACACTCACGCCCTCCAGCGGCTTCCCTTTTTCGTCCTCCACCCGGCCCGAAATTACGCCTTCGGGCGTCAGCTTCAGCACGGCGGTTTCGTCGGATGGCAGAGCATACGCCGTCTGCGCTCCTGGCTCCTCGCGCCCGAGTTCCCGGTCGTCAAAGAATCCCGGCTTCCTGGCAGAGAGTATGTAGCTTCCGCGCGCTAGTTCTGCGAATTCAAATCGCCCGTCAGCCGCGCTGAATTGTGCTCGCCTGGTGCCGCTGGAGAGCTCGACCAGGGCGCCACCGACAGGCTCTCCGGTGACCGCGTTCACTACCCGCCCCCGCAAGGAATATTTTCCCTCGCTCATTTGCTGGGCGGACACACCCGTAGCTGTGCATAGCAAGAGCAGCGTCAGGATGACCGATAGCCCCCGGGGCCCCATCCCCCCTCCTCCTCGGCTACCTTATCACCGCAGCACTCCTTTTGGATTCAGTGAGCAGATATGCGCGTTGTGCCGTCAGACAACGAGAGGCAATGGTTGAAAGGATTCTTCGTTGGCCGCTTGGGCGGGCTCCGCAGGATGACAACGAGTCGCGGAAGATATGATGGATTGTGTTGGAAACCTAAGACTGGCCGTGCACTTTTTTGAACGGCCTCAGTTGCTTCCGCCGGCTCGGGGCTTCGGCACAAATCTGCGCAACGGCTTCGCTCCGGCAGCGGGAAAGGCCATGCTCCAGAAATTGTCGCCGCGCTCCACAAACTCGAACGCACCCAAAATCCCGCCGTCGCGCGATTGGCGCACGGCTACCAGCCTGGCGACAGCCTTTTTCATGTTGTGCTCGTTGAAGATCTGGAAGACTTGCCCGGCGTTCAGCGCCTCGCTCATCAGCATGACGCCGCCATGCGCGGCCACGCTGGTGGTCTTCGTCCAGAACTTAAACTTGTCTCCGCTGTCGGTTTCCCCGTAGGCCAAGACATTCATGGTAAGGGACGAACGCACGGTCCGTCTCCGCTCAATGCTCCGGAAATGCAAAATCGCCATACTGGATTCCTCGCGTTGACTGTTCTCTGGCCGGACCTGCCCGGGAAATGACTCCGAGACATGCCGAACGACTGCGGTTTCTGGCCTGGTGCAATCTCGGCCAGTCAAGACTATGGGCTGGCAAACCGTTGAAAAATAGGTGCTCCGTACCAATTTGAAGCTACTGGCTCCCTAGTACTTCCGTTCCAGTTTGGTACTCCCTTATACATCCTCCAAAATGGTCTTGAACAGCGGTAGTCCGCGGCAGAGATTTCGGATTTTTTCTCTCAGATCCTCACTCATCCCCACGAATTCGAATCCGTACAATGCCCCGTGCTTCCTTCGGACGATCGCTTTCACCGTGTGCCCCGCCACCGATGTCACTTCCACCCGTTCTCCGATCGTCAGGATATTCGGAGTTGCGACAGACATCCCGCCCTCGCTCAACTCGAACATCATTGCGTCCAGGTCCAACTCATGCTCGCGGCGAATCTCCACCCTCGCGCTGAACCTGTGCCTTGTGTACCTTCTCCGATTCGCCACGTCGGGAGGCGCCTTCGCTGCCCCCGTCTGCAAGGGCTGCCCTTTCTTGTCCATGGGCATAAAGACTTTCATGCTTGCCCAGTTGCCTCCTGCCGCGTGGCACACTACGCCTTCAACGGCGCTGTCTTTTCCCCCGCAATTCCCTCTCCGGCTTATCTTGTTATCGTTCGAGCCGGCCCAGTGCTTGAATCTCTTCCCTTTTGTTTGCGTTCCATTGATTTCGTGGCTCTGCGACGAACGTTTAGCAGTGGACGTCCTGTTCCATATCGGAACAGCTCCTAGTCTCTGCCTACTATGCGAACAATTTCACTTTATTCCAGAAGTCCTTCCAGTCTTCCTTAATCCCCCGGCACACAAAGATGTCTGGGTCCTCAATCCGCTCCTCGTTTTCCACGCCGTAGCGGTTCCACGGATGCCCGGCCAGCTCGCACGAGGCAAAGTGCTGCTCCAGAAACTCGCGCGAGTACCCGACGGCGATGACCGTCTCCGGCGGAGGATTCCCGTAGCCTCGTTCCCAGGACGAGTTCACGCCGCTGATTGCGCGGGGCAAACGGTACTTTTCCCCATACAGATTCAGCGCCCCCATTTCCCCATAGTTCCGCGCGAGGATCCCCAATCTGGCGCGATCTGTTTCTGGCAATCCGTCCCGTATGTGGGCTACGGTCTCCGTTAACTCCTCCCAACCCAACTCCTCTGGCAATACGGTGTCCACCTGGGCAGCCATGTTCCACCAACGCGAGTTGACGGGCATGATCGGCAATGCCACGCACCCGGCAATCACTGCGTCCGCGACCAGCATCGCCGGGAGCCACTTGCGCAGCCATTTGCGTGCGTGGTTCGTTGTGTCTCTGCTTTTTTGTTCCAGAAGGACAGCTCCCGCGGCATAGAGCATTGGATAGGCTGGTGCCAGGTAGTAATCTCTTCCTCGCATCACAACCAGGAGCACGAGCGGCACCACATACATCCATCCAAGCGCCCGATACGGCTTACCTTCGCCGGTGAAGAAGTAAAACCACAGTCCCGCCACCGCCAAGGGAAACGCCAATAGAGTCAACTCAAGCTGGCCCACGAGGAATCCGTCGGTCACTCCTGAACTCACGTCTCGTGCATGCAAGAAGCGCAAAAAGTCCAAGGAGGGAAACTCTCTCTGCCACTGCCACCAAAGATTCGGCGACCAGATCGCCAGGGACACCAGCACGGCGAGCCACAACCAGCCGCTCCGCAAGAATCTGCGAGCTTGCGTCGCCAGCACACCCACGACGACGCCCGCAACCAACAATCCCATCGTGTACTTGGCCAGCATGCCCAGCCCAATCCCGATCCCCACCACCACCCACCACTGTTCTGTTTGCGCCTTCCTCTCGGCATTCGTGCTCAACACTCGAACTATCCCGTACGCCACCAGCACCCAGCACACGTAATCAAAGGAGATGTACTGCATCAACGCACCGCCGCCCAAGCAAAACGGCACCCCGGCTCCGGCCGCGACCATCTGCGCCCACTTCCCTCCGGCGAGTTGCTTAGCCATGAGGCCCGTCAACACCAACGCCAGCGCTTGCGCGAGCGCCGCGAAGAATCGAAATCCCACCAGGGACGTCCCGAACGACCTCAGCGCGATCCACCCGAAAAACGCGGTCATCGGTGGATACTGCACGTAGCCCCACGCGAGATGGCGCGCGTCTTCCAATGCCATCAGTTCATCCCGATTGAAGCCGTATCGCCATCCGGTCGCGATGTGGACGACGATTGTTCCGAGCGCAATCGCCCACACCCCTGCCATCCCGGTCTTCCACCAGGGACGCTTCTCCACGGTCGCTGCGGTCTCTTCTTTCACCTCTGCTCCCTGTGCGAGTCGTGTTCTAGGTTCGCTCGCACATTCCACCACCGAACACATTAACCCAGAGGGTGCCAGCGGAGGGAGCGCGGGACTATCTCACGCTGGATTCCAGGGAAGCAATGGTGCTCCGTGTCCGTCCTTGCTTCTCCTTTTTTCCTTTGCCACAATTCCTGTCGATGAAAATCAAAACTCTGCTGGCCCTATCGCTTTTTGCTTTTCCCATACTCGCCTCAGCGCAATCCACAC
>Ga0335071_10001128_pt1 | contig 28741 bp, 17 predicted proteins | sample Lox_Sample_15_FD_206724 | JGI IMG/M metagenome (GOLD analysis project Ga0335071, IMG submission 206724) | Soil microbial communities from Loxahatchee National Wildlife Refuge, Florida, United States - Lox_Sample_1.5 | ecosystem: Environmental > Terrestrial > Soil > Wetlands | place: USA...
GCAGCCCGGGCAGCCCGGGCCGCGCGGGCCGCCTTCCCCACCCCGGGACGGCTCGAGGCCGAGTTGAGCCTCCTGCGCCGGGCCGGCGACGCCAACGCCCTGGCCGCGCTCCTTCCCGAGGCGGCCCAGGCCGCCGCGGCCGCCGGGGACCCGGCCAGGGCGGCCGCGCTCTGGCGGGAGCAGGCGGGCCTGCTCTCCCGCGACGCCCCCGCCGCGGCCCTGGCCGCGCTGGCCCTGGCCCACGCCGCGGCCCCCGGGGACCCGGGCGTGCTCCGAGCCCAGGCCGAGCTGGCCGAGCGGACCGGAGACCTCCGCCTGGCGCTGGCCGCGCTGCGAGCGCTCCTCGGCGCGGGTCCACCCGACGCGGCCGCGCTCGAGGTCCGCGCCGGGCGCGCGGCGCTGACCGCCGGCGAGCTCGCCGCCGCGCGTGAGCACGCCAGCCGGGCCGAGGCGGCAGCGGCCCCCGGCGCAGCCGAGCTGCTCGACGAGATCCTGTCGCGCACCGGCGACGGGCCCGCTCGGGCCGACCTCCTCGTGCGCATGGGTCGCCTGGAGGAGGCGGCCACGGTCTACCAGCGCGCCGGCCGCCCCGCCGATGCGGCCCCGCTCCTCTTCCGGCTCGGCCGCTACCTGGAGGCCGCCTCCGCCTTCCACGCCGCCCACGAGCCATCTCGCGCCGCCGAGGCGCTGGCCCGGGCTGCGGAGGACCCCGCCTCCGCCTCCCAGGCCCTGCCACCACTCGTCGAGCTGCGGCTCGCCGAAGGCGATGCGCCCGCTGCGGCCGCGGCCCTCCTGAAGCTCGCGAGGCTGAGGGAGGGCGGCGAGGCAGCGCTCCTCGCCTGGCGGGCGCACGGGCTCGACCCGAGCCCGGCGGCGGTCGAGGCCGCCGCCCTGGCCGACCCCGGCTTCGCCCCGGCCCGGGCCGCCCGGGCCGCGCTCCGCGCCGACACCGACCCGCGCGGCGCGCTGACGGACGCCGAGGCGGCGCTCACCGCCTCCGAGCCGGTGCCTCCCGGCGAGCTCCCGCCGCTCCTCGCCCTCGCGGCCCGCGCCGCCGCCGCCTTAGGGGACCTCGACGCCGAGCGCCGGCACCTCGCCGCCTACTGCGAGCTCTCGCCCGGCGACGCAGCCGCCCTCGAGCGCCTGGCCTCCCTGCACCGGGGCGCCGGCGACAGGCCGGCGCTGGCGGCCTTGATCGATCGCTCGCTGGGCGTTGCCCGGGGGCCGGACGCCTCGCGGCTGCGAGTGGAGCGGGCCGAGCTGGCCGTCCGCGACGGCGACGTCCCGGCCGCGGCCCGGCTGTTCACCGAGGCGCTGGAAGGGGATCGGGACTCGCTGGGCGCGCTTCGCGGCCTGACCGAGCCGCCCGTCTCGGAGCGACTGCCGCCCGATCGCCGGGCCGAGCTATTGGCCCGCCGCGCCGCTCACCCCGGCGCCGCGCCCGAGGAGGTCTCGGCTGCGCTCTCCGGGCGGGCCCGGCTCCTCTCCGAGCTGGGCCAGGACGCTGCCGCGCTGGAGGCGCTCCGCCAGGCGGCGGCGCTCGGCCCGGAGGACGATGCCAACCTGGAGCTGCGCGCCACCCTGGCCGCCAGGACCGGCCAGGCGGTCGAGGCCGCCCGGGCGCTCCTCGACCGTGCGGAGCGTGCCCGGGCCCGCGGCGAGCCGGGGGCGGCCGAGCGCCTGGCCGAGGCGGGCCTGCTCGCTCTCCCCGCGGGCCTCCCCGGCGCCGAGGAGGCCCTGTCCGCCTCCCTGGCGCTCGGGCCCGGACGCGAGAGCGAGCGGGCAGCGCGCCAGGCGCTCATCGAGCGGGCCCGGGGGGCCAAGGACGCTGCTGGCGAGCGCCTGCTCCTCTCCGGTCTCGTCCCACTCCTGCGCACCGGCGAACGCCCCGCCGCCCTGCTCCGCCTCGCCGAGCTGGCTGTGGCGGAAGGCGACCGGACCCTGGCTCGCAGGTGGGCCGACGAGGCCAGGGCCCTGGCCCCGCGCGATCCGGCCGCGGTCGAGGCCGCCCGCGCCGCCGCCGAGGCGCAGGGCGACCAGGCGGCGGTGATCGACCGGTTGGGTGAGCTGGCCGAGCTCGTGCCCGAGGGACGGGGCCAGCATCTGCTGGCCCGGGCCCGCCTGCTCGCCTCCCTGGGACGCGCCGAGGAGGCCGACCGCGAGTTCAAAGCGGCACTGGCACTCCTGCCGGCCGACGCGGAGCTGGCCGAGGAGCACATGCGCCTGCGGCGGGACGCGCTCCCCGGTGCCTCGGCTGCCGAGCCGCTCGAGGCCTTCGCCGGGCGGACCGCCGACCGCGAGCGGGCGGCGCGTGCCTTCCGCGCCGCCGCTGCCCTGGCGCTCGCCGCCGACGACCGGACCACGGCCCTGCGCTGCGCCCGGCGCGCTCACGCCCGGAGCAAGGACGACCCGATCTACGCCGGCCCCCTCCTCGCCCGCATCCTCTACCAGGGCGGCTCCTGGGCAGAGGCGCTCGTCTTGCACCGACGTCTGTTCGAGGCGGGGCTGGATCGGCTCCCGCGGGAGGATGCCCTGGCCCTGGCTCGGCAGCTCGCGGACCTGGCCGAGGAGGGCGACGACGGCGACCTGGCCCGGGCGGCGCTGGAGCAGGTCTTGGCGATCCGGCCCTCCGACCTCGACGCCGCCATGCGCCGCTTCGCCCTCGATCCGGACCGGGCCCGGGCGGCGCGCGATCTGGCCGCCCAGGCCGACTTCTGCCGATCGGCCTCGCGGCGGGCCGAGGCGCTGGCCGCCGCCGCCGAGGCCGCCCTGGGCGAGATCGGCGATGCCCCCCTGGCCGATCTCCTCTTCCGCCGAGCCCGCGATGCCGCCCTGCGCCTGCCGGACCGCGCCGCGGCCGTCGCCCTCCGCCGGGTGGAGGCCTTCCGCGCCGCCGAGGGCACCCGCTCCCCGGTGGTGGTCGAGGCCCTGGGCGAGGCCGCCGAGCAGGCCCTGAAGAGCGGCAACCGCGCCGAGGCCAAGAAGCTCCTCACCGAGGCGGCGGCCCGGGCCCGCGACCGTGGGCAGCTGGGGAAGGCCGCCGCCTCGCTCTTCCGGCTGGCTGGGGTCCTGGCCGAGGAGGGCGAGGCGCATGCTGCCGCCGGCCACGCCCGCGAGGCCGGGGACCTGTTCGCCTGGTCCGGCATGCTTCCCGAGGCCGCCCAGGCGCTTCGCCGGGCGGTGGCGCTGGAACCGGCCGATGCCGAGCTCCTGGCGCTCGTCGAGGCGGTGGCGCGGGCCCGGGGCGCCGGGGCGGCGGACCTCCTCGTCGAGGTGCTCGAGCAACGGATCGCCCGGGCGCAGAGCGGGGCGGAGCGGGCCGAGCTCCGGGTGGCCCTGGCCGAGGCGCGGCTGGCCGAGGGCGGTGAGCGGGCCGAGGAGCGGGCCGAGGCCGAGCTGCGCCTGGCGCTCCAGGACGATCCCGCCTCGGGCGCCGCCGCCGAGCGGCTCGGGCAGCGGCTGGCCGGGGCGGGCCGCGACGCCGAGCGGGCTCGGCTCCTCCTGGAGCGGGCCTCGCACCAGACGGACCGGACCGCGGCTGCGGCACTCCGGCGAGAGGCGGCCGCCCTCCTCGCCGAGGTGCCGGGCGCTGCCGACCGCGCCATCGCCGCCGCCACCTTCGCCGAGCTGGCCGCCGACGACCCGGGTGACCTGGAGGCGCACCGGGCCGCCGCCCTTCTCTACCGCGACCTGGGCCAGCGCGAACGGTCCATCGCCCATCTGGCTGCGCTGGTGCGGGCCGACCCCGATGACGAGGCGGCCGCCAAGGAGCTCGCCGAGGCGTACTCCAGCCGTCACCGGGAGCGGGCCGAGCTCTTCCTCTCCCGGGCAGAGGCCGCCCAGGGCGAGACGCGGGCGGCGCGCCTGCGCGAGGGGGCGAAGGCCCTGTTCGCCGCCGGCGAGGACGCCCAGGCCCGGGCCGTGCTCCTGTCCGCCTTCCAGGCCTGGCCGGCCGACGACACCGCCTTCGTGGCCGCGCTGCGCGAGGCCACCGCCGACGTGGAGCGGATCGACGCCGTGCTCTCGGCGCGCGCCGCCGCCGTGCCCGCCGAGGCGACCGCCTGCCATCGAGCTCGCGCCGACGCGCTGCTCGCCTTCGGGGAGGCGGACCGGGCGGTGGCCGCCTATGAGGCGGCGCTCTCGGTGTCCCCCGACGACGTGGCGGCGCTGGCGGCCCTCGCCGCTTGCTTCTCCACGAGCGGACGCGACGCCGAGGCCCGCACCATCGACGCTCGGCTCCTGGAGCGGGCCCGGGCCGAGCCCGCGGCGGTAGCCCCCTCGGTCGAGGCCAGCGCTCGCTTCCGGCTGGGTCTCGCCGCCTGGGCCGAGGGGCGTCCGGCCGACGGCATCGAGCACCTCGAGCGGGCGCTCTCGCTGGCGCCGGCCGACGATCGGGCCGGCGTGGCCTGGGCAGCCCTGGCGAGCGGCCACGCGGCCCGCGGGGATGCACAGCTGGCCCTGGCCGCGGCCCGGAGCCGGCTGGACCGGGCCACCGCCCTGGGACTGTCCGAGGAGCGGCGCCAGGCCCTCGAGGCAGGTGGGGAGCTGTGCCGGGAGCTGGCAGCCGAGGGACGGGACGCGGCCGAGATCCTCTCCGCCCTCCTCGATCTGCGGGCGGCGGAGGGGGAGGCAGCAGAGTCCTTGGTCCCGCTGGCCCGCCGCACCGCGGCGGCCCTGCGCGCCACCGGAGAGGCGGAGCGCGCCCGCAAGGCCCTGGCCCGGGCGGGGATCGAGGAGCCGGAGGAGCCTGCCCCGGCCGGGCCCGGCGAGCGGCCCCTGGCTCCGGTGGTGGAGCTGTTCGCGGACCGGATGACCCCGCCGCTCCTGAGCCCGCGCGAGGCGGCGCGAAGGGCGGCGGAGCGCGCCCTCTCCATCGAGGACCCGCAGGCCCGCAGCGCCGCCTTCGTGGCCTACGCCGAGGCACTCGGCGACGCCGACGCCCCGGCGGACGAGGTGCGCGGGGCGCTCGACTTGGCCGCCGACGCCGACCCCGATGCGCCCGAGCCGTGGCGGGCGCGCGCCCGGCTGGAGAGCGGAGACGGCCAGCCCCTGGCCGCCGCCCGCGCCCACCTCTCGGTCTCCATCCGGACCGAGGGCGAGGAGGCGGCCCGCTCCGCCCTGGAGGCAGCCCGCCTCTTCGAGGCGGAGGGGCTCCACGGCGAGGCGGCGAGAGCCTACCGGGCGGCGGTGCACGCCCAGCCCGGCTGCGTCCCCGCCCGCCGCGTCCTGGCCGAGGAAGCGCTGGCCACGGGCGACGCGGCCGCGGCAGCGGGCCACCTCGCCGCCGTCTCCCCCGAAGCGCTGCCGGCCGAGGAGCGTCCCGCCCATGCCCGGCGCCTGGCGCGGGCCTTCGAGGCCGCGGGCCAGGCCGCCGATGCCGAGGCGGTCTGGACCGCCATCCTGCAGGGCGACCCCCAGGACGGAGAAGCGTTCGAGCACGCTGCCGCCCTGGCCCGGGCCCGCGGTGCCCTGGACACCTGGATCGACCTCGCCCAGCTCCGCGAGCAGTCGCTGGCCCGGGCCGGCGACGACCGGGGCCGGGCCGACCTCCGCTGCGAGCGGGGCAAGGTGCTGGCCGAGGCCGGCCGGCTCGAGGCCGCCCGCGGCGCCATCCTCTCAGCGCTGGAGCTCGTGCCCGGCCATGCCCCGGCCACCGAGGCGCTCTCCGAGCTCGACGGGCGCCGCGACGACTGGGGGCGGGCCGCCGCCGATCTCTCGGCCGAGGCGGCCCAGTCCCGGGACCCGGCCGAGCGGGCCGCGCTCCACCTTAGGCGGGCGCATCTCCTCCTCGAGCGGCTCAAGGACGCAGCCGCGGCGGCCGTGGCGGCGGAGGAGGCGCTCGTCGAGGCGCGCACCAGCCCGGTCGCTGCTGCCCGCCGCACCTCGGCCGACGCCGAGGCCCTCCTCCGCGCGCTGGGGCAGGACTCCGGCGAGCCGCCGCCCCTTCCCCAGCCGTCGACCGATCCCGTCTCGGCCGTGCTCCGGGCGCAGGCCGAGGCTGCCCGGGGAGCCGAGCGCGCCGAGCTGTTCGAGCGGCTGGCCGGGCACCTGGAGCGCTCCGGCGATCGGGACGGGGCGGCCGATGCCCTGCTCGCCGCGCTGGAGGCCGATCCCGACCGCGAGCTCACCCATTCCTGGCTCCGTTCGGTGGCCGCCGGGGACACCGAACGGCTGGAAAGGGCCGACAAGATCCGCTCCGGGGTGGCGCCGGCGCCGGGAACGCGGCCGCGCACCACCCTCCGCTTCGACCTGGGCGGCCGTGCGGGGCGCGAGCCGCCCCCGGCGCCACCGCCCGCGCCACAGCTGCCGCCGCTCGCGCCGCGCGCCGCCTCCGCGCCGGAGGCGTCGTTCTTCCCGCCGCTCGATCTGGGGGTGAACGTGGGTGCCACCGGCCCGGCCCCTGGTCCGAACCAGGAGTCGGCGCCCGCGCCACAGCCCATCTCCGAGCCGGTCCCACCACCCCCAGCGGTCCGGGAGCCCGAGCCCAACCCGGCGCCCGAGGGCGAACCCGCACCCGAGCCGGAGCCCCCGAGCAGCGCCGCCGAGGAGGTGCCCTGGGCGCCGCCCGCCCTCCCCGCCCTCGATCTCGATCTTCCCCCACCGGCGGCCGGCTCGGAGCCGCCAACGCCGGTGGTGGTCGAGCCGCCCATCCTCGACCTGGGGCCCGCCGAGGCCGAGCCCGACCCGGCGCGCCGGGGGCGGGAGCGGCTCGCCGCCGAGGACTGGGAGCTCGCCTATGCCGATCTCTCCGAGGCGCTCGATCGATCCCCGGGCGACACGGAGCTCCTCCGCGATCTCCTGCGGGCGGCGGAGAAGGCTGGACACCACGAACGGTTCATCGAGCTGGGCGAGACCGCCGCCGAGGCCCTGGCCGTGGAGGATGCGCTCGCCGCCGCCGCCCGCCTCCGCCAGCTCGCCGAGGTGGCGCATGCGCGGCTCGGGCAGCCCGAGCGCGCCGCGCAGCTGCTGGAGAAGGCGCTGGCGCTCGTGCCCGGGGACCCGGACACGCACCGCGAGCTGGCCGCGGTGCTGGCCGAGCGGCCGCGGAACGCCCCTCGCGCGCTGGAGAGCTGGCTGGCCATCGCCCGGCAGGATCCCAGCGACGCCGGGGCACTCTCGGCGCTGGCCGCCCTGTGCGGCCGGGCCGCAGAGGAGGCCGAGCCGGCCGACGCGGCACGCCTCTTCGAACAAGGGCGGATCGCCGCCTCCCTGGCGGCCTTCCTCGCCCCGAGCTCGCCTCGGCCCCCGCCGGCTCGGCTCGCCCCGCGGCTGCCCGCCGAGGCGCGGGCCGGGGCGGTGCTGCCCGCCGCCTACGGGCCCTCGGCCCGGCTCCTCGCCCTCCTCGCGCCCTGGCTCGAGCCGCTCTTCCCCGCCGACCTGGCGCGGCGGGGCGCGTCCTCCAGCGACTGGCTGGCGCCGCCGCGGGCTCCAGCCCTGCGAACGGCCCTGGAGACTGCCGCCCGGGTCTTCTCCGCCCGCCCCCATGCCGCCTTCTTGACGCGGCGCTCTGGCGTGGAGGTCGCGATCGAGAATACCCAGCCGCCGGCCATCGTCTTCTCCGCCGGAGTGGCCGACCTGCCCGAGGGCATGCTCCCCTTCCTCGCCGCACGCACCTTGGACCTCGTGCAGAACGGCTGGGCCCTGGCCGGCAAGTTCGCCCCGCGCGACGTGGGCATCCTCCTCGAACTGGCCTGCCGCTTCGCCGGTGGCAATGCGCCGTCGCTAGGACTGCCGGCCGAGCGGGCCGGCTCCTACCTCGGTGCGCTGGCCCGGGCCGTTCCGGCCGGGACGCTGGAGAAGGCGCGGCTCGCCGCCGCCGATTCGGCCGGGGAGCTGACCGGCCTCGACCCGCGTACCTTCGCCGAAGCGGTCCGGTACAGCGCCAACCGCACCGCGCTGCTCTACGCCGGCGATCCGGGCGAGGCGCTGCGCGTCCTCGCCGCGTTCGATCCCTCCTTCTCGGGTGGCACACCCGATCCGGCCCAGGTCATCGCCCTGCCCGAGGCGAGCGACCTGGCCCAGTTCGCCCTGTCCGACGCGTTCCTCGAGCAGCGCCTCTCGGTCCTGAACGCACCCTGACCTCCAGGAACTCCGTGTGGGCCGGGCGCCTGGGCCCGCAGGCCGTCCCGGAGGCGACCTAACGACCGGCTCGGTCCACCACCCGCTCGACAAGGTGGTCGGGAGCCATCTCCCCATGAGGCGTCCACGACCGCGGCCCGCGACCGAGCCGACGCGGATGGCGGGGCCTCTACCCAGGGAGCGTGTCCAGGTGGTCCCTTTGCGGGATCCGCTCTATGCTGGCTCCGTGCGCACAGCTGCCGGCCTCGCGCTCCTCTCGCTCCTCGCCGCCGCCGGCTGCACCAACTCGACGTCGGAGGGCTGCGGCGGCGAGGTGATCGCCTCTCTCTCGCTCCACGGCATCTTGGACGACACCGCAACCGGCTGCGCCGTCCCGCCCCCCGGGGGGTGGAGCGTCCCGGCCACGCTCCCCGCCGCGCCGGCACCGGTTTCGGGGCAGCCCGTCCCCACCTTCCCGGCGGCGTTCACCTGGGATCCCTCCACCCAGCAGCTCTCGTACTGCGCCGGGGGGTCGCACGCCGCCGTGCTTCACGGAACGATGGAAGGCGGCCACGTCCGGGCGGAGGCCACGGTTGGCGGCGCCGTGCTGGGTGTCTGTGCCGCGACTTGCACGCCGCAGATGACGGTGGTGGTCGAGGGAGACCTCACCGGTGGGAGCGGGGCGCCGGCGACCTTCACCGGCACGCTCACCGAGACCTTCGACCAGAGCGCCGGCTCCTGTGCCCCATGCCAGCTCCCCTGCGCCTCGGTGTATGCGCTCGCCGGGACGGGGCAATAGGGCGGGGCGGCGCACCCGGGCCTTGAAGGCGCAGCGCCCGTGCGCATACAACTCCTCGATGCCAGTCCACCGTCCCAGGCGAAAAGAAGCACGGCGCGCCGTGGTCCTGCTCTCGGGAGGGCTCGACTCGAGCACCTGCCTGGCGGTGGCGCAATCCCAGGGCCTCGCCGTGCACGCGCTGTCCGTCGACTACGGGCAGCGCCACCGCGGCGAACTCGCCCAGGCTCGCCGGCTGGCGCGAGCGATGGGCGTCGCCGACCACCGCGTGGTGAAGGTGGACCTCTCCGCATTCGGCGGCTCGGCCCTGACCGACGCGGCCATCGCCGTGCCCAAGGGACGGAGCGTACGCAAGATGGCCGCGGAGATCCCCGTGACCTACGTCCCGGCCCGGAACACCGTTCTTCTGGCCCTCGCTCTCGCCCACGCCGAGACCATCGGGGCCGAGGACGTGTTCGTGGGCGTGAACGCCATCGACTACTCCGGCTACCCCGACTGCCGCCCCGCCTTCCTGCGGGCCTTCGAGCGGCTGGCCCGGGTGGCCACCAAGGCCGGTGTGGAGGGGCGGCCGCTCCGCATCCGCGCTCCGCTCCTGCGCCTGTCCAAGGCCGGGATCATCCGGCTCGGGAACCGGCTGGGCGTCCCGTACCGGCTCACCCTGTCTTGCTACGACCCCGTGCGCGGACGTGCCTGCGGCGCCTGCGACGCCTGCCGGCTGCGCGCGAAGGGATTCGTGGAGGCGGGGATGCCGGATCCGACCCGGTACGCACGTTCATAGAGCTCTCGCGCGGAAACCGGAGGACGGCGAATGGCGGCGATCGAGAGGAAGTACCCCGGCAAGACGGACGCGGAGATCTTCACCCGGGTCGACCAGGTGATGGTGGACATCGCCCGTCGCCACGCCCTGGACTACCGCAAGGACGCCGCTGCCCGCACCGGCGCTGTGGCCAAGTTGGGCGCCACCGGCAGCTACGCCGTCCGCGACGGCCGGGTCACCGTCGAGCTCAAATACCCCCTGCTCGTCCCCGGATCCCTCCGCCGCAAGGTCGAGCAGGACATCGAGCGAAAGCTGGACGAGCTGTTCGGCTGAGGCCGGCGGGAGCGCCTCAGTCGAGGCTGACCACGATGGCCCCGGAGCGCTCGTTCAGCCGCTCGACGGCCGCGTAGATCGCCTGGAGCGGCGACTCGCCGGCCCCGGTCACCGACCGCGGCCAGCTGGTCCGGCGCCTGGCCGATGGCCCGGCCACGATGCGCGCGGTGGCGCGCCCCTTGAGCGGGTCTGGCCAGACTCGAACCTGCATGCCGGCCCGGTACAGCGCCAGCATCGCCCTCCCCATCTCGGCGGCCACCCGCTCCTCGGCGTAGGTCATGCGTTCGTCCCTGCCACGGGATTGCTTGCCCCGGCCGCGCATTGCCTCGGTTTTTCCGACTCGGTGGGACGTGGCGAGCGAATCGTAGCCCTCGGCTCTGACTCCGCCACTTCCCGACCGAGGTCCATCGGGCAACCCCCAGGGCCAGGGCGGGTCGCGCCGTACCGCCCCAACGAAGTGCCCGGCCGGGCGGCCGACCCCCTTGAAGTCACCAGCGCTGCTGCCCTACGTTTCCCCCCGGGGAGGCTGGATGTACGCGCGGTGGAGCACCTTCGTGGTCGGGCTGGGGCTCGTGTTCGCCCCCCTGCTTCTCGGCTACCGAGGCGTGGGTGCGACGCTGCACGATGTCGCCTTGGGCCTGCTTGCCTGTGTCCTCGCCCTTGCCTCGCTCGACGCCCCCGTGCTCCGGTTCCTGAACCTCGTGCCCGCGGCCTGGCTCATCTGGTCGGGCCACAACGGGACCGAGGCGATCGCCGGCTTGGCCGAGGTGGTGGCCGGGGCGCTGCTCGCTGCTTCTGCCCTGCTCCCGCGCACCCGCCTGGCCGCGCGCCTCGGGGGAGCCGAGCGAAACCGGGCCGGGGTCCGGGCCTGAACGCGGGTCTTCACCGCGGCCTGCCACCCGGTCGGATCCCCGACCTTCGCGACTAGCGGACAAGCGTCCTGGCGCGCCCCTCCGCGAGCTTCAGGTCCGCGGCCAGGGCGCGAACCGCGGCCGGGTCCATCCTCAGCGCTCCGGCGCTCTGGATGATCTCCCGGGCGGCGCGCGCCGCCACGGCCGGATCGCTCAGGCCGGCGAGTGCCGAGACGAGCCGGACGAGGTGGAGGTCGGCCGCCTCGGCGGGCACGATCGGGTCGTGGTGGTGCGCACAGATCTCCCGCAGGTAGGCGGGGAGGGCCCACTGCTGGGTGGCCGCCTCGCCCACCTCGACGTGGACCTGCTCGATCAGCCGATCAGCGAGGGCGATCGGGGTGAGATGTGCCCCCGGCTCGGTGACCAGGCGGGCGAGAATCTGGAGCGAGAGCACCTTCCCCACGTCGTGCAGGAGCCCTCCGAGCCACACGTGATCGGTCCGGGCGCCCCGCTGGCGCAGCGCCGCACCCGCCGCCGCCGTCGCCACCGCCACCGCCCGCAGGAAGAGCACCTTCCCTCGGCTGCCTACCTCACCACCGGGCGGATCGAGCAGCTTTCGCGCCGCGACCGCGCTCGCGATCCGACCCACCTCGACGAGCCCGAGCCGCGCCACGGCCTCGTGCACCGACTCGACCTCGGAGACGCCGCGGAAGGCGGCGGAGTTCGCCACCGAGACCACGTCCGCGGCCAACGCCGGGTCGCGCGCGATGTATCCCGCCACCCCGCGTGCATCCGCCTTCGGATCGTGGACGCGCTCCACGATCTCCAGCGCCACCGCAGGGAACGAGGCGAGCTCCGTCTTGGCCGCCTTGGCTGCCAGGACCACCCGGGCCGCGAGTTCGGCCAGAGCGGCCGCGTCGCCCGGCGACGGAACGGGCGGCTCGGCGGGGATCTCGATTCGGAGCGCACGGGCGAAGGGTGCAAAGGGCGACGACTCGTCGATGGCGGGCTCGGGGGCGGCAGCCGGCGCAGACGGCGGCGCGCGATGCGGCTGCAGGTTCTTCGAGGGAGCGGCCGGGTGGGGAGCGGAGGCGCCCTCGCCGCGCAGGGAGCGCCAGACGCGGGTGAGCCAGCCGGGGGCGCTCGGGGCCGGCCCGGATCGCTCCGGCATGGCAACTCGAACTCCACGGGAGGCGGACTTCGGCGGGGGCGCCGGAGCGGCGTCGGCCGGCGCTACGGGGGCGACCCGGCCCGCCGGGGTAGGCTCGGCCGCCAACGTATCCTTCGCCTCCGCCTTCGTCGCGGTCGGCTCTGTCTCCGCCTTCGTCGCGGTCGGCTCTGTCTCCGCCTTCGTCGCGGCCGGCTCTGTCTCCGCCTTCGCCTCGACCGGCGCCTCGGCGGCCGGGGTGAGCCCCGCGGGCGAGGATGGCGGCCGCTCCGACACTTGCACCCGGGCCATGACCCGCATGCCCGCCGCCTCCGCCTGGCCCTTCCCGGCGGCAGCCTCGTCGTCCAACCCGGTCCACGCGGCGATCGCCTCGAGCAACGCCGCCCCGACGAGCAGATCCTGGGTCACCATGGGCCCGGCCGCACCGTCGCGCCTGCGCGTCGCCACCGGTACCCGGGGCAGCCCGTAGCCCTCCTCGATGGCTTCTGCCGCCCAGGCCGGGTCGCGCTCCATGTCGACGGTCAGGTTGGCGAGCCGGAGCGCCGCCTCGGCACGCGCCGACCCTTCGAGCTTGCTGAGTTCCCCGAGCGCCCCGCGCGCGTCGCACAGCGCCACGCCCGGGAGCCGGGTCCCGTCGCCCCCCACCACCGAGAGCTCCCCATCGACCTCGCCGTGCCCCTCGAGAAAGGTCACCCGGAGCCGTTCCTCCGGCCCGGCCACCTCCCAACTGCGCGCTGCCCAGAAGGCGGCGGCGCCCCCGAGGAAGGCGGCGATGGCGTCGGGCTTGGAGCCGCCGTGCTCAACGCCGCTCGCGAGCTCGTAGGCGAGGCAAGCGCGCACCTTCCGCACGGAGGGCGGCAAGGGAGCGCTCTCGAGCCCGAGGGACTTGCCCGCCTCGGCGAGCGCTGGCTCGCACACGAGGGGCCCACCGACCGACCTGGCCTGCAACACCTCGAGGCCGCCCCGGTCGGTAGGCGCCTCGTGGATGAGCGGCTCGCCATCCTCCGCCAGGCCGACATAGGCGTATTTCGGTTCCCCGCCGGACGAGGGAAGCGGGCCGAGCCGGAAAGCGTGGGTCGTCACGAGCGGTGCCGCCTCCTTGCCACGTCCCCACCATAGCAGGACTGCGGGTGCGTCCGCCCGTGCCCACCGCCTCGGTGGTCGCGTACAATCGGCCCGTGCTCTCCGCCGTCGTCCTCTCGCTCCTCGTCGCCACCGAGCCGTCGCCATGGCCCCCCCTGCTCGTGGACGTGGCGCAGCTCATTCCCGACGCCGTCTTGGACCTCCGCTACGCCACCCCCCGCAACGTGGTGGGTCGGCCGCTCTACCCACCCGGCGCACGGTGCCTGCTCCGACCGGAGGTGGCCGAACGGCTGGCGCGAGCCGCCGATGCCCTGCGGGCGGAGGGCTTCCGGCTGCGACTGTTCGATTGCTACCGCCCACCAGCCGTGCAACGGCTGCTCTTCGAGCGCGAGTCACGGCCGGGGTTCGTGGCCGACCCGGCGCATGGCGGATCGCACCACAACCGCGGCGCAGCCGTTGACCTAGGGCTCGCCAGCCCGGACGGAGGGGAGGTCGAGCTACCCACCGACTTCGATGCATTCGACGTGCGCGCCCGCTTCGATGCGGTGGAGGGGGTGAGCCCTGCCGCCCGGGCGCACCGCGACGCCCTCCGGCGCGCCATGGTCGCAGCTGGGTTTTTGCCTAGCCGGTCGGAGTGGTGGCACTTCAGCGCCCCCGAGGCTCGCGGAGCCCCTCTCATCGAGGCGGATCTCTCGGGGAAGAAACCGGCGGAGCCATGCCCCGATCGTGCCGAGGCGCCGGATCGCGCCGCGCCTGCGAAGAGGGCACGGTGACCACCTCGGACGCCCTCCCTCGTGCCCTGGCGGCCCTCGCCGGGATGCCGCCTCGGGCGCAGCTCGAGGCAGCGGTCGCCCGGCTGACGGGACGCCCCGGAGGGCCGCTCTCCGACATTCCCGCTGGTTCAGAGGATGCCGCTGACGCCGCCCGGCTCGACGGCTCTCTCCTGGAGGCCATCTGTGCCCGGACCCTGTCCGGAGCGCGCGGCGCCATCTTCACCCCGGCGCCTGAGGCGAGACTTCTCGCTGCGTTCGGGCTCGCCCACGCTGCGGCAAGGAGGGGGGGGCCACCACCGGCCGAGGGGGTGAGCGCTCTCCTGGCAGGCCAGCCGGATCCCCGACTGACCGGGGCGTTGCGTGGGCTGGCGGTCGTCGACCCTTGCTGCGGCGGCGGCTCGCTGCTCGTTGCGGCGGAGCGGCTGGCGCGGGGGGTAGGGGTGGAGCTCACGCTCGGCGGGATGGACCTCTCGCCCCTCGCCGTCCGGGTCGCTCGCACCCGGCTCTCGCTCCTCGGGGCACGGGCGGAGCTGCGGCGGGCCGACGCGCTCGGAGCGCGCTGGGGGGCGGCAGATCTCGTCCTCGCCAACCCACCGTTCTTGCGGCACGAGCGGCTCTCGTCGGCGGTGAAGGCGCGGGCCGCGCGCCATAGCGGCCTCTCCCGCCAGGCGGATCTCTCCGCCCACCTGGCGGCGCTGGCCCTGTGCCGGTCGGCGGTCGCGGCCCTGATCTGGCCGCGCGCACTCGACACCGCCCGGTCGGCCGCGCCGCTCCGCGAGCAGGCGCGGGCAAGGGGCGCCTTCGCCCTGCGCCTGCGCTCTCGGGCGGCCGGAAGCTTCGCGGCCTCGGTCGACACGCTGCTCGCCGTCTGGGTGGCTGGCGCAGGCGAGGATGGTCCGGCGTTCGAGTCGACGGTTCCGCTCCGCGAGCTATCCGACGCGGAGGCGACCTCCCTCGCCGGCGGCAGCGGAAGCCGGCGGGTGCGGATCCTCCGGGCCCGCGCGGCAGCACGAGGGGCGGTGGCGCTGGGAGAGCTGTGCCTCGTCCGCTTCGGGCTGAAGAGCGGCTGCAACGCCTTCTTCCATCTCTCGCCCGTCGGCGACCACGTCTACGCATCGCCGCTGCTGGGCCGTGTCCGGCTGGAGGAAGCCGATGTCGCTCCTCTCCTCCGCTCGCTGCGCGAGGCGCGTGCCCCGGCCCTGGCTGCGCCAACCCGCGTCCTCTTCCGCCCCGCGAAGGCGGAGGGACTGGCGGCGCGTTACCTGGCCCGGGGAGAGGCGGCGGGCGTGCATCTGCGTCCCACCTGCGCCGGGCGCAGCCCCTGGTGGCGGATCGGCGCCGGGCGCGGGCCGGCTCCGCTGCTCTACCCGGCCAAGATCGGGGCCCGCGCCTTCGCCTTCGAGAACGCGGCCGGCTTGCTCGAGGACAAGAAGTGGCATGCCCTCTTCCCCCGCGACCTCGCCGCCTGGCACCTCGCCCTCCTCCTCTCCTCGAGTCCGGTGCGGCTGGCCATAGAGGAGGGCGCACGGCAGCTCACCGGGTCGCAGGCCATCACCGACGTCGACTGCCGGGTGCTCGTGGCGGCCCCGGTGCCGAGGCCCGAGGCAACGGCCAAGCACGGGGATGCGCTGCGACAGCTCTGGCACGCGCTCCGCGAGGACCCGGTCACGACCGACCTCGCGGCGACCCTGGCTCGCCCCGCCCAGCGGGAGCTCGACCTCCTCGTCGGAGCAGCCTTGGGGCTCGGGGCCACCGAGGTGGAGCGGCGGCGGCAGGCGCTCCTCGAGCGGCTGCGAGACCGGCTTCGCCACGCGGCTGCCATCCGGGCGGCGGTCCCGGCGGGCTGAGGCCCCGGCGGGAGCGCGACGTGCGCCACCCCTGCCTCGGTGGGCCGGAAGGCACGGGGGCCACCGCCGTCGCCAACGGGCCGCTGCGGTGCCCGGAGACTCACCGGCCCGCGGCCAAAGGGGAAGGCGAGTGGAGTAGCCACCGGTTTCCGTGGGAACTCGTCAGCTCGTCGGGGTCCATCCCCAGGTAGCGCAAGAGCCGGATGTGCTGGTCGCAGAGCCCGCGCAGCGCGACCGGCCGTGGACTGTGCCGCGCCATGGCCGCCAGCACCGAGGCCAGCGCGCCATATTCGATGTCTCGGACGCTCGTGAAGTCGAGGATCACCTCGGCGTCCTGGGGAATCGCCTCGATGACCGCGCGGGCATGCGTTGCCGCCTGCTGGTCCAGGCGTTCGTCGAACTGAACGGTCTGCTCCTCGCGAGATCCCGCCGGTGACATGCCTCTCTCCGCACGCTGCCAGGGCGACCGGCCCGCGCACCGCAGGGGTCAAAGGAGTCCGCGGCGCTGGCGCAGGTTGATCTGTACGTCCTTTAATGCCGGGACGGACCTCGTCAACTGTGGCAGGGGGACGCCCTTGGGAACGGACGCACGGGAGCGGCGATGGGGGGCGGGCCGCTACTTCTCCTTGGCCGCGCACTCCGGGCAGACCCCGACCAGCTCGTGGTGGTGGGCTTCGAGGCGGAAGCCGTAGCGGGCCGCCACCTCGCGCTGGAGGATCTCGAAGGCTTCGAACTCGAACTCGACCACCTTCCCGCACCGGCTGCAGAGCAGGTGGTCATGGTGGTGCCGCCCGAAGGTGGTCTCGTAGCTCTTCGACTCCCCAGCCACGATGGCCGGCTGGAGAATCCCCGCCTCGGCCAAAAGCGGGAGGGTGCGATAGACGGTGGCCTTGGAGCCCCGGATCCCGCGAGCCTTGAGGTCGGCGATCAGCTCCTCGATGGGGTAGTGCCCCTGGCGCGCCAGGGCCGCCTCGATGATGGCGGCGCGCGCCTCCGTGAGCCGTAGGTCCTTCTGGTGAAGGAAGCGCTCGAACCGCTCCAGCGCCTCCTGCGTCCGTGCGTCCAGGGCTTCCTCCGTGCGACAACGTCTCAATGAGTAACGCTAGCGACCCCTCGTCGCAGATGTCAACGCTGGCGCTCCCGGAACACCCTCGAAATACTCGCCGGGCGGGAAATGCCAGCCCGCTAGCGGCCGTTTGAGGGACGAGGTCGCCCTCGCCCGCGTCACCCCCTTCCGGATCCCGAATCGTGACTTTCGCCTTCCGCGGCACCTTCCTGCTCGCAGCCCTCCTCGCCTCCACCCCGGCCGCCGGCCAGCCGGACGCCGACCTCAAGGCCGCGTTCCAATCGGTGGTGGACGGGTCCCCCCTGGCCCAGGCCCGGACCGGGATCCTGGTCGCCACGGTCGATACCGGCGAGGTGGTCTACGCCCGGGACCCGGACGCCTTGCTCAACCCGGCCAGCAACGTGAAGCTCGTCACCACGGCGGCGGCGCTGGCCCGGCTCGGGCCGGAGTACCGGTTCGCCACCGAGTTCCTGGTGGACGGACCGTCGACCCGCGAGTTGAAGGCGCTCTACGTGCGCGGGCGGGGGGATCCCTCGCTCGTCACCGAGCGGCTGTGGGCCGTGGCCGGTGACCTGTGGCACCTCGGCCTCCGGCGGGTCGACGAGCTCGTGCTCGACGACGGGTACTTCGACGGAGATCGATTCGGCCCGGGGTTCGACCAGGAGGACGGCGACCGGGCCTACCTGGCCCCGGCCGGAGCGCTCTCGCTCAACTTCAACGCCGTCGAGGTCCACGTCACCCCCGCCGATCGCCCGGGGATGCGGGCCTCGGTCGAGCTCGAGCCCATGAGCCAGTTCTTCCAGGTGGAGAACCGGACCTTGACGGCGGGGCGCAGCAGCCGCGCCCGGGTGATGGTCTCCACCCGGCTGGAGGGGGAACGGGAGCGGGTGGTGGTCGAGGGACGCGTGCCGGTGGGATCGCGGCCGCACCTCGTCTGGCGGCGCATCGACGACCCGGCCCTCTACCTGGGCCACACCCTCGCCGCGCTGCTCAAGCTGCGGGGAGTGACGGTGGGGAAGGTGCGGGCCGGACGGGCGCCGGACGAGGCCCGGCTCCTCTACGTGGCCCAGTCCGACTCGCTGTCGGAGATCGTCCGCCGGCTCAACAAGACCTCCAACAACTTCACCGCGGAGCAGCTCCTCAAGACGCTGGGGGCCGAGGGGAAGGGCCCGCCGGGCACCTGGGCCAAGGGGGTGGAAGTGACCGAGGACTTCCTCGCCGAGCTGGGGTTGCCGCGCGGCACCTACGTGATGCGCAACGGCTCCGGGCTCAACGACACCAATCGCTTCTCGGCCCGTCAGCTGGTGGCGGTGCTCCGGGCCATGTGGTCCCGCTTCCCCCTCCAGCCGGAGTACGTGGTCTCCTTGCCGGTGGCGGCGCGCGACGGGACCATCCGCTGGCGCATGGACGGGACGGCGGCGGCCGGGCGGCTGCGGGCCAAGACCGGGTCGCTCGAGGGAGTGGTGGCGCTCTCCGGCTACGTCGAGAACGCTGCCGGGAAGGTACTGGCCTTCGCCGTGCTGGTGAACGACTCGCCGGGCCGGCCGGGGGCGCTCCGGGCGGTGGACGGCCTCGGGGCGGTGCTGGCAGCGAGCGGTGCCCCGCCGGCGGCGCAGGCGCTCCCGGCCGCGACCACCACGGCTCGGCCCGCCCCGGCGGACCTGGAGGCCGACCTGCCTCAGCGGCTCCGCACCTACTATGCCCTGGCCCGATCCGGCGACGTCCGGAACCAGGGCTTCCTGCGCAGCGCCCTCCGACGCGAGACCGACCCGGTCACGCGGCTCGCCCTGGCCGAGTGCGCCTACCTCTCCGACCCCGACGGCGAGTCGTCCCGCCGGGCCTTTCTGGACGCGCTCGCCGCCGAGCCGGCCGCTCTGCCGCGGCTCTTCGCGCTTCTTCCCGGCGAGCCGCAACCGCCGGTGGTCTCGTCGCTCGCCGACCTGGGCGCCGAGGGAAGCCCCGAACCGCTCCGCCGGCTGGTGGACCTGGGCGGCCGGGAGATCCCCGACGAGCGGCTGGCCACGGCCATCGGGGACGCCCTGGCCGGTGTGGCCGACAGCGCTCCGGAGGAGCTCGTGGCCGCCCTGCGCGCCGCCCCCCCCTCGGTCGGCGAGGCCGCCGCCGGCCGGCTCGCGGCCGGGCTCTCCCGCTCGGACGACAAGGATCACCCGTTCCTGGCCGTGCTGCGAGCGATGGCCTCGCGAGGGGACGAGGCAGCGGAGTACGCGGCCAGGCTCTCGGCCCAGCTCGACGCCGAGCGCCCCGCGGCCACGTCGGCGAGCGAACCGCGCTGAAGCCGGTCCAGCCGCCCGCTCGGGCCTACCAGAGCTGGCAGCGCTCGGCCCGGGCCATGGGGCTCCCCACCTTGCAGGAGAAGGCCTCCCGGAAGGACGGGAGGTTGGAGAGTGGCCCGTTCACCCGGAAGTGGTTGGGTGAGTGCGGGTCGGTCGCCGCCCAGGTCCGCGCCAGCTCGGGCCGGACCACTTCGCACCAGCTCTGGGCGAAGGAGATGAAGAACACCTGGTCCGGACTGAACCCGCCCACCGCCGGCTCCGGCGGCTTCCCCTCCCGGGAGGCGCGGTAGGCGGCCAGGGACAGCTTGATGCCGCCCAGGTCGGCGATGTTCTCTCCCAGGGTGAGCTTTCCGTTGAGGTGGATGTCCCCGTCTTCCACGTATCCGTCGAACTGGTCCGCCACGCAGGCCGCCCGATGGTCGAAGTCCTGGGATACCGCCGGCGTCCACCAGTCGCGCAGGTTGCCCTGGGCGTCGTACTGACGCCCCTCGTCGTCGAAGCCATGGGTCAGCTCGTGCCCCATGACCATGCCCATGGCCCCGTAGTTGGCCGCATCGGAGGCGGAGACCCCGAAGTAGGGCGGCTGCAGGATTCCGGCCGGGAAGACCATCTCGTTGAGCGAGGGGTTGTAGTAGGCGTTGACGATGGCCGGGGGCATCCACCACCAGCCGCGGTCGACCGGCTTGCCGACCTTGTCCAGGTCTCGCTTCACGTCGAAGGCGTCCATGGAAAGGAGCGTCCGGAAGAACGAGCTGCGGTCGACGCGCAGCGGGCGGTAATCGCGCCACCGGTCCGGGTAGCCGATCTTGTTGGCCATGGCGTCGAGCTTCTCGTGGGCCTTGCGCCGGGTGGGCTCGTCCATCCAGGAGACGGTGCCCAGGTCGCTTCTCATGGCCGCCTCGATGGAGGAGACGAGCTCGCGGGACCGCGCCTTCCCCTCCGGGCCGAAGGCCCGCCGCACGAAGGCTTCCCCGAGGGCCTCGCCCAGGCCGGTGTTGCCCCGGGAGACCGCCCCGCTCGACCGCACGCAGTGCTTCCAGCGCGGCTCGAGCTGCTCGGCTCCGGTGAACCTCCTCGAGAAGGCGAAGGCCTCTTCGGTGAAGGCGCGCGGCAGCGCCCTCGCCCCGGCCATGGCCGTGAGCAGCTTGTAGCGCAGGTAGGCGCGCCAGGTGTCGAGGGGCACCCCTTCGACGAGCTCGTCGAGCCGCTCCAGCGCCTTGGGCGTGGTGGTGCTGAAGGCGACCAGGTCCGGATGCCCCAGGGCCTTCAGATAGCGAGCCCAGTCGAAGCGCGGCGCGAGCCGCTCCAGGCCGGGGAGGTCGACCCGGTTGTAGGTGCGCACCGGGTCGCGCATCTCCACCTTGGTCCAGTGGGACTCGGCCAGCGAGCGCTCCAGGCCGAAGATGGCCTCGGCCTCCGCGGCGGCCCTGGCGGCGGGTACCCCGGCGAGCTCGAGCAACCGGGCGACGTGCGGCCGGAACTGGTCGCGGATGGCGACCTTGGCCGGGTCGTCGGAGAGGTAGTAGTCGCGATCGGGGAGCGAGAGCCCGCCCTGCTCGATGATGCCGATCATCTGGCTGGCGTCGCGTGCGTCCTGGTCGCTGCCGATGTTGAAGGCCGGTGAGATCCCCATCCGGTGGAGATCGCCCACCTCTGCGGCCAGGCTTCCGGGGTCGCTCACTGCCTCGATCCGGGCCCAGGCCTGCTTGAGATCGGTGAGCCCTCGCTTCTCGATCCCCTCCTCGTCCATGCAGGCCACCCAGAAGTCGCCCACCTTCTGCGGGACGAGATCCTGGGGGTCGAAATTGCCGGCCGCGTCGGCCTCGGCGATCCGCCGGATGAGGGCGAGGTTGCGTTCGGCGATGGCGGTGCCGCTGCGCTCGTAGGCGGCCTTCTCGGGGGGAAGCTGGAACTGGCTCATCCAGCCCCCGCAGGCGAACTTGTAGAAGTCCTGGCAGGGGTCGACGCTCCGATCGAGGATACCGAGGTCGATCCCGCTCGCGGGTACCTGTTCCCCTCCCGCCTGGGCGGCCGCCGCCGCGGCCGAGGGGGACGGGGCACCGTGACGGCAAGCGCTCGCCAGGATGGCCAGGGACACCGCCGGCAGAAACCGGTGCATGCTCTTCATATTTCTTCCTTGGCGGGGAGCTCTCGGATGGGATTCGAGGGCGGTGATCGCCCGTCTACCGGGGGTTGTGAATGGCGGCCGGCGGCGGCGCACGCAAAATCCGGGCCTCCACCTCCATCGGGGCACCTACCACAGCTGGCACCGTTCCGCACGGACCATCGGGCTTCCCTTCTTGCAGGAGAAGGTCTCCTGGAAGTCGGGGAGGTTGGAGAGCGGCCCGTTCACCCGGAACCGCGGGGGCGAGTGCGGATCGGTGGCGGCGTAGGTGCGGGCGATCTCCGGACGGCGCACGGAGCAGAACGCCTGGGCGTAGGCGAGGAAGAACACCTGCTCCGGGGTGAACCCGGTCACCCCCGGCTCGGGCGGCTTGCCCTGGCGTGCGGCGCGGTAGGCGGAGAGGGCCAGCTTGATACCGCCCAGGTCGGCGATGTTCTCGCCGAGGGTGAGCTGGCCGTTGATTCGCGCGTTTCCCTCGGCCACGTAGGCGTCGAACTGGTGGACGACGCAGGCCGCCCGGTGCTCGTACTCCTGCGCCACGGCCGGCGTCCACCAGTCGCCGAGGTTGCCCTGGGCGTCGTAGCGGCGCCCCCGGTCGTCGAAGCCGTGGGTGAGCTCGTGCCCCATCACCATCCCGATGGCTCCGTAGTTGGCGGCGTCGGAGGCGGAGGCGGCGAAGAAGGGCGGCTGGAGGATGCCGGCGGGGAAGACCATCTCGTTGAGCGGTGGGCTGTAGTAGGCGTTCACCATGGGGGGCGGCATGCGCCACTGGCCGCGGTCGACCGGCTTGCCGATCCGGTCGAGCTCCCGGTCCTCGTCGAAGGCGGCCAGGGCGAGGAGGTTCTGGAAGAGCGAGCCCCGCTCGACCTTCACCGAGCGGTAGTCCCGCCATCGCTCGGGGTAGCCGATCTTGTTGGCCATGGCGTCGAGCTTCTCGTGGGCCTTGCGCCGGGTGGGCTCGTCCATCCAGGGAACGGCTTCCAGGTCGCGGTCCATGGCCGTCTCGATGGAGGAGACGAGCTCGCGGGACCGCGCCTTCCCCTCCGAGCCGAAGGCCCGCCGCACGAAGGCTTCCCCGAGGGCCTCGCCCAGGCCGGTATCTCCCAGGGTGACCGCCCCGCTCTCCCTCAGGCAGTGCTTCCAGCGCGGCTCCAGCACCTCGGCCCCGGAGAGCCTCTTCGAGAAGGCGAAGGCCTCCTCGGTCAGGGCGCGGGGAAGGGCGCGGGCACCGGCCATGGAGGCGAGGAGCTTGAAGCGGAGGTAGGCGCGCCAGGTGTCGAGGGGCACCTGGCCGAGCAGCGCATCGAGCCGCTCCAGGGCCCTGGGCGTCGTGGTGCTGAAATTCCGAAGCTCGGGATGGCCGAGCGCGGCGAGGTAGCGGGCCCAGTCGAGGTGCGGCGCGAGCCGCTCCAGGCCGACCCGATCGACCCGGTTGTAGGTCCGCTCCGGGTCCCGCATCTCCACCCGGGTCCAGTGCGACTCCGCCAGGGACTTCTCCAGGCCGAAGATGGCGTCCGCCTCGGAGGCCGCCCGGGCGGCCGGCTCGCCGGCCAGCTCCAGCAGCCGGGCGATGTGGGGGCGAAGCTGGTCGCGGATCTTCGCCTTCTCCGGATCCTCGGAGAAGTAGTAGTCGCGGTCGGGGAGCGAGAGCCCGCCCTGCCCGAGCAGGCCGATCACCTTGGTGGCGTCGCGGGCATCCTGGCCGCTGCCGACCAGGAAGGCCGGCCAGATCCCCACCCGGTGCAGCCTGCCCAGCTCCTCGGCCAGCCCGCCCTGGTCGCGGACCTCGTCGATGCGGTCCCAGGCGGCCTTGAGATCGGTGAGCCCTCGCCGCTCGATCCCCTCCTCGTCCATGCAGGCAGCCCAGAAATCGCCGACCTTGTCCGGGAAGGGGTCCTCCGGGTCGAAGACACCGGCCGCGTCCGCCTCGGCGATCCGCCTGAGGAGGGAGAGGTTCCGCTCCTCGATGCTCGTGAAGCTGCGGGCGAAGGCGGCCTTGTCGGCGGGCAGCTCGAAGCGCTCCAACCAGCCGCCGCAGGCGAACTGGTAGAAGTCCTGGCAGGGGTCGGCGGAGGTGTCGAGGATCGAGGGATCGACGCCGACCGGTGGCACGGGGGTGCCGCTGTCCGGTACCGGAGCCGCGGGCGCAAGTGCCCGCCCGGCTGCCGGCGGGGTGGTCCGGCAGGCGGCAAGGGACAGGGCCAGGATAACGGCCGCCAGAAGGCGCGGGGCGGGCTCCGCTCGGTGGGCGTTCACGGCGCGCATGGTAGCCGCGCCGGCTCGCGCGCGATACTCCGCGCCCTCCCCGGAGCAGGCTTCCCCTCACACCTCAATCGGCCATGGTCGAGACGTCACCCGGGTCGTGCCCCATCTCCACCGCCTTGAGGTAGCGGCGCATGATCTTGCCGGACCGGGTCTTGGGGAGCGAGGCGCGGATCTCGACGTCCGAGGGGGTGGCGATGGGCCCGAGGTCCAGGCGGACGTGGTCCTTGAGCGATCCCACGAGGCCAGCCCCCGGGCCGACGCCAGCCCGGAGGACCACGAAGGCCTTGATCCGCTCGCCCTTGATGGGATCCGGCAGCCCGATGACCGCGCTCTCCGCCACCGCCGGGTGGCGCAGGAGCGAAGACTCGACGTCGGCGGTACCGATGCGGTGGCCGGCCACGTTCATGACGTCGTCGGCCCGGCCCAAGACGGCGAAGTAGCCGTCCCGGTCGCGGACCGCCAGGTCACCAGCGGTGTACACCCCGGGGATCTGGTTCCAGTACTTCTCGTAGCGGGCGGCGTCGTTCCAGACGGTGCGGAGCATGTAGGGGAGCGGCCGTCGCAGGACGAGGAGACCGCCCTGGCCGTCCGGTACCGGCCGGCCTTCGGCATCGACCACCGCCACGTCGGCGCCGGGCAGGGGCTTGCCCACCTTGCCCGGCCGGGCATCGAAGGTGGGCAAGGTTCCAAGCACCGGGGCGGCGATCTCCGTCTGCCACCAGTTGTCGACCACCATCCCGCCCGACTGGCCCACGAGGTGCTTCTGGGCCCACAGCTGCGCCTCGGCATTGAGCGGCTCCCCGGCGCAGGCCACGAGCCGCAGCCGTTTCAGGTCGTAGCGCGCCGGCGCCTCGGCTCCGTGGCTCATCCACATCCGCACCGCGGTCGGGGCGGTGAACATCACGTTGACCCCGTAGCGCTCGCAGAGTTCCCAGGTCACCTCCGGCGAGGGGTGGTCGGGCACGCCCTCGCGGGTGAAGACCGTCGCCCCCACCGACAGCGGCCCGTAGACGATGAAGGAGTGGCCCACGATCCAGCCGATGTCGGAGGTGGACCAGTAGATGTCGTTGTCGCCGATCTGGTAGAAGGCCCGCGCCAGGTAGGTGGTGCCGACCAGGTATCCACCCACGGTGTGCACCACGCCCTTGGGCTTGCCGGTGGTACCCGAGGTGTAGAGGATGAAGAGCGGGTCCTCGGCGTCCATCGGCTCGGGCGGGCAGTGGATGGCGTGCGCCTCCTGCACGTCGTAGAAGTCGTGCTCCCGCTCCGACTCGAAGGTCACCGGAGCGTCGCCGGGGCGTGAGCCGCGCCGGTGCACGATCACGTGCTCCACCGGGTAGAGATCGCGCACCGCCTCGTCGACGGTGGGCTTCAGGGGGATCTTCTTGCCGCGACGGAAGGTGAAATCGGAACAGATCACCATCTTGGCGGCGCAGTCCTCGATCCGGCTGCGCAGCGCCTGGGTACCCATCCCGGCGAAGACCACCGAGTGGATGGCACCGATGCGGGCCGAAGCCAGCATGGCCACGATCCCCTCGGGCACGAGCGGCATGTAGATGATGACCCGGTCGCCCTTCCCCACCCCCAGCTTGCGGAGCGCGTTGGCGAAGCGGTTCACCTCGCGGTAGAGCCGGTTGTACGTGTAGGTGTGCTCCTCGCCGTCCTCCCCCACCCAGATGAGCGCCGCCTTGAGCCGCCGCAGGCCGTAGACGTGGCGGTCGATGCAGCTCACCGTGGCGTTGAGCTTGCCGCCCACGAACCACTGATGGTTGCAGCCCTCGAGCCGCATCACCTCGCGGAAGGGCTCCATCCATTCCACCGCCCCGGCCTTCTCGCGCCAGAAGCCTTCCGGATCCCGCTCGGCGTGAGCGCGCTCCACCGTGTCGTTCCTTATCCCCGCCTGCTGGGCCAGCCAGACCGGCGCCTCGACCACGCGCTCGTCCCGCGAGAGCGCCTGGATCTGTGCGCGCTGCGCCTCGCTCAGCTCCCCCATCTTCGCCGCGGACTCGACGGCCATGTGCGCCTCCTCGGCCGCCCCGGCAGGCGAGCTCCTTGCCCGGCGGAGCGAAGCCCGTTTCCTGCTCGAGCCAGGAGGCCAGGGCAACGAGGCCTTGACGCTCCGCTGGGGGTGCGCCCGGGCATCCTTCCTCGCAGCCTCGGGTGACGCGGCGCAGCGGCCACCGCCGTGCCGGGGGCGCCCCGCCCGCCCCGATGTGCCGCTCGCGTCCCCCCGGCTGAACCTGTCAGACGCCGGGACTACACTCCGCTCCTCACGAAGCCTGCGGTTCACGCAGGCCACGCACGCGGAGGTCGTCATGGTCAATAAGGTCATCCTCATCGGCAACCTGGGTAAGGACCCCGAGGTCCGCTACACGCAGGGCGGCCAGGCGGTGGCCAACCTCCGCATCGCCACCTCCCGCTCCTGGACCGACAAGCAGTCCGGGCAGCGCAAGGAGGAAACCGAGTGGCACGATGTCGAGGTCTGGGGAAAGCAGGCCGAGCAGTGCGGCGAGTACCTGGCCAAGGGGCGGCAGGTCTACGTCGAGGGCCGCCTCAAGACCGACAAGTGGCAGGACAAGCAGACCGGCCAGGAGCGCTCGCGGGTGAAGGTGGTCGCCGATTCCGTTCGTTTCCTGGGCGGGCGCGGCGGCGCCGGCGCCGGCCGGGGCCACGGCCCCGAGGAAGGGCCGCCCAGCGGCGGCTTCGAGGAGCCGCCTGATGCCGGCCCCGGCCAGGTGCCCAACGGACAGGGTGGCGGACCCGACGACATCCCGTTCTAGCCGCACCCCGCGACCAGACCCAGAGAGCGAAGAGCACCTCGCTCGTGCAGGAGGAACTCCGTACGCTCTGGCGGGGGGGGGAGTGGTTCCCGCTCCGGGCGGGTGCTCGCCCGTGTCATCCGAGCTGCCTCGTCGGCGGCGGCTGGCGGATGGCCACATCCACGGCCGGCGCTCGCACGGGAGTACACCCCGCTGGCTTCGTCCGGGGGGATGCCGATCGCGTCGCCTCCCGGCGAGCTGGCCCTCACCTCGGCGCCCGAGACGTCCTCGCCCGTTCTAGCCTCGCACCCGAGCCAGGAGCCGGCGCAGGCGAGTCTCGAGCACGAAGGCTGCCCGCCGGTAGAACCGGCGCAGGTAGGCGGCCTGCATGAGCACGGCGAGCGCGATGACCAGCGCCCGGATCGGCTCGGTGCGGCGGTAGAGACGTTCGACATCGAAGGGGACGTTCGGGTCCGGGGTGTGGATGTCCTTGAAGAAGATGTCGAAGGCGAGGGTCACCCCCAGCTCGTTGAAGATGAGGGCGCAGGCGATGCCGTAGGCGAGGGCCACCACGCGGCGCGCCTTGGGGCGGAAGGTGAGCAGGGCGGAGAGGGCGGACAGGGCGAGAAGGGCGAAGCCGGAGAGGTACGCCGCCCGGAGCAGCCCCCGCGGCGCGACCTCGAAGCGGAAGGCCAGGTAGACGGAGGCGCGGATCACGATCAGGGTGGCGACGAATCCGGCGAGGGCCAGGAAGCCGAGATCGCGGCGCCGGTTCACCACGAGTTCCCGCCAGGCACGCCCGATCGATCCCCGCCGCAGCTTGCGCTGCTCGGCCGGCCGGTGCGCGGGCCCTTGCCCCGGCCCGGAAAGGAGCTGTTCCACCGTCCGCTCGGCGCCGGCCAGGCGTGCGCCGATGAGCTTCACGAGCGCCACTGCCACCTCGGGGCGGCGCTGGCGGAGCCGGTCGAACTGGGCGTCGGTGAGGACCAGCAGCTCGACGTCGGTGACCGCGTCCACGGAGGCGGAGTGGAGCTCGCCGGTGAGGGAGGACATCTCGCCGAAGGCCGAGCCGGCCTCGAAGGCGGCCAGGACCAGCCGCCCACCGCTCTCCGACTCCACCGAGGCCTCGGCCCGTCCCTCGAGAACCACGTACACGTCGGCGCCGGCCTCGAGCTCGCCGATGATTCGCTGCCCCGGGGCATAGCGGGCCCGGCCCGCCCGGCGGCACAGGTCGCCGAGCTCCCGGTCCTCGAGGCAGGCCAGGAACTCGACCCGCCTCAAGACCTCCACCGGGTCGGCGACGCTCATCGCCAACCCCTGAGCCCGGCCAGGGCCCGGCGCAAGAGGGCGCTCCAGAACCTGCGGAAGTAGGCGAGCTGCAGCAGCACCCCGGCAGCGAGCGCCGAGGCGATGAGGCTCGAGGGCCGCGAGTACTCCGGGTTCAGGTTCCAGATGAGGGCGAACTCGTCGAACACCAGGCCGGACCCGGCGCCGAAGGCGAAGGCCAGCAGGCGCAGCGCGCGCCGCCCGAAGGGGAAGAGCGCGGCCAGGCCGGCGCTGCCCAGCAGGATGAGGCCGTAGTTGAAGTGGTGCACGTGCATGGGGTTGGGATCGACGCCCTGGATGAGCGCGAAGAGCTGCCGCTCGAGGTGGTAGCGGAGGATGAGGAACACCACGAGCCGCGACAGGCCGAGCGAGACCACGAACCCCAGCAGGATCCAGAAGGGCGGCTCCTCCCCTCGCTCGACGACCAGGCGCCGGAAGAGCGAAGCCGGCGAGAGGCGCGCCACCCGGGCCCGGCCGCGGGTGAACACCCGCCGCCGCTCCTCGAGGGCGTTCGACAGCTCGTCGGGGGGAAACTGCTCGGCGTGCAGCTCGAGCAGCTGGCGGACCGCATCGTTCCGGCCGTGCAGCTCGGTGGAGAGCTCGGCCGCGAGCGGGAGGGCCACCGCCGGGAACTCGTCCAGGAGCCGGGAGAAGCCGCTCCGGTCGATGATGGCCAGGCAGGATCGGCGGCGGGCCAAAAGCCGGAACGGCCGCCCCTGCCCCGAGACCAGGGCGGTGTCCCCGAAGCGATCGCCCGGGTCGAGCGCCGAGCGGAGGGTCCGGCCGGCGGCGCTCGCCTCGAGCTCTGCCTCGCCGGAGACGAGGATCACGAGGCGCAGCCCGTCGGGGCTCGCGGCGAACTCCCGGCTCTCGCCCGCTTCGAGCGCGGCGAGCTCGAAGTGGCGGGCCACCCGGGCGAGCTCGTCGGCGCGCAGGTGCTCGAAGAGGGAGACGTTGGAGAGAGCGCGCTCGACCGTCTCCAGGTCCGCGGCCGGATCCGGCGGGCAGCTCGCTGGCATCTTGGCAAGGGCCAGGTCCGCGACCTCCCTCGTGAGGCTTGGATGGCAGAGCCTACCACCGCTTCCTGGCCCAAGGCGGCGGGGGCGACGGGCCCGGCGCCGCTTCCCGCGGCGGGGGGGCGGGGCGCCCGCTCCGCGGTCCCAAGACTCACGAGCGATCGGGCCCGGCTCGGTGTAGGATCCCGCCCCTTCACTCACCCCGGCGAGGACCGATGGCAGCG
>Ga0335071_10001129_pt1 | contig 28740 bp, 27 predicted proteins | sample Lox_Sample_15_FD_206724 | JGI IMG/M metagenome (GOLD analysis project Ga0335071, IMG submission 206724) | Soil microbial communities from Loxahatchee National Wildlife Refuge, Florida, United States - Lox_Sample_1.5 | ecosystem: Environmental > Terrestrial > Soil > Wetlands | place: USA...
ACCGGCCTCGCATTGTCAAGCCCGTACCTTAAGGACCGAGCAGTACTAACTCATTCGTGAAGAGTGGGTTCCCCGGGAATTCTACAACCAGTTCTTTGAACTCCCTCCGAGCCACATCTTTCTTTTTCTCGCGTAGCGCTGCCAGCGCTAACAGGATCTTCGCAAAAGGCCGCAGGAAGTGGCCTTTATCGGCAGCGATCTCGAGCTGCCTGAGGCCTAATGTCTTGTCTCCGTGGATTCCAATGAAACCAAGTGCAAATCGCTTATACCCTGGCAAACTCCCTATAACGAAATTCGCTGTGCCCAAACCAAGATAAGCATCTGCTGCCGCTGGGGTGACTGCCAACAGCTTCTTCGCGTAGAGATCAGCATTGCGGGTCATCTTCAGGCTCTCGAGTTGTTGTTTATCGATAAGGCTGGCGTAATCGGCCTGCATGCCCAGGCTCAGGGCCATGGCAAAAAGTGCGTTCGTATCATCGGGGGCGGTCTGCAATCGTAACTGCGCCAACTGTTGCGCTCGTTTGTCAGCTGCAAAGAATGCGGCGCGCAATTCCGGGTCTGGTTTGAGAGGAATCTTCCCTAGAAATCGCTTGTCATCCAGGAAGAATGCGGAGGTCAGGATGCCCTGCCGGTAGCACTCTTCAAAAAGGTAGCTCGCTGCTTCGGCAGCACTCTCAACTGAGTCTTCCGGATGAGATCGTCGCCAAATTTCAAAATGGGCCCGAGCTTCATTAAATTCCAGTTCGTATAGAAAGTGAAAGCCGGTTTCGAGTTCCGCCACTTCTAGAGGTGCGCTCGGAATCTGTCCGGATCCCGCGAATGTCGCACGAAAATTAGAGTCCCACGAATTCAAGGCGCTGCATAAAAACAAACTTAAGAGGTATCGGCCCAAGTTAGACCGCTTGGGGCAACTCCGAGATACGGCCGTAGGTTTCATAGGAATTGGGGGCGGTGTGCTTTCGCCAGGTTTGGGGGTTCGTTCTACCGAATATGTTGAGGAAAAGTGCCGCCCCATTCTGGAACATTTGTAGCTCCGAGTCGGGCCAAGGTCTGTGATAACGGGCACAGCTACACAGCCTAGGTCCTGATTAAGGCCGAATTCGGACAAGTGGGTTGCGGTATCCAAGTTACCGATTAGCGGACGTACGGCCGCCAGCCACAGGTGATCTTGCTCGGCGCCAACGACTGATCTTCCGGATGGATTCGGTAACGTGTGACAACGGTCTTATCGAAAGACGGGAGCGGCTCTGAGCAATTCCAAGAGAGAGAATCATCCATGGATCGCCGATAGCTTTGTTGGGATTCGGGGGACCTGAGGCTGGCAAGCACGGCCGATTTGATGTGCTCCAGATCAGAAGGCCAAGGCTGATTCTTTGGTCTTTGAATTGTCCTTTTGTTTTTCTGCTCATGGATGCCATCTCCCAAAGTGGAAAGCTGGAAATCGCAGGATTCGCCGTCAGACGCAATCTCTGGACAGGCCCGCGCTATAGGAGTATGAGATTTTCAAAAGCGACGTTGAGCAGAAAGGTGCTTAATGGTTGTTGACATGGAAAAGTTGGAGCAAGCGGATTTCGCGCCGCTTAACTTGAACACGATTGAAAAGAGGTAAGGGAAACGCGCTGAGAAGGCACTTCCCGGGACGTGATGGATCGGCTCCACCAGAACGGACTGGCATCCGGCGCAGTGCTCTCTCGCGAATTCGTCCTAGCAAAGAAATATAGTTGGAAGCCCCCGGTAGGTCGGGTTGGCAGATATGTTCGACCCAGTGCCCACTTCTACCCAGCTTCGGAAGCTGGCGACGCGGGAGGAAGCCGTGTGGCCATTCAATTTGGAAACGGCCCGCGGGCAGGATTGGCGGTCGGGTCGCCCGCCGCATCCAGCTTCTTCAGGAGCGTCCGGCGCTCGACGGCGTAGATTTGCGCCCACTCATACAGGCGGGCGTTGTGGATGGCAACCGCGGCGGGAATGGCGAGAAGTTTGGCGAGGCGGAAGTGCTGAGTCGTGAACGCGGCTGATTGCCTGCTTCCAACCGAGAGAACTCCGACGACGGATTCTGAAACGACCAGGGGAAGCCCGATCCACGAGCGGATTCCGGCAAGCAGCTTGCCTTCCCGCCAATCGGCGGCTTCCTCCGTGTCGGGAACATAGAGGGGCCGCCTCAAAACAAGCGCGCGTTCGAGGAAGGGGTGCTCTTTCACATCGATGGTCACGACGGAAGCGGGTTCAGCCAACGGCGACCGCTCGCGTGCGACAAACAACCGCTCTTCCTCTTCCGTCAGGAGGACGGTCGCCGTGTCATATGGGATGATCGTGGAAAGCGTTTCGAGCAGCGTGTCGAGCACGGCGTCCATGCGCAAGTTCTGGGTGAGGGCGAGCGTGGCCTTGCGAAGCGCTTCGGCCTCGGCACCCGCCCTTTCCGCTTCGGCGCGCGCCATCTCGGCGGCGGCCAGGTGTTCGGCCACCTGCGCCTCCGCAAGCTTCTTGGCCGTGATGTCGAGCGCCGTGCCACAGAGCTGAGGGTCGGCGCGGCTGGAAGGCAATACCTGAAAGCCCTTTCCCCAAATCCAGCGAACCTCGCCGTCCGGGCGGACAATGCGAAACTCCTCGTCGAAGCGCCCCGAAGGAACGGCCATTTCGAGCTTCGCGAGCACGCGGGCGCGGTCGCCCGGATGAATCAGATCCACGTAGGAAGAGGGGTCGGCCGCGAGGCTTTCGAGCGATCGGCCGGTCACGGTTTCATACGCGCGATTGACGGCGATGACCTTTTTTGTGGACGCATCGAGAAGCCAGTAGATTTCGTCAATGCTGTCGGCCATCCGTTGGTAGAGGCTCTGCATTTCCCGTGCGAAGTGCTGGGCCTCGACGCGCTCGGTGATATCGCACAGGATCAGGGCATGGCGCCCGGGCAGGTAGTTGGCGTTCACTGTGAACTTGACGATCGCCTTCGAGCCGTTGTAGCGGACCAGCTCCGTCTGGCGGTTCGGAACCGATTGCTCGAGAAAGTGAGGCCATTGCGCCTCGAACGTCCGCGGGTTCGGGAAGAATTGAGAGAAGGAGTGGCCGACGAGCACGGCCGGAGGAGCTCCCAAAATGGCGAAGGCCGCCGGATTGGCGTCGAGACAGACGCCGCCGTCGTCGAGAAGCAAAATGGCGTCGAGGACGTGGCGGTAGATCGAGCTCAACTCGCATTTGGTGTCATGGGCGCGCTTGCGCTCCTCGAACCAAACGTAGGCGTACAGAAAGCCGGCGCACCCCTGCGCGAGCAGCACGAGGGCGAACGCGGCCACGAGAAGATTCGAGGCGTACACCCGGTTTCCGAGGGAGAGCAGAAGGAGGCCGGCGGTGAGGAGCAACAGGAAGCGGGAGCTGATCTGAAACCACAAGGGCATCCGGAGACTGGCGGGCCCGGAGCCCCGCGGGGTTTCGCCGAAGATGCGGCTTGCGGCCATCGGGCGAGAGCGGTTTACGGTTCCTGCTGGTCACCGCCCGGTAGCGATGCTACGCGCCGACCCCCGTGCCGTCAAGCGAGGTTTCCGGCGTTTGGGGCGGGCAGGAGGGCGGTTCTCAACGAACCGCCCTCCCGCCACCCGGTTGCGCCTAATGGCCGTGCGTCTTTTTCGGGCCTTTTTCCTTCTTCTTCCTCTCCTCCTTTTTTCTTTCCTCTTTCGCGACCGCGAGACGGATCGCCTGGACGTTGACCCGGGCAAGCCCGGCCGCGGTCACCAGCGGGTCGTCGCGCCTGTCCGGCGCGACGTTTCCGACGGAAGAGAGAAGGATGGCCTCAAAGAGCAACGGGACGAGGTCGGCCGCTTCGAGCTTCTTGTAAAGCGTCCGGATGCGCTCAACCGCCTGCCAGTCCTTCGGTTCTTTCGCGTTGCCCAAGCCGCGCCGCTTCGCGAGGCGGGCGGCGAGGTCGTGGGAGAGGGAAGCAAGGACGAACCGGGTGACGAAGCGAAGTTCTTCGCATCCGAGCGGCGCCTTCACACGTTTCACGATCTTCGCGAGAACGCGATGGCGGAAGATCAGGACCTGTTTGGCTTTGCGGTTTTCGGCGGTTCGATCCTGTTTCCACCGCCGGCGCTGCTCCTCCTCTTTTTTCCGGTTGGCGAAGTGAACGTAGCACTCGCGGTTTGCGCAGATTTTCACGAGGCGGCCTTTTTCCAGTCCATCCACGTGAATCGCCGTGGTCAGGTGGGGGCAGAGTCTTTGTTCCGGCAAGGCGTTCTTGGTTCTGACGTTCCTGCGGACGAGAACCTCGACGTAGTCGCGGCGGGAGAGGGCGGATGTTCCGCTGGTCGACGCATACCCCTGTGCAATCTGCACGAGATTCGGCATCGTCGCGACGCGCTGCGCCACGTGTGCGTCGAGCTTGCGATTGAAGCAGGCGGCGTCCACGCAAGAGTCCAAGTTGGCCCCGGCCTCCCCGAAGAGAAGGGTATTAAATCCGGTGCGTTTGGGACACTTGGCGCAACTTCCCGCCTCGGGCAGCAGGGTCTCGTCCTCCTTCGAAAAGGATGCGGACTTGAGGCTCAGGTAGAGGTTGTGCTCCATCCAGGCTTGCAGACGGGAGACGGGAACGAGACTGCGTTCGGAATCCTCCCCGGCTCCGTAACCGTCGAAGCAGTGGTCGAGCGCCCGCTCCTGCGCGTCGGGCGTCAGCTTGGCAATCAGCGAAGCGTGTTCGACGCCGATGCGTCCGGCGGTCAAGGCCTCGGCCGCGGGTGGTATCAGGTCGAGCAATTTGAGGCGCCGGGCCACGTGCGCGGCGGGCTTGCCCACGCGTGCGGCGATGGTCTGGATGGTGTATCCCGGCCCTTCGCGTTCGAGCAAGGCACGAAACCCCTGCGCTTCTTCGAACGGATGAATGTCCGAGCGCTGCACGTTTTCGATCAACTGTGCCTCTGCGGCTTCTTCATCCGTGAGCGTCACGACGCGAACGGGCACGTTCTCAAGGCCCGCCCGGGTCGCGGCGCGATAGCGGCGGGCTCCGGCAACGATTTCGTAGAGCCCGTTGCTGCGCCGTACCACGAGCGGCGAGAGGATGCCGTGCGAGCGGATGCTCTCGGCCAGTTCGTTGAGCTGCGCCTCGTCAAACGATTTACGGGGATTGGTTGGAGACTCGGCGAGTTGCGCAAGGGGAACGCGGAGGAATTCGTCCGAGGGATTGCTGGCTGCGCGAGGGGTGCGAGTTACATTCGTTTTTCGGATGACTAGCATTTCAGTACTCCTCCGGCAAAAGAATCGTGGTCACGCTGCGGTCGGCTTCGGTCACAATCCGCACCTGCTCGCCCGCAGCGGTCGGGTAGCTGCTCATGAACCGGAAGCCGCACGCAAGGCCAAGGCGATTTTCGCTGACGTCTTCCGGGCACAGGTCGCCCCAGTCGCCTGCCGCGTGGCGAGTGAGAAACGGCGCTGCGCCCTGCCCGGCTTTTTCGAGGGCGGCAAGCGCCCCCGGCGTGGCGACCACCTGGCCCAACGGAAACAAGGGTTTTCTTCCGATTTCCTGCATGGTGAACTCCTCGAAGGTTTTGATTTTTTGCTTCCCGGCGCGGCGGAGCCGTGCAGAAGAAACAAACGCCCTTCTTGGCGGTCCCCCGCGCCTAGCCGTCCGCGCCGTCAAGCCCGCGGTTTGGGCGTTCATCGAAGCGAAGCGCAGAGGCTTGACGGAAGAAGCGGACGGTCTAGGCGCACTCTTCCGCCGGGAAGGGCGAAAGCGATTGCAAACCGTTCCTGGATTTCGCTGCCGGCGCTGCGGAGCGGGCCAGAAGCCCGGAGGCCGACCGAAAAACGCTGAACAACGCGCAGCGGGCTGGCGGCTGGAAAAGGCTGCAAGTGTAGACGTAAGGAGGTCATGGAAGGAAGGCCTAGCATGCTTTGTGGGGGCGCACGTTTCGCCAGCGATGTGGCGAATCGAGGTCATAATCACGGGTATGCGGATATGGGCGGCAAAAAGGGACCACCCTGTTTCGCGAAAGTTCCGTATAAACGGCCACTCGCTGACTGGTCAACCAAACGGGGGGATAGGAGATAGGAGAGGGAGAAACTGCCCTATAATTTTTTCTGGTACCGACTTCCCGTGACCGGTGCACTTGCACTGGGTGTCCTAGGACAGCAATATAATTAATGCGGCAGGACGCGCTCATGGCGAATGTCAAGGAGAAGGCGATCAGGCAGGAGTTTCAAAATGCAGCAGCGTGCCGACTTGCTATCGCTGCACCGCACGCTTTGCGAGAAAGAACAAATTGCAGTCGCCCCTGCTGACGCAGGGCAGGTAGGCCGGGTGGCAATCCTCAACAAACGAATCGCGAAGTTGGTGACATGGCGCAGCGCTTGTAGTGCGCGACGGACGCAGACCCTATCAAACGTAGAGTACGTTTCGCTGATTTTCGCTTACCGCCCCAGAAAGGACACCAATGGTAAGTGTATCCTCGCGTAAAACAGGTCCGCGATTTCTAATCGCGCATAACCATGCCATATTCGCTGAAGCATTGCGGGTATATCTGGAGAAGACTTACACCGTCGTAGGAGTGGTCTTGGACGGTCGCGCTTTGGTAACGGAAGCTATGCGACTCCGGCCGGATGCGATTATTGTAAACACCGGTATGCCGCTTTTGAATGGGCTAGATGCCGCCCGGAGAATCAAACAACGAGCCCCCACCATTAAGTTCATCTTCGTGACGATACAGGATAATCCAGACCTCGCTGCCGCGGCTCTCGGACTCGGCCCAATCGGGTTTGTAACAAAAAATTCGACCGGAGAAGAACTGCTAAAGGCGATTGACCATGTTTTGCATGGCAAGCCGTATGTAACGTCCAAGCTGAGACCTGTCAACTGGTTTGAAAGAAAGTTTAGGGCGCCGCAATTCTCAAAGGCACTGACTTCCCGACAGAAGGACATTGTTCAGTTGCTTGCTGAGGGGCGACCCATCAAGGAGGTCGCTGGTCTCCTAGACTTAAGCGTGAGCACTGTGGACTTCCATAAACATCAAATCCAAGAATCGTTCAATCTTCATAGCAACGCCGCACTGGTATTATTCGCCTTGAGACAAGGATTGATCGAGGTCAATCCTCAGATATTCTCCTTCAATACTGTTTGCGGAAGCCGTTAAGCGCTGCTGCTTTATTTGTGGTTCGCTGTGGCCGAGACGTTCGTTACGCAGAGCCCATCCACTGCCCCCTTACGCGCAGTTTAGCGTGATGAATCTTTACCGCTTGTCGGTCCTAACTCCTGAGTTCTCGGGCAACCGGAAGGTTCGTATTACAACCCACTTCGGTGATTAGTGCGTTTATCAGGAGTGAACTAACGTGTTCCCAAATGAGTTTTCAGAACTGCAGCTGGATACGCGTTTGAAAGAATTGGGTGTTACCGCTTAACCCGAATCTGTCCAAATGGCCGTAGCCATACGCCATCTCAAGGCGCACATTGTCGGATAGGTACCAATTGACCATCGGCGTTACTCTCGCAAAGCGGCCGCCATGTACGCCTTGCGAGTCGAGATCCGTGTAAGAGGCTCGAAACACGAGTTCCCACGCTCCGGGGCCGCCTTGAAATACAGGCCGATTCGGAGCTATGGATCGGAAATATCCTCCCACCATGTTGTAAGGTCGCGTTTCTCCCGTAATCACCCAGGTGGTCACGATGTCTCCGCCATGGAACAATGGATTGCCCGTTGGGGTCGACGAGACCTTCTCGAACCAATACTCGCTTCCCAGCAGCCACGGCCCCTTGCGGTAATAAACCTCAGGCCCTGACATGAACGTGGAGGTGGCAGGAAACTCTCCAGTGTCGAGGAAATATGGAGCAGTGAAGGACTCCGGGCGTGACTTGAGTCGAAGCTCGTTATCAACTGGCTTGCCGTAACTAAGGTTTAGACCGATATGCCACAGCGTGGCGGTTTCTTCGGAATGGATCGGGAGCCAGATTAGCCGCGCGACCTCCTGGCTCGAGTACGAGGAGAACGATTGCCCCTTGGAAAGCACATCGTTAAAGTAGCCAAGATTCCATAAGAAGCGGTGCGTCGGAGTAGAGCCGAGGAACTTAATTCCGTCCGCGAGCAGAGGGACAGTGGCATCGCTCATCGTGGACCTTTCCATCGTCCAACCGTCGTATCCTGTCATTACCTTGTTAAGAGAAAATCCCTCTTTGGCGCGGCCAACAAAGAAATATCCCCACAACTCAGGGACTGCGATCATGACGCCCGTCTGGCGGACGAACCAGGATTGCGTTGGGACGTCGCGCATAATTCCGGCGCACCAAGTAACAGATCGCTTCCACTTTGGAAATAATTTTCCGTTCAGCAGGAACCGGAAGTCGCGAATTTTCTCCTCGGGTAACACTGAAAATTGTTCTTTGCTCTGCTCATCCTGCGAATATGCATCGAACTCGTACAGTAGTCCCGCTCCAAACCGAATCGTGAAATATGGGGAGTGGTACTCGTTCCAGCTAATGAGTTTTCGCTTGTGCTCTTCATCGGACTCGCCCGCCTCCATGGTCTCGTCGAGGCTCTGACTCCCGACCGCCGGAGTGGATTTCTGTACACCCGAAACCGAAGGTTGCGTTTGTTGGGAAGGCGCATCCGTTTGTTGTCCGCGGGAGAGACAGGGTGTCAAAACCACGGAAGCAAGAGCCAATAGTCGCAACCTAAATCCCATGCTTCACTCCATGGGTCTGTCAAGTACGTACACGAAAGAGCGCGTTATATTGCCCGGTCACTTTGGCGAAAAGTTTTCGAGCAGTTTTTTCGCCGCTTTATCGACGCTCTTTCGGCGGTCTTTGATGCTGCTTTGTGGGTCCAATGTCTTACTGGCAATCCCTTCCCAGCCTAGATTCTTGGCTGCCGTGTCGTATATGTCTAGGTAGAGTGTTCCCTCGTCAATTATGACCTGCCTGCGCTGGGGGAGCCGCTGTGCCATGAGACCCGTTTGAGTTCTATCTTCGTAGACTTCCCACGTCTCCTGCTGGCTGACGGCAATCTGGTATTCGACACTTAAATCAGCAGTCCCGTCCGTCTTCTTTAAACCCCTAGCCGCGAATTGGGTCTCAAACGATTGCTTAATTTGTGCGTCCATAGCCGGGTCAGGATGCTGATGCTGGCCTGCTACCCATCTGTACGTGTGATACTTCGAGTACTTTATGCCCGGCAAGTGGTATGTCGTAACGCTTTGCGCGAGCGTTATGCCGCACAGCAGACATCCCAAAGATAACGCCGTACATAGCTTCGTGCGAAATTCCTGAAAATAGCGGACCATGACTCACCTCGATTCGGTTCCGCGCTTTAGGCACAAGTGAACCACCAGGTCCCCCGCTACACCGTGACGTTGATCCACACAGATCCCTTTTCGTTTTCATCACACCACTCCTTTATTTTATCCAGACCGCGCGGAGCGAATCTGCAGGCGGTTACACGGTTCGCTTGGGCACAGGAGCGATGCCTTCCAGTGGCTTGCCATGTCCCGGTCCCTCTAACTTTTTGCTTGGTTCCGCGCGATGACTTAAGCGGAAATAGTCGAGAACCAGGCCGCGCTTCAGGAGTTGCAGTGCCCTCGCCGGGTCTACGCCCTTGGGACACACTCGCGAACATTCGCCAGCGTAATGGCAACGAAATACGCCCTCCTCTGCTCCGGCCACGGAATTGCGCTGCTGGCGCCCGTCATCGCGCGTGTCGGAGTTGTAGCGCTGCGCAGCGGTCAAGGGCATCGGGCCCAGGTAATGGAGGTCTGTGGCCAGAGTCGGACAGGCACCCATGCAGCAACCACACTTAACGCAATAGCTGAATTGCAGATAGGTCTCCAATTGCTCTGGAGACTGAAAGTACTCGCCGGTAGGGTCATTTATCTCGGCTTCATCTCCGCGAAGGATATAGGGTTTAATCGAGCGATGTTTGTCCATCATGGTCCAAAGATCAGGAACCAGGTCGCGGATGATTCCAAAATTCGGCAACGGAGCAACGCTGAGCTTTGTGTCAGCAATTTCCAGGATCTGCGTATTGCAGGCCAAGCCGGGGCGTCCGTTCAGCATCATCCCGCATGAACCACAGATGCCCATCCGACAGGAATAACGCCAAGCCAAAGTCGAATCCAAGTTGTCCTTAATGTAGTGGAGCCCGTCGAGGACGGTCATGCCCGCATGCACAGGAACTTGGTAGGTCTTTATGTAAGGAACGCGATCCGTTTCCGGGTTGTAGCGCGTTACGTGAAACTTGATTTGCGAAGTCTTGCTGCCGCTCGTTGGCATGGCTACCCCCTCGCGCCCAGAACCGCAACACTGTGCGCGATCACTGCCACCCACGTGCCCAGGCTCAAAAGTCCTAATCCCAGAACCCACAAAATGCCGGTGACCACTTTTTCGGCCGTAGGCTTGAGCGTCAACTCGAAGAGCATGGTCCGCAGGCCGTAAAGGCCGTGATACAGCCCTACCGCAAGCAGAAAAACGTAGCTGATCGTGAAAGCCATACTGCTATCGCGAGACAAACTATTCTTCACAGAGATGGCTTCCCCTCCGTAGGGAGAGAACCAGTGCACTATACCTCCGATGTGCATGATGAGCATGTGCAATCCAAGCAAAAAGAGGAGAACCACACCGGCTGCCATGTGCCAGGTCCAGTATTTTGTTTTGTTCATCGCTCCTCCTACCCCGCCAGCGCCGAATACCCGCCGAGCGCCAGAAAGATCGCGGCGAGGATCATCATGCAAATCAGCAGGGGGCGTTGGACATTGAGCGACGTTTTGTAGGGATAAATCGGTTCGATCGGTTTGCCGACCGCAAATCCTAATTCAACCAGCACGAGACGCAGGCCGTTGAAAGCATGAAAGGCGAAGGCGGCGAAAACCAGGTACTCTCCAAACTTGAAAATTGGTTGATGAAAGAAACCATTCCCCGTCCAAAGATAAATGCCCTTGACGCGCAGGCTGGTGACACAGAGGTGCATCAACAGGTAGACGAAAATTGCCAGGCCCGTGAGGCGGTGGAGGATATACGCGTAGCGCTCGACGCCCCAGCGCCCGCCGCCAAGCCATCCCCAGATCCCGATCCGGTTGTCAAATCGTTTGAGTTCCGCCATTTTTTCCCTCCCGGTCGAAGCGAGCACTTCATTGCTTTCAGTATTTCCGCTCCACCGGCTTCCAGTTGGTTATGGTCACCGGCTTGTAGCCGAGCCGCGGCGTGGTGCCGGTGTGATACACCATGGAATGGCGAAGGAATTTCTCGTCGTCCCGCTTCGCGAAATCTGTCCGAGCGTGGCCGCCCCGGGACTCCTCGCGTGCAAATCCAGCAAGGAGCAGCACCTCAGCAAGGTCGAGCATGTTTTCAGTTTCCAGCGCTTGCACGAGATTCGTGTTGTAGATGTGGCTTTTGTCCTGAATCGTGATGTTCTTGAAGCGTTCCTTCAACTGAGCAATCTTCCTCAGTCCTTCTTTCATGGATTCGCCGTTACGATACACTCCCGCATGTTCGTCCATCAGTGAGCGGAGTTCCTGACGAAGGACTGCCGGGCTCTCTGGTCCAGTTTGTTTTAGCAAGCCGTCGAAAATGCGACGCTCCTCTTCACGGAACTTTTCTTCCGGAACCTGGCTGAGTGCTGTATTGCCCTGGAGGTACTTCGCAATTCCGCTCCCGGTGATTCCGCCCCAAACGAGGCACTCCGCCGTGGAGTTGCATCCGAGTCGGTTGGCTCCATGCATGGAGTGGCAGGCCACTTCCCCGGCTGTCCAAATATTTTCGACCTTGGTCCGCCCATCAATGTCGGCTTCGATTCCGCCCATCGAATAGTGGGCCACGGGACGGATGGGAATCTGCTTGGTGATCGGATCGATCCCGAGAAACTTAATACAAACTTCGCGGATCAAAGGCAAGCGCTTGTTGATGCGCTCTGCACCCAAATGGGTCAGATCGAGGTGGATATAGTCGAGGCCATCCGGTCCGGGAAAACCGCGGCCTTCGAGAATCTCCGTCATCTCCGAGCGCGATACGATGTCGCGCGGGCCGAGCTCCATCATTTTGGGAGCGTACTTTTCCATGAAGCGCTCCCCTTTGTTGTTGCGCAGATATCCACCTTCTCCGCGGCAGCCCTCCGTCATGAGGATCCCGGAGGGCACAATACCCGTTGGGTGAAACTGCAGAAACTCGGGGTCCTCAAGGGCCAGACCTGCTCGGAACGCGATAGCCTGACCGTCGCCGGTCACCGTTTGCGAATAGGTCGTAAATCCGTACAGATTCCCGAGCCCACCGGAAGCAATCAGAAGGGCCTTTGCTCGCAAAACCAGAAACTCTCCACTGGGCAGGTCGTAAACGGTGAGGCCGGCGAATCGGTTACCTTCCAGAAGCAAAGCGGTGACGAAGCATTCGTCATAGCGTTTGAAGTTTTTGTATTTGAGAAGCGTGTCGTAGAGGGCTTGCATCTCAAAGAAGCCCGTTTTGTCCGCCGCCATGCAGGCGCGTGGAAAAGAGTGTCCGCCAAAGGGCCGTTGCATGATCCGTCCGTCTTCGCGGCGCGACCATGGCACTCCCCAGTGTTCCAGAAGGCGAATTTCATCCGGCGCTAAATGCACGAAGCGATCCACGGTGTCCTGATCGGCCAGGAAGTCCGATCCTTTCACAGTGTCCCAAGCGTGCAGTTCAAAGCTGTCGCCCTCTTCCGGGCGCATGACGGCGCCCGTGCCGCCTTCCGCACATACGGAATGGGCGCGCATAACTTGCACTTTGGACACAATCCCAATGTTCGCGGCTCCGCGGCTTCGAATGCTGATTTCCACCGCGGCTCGCAAGCCGGCAAGCCCAGTACCAAAAATCAAAACATCATGGATTCGTTCACGCATAAGAGGTGTGTTCCTTGCGGCGCCAACCGAGTCAATGAACCCTTACGCTTGACCACTCAAGCCTTTGGTGAAGGTCTATTACCCCGGGTACACGGTCCTACACCGAAGTGCCCACGTCAGTGACACGGGTCACCCTTCTGGTCGCGGACGAGCAGGCTTGCAATAAGAACCGACACCGCGAACATACGTCCCTCGCAAAAGGAACGGCAACTAGGGTTTTCCTTAGATAAAAAACCGCCGATAAATTGGTAGGTCCTGGTTTCTGCTAACCGGAAAAGTCGTTTCTAGTACTCACCGTCGGCAGCCTGTAAGTTCGGCAAGCGGCATCCAATGCCTCGGATGAGGAATCGATACCCCGCGCCGAATGAGGGTTGCATAGGGATGAGAAACATCTATCGCTAATCGGATTTTCTTAACCGTAAAATTGGATAATCGAGGCAGAATCTCTCTTCGATAAAAGCTCTCGTCGAGCCATTTGGGAAGAGCTGAAGGGTTCCATTTGCGGAGTGATTCAGCCTGCTTTGCTTGTGTCGCGGCTCTCCGAGTCTCGGCTATGGCGCTATGCGTGGCGATCTGCCCCAACTTTGCTTGTCGCAACATATTTTCTCGATTCACATCAGGGACGCATTTCGCGCAATACACTGAGCCGGTGGTAACAGTTGATCCACAGAGCGGGCAACGGGCTTTTGCTTGGGGAATGCGAGGAGTACTCGCTACGAGATTGCCTGCTTTGGCTTCACTACGTCGTGCCTGTGTCAGCCTTGTCGGTAAAGGAGTGGAACTCTTACGTCTAGCTTGCCAAAAGATTCGAGCCGCCTCTTCCGCATAGGGCGCAACCGCCTTCCGCCAGCTAATTGCAGTGTTGGAAAGCTCGGCTGCAAACTCCCCCATCAACCGGCAATTCCCGTTTGCCTCTTCGAAGAACCAATTTCGTCGTAGGGGACCCCGATTTAGCCAGTCAAGAACAAACGCATCGACAACCGGTCTGACCGCTTCCATAAGGTCGCACGCGAGGCTGTCCCGGTTTGGCGCATCTCGATGCAGAACTCCCAATCCCGGGTCAAGCCCCAGCTCGGCAGCAGCCAGGCGGGCCTCGGCTTCCAGGATTGCATAACAAAAGTTAAGAACCGCGTTCGGCGGATTGACAGCAAGGCGAGGTGAACCTGTTAATGGTGACATTCGTGCGCCAAACGTTCGCCAGTGTTCGGGTACTCGGACCTGATCCTTGTGCGGATATTGAATCGGAAGTTTTGACCATGCAGACCAATATGCGGCTGCAGCATTAGCTTCGATAGCAAGAACCGCTTCGAGACTATTAGCCGACCGAAGTGAACGTCGGAAATTGGCGATGCCGTCGGCAACCAGAGAATTCCGCAGTCGTTCGCGTACGACGGATTCCTGGCCAGCGACTTTCCTGTCAATCAGGTGAATAGCGACCTGTAGTCCAACACCATTGTTAAAAGCGAGAGCTTGAGCGCGTCTAAGCCTGGCATCAGACGGGCGAACAGGACCCGTTGTCGCCAACACTGACCCGTCACGCTCAAGCATTACGAACGCAGCGTTTTGATCGGCCAACCACCGAAGAGCAGCAAACGAGATCATCCCGTCAGAACCAATAACGACTAACCGTTTGAGGCCGTGAACGACTAGACGCTCGTTCGGTAAGACTTCAGCCGGTCCACTTTTCCTGCATCTTCTTCAACAATCCTAGTGCCGCGGTACAATTAGCTCATCATGAATTATCCAATCTGGAGAAAGAGTTCTTAGGCGAAAATAAAAGTTCTATCTCAGCGGATCAGTTGGAGGATTCCTTGCAGGCTTGCGGGGTGGTCTTTCCGTTGGGGATTTCTACTTCAATCTCCCGTAGCAACGTAACAATTTGCTCCGGCTTGTACCTCTTGATCGGCATGTCCAGCTCCTTTGCAGAGTGATTCTCTCTCACTCCCGCTGGACTTGTTTAGGCCGGTCACGTCAGTGGAATGACAGGGCTTCACGATTCCGAAATAAGCCGAGGATCAAATCTAAACCGTAGTGGTTCTCCGATCCTGAGCTTGTGGAAGTCGGGGTGGGCGGGGTTCAACAGGAAGTTACTCTCGGATGGGACGATGACGCTCGGTATGCGTAGCACGACGGATTTACGGGCGGAAGCCCAGGCATCTCCGATCGTTTGCAAACGTTTCGGTGCGGGATAAACTTTCCAATTCTTGGGCAATGAGGAGGAATCCACATGAGAGACGAGATGTTCCTCGAATGTCACAGGAATGGCGACATAGTATTTCAACAACTCCCCGGAATCGAGGTGTACGAGCATTTCCAAGGCCGCTAAGGATTGGGATTGTGCAACGTACACAACGGGAACACCCTTCGAATTCCAGCGCCCGCCGTAACGGCGTGCACCCTCACCGGTGAACGCTGCTGTCGTGTGCTTTTGCTTGACGATTCGCCAAGCGGTAATGCTCAAGCGAAGACTCCATGTTCCAGGCCGCCTATTAAGTCTTCGACCTGCCGAGCTCCCAGTTCGGTCCGTGAGTATGTCAAGGGAGATTTGTTGCCGAGAGCTCTCTTTGGTCTCCTCAGCCACACGACTGCTGCGTCCACATTCCCCTCAAACAAGGCAACAGCTTTCTCGAAGACGCGAGAGAGGCGGAGCAGTCGTTCGGATTCCTCCGAACTGAGTTTGCCAATGTCTCTTCTGCGGGCGAGAGTCCTTTGGGGAATCTGGATCAATGACGCAATCTCCGCTAGAGGGAGGCTGCTTTCCGAAGAGAAGGTTTCGAGCGTTCTAAAGGAAAGTCCGGCAAGAATTTCCTCAATCAAATCGCTGGTATCGGTCTGCCGTAGACCCAGACTGGCCCCGGGCGAAACATAACGTCGATTGCGTCGATTCACCTGACCATGTCGGAATCCGATTCGCTTGCGATCCAGGACATTTCTCATGGTTATGTAAGGTTACTAGGCGTGTGCCATTATGTCAATATGGACATGCCAGATGGCAAGATGCCGCGAAACGCCGTGGCGGAAGGCATATGAGAGGATCGTTCGCTCCTTACCTTGAATGTGCACCCCTGACAGCTCACGAACTATGGCCTAATCGATCGTTTTCAACGGATTGAGGTTAGATTCGAGCGGAACGCAGCCTCCCCGATTTGTTGGAAACGTTAGTAGTTAGAAGAAATGGATGGAGTCGTTGGTGACGGATCGTCTGCCTGCCAAGCAGGCGGGCCAGGGTTGGACTTCGAAGTAATCTCGGCTGTAACTTGGTCTCTTTGGCGTATCTGGTGTCGACTCTGGCGCTCAAGCGTTTGGGTTAGGAAAAAGTTCGCCGACGTGTGTGAGGATTTCGTCGTAATACTCGGGATGTCTTATAAGAATTGCAGAAATCTCTTGAGCGAGGGTGATGGGACCTCGATAATTTGGTCCAAAAACAAGGTTAGTTTCCGGCAGAATCTGAACCTGAAAGAAGGGGGATTTGCCGTGAAAAAGAAGCGGTTTTCCGTTGAGCAGATCGTGGCCATTTTGAAGCAGGCCGAGCTGGGGATTCCGATTGCCGAGCTGATCCGGCAGGTTGGGGTTTCCGAACAGACGTTTTACCGTTGGAAAAAGAAGTATAGCGGGCTGGAGGTCGATCAGCTCCGGCAGATGAAGCAGCTGCAGGAAGAGAACACGCGGCTGAAGCGCATCGTGGCTGATCTAACGCTCGACAAGGCCATGCTGCAGGACGTGCTAAGAAAAAAATTCTAAAGCCCTCGCGGTGCCGGCCAGTGGTGGAGTATTTGAGCGTGAGCTACCAGATCAGCGAGCGGCGAGCGTGCCGGGTGACGCGGATGCATCGAGCGACCTTCCGCTATGGTGGACACAAGGATCCGCGTACCGAACTTCGGATGCGGATTCGGGAAATTGCTCAGTCACGGGTTCGTTACGGATATCGCAAGATTCTTGTGTTGCTCAACCGTGAGGGCTGGGAGGTCGGAAAGACGTTGGTGCAGCGGCTGTATCAGGAAGAGGGATTGGTGCTTAAACACAGGCCGAAACGCCGGCGTCGAGCGGCGGAGCGCCGGCCCGAGCGAATACGAACCACGGAAGCGAACCAGGCATGGAGTCTGGATTTTGTAGCGGATCAGTTGACGGATGGTCGAAGATTTCGGGCTTTGACGATCGTGGATGTGCACACTAGGGAGAGTCTGGCGATCGAAGTGGGACAAGCGTTGAAAGGCACAGATGTGGTGGGTGTGTTGAACCGACTGCGCATCGAGCGCCACGCACCCAAGGCACTTTTCTGTGACAATGGCGCGGAGTTCACCAGTCAAATCATGGATCTGTGGGCCTATCAGAACGGAGTGAAAATCGACTTTTCGAGGCCCGGCAAGCCAACCGACAATGCATTCGTAGAATCGTTCAACGGAACGTTGCGGGCGGAATGTCTGGACACGCATTGGTTTGAAACGCTGGCCGAGGCGAAAGAAAGCATTGAGGCTTGGAGGCAAGAGTACAATGAGAGCCGTCCTCACAGGGCACTGGGTGAGAGGACACCGAACGAATTCGCCAAGGGAATCGCGGCTAGCCGCGATTCCCTTGGTTCACACACTGCCGAAAACTCGCCCTAGCTTTGGCCCAAAAATCCAAGGCCCATCAGTGATATAAAACCCTCTCACTTCCCTTGGGCTAAAAACTCGGGCTGGTCAGTCCGATTCCCTTCGGGTTCGAGGACGTTTCGCGACTAGCCGCAGCCATCGCGGCACCGCTCTTGTCCCTCCTGCTCACGATCTTCCCGCTAGAGGAACTCATTATTCGCATCTTCAAGACGGTATTTTGAAGAAGTCACGCGAACTTGCACGTCCGCTGGTTGGCGTAACTTGATAAGAGGATTCGGCTCGCTATGCCTTTGCAGCCACTGCGGACATGGCGCCCGCGCGCACTGGCACTCGGGCGGTAACGACGGTACCTTTGTCTTTGCCAGACTCGATATGAAGCTCGCCGTGAACAATTTTGAGGCGCTCTTTCATACTGGTGAGGCCCAGACCTGGAGTCTTGAGAACCTCTTCTAGATTGAACCCGCAACCCGAATCCGAAACCGCTAACAGAACTTCACTGGAATCCGCGGTCAGAAGTACGCGAAAGTCTTGCGCACCACTGTGCTTGGCGGCATTCTGCAACGCTTCCTGAAGTACACGGAACATGCAGAGAGAAATCTCTTCGGGTAAGGACTTGGGAATGTTTTCCGAGTGAAATTCAATCTGCACGCATTTGCGGACGGAAAATTCGCGGCAAAAAGCAGAGGCGGCCGCGGAGAGTCCCAGATATTCAAGTTTCGACGAGTGCAGGCGATGCGAAAGAGCTTGAACGTCCATTCCGAGTTCTTTGGCTTGGTGTTTTATATCGGCGGCATGATGCCTGGCGATCTCGGCTGAAGCGGGAAGTTCGATGTCCAACATGTCCAAATTTACAGTCAGCAGGGCCAGCCTCTGGTTAATGTCGTCATGAAGTTCCCGTGCGATCCAGGTGCGCTCATCTTCATGGGCTTCGATGAGTTTGCGGCTGACAGTCGAAAGAGCCTCTTCGGCAAGTTTCCGTTCGGTCACGTCGATACACGAACCGATATAGCCTGCGAAAGAACCACCGGCGTTGAATCGCGGCACTCCGAGGTCGAAGATCCAGCGATATTCGCCATCATAGCGTCGAACGCGAAATTCCAGTTCAAAAGGCTCACGCCGATTATACGCTCTGGAATACGTTTCCAGACTGTAGTCGAGATCTTCTGGGTGCACCGTTTTTGTCCAGCCGTTTCCGAGTTCGTCCTGGAAGGAGCGCCCGGTAAAAGTCAGCCAGGTCTGGTTCACATAGTTACAGCGCTGATGGGTATCGGACATCCAGATCATGACCGGAGCGGCGTTGGCAACAAGCCTGAAACGTTTTTCGCTTTCGCTTATGGCGTCCAGCGCGCGTCTCTGGTCCGTTATATCCGAGCCGATCGAGAGCACACATTGTTGATTGTTTACTTCCACCAATTCCGATGCCATCAAGACCGTGCGCATTTCGCCGGTCTTCGTCCGCATGGAAAATTCCATATTGCGAACGCTGGCTCCAGCCAGAAGCCGACTGACCTGATCATATTTCTGCTGGGGGGTCGCCCAAATTCCAAGCTCAATGGGACTTCGCCCAAGAACCTCGGATCGCCCCCAGCCCGTCATGGCCTCAAACGTCTCATTCACATCAATATAATGGAGGTTGTTGATATTCGTCAGCGTCATGGCCAGGGGGGCGTTTCGAAAAGACTTGGAGAATTTTTCTTCGGACTTTTGCAGCGCCGCTTGGGCCAGTCGCTTCCTGGACCATTGCCAAAGGAGCGCTATAATAGCCGCGGTCTGGGCGAAAAGCACGCTGATGCCGGCCATGATGTAACGTTTGTAGAGTTCCCAGATTGTTGGCCGGCGATTGATGAGCACGCTACCCACGGGCAATGTGCTTTCCGGGATTCCCCACCTGCGCAGCGCTTGCGTATCAAAAGTGAAAACGGTCAAGCCCTTGGCCCGCGGTAAGTCTTGCGGTCGTTCACCTTTGAGTATCTTCAAGGCCATACTTCCAGCGGTTTTGCCTTGCTCGGTGAAGCTGAAGAGATTACCACCAACCTCGCCATGCCCGACGTAGGTATCAAACAGTCCAAAGACGGGCGCGTTTGCCGCCGAGGCAACCATCGGGCCAGACTCGGCTGACTTGAATCTGTTCCCGGCGGCGTCTTGCGCTACGGTGAGGAAAAGCACAATAGTGTGTTCCGGCAAATGGTGAAGGTGCACAAGAAGCTCCGGCATGGCCAAGTCCGTTAAATAGGAAATGTAAACGCGGCCGGCGAAACCCTTCAATTGCTCTTGAACAGCAGCTTGTAGATCCCTATCGAAACGCGATACCCCTCCAACGACGACCACATGCTTCGTATCGGGCCGCATGTGCAAAGCTGCTTCGAGCGTTTCCCCCGCAGCCATCTCGGTTTCCACTCCGGCAAAGTCGTGGTCCAGAGGCTCATGCGTCGATGCAACCAATGTGGGAAGACAGAAGACGACAGGCACGCCGGGGAAGGCTCGCAGGTGCGTCTCCACCATAAAGCGGAGGGGCGCCGGCCCGACGGTAATAATCACGTCCGGTCGCTGGTTCCGGTACTTGTGAAGGTAAAAGCTGCGAATTTCCTGCTGTGCCTTTGGGTCAGGAAACAGGATGGTCTCGAGGTTTTCGATGTAAAAATCAAGCTTGTAGGGCGAGTCAGAGAGCGCGGCTTGGATGCCTCGATCGATGCGGTCGATCGCCGGATAGCTGGGGCCACCTTCGTTTATGATAAGAATTTTCTTGACCGGTTCGGGCTGCGCTCCGGCGATTCGGGGAAGCAGCAAGTACGAAAGCAAGAAGGCAAGTGCGGCTGGAATGGAAGCTCTCCAACGGAGCAAAGGCAGCCCGGCCCAGACGGTTGCGCTAGTGCCCCTTTGCGAGGACCACGGCATACTCTGTGGAAGCAGCAAGAAAAAACGCATTGTCCCTTCTAGCTGGCGCCCGGGGCGGATGCGGCGCGTTAGTCTTGTCGGAATAGGGCGATTCAGGCTAAGCTTGCGCTGAATTTTCGTAAAGGTTACCGCACAAAGTAGTGAAATACTAGACGGTTAAGTCCTCAACATACGTTCCGCCTCTACAGCCGTCGAAGTGTCATTCGGGTGTGTGATGCGACTCTGTGCAGCGTGGCTGATATTCGTGTGGCTCTGGGCCTGCCCCGGGGTCTTTGGCCAGTCGTCGTTAACTGGCGCAATCACGGGTGTAGTTGTCGACCCTTCGGGTTCCACCGTTGGCGCAGTCGAGTTGGAACTTTCAACCACGGGTGGCTGGGGGACGGAGCAGACGGTTTCCGATGAGAAAGGGTCTTTCTGGTTCGCATCGCTAGCCCCTGGCAATTATGAGCTACGGGTCAGTAAAGCCAATTTCAAATTATTGACAGTACCGGCTCTCCACGTTCACGTAACCGAGACATTGCATCTTGAACTTCACATGGAACTTGCGAGCCGTGCGGAGCAGGCCGAAGTATCGTCGAATCCGCTGATGGTTCAGGTAGACAGCTCCGCGCTAGGGAGAGGGGTAAACACCAAGGCACTCCATGATTTGCCGTTAGTCAATCGCAATTTTACCCAAATTACCAGCCTCTCGCCGGGAGTGTTCGCTGGCGTATACAACGCGGGAGAGTTAGGAGTCGGGGGGATCGCACTTTCTCAAGTGGGAAAATCCAATGACGGTATCTATGTACACGGAGCCCGCTCCTACGACAACAACTGGCAACTAGATGGGATTAGCGTAAGTGATGTTCTGAGCTCAGGCACTGCCAGCGGGGGGATTCCCATTCCGAATCCAGATGCTCTCGGGGAGTTCAAGGTGCAAACAGGGCTTTATAATGCTGCTTACGGCAGAGGAACGGGCGCCAACGTCAGTGTGATCACCAGATCGGGTGGCAACCAATTCCACGGATCCCTATTCGAGTTCCTGAGGAACAACGTCCTCAACGCCAATGATTTCTTCTTGAATAAGACAGGACAGCCGCGACCGGATCTGAACCAAAACCAGTTCGGAGCAGCGCTCGGGGGGCCAATCCAAAAGGAACGATTATTTTTTTTCGGTTCCTACCAGGGGACCCGACAGATCAACGGGCTTGCTTCCGGTCAGAACCGCATCGCGTGCGCTGCAACGCTTAGAGAGCCACCTTTAACCAATAACCGATCGGCTGCCGCACTGGGTCAACTCTTCGGCGGGATGAAAGGAGCCTTGGGGGGAGTTGCAATCAGTCCAGACGGCTCCAATATCAACCCCGCGGCCCTGGCGCTGCTGAACTACAAATTGCCCAATGGCAATTTCCTGATCCCAACGCCACAAATAATCGATCCCTCCCAGCCTCTTGCGAGTCAGGGATTTTCCGCATTCAGCGAGCCCTGCCAATTCAACGAAGATCAGTTTTTGGGAAATCTCGATTACGCCGCGTCTCCAAAGAACCATTTGTCCGCGCGATTTTTTCTCTCTGACGGGGATCAGCAGGTCTCGTTCCCGGGAAACGGGCTGAATTTTTCGGGTAATATCCCCGGCTTCATCAGTCCGGGCGATTCTCAATTTGAGGTGTTTTCACTGGCCCACAGCTATGTGCTCAGCAATGCAAGGATCAACGAAGCCAGGTTTGGCTATGTCCGGACACAAAGCGGTACGGGAGCCAATTCGCCCTTCGCGTGGTCCGATGTGGGCGTTTCCGAGGGCGCCATGAACAACAACAATCAACTGCCCAGTTTAACCATCCTTGGCTCTGTCAGTATGGCTCCTGCATTTCCCAGAACCTATACGCAAAACAGTTTCGTTTTTGATGATGTTTTCAGCGTGGTGCACGGCGCGCATATCTTACGCGCGGGTGGTTCATTGACGCGATTGCAAGCCGACCTGGGTTTTGACGGGCTCGGCTCCTTTCTGGAGTTTTTGAGCTGGCCGGATTTTCTGCTCGGACTTGATGCCACTGCGAACGGGACAGGGACGTCCAGCAATGTATTCGAGTCAGCGGACGCCTTTGGGCTGTTGAATCGCGAATTCCGGTCCTGGGAGGGCTCGGCCTTTGTGCAAGATGATTATCACGTCAGGAGGTCTTTGACGCTGAACCTAGGGCTGCGCTACGAACATTTCGGGCAATTTGGCGACAACTTTGGCCGCAACTCGAGTTTTGATTTTCACCGTGCCGATACCAATCCAGCCCCGAGCGGGAGTCTAGACGGTTTTCTTGTCGCATCGAATTTTCAACGTGTCCCGCCGCCCGGCGTAGCTCGTGCCGACAATACCTTTGGGACGTACGGTGACGGCCAGAACAAGATCACTCCCCGAATCGGGTTCGCATGGCAACTCCTTTCGAACAGCAGCCACCTGACACTGCGAGGCGCTTACGGCATTTTCTACTCTCGGCCCACCGGTCAAGACTTCTCGCAATCTGTAATCGCCGCGCCGTTCGCTCTTACTCGAATAAACGTTGGGCTGTCGAATGCTGCCGCCACATTCCAGCACCCATTCGCTGAACCATATCCGACGCCGAATTCGTTCCCGCTATTTGTGCCTTATTCTCCCAGCACAAGAGAAGGCATCAACGCATTGGCGCCTGATTTCCAGCCGGCCATGGTCCAGCAGTTCTCGCTAAATGCGCAGGCCGAGTTGGCGGCAAATTGGCTATTAGAGATTGGGTACGTCGGTTCGCGCGGAATCCACTTGCAACGGTTCCGTTCCCTCGATCAGGCCCTGAGCGCTTCTCCAGATCAGCCGATTAATGGTCAAACATCGAATACCTTGGCAAATATCGCGTTGCGTGTTCCCATTCCCGGATTTCGTCCCGACGCGCTCCGAGAAATGGAGTCGGAGGGAAGCTCCTGGTACAACGGACTCGAAGTAAGCCTGACAAAAAGACTAAGTCACGGTTTGCAGTTTCTCGCGTCGTACACTTTTTCGAAGACCTTGGACACCGACGGAGCGGAAATCAACGGGATCTCTGGGGGAAACACCCTGACCTTTGGTGATCAGAACTCGCCTTCGCAGCGTTGGGGGCCCTCCAGCATTGATCGAACTCACCGCTTTGTATTCAGCACGACATGGTCGCTGCCTAGCCCATCCCGCAAGTCTTTGAGCGTTTTTCTGGGAGGGTGGGAAGCTGCGGCGGTGGTGACTATTCAATCGGGCACGGCGCTCACAATTGCAGACACGAATGCCAACAACGTATTCGGAATAAGCGAAGATCGGGCAGAGCTGACCGGCAATTGCACGAAGAAGCAGTATGTGAACGGCGGATCCGTGGAGTCGAAGTTAAGCCACTATTTCAATACAGCGTGCTTCACGACTCCCCCCGTGATTGGCGCGGACGGAATCGGAACGGGATTCGGCGACAGCGGCACTGGAATCGTGGACGGACCAGGACAGGCCAACCTGGATTTGGCTATTTCCAAGAATTTTGCGCTGCGCTGGCTTATAGATAACGGCAACTTGCAAGTGCGTGCGGAGTTCTACAACGCGTTCAACCATCCCCAATTTTCGAATCCCGATACCAATTTCACCTCTGTCGCCTTCGGCGTAATCAGTAGCACTTCGGTAAATCCCCGCGTCGGTCAGCTGGCGCTGCGGTTTTCGTTTTAGTTGCAGCGTTTCTGCAAAATAGGCCTTCGCTCAATCCCAATTGGGAATGCTCTGCAGCGGATATACCAGGTTCCGATCCGAACGACCGCCTGGGTAGGAATCTTCAGCCCCTCTTGAGGGCGAATCTGTCCCACATCGTTCATCCAGGAGTGCGTATATTCGATATTCAGAATACGCCACGCAAACGGGCGGGTGATGACTAGATCGAACCCTCCGCCGGCGGGAATGCTTGGGCCGTTCTGCGCGGTCTCGAAAGAATAATCGCTGCGCTTGGGGTAGTGGCCCAGTGATCCCTGCCCGTCATTCCGTTCCTGCAGTAGCTGTTGGCGTAATTGCGAGTTCATAATCTCCATGGTTACTTTGCGACCGCCAAACATCATTTGCGCGTAAGGCGAAAAACGCCGCGCAGCCCGGGGTGTCCAACGCAGCCCACCTCCATAAAACAACGAGTCGGCGCTGTAATTGGAATAGGGCATGTGCATGACCAGGCAGCCGCTCACTTCGGTGATTACTTGCCACTTGGGATTTACGCGGGCTGCGCCTGTGCCTCCGCCTCCGATGCAAGACCCGCCGCCAAGGAAGGACTCGTAATAAGGGAAAGCAGTCAACTCGATGTCCGCTTCCTTCGGGTGTTCACGATGGAACTCGATTCCGGGTGACAGGGACGACCTCTTCTAGTAGATGAACGGCTTTTCTCCGAGTCCACCTTTGTAATCGGCCACGAGTTGTTTGCGGAGTTCATAGTTTGCGCCAAAGATACCCAAGCGCGTCTCGCGCACCCAAGGTACACGGAATGCCATCATGTTTGCGAGCGATCAGGCGACTTGGCAAGACATGAAATATCATTTGTCTCCCCTAGGTATATTTCTACCGACGGAGAAAAGTACCCGGCGCTCTGCGGGACACTGCCAAAAGTAACAGGGGTGGGGAATGGAACTCCAAGGATTCTTTGGCGATGGAAAACAATTCATTCCAGCATTCGTGGCAGGTACAATAAAGCCCTGTAAATATTGACAGTTAAGGCCTCAACTCCGATGTCCTAGCTTCTACCCGCATAGTGGCCTGCGAGAAGGGACGAACGAATAGGTACGCGTGCGCACCAGGTTGGGGAAGAGGAAAGATGAAGGTGCCGGAATTGCATGCGGTCCGAAGAATCCGCCGGTCAGAGTGGACCCTTCTGGGCGTCGGCTTGCTGCTTATAGCAGTTTGGGGGAGTGCCCGAATTTACCAGTCGGCGGCTTCCCGCGCGGCGATTGCCAGATTCCAGGAGAAGATGGCCGGTACTTCCAAGCAAAATCTGTCCCCGGCCGTTGATCCTGCCGTCGGCTCCAAGGTGGACTTTCAACTGTGGTCCACGAAACGCATTGTCGCGTATACGGAGAGTCTCTCGCAAAAAGGTGATTTGCCGATTGGGGTCTTGCGTATTCCCTCGTTGAACCTGCAAGCCCCTGTTTTCAATGGCACGGACGATCTTACGCTGAACCGCGGTGTGGGACGAATCCCAGGCACCGCACAAATCGGACAGCCCGGGAATTTAGGGATCGCCGGTCACCGGGACGGATTCTTTCGGGTGCTTAAGGACATTCAGAGGGGAGATCTCATTCAACTGGACGAAGGCGGAAAAACGGAGGTGTATGTTGTCAAGCAGACTCAGGTCGTCAACCCGGAAGACACCTATGTGCTAGCTCCGACAACCGTTCCCACTCTTACGCTAGTCACCTGTTTCCCATTTTATTTTGTAGGAAGCGCGCCGCAGCGCTTCATCGTGACGGCGGTAGAAACAAATTCTGGCCAGCCTGATTAGGCAGGACCTGTCTCGATCAGGACCGGCCCGAGAACATAAAAAGGAGAGAAATGATGAAGTCACTCAGGCTTTCACGAAGCATGATGCGAAGCCTATTGGTTGGAGGAGCTGTTTGCTTAGCTTCGTTCTGGCCAGTGGCGGCGCAAGTACAGACAAGCAAGACGGTTACCCATGGCGAGTCGACCCACGAAGTCAAGGTCGAACGTGGTGAAGTGATCTTCGTTTCAGGCAATAGCATGGTCGTGAAGTTGGCGAACGGAGAACTGGAACATTTCACGAACGTTCCTGACAGCACCACGGTTCTCGTTGACGGGCAACACCTGAACATCCATCAGCTGAAACCCGGTATGAAGTTAGAAAAGCAGACCCTCACCACCACGACTCCAAGGGTGATTACCACCGTGGAGACTGTCACCGGCAAGGTATTTCACGTCTCCCCCCCCAATTCGGTCATCCTTACCCTTGAAAACGGGCAAAACCAAAGATTCACCATCCCGAGCGGGCAAAAGTTTGTGGTCAATGGCCAGGAGACCGATGCTTTTGGGCTACGCAAGGGCATGGTAGTCAGCGCTCAAAGGGTGACAGAGGTCCCCGAAACAGTGATTACCCAGCAAGTGAAGCGCACCGGCAAGATGCCGCCGCCTCCCCCGGCTCCGAAGGCGGATGTCCCCCTCCTCGTTGCTGCCGCACCTCCTGCGGAAGTGCCGACTCCGGCCGAACAGGCTCCTACCAAGCTGCCCAAGACGGCGAGCGAACTGCCTGTCATCGGGCTTCTGGGGTTTTTGCTTTGTGGGATTTCCCTAACGTCCATGCTGCTGCGGAAGCTCATCTAAAGTCTTTGCGTGTACACCAATTTAGAAGAATACGAAGGGCGGTCTGCGAGCCGCCCTTCTTGTTTGAATTCTGAGCCTTGAAGAAAGGGCTTTGTTGGATAGGTTTAAGAGTTCAGGCTGGAGTTTCGTCCACGTCGTATGTGGAGACAAATACATGACCTGCCAGCACTCGTCGAATGGCCGGCAGCAGGTCCAAAGCGACACGCGGTTTGACGATATAACCAAAAGCGCCAGCGGCCAGGCAGCTTCGCACAAACTCCGCGTCGGAATGGACGGTCAGGAAGATCACCTTGGTCGTGCAGCCCATTTTTCGGAGTTCTTCAGCTGCGTCAATTCCGTTCAGAATGGGCATGGAGATGTCCGTAAGAATCAAGTCGGGCTTCAGCCGGAGTGCTGCTTCGATAAGGGCGCGTCCATCGGCCACCTTCCCGATGATCTCGAATCCTGGGAACAAAAGGCTTTCCACCATCTCTGAAAAGTGGGGATGGTCGTCAGCCAGAAGCACGCGCACAGGACCCATAGGGCAATAGGTACGTCCGTCTTCTCCTTCGTGAAACTGTCAACTATACCAGTGTGCTCCTACGCAAAACGCGATTTGAGGTGCTAAGACTTCACTGCTTATGGGTACCAGGACGATTCAGCGAGCGGGAGGAATCATGGCGTGTAGGGTTTGTGGCTCGGGCAATCAGGTGACTCTGACAGCGGAGCTGACGGCTAGTTTCCCGAGTTTGCCTGTCGCCAAACTCCCTCCGCTCCATCTTGGTCAGGATCTTCGCGCCTGTACAGCTTGTGGCTTCGCTGAGCTGCAAGTCCCACCCACCCAATTGCAGGAATTGCAGAAGAAGGCCGCAAAGGCCTGAAACCCCATTGGGAGTCGATTTACTGAGCCACTGGCAGAGCAACCGGCTGTTCTATACGGAATTCGATTAGCGATTCCGGTGGAATGTTGAGCTGCTCCCCCTTTTTTGATGCTGCTATAGCAGTTCCCCCAGCTGCACCCGCGAGTGCGCCGATTGCCGCACCCGATCCCCCTCCCGCAATTCCGCCAATGAGCGCGCCTAGCCCCGCGCCACCGAGAATCTTCCTGGTGGTCTTTTTCCCTTCGCCCTGCCCCCGAATTTCGAAGGTGCTGGTGAGCAATGGGTACGCATTACCATTGATGAGAATGTCCGTAAGTTCCAGAGTGAGCTTGGAACTCCCGGACATTCTTCCGGACGAGCTTGCATCAGCTAGACGGCCGTAAACGGTAGTGCCCCGGGGCGCAACCACTTCGTCTTCCGCCTGAAGATTGGTTTCCAGGCTGGCCGTGAACCGGTACCCGGCTTTTTGCTTTTCTGTGTCAATCGGATCGATGGTGCGGATGAGAATACGCGTTCCGGCTGGGACGCTTACTTTTTTCTTGGTTTGTGGAACTGCGTGAGAGGCGGTCGTTGCTGCCGCAAGTAGTACCGCTAAGAGAATTCTTGGTGCACGCATCCTGTGATCTCCTTTTTCTTTATGGGCTTACGAGGCCTGCGAGATAACCGGCAAGGAAGAAATGATTTGCAGATCGATGATGAGGAGCAGTTGGTGTTCCACTTGTACGAAGCGGGCGGCAGTCACTGCACCTAGAGACTGCTTGACGCGCTCGTACGTCTTCGTCAGCAGCTCGTTGCGTTCTTTTTGATAGGCAAGCGCACTCTTGATCAGCTCATCAGCTTTCGCGTCGGTCATTTGGTCGTAAGTACGCGCGTATTCCTTGATGTTTTCTACTCTTTTGTTATTCAGCTTGGTGAGTTCCGCGTCATATTCGCTGTAAATAGGCCAGAACTTGGCAGCGTCGTCGGTACTCAACACCATAACCGCTCCCATAATTTGCGCTTTCTGTTGCCGGACATCAGCGCGGAGCAGGTTGATGTACTCCTGAAGATTTAGTTCCTTGGCATCCTGCGCCATTGCCGTCGAAGGCGCCTGGTCGGGCTTCGACTGGGCCCGAACGGTCGGCACAGACGATGCCTTATACAAAAGCATGCTCGCAAGCAAGATTCTTGTAAGAAAATTCATTAGTTTACGCCTTCCTCCTTCTTGATTGCTCTTCCGGGCGTAGGACTCACGGTACACAAGAGTGCCTATGACCACCCGGGG
>Ga0335071_10001130_pt1 | contig 28728 bp, 23 predicted proteins | sample Lox_Sample_15_FD_206724 | JGI IMG/M metagenome (GOLD analysis project Ga0335071, IMG submission 206724) | Soil microbial communities from Loxahatchee National Wildlife Refuge, Florida, United States - Lox_Sample_1.5 | ecosystem: Environmental > Terrestrial > Soil > Wetlands | place: USA...
CTCATGCCCCTAAGCGGGGGCCTTGTCCCCGGCGAAGAGCCGCGCGGGCCCTCTCCCAGAGGGAGAAGCGTCCTTGAAGTCCCGGGAGCTTGTTCCGGAGCCGGAGGGGCGTCTCGCCCGTGGCCCGCGGTCGATCGACGAAGGCGCTTTGCAAGGGGCCACTCCCGCCTTCATTCCAGGGCCTCGTCGCCGTTCCTGGATGGACCTCGTTCCCGTCCCTCGGGACGCCGGCATCGGCCCCTTCGGGCTGGCGTCTCTCGAGAGGGTAGAGGAGGGGGAGACGGATGGGCCGCGCATGCAAGGCTCCCAGGCAGAAGGCCAGGAGCCCCAGGACGGCATGGGCCCAGCCCAAGAGCGGGCGCCACGCCTCGGAGACGAGATAAGAGAGGGCATAGCCGCTTGCGGCCATGATCGCCCACAGGATGCAGAGCGAAAGTCCGCTCGTCCGCTGGCGTCCGCTGCGCCAGCCCTGGGGCACGTGCCTCGCAGAAATGGCTCCGAACGCGAACAACCCCGAGAGCACGGCCAGGCCGTGCCACCGCATGAGCCAGGCCTCGAGGGGGCTGGGGAGGTTCCCCGCTCCCGAACCCCACAAATAGTGGAGGGGAAGCCAGGCCGCGCCGGAGAGAAGGAGCGACCAGACGGACCCGAGGAGGGTCCGGCGCAGCCATCCCGGGAGCGGGTTATAGGACCGGCGGTCCTTCATCCTCGCTCCCGCGGTTCCGACCCGACAGAGCGGCATCGTGCACAAAGGCGAACGCCTGGTGAGAGGAGATGAGCGGGTGATCGCAACGGCCCGAGAGTGCGACCACCTTGGTGAGCGCGTCGCTCCACAGGCATCGCGGAGAGAGCACGCTCACGTGGAGGCCCCGTGGCCGTCCCCCTGCGAGGCGGGCCCGTGCGGTGGGGGCGAAGTCGCTCGTCGCCAGGGCCCCTCGGCGGAGGGTGAGCCAGGGCCAGGCCCCCCCACCGCGCTCGTCGCGGAGGCACACCCGCAGCACGACCCCCTGGGTGCGTAGATCGCCGCCGGCGTTCACCCAGCACGATGCCCGTCGGCCAAAGCTCCGGGCGCGAGCGGTCATGGCCTCGAGCGCGCGGTCGACCGCGTACCCCTTGGCCACTCCGCCGAGGTCGAGCCGGACGTTGGGCGCATGCTTGCAGAGGAGAGCGGCTCCCCCAAGACGGCCGAGCGACCAGTCGCTGAGCCCGGTGCGGCAGGTGACGTCGAATAGGCCGTCGGTGGCCCGAGAAAGCCGGAGGGCCATCCGCAGGACCCGGGCCGTGTCGACGGTCACGGGGAGGGTGGCGCCCGCTCTCGCCGAATTGAACCGGCCCACGTCGCTCTCCGGGAGGAAGGCGGAGGTGGCCTGCTCCACGGTGCCCAGGGCCTCGAAGCCCGCGGCGAGAGCGGCGAGAGCCCAGGGAGGGGGGCGAGCGGGATCGGCCCCGGGCAGGAGGATCCCCAGCTCGACGAGCGTCCCCAGGGCAGGGCGGGCCCGACGCACGACCGTCTTCACTCGAGCTCCCCCGCGCTGCGCAGCTCCTCGACCACGGACGCGATCCGCCGTACGCCTTGGGTGACGTGGGTGCAGGAGAGGGTCGCTCCGCTGATGTTGGCGATGTCCTCCCCCACCTGGAGGGAAGAGGTGGCGCGCTTGCCCACGAACTGCCTGCGCCAGGCGGGGAGCCGGACCTCCTGCCCGTGGCTCTCGCGGTAGGAGAGGATCTCGATGGCGCGGATGACCGCGTCCGGCCCGAGCCCGACCGCGTAGGTGATGCGCTCGAACTTGCCGATGACGTCGTCCACCACGACTACCCCCAGGAGCTCCCCCTCGCTCCTCGCGAGCCGCAGGTCATAGCTCGTGCGCCGGAGCGGCTCGCCGAGCCGTTCTTCCACCGCCCGCTGCTGTTCGACCGTGAGCATGACCTGGCGCATCTCGAACGTCTTGGCCCCGGAGAACATCTCGGACTGGACCTGCTCGGGAGTGAGATAGTCGACCGCGAACACCGGCGCCGGGGCCACCAGGGCGGCGGCCGGCGCGAGCAGAGAGAAGGACAGCCCCCGAAGGATCATCAGAAGCTCCACCCGAGCCCGAGGTCGAGGCGATCCTGATCGTGGTTCTGGGGGAAGCTCTGCACGTCCGCCTTCAGGACCACGCCGCCGGCGAAGAGGAAGTTGACCCCCAGGGTCCCCACCTCCTGGGTGGGGAGGGGGGCGGGCGGTGGATTCGGGCCGAGCACGGCGTAAGAACCGCCGGTGTTGAACTGCTCGTACCGGACAAATGGGGTGAGCGATCGATCCCCGGAGGACCAGACGCGGTAGGCCGCCTGGACGTACCAACCGGCGAATTCGGCGGGGATGAGCACCGGCCCGGTGAGCAAGGCGTTGAGCTCTGCCGTGTGTCCGATGGTCCCGCGCGCATACAGGGCCGAGAGATCGAGGCGGCCGGGAGCAAAGCGCAGGTGGGCGTCCCAGAGGGTGATGAGCGCATGGGGCACGCCGGCCACGTCCTGGCTGCCATTGCCCGCGAACAGGCAGGCCCCCAAAAGAAGCCCGGGAACTCCGCGCCAGTTTGCGGCGAGGTGGCCGGCCAGGCCGTGCGCGACCGCCAAGGCGAGCTCCTGGTGCACGGAGCCGAGCGGGGAGAGCTGCCCGTCGGTCGAGTTCGAGTCCCACTTCCCGAGATCGAAGCTGGTGGTGAGCCCGACCTGGAGGGTGATCCCCGAGCCCAAGATCCCGATGGCCTGGAGCCCCCCCTCGCGCCAGGTCGTGGGAATGATGGCGGTCTCGACGAAGTTCCGCTCCACACCGTAGTAGGCGGTGGGCTCGTGGTTCTCGTTGAGCAGGCCGATCGGAATGAGGAAGAGCCCGGCCCGGCCGCTGAAGGTGGCACCGAACGCATACTCCACGTACCCCTGCTCGACGTCGACCTCTCCCGGATCCGTCTTGGAGGAGACCGCGTGCTCCACCTCGAGCTCGGCGACCATCCTGGTACGCTCGTCGAAGCGGTGCTCGAGCCCGATCACGAAGCGAGCCAGATCCGCGACCGGGTCGCCGTGCCTCGGAAAGTTGAAGTTCACCTCCCCGTAGCTCGACAGGACGGTGGCCGACTCCGCCTTCGGCTCCTCGTCCGCGCGGGCCACGGAACACGCCACTAGGAGAGCGAGCGCGCGAAGGAGCGCCCCGAGGCGACGGCCTTTGCGAAAGGTCCGTCGAGGGATGAGGTCCGGGCTTCGGGGCATGGGCTTCCGGGGCCGAGATTCTGATATCGAGACTCAGTATCATTTGCACCTTACGACCGAATGCTCCTGCGCGTCAAGGGAGCCCGAGAGGTCGGCGAGTCGAACTCGATCCCGAGGTTGGAAGAACCGGCCGCAGTTCGGTTCCCCTCGCTGGCCCCCCCTGTGAGGCGAGAGCGCGACCTTGACCTGGCATGCTGGCGCCCATGAGCACCGAAGGCGGGTTCCGGACCGTTGTAAGACGGCGCCGGGGCGAGTACGGCATCGACGGATCTATATGGGGGCTCGTCGCCTTGGGCGCGTCCGGTCTTCTCCTTGCTGGCTTCGCCGTGAGTCACGCCGTGGGCGGGCGTGCCTTCCAGGCGGTCCGCGAGACGGTATTGAGTCTCGTCCTGCTCGTCACCCTGGCGAACTACCTGTATGCGACCAGATACGGGAAGTTCGCTCTCTGGGCGGACCTGCTAGAGGCTCTGCCGCTGCGAGGCGACGAGAGGGTGCTCGACATGGGCTGCGGACGGGGTGCGGTGCTCACCCTGGTCGCCCATCGGGTCCCTCGGGGCAGGGTGGTCGGGCTGGACCTCTGGAGAGCGAAGGACCAGTCCGGCAACGCGGTCGAAGCGACGCGGCGGAACCTGGTTGTGGAAGGGGTGAACGACCGCTGCGTGCTCGAGACGGCAGACATGCGGGCGATGCCCTTCCCCGACCGGGCGTTCGACCTCGTGCTGAGCAGCCTCGCAATCCACAACATCCCCGGTCGGCGGGGTCGGTTGCAAGCGATCGACGAAGCCGTGCGTGTCCTGAAGCCGAGGGGGCGATTGGTGGTTGCCGATCTGGGGTGGACGGCGTCCTATGCCCGGCGACTGCGCGAGCAAGGTATGACCGAGGTGGACCGCCGCCACCAAGACTGGCGTTTCTGGTACGGAGGACCGTGGTTGGCGATGGTTCCGGGGGTGGTCACGGCGACGAAGCCCCTTTGAGCCGAGGGTCGATTCCCTCCAAGGCCGATAACGAAAATCGGTCGCCCCCGCGTGCGGGAGAGGACTCATGGCCTGGGGAGGCCTCCTCGAAGGAGGCCGGCTTGCTCGCCGGCGACGCTCGCCACCGCCTGGGCGGGGGTCTTCACTGAGAGGGAGCGCTCTTGCTCCCCCGGAGCGGGAGCGGCTCGCCTTGCCGGGACGGGCGCCCGAGGCCGCGGCCGGGGCCCGCGTTTCCAGGGCTCCATTGCCTCCCCTAAAGCTTGCGGATGGCCGCGGCAGGGCGCTTGGACGACCGGGCTGCTCGGGCTCGCTGTCCGGCAAGGCTTCTCACCCATCGACGCCGCCCGCTTCCGAAGCGGTTGGTTGGGTCGTCCTGTCCCGCGGTACGCTACCCTTCACGCTCGAGACCCCGTCGGCGTCGATCCGGGAGAACCCATCCGCATCCTCCCAACGTTCCCTGAGCCCTTCCGCCACGAGCATCCGCCGGTAAAGAACGTGAACGCCGTCCTGGAGGTGGACCTCACCTTCGGCGAGCGGTGGCGGACCGCGTCGCCGCCTACGTCGGGTCATGGTCCTTCGTCCTGGGGCAGACCATCGTCATCGCCGCATGGGTCGCCGTGAACCTCGTGGCCTGGGCGGCCCATTGGGACCCGTACCCCTTCATCCTCTTGAACCTCTTCTTGTCCCTCCAGGCCGCCTACACCGCCCCGCTCATCTTGATGAGCCAGAACCGGCAGGCCAGGAAGGACCGGCTGGAGGCGCACAACGACTTCGAGATCGACCAGAAGACGGAAGAGGAGGTACGGGCCATCCTCGACCACCTGGACGCCCAGAACAAAGCCCTCGCGCTCCTTTCCCGGGAGGTCGAGATCCTCGGTGCGCAAGTAGCCCCGGGAAGACGGGCTTCCGGGCACTAGGCCATTGGGTAGGGACGAAGACGAAGAAGGGGCCTTGGGCGCCGGATCGCGGAGCGCCCGACGACGCCAGCCGGACGGCCAGGGCGAGAAGGAACGGCTCCGCGGGGTGCCTCAGGCGGAGGCGACGGTGCCGGCGCGGGCGGCCCTCTCTGTTGCCGGTTCGCTGCGGGTGACGCGGCTACAGAGGGAGAGGGACGGATCGAGGATGAAGCGGAGGACGAGTTTCGACCACGAACGGTGGTAGTGAAGCGGCTCGTACAGCTCGGGCGCCATCCGCCTCAGGGCCGGTAGCCGCGACCACGGTACGCGCATGAGATCGTGGTGCTCGTTGTGATAACCGACGTTGAAGGCGACCGCGTTCAGCGGACCGTAGTAGGAGAACGTCTCCTGGTCTCCGGGGAAGGTGAGATAGTGCTCCTGGATCCACCGGCCGCCGACGGGGTGGAGGCCGATGGCGAAGATGCTGGAGAGGAGCAAGAAGCCGATGGGCTTCGCCCCGCCCAGCGCCACCACTGCGGCGATCAAGAGAAGCTCGACGGCCAGGTTCAGGACGTACCAGCGGTCGATGAGCTTGATGCGCCTCAATCGCGGCACGCGCAGCGACTGCGCTGCGAAGTAGAGCAAGAGCCAGAGAGCCTTGCGCCATGAGGAGTTGCCGACGAGCCGGGCCTCGAGGGGGCTCGCGAGGTCGGCATCGAGCTCGAAAGTCCCCTGGTAGGCGTGGTGGAGCAGGTGGTACTTGCGGAAGGCGATCCCGGAGGGGAAGAGGATGGGCAGGTTGGCGACGATCGCCATCCAGGCATTGGCGACGGGGGAGCGGAAGATGAGGTTGTGGGTCGCCTCGTGGATGAGCACCCACAGGGCGTGGTCTGCGAGGGCGCCGACCGCGTAGGCGACGATGAGGATGAGCCACCAGGGGCTTCCCCGCAGCAAATAGGCCAGCCCGAGCTGGAGTGCGACGATCCCCACGAGCCAGACCGCCGACGAGGGGGTGTGTCCGCACAGGTTCCTCGCCTCTGGATGAGCGGCGAGCAGGGTGCGGGTGCGCTCCTTGTGAGGTTCGGGGTAATCCGCGTGCCGCCACCGGAGCGGGGTCGAGGAGGGGTCCACGGTCGGATACTGCATCGCACCGGACCGAGCTTCCACCCTCCTGAACGGCCCCAATTGAGTTTCGGTCGGGCGACGCGGGCGGCGAGTGTCCCAGACGGGCCGTCGAGCGGTCGCTTCAGCGCACGGGAAGTCCGAGGCGGCTATTTCCACGGCCGGGTTCGGGCAAGCGGCGAGAAGCCGGTGGCGACCTTCCCTTCGGGAGTTCCTTCATGTTCTGGCTACAGCCCCGCGAGAGTTTGGCGGCCCCAAGACGCGGGAGCCCGCGGATGTTTCGGGTGGACTGGGTAGAGGCGTACCTGTCCCGCGTCCGCCCCTGGCAGGTGCTCGCAGTCTGGGTACCGGTCTCCCTCTGGTTTGGGCTCCGGGCGGTGCGCGCGCCGGGAGTGGGGCTGGTCGGGGCGCTTCTCCTCTTCCTCGGAGGTCTCTTCGCCTGGACGCTCCTCGAGTACATCGTCCACCGCTGGGTCTTCCACTTCCTCCCGGACAGCGGGTCCGAGCTGCAACGGGACCTGTCGTTCCTCATTCACGGCGTTCACCACGATTGGCCGTACGATCCGGACCGCTTGGTCATGCCGCCGGTCGTGTCGCTGCCGATCGCGATCGTGATCGGGCTTTCGATACGCACGGTGATGGGCCCGAGGCTCTTCCCCGGCCTCTTCTCCGGGCTCATCGCCGGCTACCTCTGGTACGACATGACCCACTACGCTGTGCACCACCTGAAGCAGCGCACGGCGTTCGGCAAGCTGCAACGCCGGAACCACCTCACCCATCACTTCACCCAGCCCGAGGCGCGCTACGGCGTGACGACGCCGCTCTGGGACATTGTCTTCGGGACACATCCCGCCTCGACCCAGCCGGCTCGTGGAGGCCGCGCCCGGCCTCCCGAGGCTGAGGCCGAGGGGAGCTGAGTGGGGGCCTTTGGCTCGCCGGGCAGGCGGTCCGAGCCTGGGATCGCGGCCAGGGCACTCGGGGCGAAAGCGGGACCCGAAGGCGCTCCTGCCGCCACGATCGCAGCACCGGGCCACGGCCGGCTAGGACAAGGGCCTTCGAACCTCTTCGCCACGGCTCGCCACCTGCTCGCTTCTGGGCAAAAGGGGAGTTCGGGACTCGACGATTTCCGCGGAGGAGCAGGAGGGAACAGAAGGTGCGCCCGCGAGGGTGCCGCGCCGCGAAGGGCGCGGCCCTCGCCGCGTGCGCGCAGGTCGGCCGGGCTGCGGGGGACGAACGGCGGTCGTGGCCCAGGGAGGCTCGTCGGCCCCGATGGCCTCTGCGCATCGCCGCTTGCTCCCCGGGCTCTGCCATGGAAGCATCGCCCATTTCCGAGGAGCCATGAGCACGCCCGAGCCCCGGATACCCGATTCACCGCCCGCGCCCCCGGGGCCGCGCACACCCGAGGATCTCGAGCGGCACTGGTTCGAGCACGTGTACGCCGGGGACCGGGTGCCGCAGCTCACCTTCCGGGCGGTGGTGATGGGCGCCCTCTTGGGCTGCGTCATGGCCTTCTCCAACCTCTACGTCGGCCTCAAGGCCGGGTGGAGCCTCAGCGTCGCCATCACCGCCTGTATCATCTCCTACACCGTCTTCCGCATCGTCCACGCGGCCTTCCCGGCCCACGGTGCCGCCCGCCGCGGACGGTTCCTCGGCTTCTTCGACCGGCCCGACCCGGGCGAGGTCTCCATCCTGGAGAACAACTGCATGCAGTCGACGGCGTCGGCCGCCGGCTACTCCACCGGGGCGACGTTGGTCTCGGCCTTCCCCGCCTACCTCATGATCACCGGCCACAACCCACCCTTCTGGACGGTGGTCGGGCTGGTCTTGGGCACCGGGCTCCTGGGCGTGTTCTTGGCCGTGCCCATGAAGCGGACCATGATCAACGTCGAGCAGCTTCCCTTCCCTTCCGGCACCGCCGCCGCCGAGACGCTCCGCTCGCTGCACGGAGCGGGGGCCGAGTCCCGGAACAAGGCCCGAAGCCTCTTCACCGCCATGGGGCTGGGGGCGCTCGTGGGCTGGTTCCGAGACGGGATCCCGAGCTTCATCCCCACCTACCTGCCCCTGTCGCAGATCGCCACCCGCCTGGGGCTCGACCGCCTGGCGCTGCTCACGAGCCCGGCCGGCTACACTCTCACGGTGGAGGCCTCGACCGTGTTCGCGGCCGCCGGCGCCATCATGGGGATCCGCACCGCGGCCTCCATGGCTCTCGGGGCGGTGGTGAACTACGGCATCCTTGCCCCCCGCCTGCACGAGATGGGCGTCATCGGCAAGCTCGGGTTCCGCGGGATCGTGAGCTGGTCGGTGTGGGGTGGCGCCTCGCTCCTGACCTGCGCGGCGCTGACCAGCTTCGCCTTCAGCTGGAGGACCATCGCCCGCGCCTTCAGCGGGCTCTCCACCCTCCTCGGTCGTCGAAGCAGTGCGGCCCACCAGGATCCGATGGAGCGGATCGAGGTCCCGGGGTCCTGGTTCGTGGTCGGCGTGCTCCTCGCGGCCGCCCTCACCTTGGTCCTGAACCGCCGGGCCTTCGGCATTCCGATCGTGCTGGGCAGCATCGCCGTCCTCGTCTCCGCGCTCATGGCGGTGGTCGCCTCGCGGGCCACGGGCGAGACCGACACCACGCCCGTGGGCACCATGGGCAAGGTCACCCAGCTCCTCTACGGCGTGCTCATCCCCCAGAACGTCGCCGCCAACCTCATGACCGCGAGCATCACCTCCTCGTCGGCCGCCAGCTCGGCGGACCTCCTCACCGACCTCAAGTCCGGCTACCTGTTGGGCGCCAACCCGCGCAAGCAGTTCCTGGCGCAATTCTTGGGCGTGTTCGGCGGCGCCCTGGTCGCGACCTGGGGGTACTTTCTGCTCGTGCCCGACGCCTCGGCGATCGGAGGCGACCGGTTCGCCGCCCCGGCCGCGCAGGTGTGGAGGGCGGTGGCCGAGCTCTTGGCCAAGGGAATCGGGGCGCTGCCCCCCTACGCCGGCGTCGCCATCGTGGTCGGCGCGGTCCTCGGGGTGGGGACGGTGTTCGTCGAGAAGGCAGTGCCGGCGCGGGCGCGCAAGTGGATCCCCTCGCCGGTGGGGTTCGGCATGGCGTTCACCTTCCAGGGCTACACCGCCATGGCCTTCTTCTTGGGCGCACTCCTCGCCTGGGGCTTCGCCCGGAGCCGGCCCCGGGCGGCGGAGACCCACACCATTCCCATCGCCTCCGGCCTCATCGCCGGCGAGTCCCTGGTGGGCGTGGCGGTGGCGCTTCTCCAGTCGCGGGGGCTCCTGTAGGCCCGCCGTGGCTCTCCCCTCCGTCCTCCACCACGTCGACCTCCGGCTCGCCGACGTCGACCGCGGCCTGGAACAGGCCATGGCACTCAAGGTCGCGCGCCATCCCTCCGAGACCATGGAGCGGGTCTGGTTGCGCATCCTGGCGCTCGCCTGGCAGTGGGAGGAGGGGATCCGGTTCGGCCCGGGCCTGTGCGATGCCGAGGCCCCGGACGTGCTCGCCACCCGTCCCGATGGTACGCCCTCGGTCCTGGTACGGGTGGGCAGGCCGGACGCCGACCGGGTGGCCCGGGACCTGGCCCGGAGCGCGGGGGCGAGGGTGGCGGTGCTCTTCGACGGACCGCGGTGGATGAGCGCGTTCGTTGCGGAGGCCGAGGGGCGCCGGCTCGGTCGCCTGGCCGAGGCTCACCTGGCGGCGGTCGACCCGCCATTCCTCGCCGCCCTGGCGGGCAAGGATGACCGGAGGTGCGGCTGCGATCTGACGCTCGTAGGGGACCACGTCTACCTCACCCTGGGCGGGGAGAGCCTCGACGGCCCCCTCCACCGCGGGTCGGTGCGGGCCAACGATGCGCTTCCCGCCCGATAGTCGACCCACCGAAGCCGGTCCGCTCGTGCCGCGCTCCCATGCTGGAAGACCGATCGTCCCAAGTTCGTAGAAGGAGGGGACAGCTCATGAGGAGGCGCGAAGGACCGGTTCCCCACCCGGTGGTGTGGGGAGTGCTCTTCCTGCCGTTCGGCGCCACCTCGGGCTACGTATCGGTGACCCTCGCCTTCGTGGGAAGGCAGCGGGGCCTATCCGACGGAGCCATCGCCGGGCTGGTGGCCACCTCGACTCTTCCCCAGGTGTGGAAGTTCTTCTGGGCCCCCATCGCCGACATGACCTGGAAGCGCCGCAGCTGGCACTTCTTCGCCAATCTCGTGAGCAGCGCCACGCTCGTCGCGGTGGGTCTCGCGCCCCTCGGACCCGGAAGCGTCGGGTCCCTGAAGGCCCTCATCTTGGTGAACGGCCTGGCCGTGTCCTTTCTGGGAATGGCCACGGAGGGGCTGCTCGCCCACACCGCGACCCCCGAGCAGCGTGGACGCGCCTCGGGGTGGTTCCAGGCTGGTAACTTGGGCGGAGTGGGCATCGGGGGTGGGCTCGCCCTGGCGCTGGCGACGCGCATCGGCATGGCGGGCGCGGCGGTGGCCCTGGGTGTCGGCCTCTTGTGCTGTTCCTTGCCCCTGCTCCGCATCGGGGAGCCGGTCCGGGAGCACCGAGGGAGCGCCGTTCGGGCGGTGTCCGAGGTGGGGCGCGACTTGTGGCGTACCGTGCTCGCCTCGCGCACCGGCGTACTGGCGCTCATCCTCTGTTTTTTGCCGGTGGGTGCCGCCGCCGCTTCCAACCTGTTCGCGGCCATCGCCGACAGGTGGGGGACGTCTTCGGACACTGTCGCCCTCCTCACGGGACTCATCGCGGGTGTGGTGTCGGCAGTGGGATGCCTCGCGGGAGGTTGGCTCTCCGATGCGATGGATCGCAAGGTCGCCTACGCGGTCACCGGCTTCTTCCTGGCGGCCGTGGCCGCGGGCATGTGGCTGGCGCCGCGCACGCCGGTAGCCTTCGGCGCCTTCACCCTGCTCTACAATCTCGGAAGCGGCGTCGCCTTCGGAGCATTCACCGGGTTCGCGCTGGAGGTGATCGGGAAGGGAGCGGCCGCCACCAAGTACAACGCGCTTGCTTCGCTCTCCAACCTGCCCATCTACTACATGATCCTGGTCGACGGCTGGGCCTCCGACCGCTGGGGGGCGGGCGGGATGTTGCTCATGGATGCGGCGACCGAGATCGCAGGCGCCGTCGCCTTCCTCGGCCTTGCGATGGCGTTAGTGGGATGGAGACCGGGGTTGGCGTCGGGGCTCGGGTCTCGGCGAGCGCCCAAGGTACCGGCGGGGGGATGACCGAGGAGGCGGAGCGGAACGGAGCCGAAAGCTCCCGGTTTTGGACCGAGTCGGGCCCACGGCCATGAAGTCCCTGCCCGACGCCTGCGCGAATCGCGAGAAGGGCCCCTGGCCAAAGCTCAAGACCCGCGGATCTGAGCGCCGCTCAGCACTCGAAGACGACCACCGCGATGCCCCGCGGCGCAGCTCGAAACGCTCGTGGGAGGCGCCGGTGAGGGCGTCCCGTCCCCGCCACCCGGGTGAGATGGTGCGCCCTTCCTCCCCGTGGTTCAGCGCGATCAGCACTTCCCGGCTGCGCCTCTCCTGGGCCACCCGCCGGCAGAACTCAACGCCCGGGGGCGGCGGTCCGAAGGCCGGGATCGCGCCTGCGCGGGAGGCGAGCCTGGCCAAGAGCGCGCTCATGAGTGGCCCGTCGAGCCAGGCCCCGAGCATCGTCACGCGCCCAGCGCCGAGGGCGTGCGTCGCGCAGGCCACCTTCCCGTCGAGCCAGCCGCCCGCTTGGTCGTAGCGTAGCAGCACCTCGCACGACCCCGAGATCGGCTCTAGCCACTCGGCCCAAACGTGTGCCTCGCCCGTTCCGGCCGGCCCGGCGACGCGCACCGGTCGCTCCAAGGCGTAGAACTCGGTGACCGTTGCCGGCGCGAGCGCGGCCAGCGGGCCCGGTGGGGGCATGGGGTGAAGCGCATCGTCGAGGTCCTTCAGCGCGGGCTGTGCCCCGGCGAGAGGTCCTCGACGGGGGGCTCCTGGCTGCGGCGAGGGGCGCCGGCGCCGAGGAACTTTGTAGGAGGCGTCCCGCAAGACCTGCGGCAAGCGCCCTCTTAAGGATCGACGGGGGTGGCCCTCCCCCAGCATGGCGCTCTTCCTGAACGGAGGGAGGGGGGCTGGCCCGGCGCTTGAGCCGCGTCCTGTGGGCGGCCAGGGCCGCGCTTGTGAAGCGTCTGGAATCGCTCCCTGCCCGTGGCTAGCCCGAACTTCCTTCGGAAGTTGGGCTAGCAGGGGGGGCGCCAGCTCGAGAATCGTGGCGGCAACGCTCGTCGGGGGTACGATCGCGCCGTGGCCGTGCCGCACCACGTCCTCCTCGTGCCGGGGTTCTTCGGTTTCGCCACCCTGGGGGACTTCGCCTACTTCGCCCACGTGCAGGAGCTCCTCGCCGAGGCCTTGCCGCAGGCGGGTGTACGCGGCGTGGTGGAGGTGGTCGGCACCACTCCGACCGCCACGCTTCAGCGGCGCGCCGCGCTGCTCGCCCAGGCCGTCTCGCGCCTCCTCGAGGCCGGGCCGGCGGAGGTGAGCGTGGTGGGCCACTCGAGCGGCGGCCTCGATGCACGCCTGCTCGTCTCGCCCGGCGTCTCCCTCCCGACGGAGGTGGACGTCGAGCGCTGCGCCCGGGCCGTCCGCGCCGTGGTGACCGTCTCGACGCCGCACCGGGGCACTCCCCTCGCCGACGCCTTCGACACGCTGCTCGGGCAGCAGCTGCTCAAGCTCCTCTCCCTCGCCACCATCTACAGCCTCCGCGCGGGGCGGCTTCCCATCGGCGTCATCCTTCGGCTGGCGCGGTTGATCGGAGGGCGTGACGCGCCGCAGACGGTGCTAGAGCAGCTCTGGGACCAGCTCCTGCGCGACTTCTCGCCCGACCGCCGCCGGGCGATCGAGGGCTTCTTCGGAGAGGTCGGAGCCGACCTCGGGCTCGTCGCCCAGATCACGCCTGCCGGTGCCGCCGCCCTCGATTCGGCGACGCCGGATCGCCCCGCCGTCCGCTACGGATGCGTCGTGACGCGGGCGCGCCCCCCGGGGCTGCGCTCGTTCCTCGGGGCCGGCGTCGATCCGTACGCGGTGGCGACCCACGGGCTCTTCGTCGCGCTCTACCGACTCGCCGCGCGCTCGCAGCCGGATCTGCTCATGCCGCCCGCCCCGGTGGCGGCGCTGACCCGGGCCTTCCGGCGCCCGGTGGATCACCACACGAACGACGGGATGGTGCCGACGCTCTCCCAGTTTCGGGGCGAGCTCATCCGTGCGGCCTGGGCCGACCACCACGACGTCATCGGCCACTTCCATCACCCGACCCACGTGCCGCCCCACTTCGACTGGGTGGCCTCGGGCTCGCGCTTCAGCCGCGCCCGCTTCGAGTCGCTCTGGCGCGAGGTGGCGGTGTTCGTGGCGGCGGCCGGGCGAGGGCGCTAGCTCGGGCAGGGAGGGCCCCCGGAGGCGAACCCTGAGGCGTCGAGAGCTGGTCAACTGGCCCTCGGGCGCGCAAATGAGTCATCCCGCGAGGAGCGAAGCCACCTCTCCCCGAATTGCCGGGCCGGCTCCGCCAGACCGACAGGCTCCGGCCCATAGATCTCGAAGTGTATGATCGGGCTCACCATGACCGGGCTCGTCCTTCGAAGGAATTGGGGTGTCTATCCAGAGTGAACCCGGAACCACTCGCGACCCTGAGAAGCGGCCTTGCGAAGCTCGGCGGAATCCGTTGTGACCTTCATGGGTCGGTCCTCACGAAACCCGGGTCCCGCTTCCCTTTCTGCCGCTCTCACGGCCCCGGGTAGTTACCGCCCGCTCACCGGTCCCACCGGTCGCCCCAGGTCCCAAGTGGGCCCTGTTGCTACCGTACCCGACGAGCCGGCGCTCCGTGAGGTCAACAGGCAATCGCCTCGCGAGGTCGTTCCGGAGATTCCGGGTCGAATACCTGCTGCGGCTAGGCAGTCAACAGTTTCTTGCGATGAATGGTATGGGAGGCCCGAGTTGGGTTGAACTGGACGTTTACGTGCCAGGCCTACTCGCGAACCTTATGCGTCAGTGCGGCTCACCGCCCAAGCCACAGGGTGCGCCGGGTGAGGGGCGCTGGCGGAGCGCCCCGCGATGCGGTTCCGGTTCGGAGCATATGACCTCGACCTCGCGCGTCACGAGCTGCGCGTTGCGGGCGAGGTGCGGCCCGTCCAGCCGCAGGTCTTCGCGGTGCTCGCGTATCTCGTTCGCCACCGCGATCGGGTGATCGCCAAGGGCGAGTTGTTGCGACAGCTTTGGCCCGACGCGGTCGTCACGGACGCCTCGCTTCAGCGGGCCGTGAGCCTGGCCCGACGAGCGCTTCGTCCAGCCGACCGGGGGCTCCTGCACACGCACGCGCGGGTGGGATATCGGTTCGTGGGACAGGTGACTGCTTCCGGTCAGGACGAGGAGGCGGCGTTGGGCGGGCCTCCGCGGTACGCAACGTGTGGAGACGTTCACCTGGCGTACCGGATCCTCGGGGACGGCCCGCTGGACGTGGTGTTCGTACTGGGCTGGTCCCTGGGCATGGATTCGGCCCTCCGGCTCGGCGGCGCGGCCGATCTCGTCGCGGCACTCTCCGGGCGGGCACGGATCATCCTCTTCGATAAACGGGGGACCGGTGCGAGCGATCGGGTGAAGGTGCTGCCCCGCCTCGCCGAGCGCGTGGACGACCTGGGTGCGCTCCTCGACGCGGTGCGGTCGCGGGGTGCCATCCTGGTCGGATTCTCGGAGGGCGGGCCGCTGTCGGTGGCGTTCGCGGCGACCCGGCCGTCGCGGGTGCGCGCGCTGGTCCTCGTCGGTGCCTTCGCGCGCATGGCGGCCGCCTCGGACCATTCCCCCGGCTGGAGTGAGCCGGAGGTCGCGTCGCTGCGCGCGTACATCCAGAAAGCATGGGGCTCCGGCGCGACGATGCGGGCGCTCGTCCCCGAGCGCCATCTTACCGACGTCGTCCGCGCGTGGGCGGCGCGTGCCGAGCAAGAGGGGGCGAGCCCGGGCGCGGCGCTCGACCTGCTCGAGATGAATCTCGACATCGACGTCCGACCCCTCTTGCCCAGGGTGCGGGCGCCGGCTGTGGTCCTTCACGCCACCGGCGACCGGGTGGTCCGCGTCGGGAACGGGCGGGCCCTCGCGGCCGCGATCCCGGACGCCCGCCTCGTCGAGATGCCAGGCGACGACCACGCCTTCCTGTTCGGCGGCCGTCCGCGGCTCGAGCACGAGCTTGAGGCGCTGATCGAGCGGGCGGCGGGGGGCCGTGGAGTGGCCCTCACCTGACCGCGACGGCTGCGATCTGTGACCTTATCGGGACGAAGGCGGTGCGGAGCGTAAACGGCCGCACCTCGACCGACTCGAAGCCGCCCCCGCGCAGCAGCTCCGCGGTATGGAGCTGGGTCTCGCACCCCTCAAAGAGCCAGCGCCACGGACGTCGAACGAGGCGCTGCACGCGGGCGAGCGTCGTCCCTTCGGCGGCGGCGACGTGCTCGATGCACCAGAACCGCCCGCCCGGTCGGAGCACGCGGCGGATCTCGGCGAGCGCGCGTACCGGGTCCGATACCGAGCAGAGCACGAGGCTGGCGATGATCGCCTCGACGCTTCCGTCCGGCAGGGGGATTTGCTCGGCGACGCCGGCGTGTATGTCGAGGGTGACGCGATGTCGAGCGGCCGCGGCGCGGAGGTATGGGTGCATGTGGAGATTCGGCTCGAGTGCGATGACGTGCGTCCCGGGGTCGAGATAACGGAAGTTTGCGCCGTCGCCGGCGCCGATCTCCAGGATCGTGTGCGGCAAGCCCCCGAACCATTCGCGCTTCACGTGGCGGTACTTGCGGTCGGCGTATCCGTCGAGCGCGCCAAGGAGCCACGCGTTGAACCGTGCGTGGACAGGATGGTGCGTCATCCGTAGCGGCGTCGGGTTCGTTGCGTCCATGTCATCCTCCTCATGCGCCGAACTAGCGTGGTCCGGCTGAGGGAGGGTAGGTGGGAGTGCCGGTGGAATCCTGACCGAACCCTGATCTCTCCGGGACCGACGCGGCTTTGCTCTTCGCGTTCAACACCAGGGGGCTTGCTCTGGCCGAAAATGGCGGCTGTCAACCCTGCCGCGGCGCAGCCCCGGCACAGGGGAGCGACTCGCTCACTCCCCACGCGCGGACGACGCCGTCATCGCTCTTGCGTCGGGAGGCGGCGAAGGCGGGACGTTGAGCTTCGCCTGGTTCGAGGGGGGCAACCTCGATGCGGCGATGGGGCAGAACTACGGCCGACGCTCGAGCCCTGGAGGCGCTCGCCATGCTCTGAGATCGAGCGCACCGCAGACTACGCCAGTCGGTTAGGGGTCGCGGTCCTGCTGGAGGCTCACCGCTCGGGTCCGGCCGTACGGGTCCACGTCAGCTTGACCCGGATGAAACCTCGGGAAGCTCCGCCGGCTCGCGTGCGGTGGTAGCCACTGAAGTTCCCGCTCTTCTCGCGAAGCGTTTCTGCCCGGACCCTCGCCGCGGCGTCTCCGACGGCGAGGGTCCGGGTGGGAGGGGGGCTACGGGCAACCGCTGCGACCGTCGAAGGTGATGCTCCCGGCGCTGCCGGTGAGGCGCACCACGGGATCGCCGTTGAGGTCGACCACGCAGGCCTCCGGGCCGCCGGGGTTGTAGGCCGTCACGCTGATGCCCTCGATGTTCCAGTTGTCGTCGGTCTCCGGGAACGAGCCGCCCTGGATCAGGTTCACCGTCACCTTGCCGATCCCGGGCTGCGGCGAGCCGAGCGGCACGATCACCTGGTGGACTGTCCCGTTGTTCCAGGCGCTCTCGTTGCCGTTCTTGAGGGTCACGGTCTCGAAGGGCGTCGAGGCCCCGGGAGCGTACAGGTCCGCCGTGGCGGCGCTGTCGCCGCGGAGGTCGTCGCCGCCGGTGGTGATGTCGAACTCGACGGTGTCCACCGTGGTGGGCGGCGGCGGGTTGGTTCCGGTGGGGCAGCCGTCGGGGATATTGAAGGTGACGTCTCCAGCGCTCCCCGTCAGCCGGACGAAGGGGTCGCCGTTCACGTCGATCTGGCAGACCTCGAGGCTGCCCGGCGCCACCAGCCACGCGTTCACCGACTCGATGTTCCAGTTGTCGTCGGTCTCCGGGAAGGAGCCACCCTGGATGAGGTGGATGACGATGGACCCGATGCCGCCGGCACCCTGCGGGGTGACGAGCGGAACGATCAGGTCGTGGACCGAGCCATTGTTCCAGGCCGGCTCGCTCTTGGTCTTCAGCGTGACAGTCTGGAACGGCAAGCTGGCGCCGGGCGCGATGAGGTCGGCGGTGGCGGAGCTGTCACCGCGGAGGTCGTCGCCGCCCGTGGAGATGAGGAGCTCGAGCAGGCCGAAGGTGGCGGGCACCGTGGGGGTGATCGAGCCGAGCTGGTTGATGAGCCCGCAGGCGGGCGTGCCCCAGCCGGTGGCGAGATCGTAGCCGGCCACGGCGTTGAACGTGCCGTTGTTGCCCGTGGTAATGTCGTGGAAGCTCGTCCCGTAGACGGCGGGGGTCTGGCCGATGGCATAGAAGGCCGGGTTGGCAAAGCCCACCGGGCCGACGTTGTTGGCCGCCGCCTGCTGGTTCACCAGGGCGGTGAAGCCGGCCCAGAGCGGCGCCGCGATGCTGGTGCCGGCCACGAAGGCCGCCGCCCCTTTGTAGGTGATCTGGACGTTGCTCGCGATGAGGGCCACGTCCGGCGCGTCGCGGCTCGTGGTCGATCCCCCGTTCGTCGACATGTTCACGGTTTGCTGGTAGCCGGGGATGGGGACGTTGGTGAGCACTCCCCCGCTGCTGCCGGGCCAGGTGGTCTCGGACTGGTAGGCAGTACCGTTCCCGCTCATGGTGAGGATGGTCCCGCCCACCAGCGTCTCGAAGGGATCGTCGGTGTTGTCGCCCGGATCGGAGGTGAACGCGCCAGAGTCGCCGGAGGCGTCGAAATAGGTCTGGCCCTGCGCCGCCATCTCGCCCAGCGCCTGGCGTTGGTTGTCGTCCGAACCGAAGCCCCACGAGCTGCTGAGCTGGTTGCTGAGCGGCAGCTGGGTGGCCATCGCATGCAGGATGGAGGCGGGGTTGGTCCCCTCGAACACCACCACCTCGGTGAGCCCGGGGGCGATGGAGATGGCCATCTCGATGTCGAGCGTGACCTCCAAGTCACCGTTCGACACCCCCCCGGTCCCCGCGGTCCCCGAGAAGCCATCGGTGAGGACGTTGCGGAGCGGCACCGCCGTCAAGCCCGCGGCCGTCTCGTAGGCGGTGATGTCCGCCGGGCGGTAGCCGTCCATCTGGAAGAGCCCCACCGACTGCCCGGCGCCGGTGAGCGCGGTGCAGGAGGCGTAGGCGGTCCGGAAGTCGGGACCGAAGATGGCGCCGCCCTGGCCGGTCCCGGCCTTGGCCACTTCCTCGCGGCTGAGCCGAACCAGCCGAGGGGTCGGCGCGATGAACGTGTCGAGTCCGCTGATGCGCAGCACCGGGACGGCGAGGTCCAGCGATGGCTCGCGGTCCGGGCCGTAGAAGAGGGTCCCGTCCGGACGCTCGTAGTAGCTCAGGTTGACGTGCAGTGCCGCGCCCACGTCCGCGGCCGAGCCGGTGAGGTCCGCGAGCAGCCGGTTCGGGTAGGTCTGAACGGAGAGGTTGTGCCCTTGCGCGAACGCGACCAGGGCCTGATAGTCGGCTGGGTTGGCGCCGTACGCGGCGCTGAACTCGTCGGGCGTGAGGTACTGGCGGTAGGCCGGGCTCGAGGGATCGGAGGCCTGCTGGACGAAGGCCTGCAGGCCCTGGGCGTCGATCATCGGGAGTCCCACCGCGACGGTGATGGGCGTCTGGGCGGGCACGAGGCTCGCCCAGGGGGCCGCGGCCATGGGGCCGGTGATGTACCCAAAGAGCTGCTGCGAGCCAGCGCACACCCCGGCGTCCAGCACGTGGACCGGCACCGAGAGCGACGCACTCCGGCCGGCGGGATCGGTCACCTGCACCGTCACGCCGTACGTGCCTGCGGCGGTGGCCTCGAACAGGGCGGTGTTCTGGTTGGGCTTGAGGACGGCGGTCGACGCGTCGGTGGGCTGGGAGTCGATGGTCCACGCCCAGGTGAGAGGAGCCGTGCCCTGCGCCTGCGCCGTCATCACCAGCGGCTGGCACAGCTCGATGAACTTGCCCGGGTCGAAGGTGAAGCCGGTGATGACGGGCTGCTGGCTCGTGGTCACAACCACATCTAGCCCGCCGCTGCCCGCCGCTTCGCAGAAGAGCGAAAGGGTGACCTCGGTGGTCTTCCCGAGCGTGACCACGGCCGTCGCGGCCGCGCTCCCGCAGGTCTTGCTCCGGTTGCCGCTGGTGTCGAGGGGCGTCACAAGCACTTGGTAGGTCCCGACCGGGAGGACGAAGAAGGCGTCCATCACCTGGACGGCGGCCCCGGGCGGTGGTGCCTGCACCGTCTGGCTCGCCACCACGTCGCCATTCTGCAGGACGTCGACCCGGACGGCGGCGACATCGCCGACGAAGACGCTCGCGGCGAAGCTCGCGCGCATGCTGCCGAGCTCGTCGCCCTGTGTCGCCGACGACCCTCCGCCGGGGGAACCGCACCCCACGAGTGAAGCCCACAGCACGAAGACCAGTCCCAGCCTGCCGGTGGTCCGCATGCAAGCCTCCACGAAGCGCGGGGCGCGTCGCGCCGGCGTCCTCCCGCACCTCGGCTGTTCTCTGGGCCGGCAGCCGCACAGGCTCTTCACGCGCGCACGGAGGCGCAACTGGCCCCGAAGGGCTCGCCCCATTCGACTTGTAGTAAATGCTTCTTAATGGCGGGCAGCCGGGAAACGGCTTCGGTTCGGCCCTGGGGAAGGGGCGGACGCTCCGCCGATCAACCCTGCGTCTTCTCGGGAACCTTCACTTACAGCTTGAGGGCCGAAGGGGCTCGTAACCCGTCCCTCACCGCCCTCCAGTCGCCAATCTTGTGGAGGCCCACCCGCTTTGGTCCGGCTAGCGGGTCAAGGAGCGCGGAGCAAGATTGGCGCCCCTGAGCCGCCCTGGTTGGAGCCCACCGAGTGTCACCGCGGGGCCAGAACGTGATGGTGGTCGCAGCAAGCCGAAAGGCCTGCTCTCTTACCTTTGAAGAAACGGCAATCCCAAGTTTGGAATCCCGGAGCCCCCGCAGATCCCGGGACGTTCTCTTGGGCTTGCCCGAGCATAGTGTGGACTCATCTACTCGTTTGGGCGGGCCTAGCCGGGCCCTCTCGCGGCTTGCCGATCTCGTCACAGTTCGTACGTTCTGTGCGCGTCGACAGCACGGGGCGATCTACGCATGAGGGCGCGCACGACATCGGTGCGCAACCTCCTATACAGTGCGGGAGAAAGGCCGAGATGCCGGTGAGCTCGACGGTCGTGGTAGAGAGGCAACTCGAGGCCTACAACGCACAGAACGTGGAGGCCTTGGTAGCGACGTATGCGGACGATATCGTCATCACAACTTCAAGCAAGGGCGAGGTGCTCGTTCAGGGAAAGGATGCGTTGCGGAAGCAATACGCTAGCCTTTTCGAGAAATTTCCCAGGAGCCACTGCCGGGTTGCGGAGCGGCGAACCGAGGGAGACAAGGTGGTCCTCGACCATGAGATCATTACGGGGCGCGGCCCGGATATGCCGGACCCCTGGGACGTTGGCTGGGTTCGTTATGAGGTCGAAGGAGGGCTCATTCGACGCGTCCAGCTTCCTCGATACACCTGAGACTCCTTACTTGATGGCGGCGTCGATGGGCCCAGCCGCTTGCTGCGCAAGACGGCGCCGCCCAGTGCGGTAGCTCATTAGCTCCCGCCATCTCTGCGTGTCCTGAACGGGGCTGGCCTCGCCGAGGTCTTGTTACGCGCTTTGGGCCGCTAAGTTCCGATGCCGTACGAAAGGCGAGCACGCGAGGGGCGAGCTTGCTCGCGGCTCTGTGGGCTGTCGCCCTCCCCGTGCCGGGTGGGTCCAGCGCTGACGAGCCATCCGAGGCGCGCCAGGCTTCGCCGGCCGCCCCGCAAGACAACGGCCCCGGTGCCCCCGAGCTGGGGGAGCCCATGGTTCTTGAGGAGATCACCGTTCAGGCGCCCTCGCGCCTGACCCGGCGCTCGCCTATCGACAACGGGCTCACCGTTCAGGTCTTAGACCGGACGGAGCTCGAGCAGTCGGGCGCGAAGACGGTACAGGAGGCGCTGCGCGTCCTTCCTGCAGCCAGTCTGTCGGACGAACAGGGGACACCCTTTCAGGTGGATCTCACCCTGCGCGGTTTTACGGCGACGCCTGTGAGCGGCGTGCCCATAGGGCTCAGCGTCTTCCTCGACGGGGTGCGCGTCAACGAGCCCGACTGCGAAGAGGTCAACTTCGACCTCATCCCGCTCTCGGATGTGGACCGCATCGAGGTAATTCGCGGGCCGAGCGCGATCTACGGCCGCAACAGCCTCGGCGGAGCCATCGCCATATTCACCCGGCGCGGAGGCTCCGCGGTGTCGGCGGAAGTGCAGGCCGAGGTCGGCAGCTTCCTCGAGCAGGGCGTGCGTGCGCGGATCCTTGGCCCGCTGGGCCCGCTCGACGGCTATCTGTCCATCGGAGAAACCACCGAGCAGGGGTGGCGGGTGGACGGCTCCGCCGCTCTCCTGCAGACGTTTGGAAAGCTCGGCCTGCGGCGCGACGAGACCGACCTGACGCTCTCCTACCAGTTCCAGACGGACCGCTTGTACCAGCCGGGCTCGCTCCCCCTGTCGGAGTTGCTGGAGAATCCTCGCCAGAACTACACCGCTGGCGACTTCTTCCAGCCGAGGCTGAACTTCGCCGTTCTGAACGCGAGCCAGAAACTCGCAGCCGGGCTCTCGCTCACGGCGAACGGCTATTTCCGGTCGCTCGACGCTCAGGAATACAACTCCAGCGCCTTGAATCCGAACACCCGCCTCTTCAACAACACGCTCAGCTTCGGCGCCGCCCTGGAGGTGGACCACAAGGTGACCGCTGGGCCGGTCGAGAACTCGTTTGCGGCGGGCGCCGAGGTGGTGAACAACCGGGTCCGGCTCCTGGTGTACGAGGAGCCCAACGCCTATTTCAATAGTAGCGACACGGGCGTGCCGCTTCCAACCTTGGGCTTCAACCTCTCCGACGCGCAGATCGGGACCGGCGTCTTCGCACAGGACCAACTCGTCATCACCTCGGGCCCCCTATCCGGTGTGGGAGCGCTGGTGGCGCTGCGGTTCGACTGGTTCTCCCACCACATCGTGGACACCTCGCCCGCCGACCCCGGGGCGGCGAGCGGAGACGCCTCCTACCAGGCGTGGGTCCCGGCGGCGAGCGTCACCTACGCCTTCGCCAAGAGCTGGATCGCCTCGGTCTCCTACAGCGATGGGTTTCGCGCGCCCGCCTTCCTGGAGCTCACCTGCTCCAGTCCCCAGTCGCCTTGCGTCGGGATCCAGTCCGGGGTGGCGCCCGACCCGACCTTCACCCCGCTCCACCGGGTGCAAAGCCGCTCCTTCGAGGTGGGCGTCTCCGGCTCGCCCCTCGCCGCCGTCAACGTCGCAGTCAACGCCTTTCTGGTGAACGTGTTCAACGACATCTACAGCGTCACTCCACCGGGCACGACGCTCATCTATTTCCAGAATGTCGGTAACACGCGGAGGCAGGGGCTGGAGCTGTCCTTGCACGCGACCCGAGGCATCGTCGGCTTCGACGCGACCTACGCCTACACTCTCGCTACCTTCCAGAGCCCCGTCCTGCTCGCCACCCCCCGCACCGAGAGCGGCGTCGAACTCGTGCTGCCCGGCAACCAGCTGCCGTCGGTGCCGAACCACAGCCTCAACCTGGACGGGCGGGTCCGGCCGCTCCCGTGGCTCACGCTGTCCGCCGGAGCCCTCTTCGTGAGCTCGCAGTACTTGCTCGGCGACGAGGTGAACGTGGGACCGAAGCTTTCACCCCACTGGCTCCTTAGCGCCGGAGCGGAGGGGCGGTGGGGGCAATGGACCGCGTTCGCCCGAGCCGAAAACCTGGCCAACGCGACCTACCGGACATTCGGGACGTTCTCGACCGACGTGAAGACGGCGGGAAACCCCATCGTGCCGTTCTTGACTCCCGGCCTGCCCATTCACTTCGTCCTGGGCGTGCGATGGGAGCTCGATTGAGGGTGTCCGATGAGAGCGCCGCGGTCTGGCCGTGGGTGGCGCCAACCCTGGGCTCAGCGCATCGACGCGGCCAGCCTCGACGATGAGTCGTCTCGTTCGCGGCCCAAGGTCCCCAGAGACGCCAACCTGGCCAGCCTCATTCCCCGACCCTCTGACTCTCCCCTTGCCAGAAGGGCGGGGTGATGTCCGAGCAGGTGAAGCTGCACGGCGTTCTGCGACGCGCCCCTCCTCCGCCGGAGCGGCCTCGCCCGGGCAAATGTTCGGCCCCGCTCGAAGAACTGGTCAGCTGACCCACCGTCCATGAGGGGACGGTCGGGAGCGTGCGCCGAAGCCCGGAACCATATGAACTTGTCCGTGGAACTTGCATCACGCCCGGCGCCGGTGTCCTCCCTGCGGCCCTGGGCAGGCCGCTGGCGGTGACCTTCATCTTCGCGCTGACGCCCTGCCCCAGCCGCCCTATGCCCGCGAGGGTCTCAGCATTGAGGTGCGACACCGGATCGCGTAGCAGCATTCCGGTCGGCTGGGGAGACTCCTCGCATGAAGATTTTGTTCCTCGGCAAAACCTTTCCCTCTTCTCGAGATCATCTCCGGTTGTTCCTGCCCGGCGACTGCATCACAGACGCATGGCCCCAGGAGGTGCAGGCGACGGAGATCCGCGCCGATGTGCTCATTCCGACGATGTGTCGTGTAGACGCCCCTCTCATGGATGTGGTGCGACCTCGGCTCATCCAGCAGTTCGGCGTCGGCCTCGAGGGTGTCGACGTGCCGGCGGCGACCACTCGTCGTATTCCGGTCGCGAACGTTTCTGCCGCAGACACCGGAAACGCAACCGCCGTTGCCGAGCTCGCCCTCATGCATCTCTTGGTCCTCTTCCGCCGCTACCGCGAGGCCCGCGAAGGCGTTCACGCGGGGCTGCTCGGTGAGCCCGCAGGCGAAACCCTCGCCGGCAAGACCGCCGCCGTGATCGGACTCGGCGCGGTCGGCCGGGAGGTCGCCGCGCGACTCCACTCTCTCGGTGTGCGGGTGATCGCCGTCGGTCGAGATCGCCTTCCCCCGGGTAGTTCGCCCGCGGCCAACGTAGATGAGTACTTTCCCGCGGCCGAGATGAGGTCGGCGCTCGCGCATGCCGATTGCGTCGTGGTCTGCGCCTCGCTGAACGACGCCACCCGTGGTCTCCTGGGAGAGCGGGAGCTCGCTGCCATGCGGAGGGGCGGTTTCCTCGTCAACGTGGCGCGAGGCCCGGTCGTGCAATACGAGGCGCTTCGCACTGCGCTCCGCACCGGTCAGCTGGCGGGCGCGGGGCTGGACGTCTTCTGGGAGGAGCCCATCGATCCCACTGACCCCATACTGCGGGAGAACGTATCCGTCACCCCGCACGTTGGGGGCATTACCCACTCCTCCTACACATCCATCGCGCGCGCCGTGGCCGACAACGTGGAGCGGTTGCGGAGAGGGGACCCGATCCGCAACTGCGTGAACGGGGGAAGGTGAGACGGTTGGGAAGGATCTCACGGTCACCCCTCGAAGCCCGACCTCCTGCTTCAAGGTGAAGGGGCGAGGCTCATTCTTCCCTTCAGCCTGGAGCGAGAGGGGACCGCGCGAAGTCTCGCATGGCGGCGAGGTTCTCCGGGGGCGTGTCCCGCGGAACCTCGCAGCCGGCGTTGACCGCGTACCGTCGTCCTCCGGCGGCGGAGTAACAACCGGCGAGCGCCTGGCGCACTCCCGCCGGGGAGCCGTTGCGCAGCACGCGGACGGGGTCGATGTTCCCGCTCAGCACTCGCTCGGAGCCGATCTCCCGGCGCGCAACGTCGAGAGGCACCATCCAATCGAGGTCCAACACGTCCGCTGCGACCTCGCGCAGCATCGAGAGGATGGGAGTCGTGTTGCCGCAGATGTGGAGGCGCACGAGGAGCCCCATCTCGTGAAGGGCGTCCACGTACCGCTGCTGCCACCGCCAGGCGTGCTCGCGGTAGAGGTCGGGGCCTAAGAGCGAACTGGCGGCATCGCCGACGCCCATGATCTCCGCTCCCGCTTCGCGCTGAAGCCGCGCGAACCCCATCGCGTTCTCGAACACGAGGGCCATGAGCCCCTGCACGAAGGGTGGGTCGTCGAAGAGGTCCAGCATGAAAGCGTTGATTCCCCGGAGATCGCAAGACTCGGCGGTGGGCCCCTCGACCCAGCCCTCGACAAGGCGTTCACCGTTGACCCCCTCGGCGAGGTGGCGGAGCGTGTCGAGCCGCTTGGTCATCCGGGGACCAGGCGGGATCGGCCTGAGCCTGGCCAGCCTTGCCTTGTCGGCCAGCAAGGCGTCCCGCTCGTCGATCGCGGGAGGCTGGTCGTCGTAGTAAACCACCTTCGCACCCAGGTCTGCGGCCTCGGTGGTCGGGCAGCTGATCGCCGAGACGTGATCCACGTCCCAAGTCTCCGCAAATGCGAGCTGTCCCCGGGCGTGGACCCGGGCGTCGCGGATGTACGCGCCATATCGCTCGCCGATGGTCTGGGCAGCGATCATCATCGAGATGGGAATGTGCGGGAGTCGCCCCTCCGTCGGCCCGCCGCGCAGCATCGCCAGGATACGTTCCCGTCCGTTCAAGATACGCCCTCCTTCCTCGAGAAGGGATCCGCGGCGGCCATCGAACATCGAGGAGACCCGCGGAATGCGTCGCTGGCCGCCCAGAGCTAGACGGACTCCCCAGCGAAATGAGAACCACGACCCTTTTACAGTTACTCACCAGTTTGGAGTAGCCGATCTCGATTAGCTCTCGGCGAGTGGGCCGCGAATCCCGACCCCAGGGTTCGCAGGCTGGCAGGCGCTACCACGGCACGAGCAGCGCGCCGAGTTGAACGGATCGGGACCCGGGGCGCAAGAGGACGCAGCAAGAGCAGGAAAGAACTGGTCTTCCTCCCTGTTTCCAGGCCCGGTCAGTGCTTCGGCCGCCACGCTCGCCAGAGCGTGACGGCCGATGCTAAGGGACGCCGACCGCTACTCCAAACGCGAGGGCGAAGTCCCTCATGCCCTTCGCTGCTGGAAACAATAGAGGGGAGCAACGTAAGAGCACGGCTGGTTTGTTACGTAAGACCAGTCGGCGTTGCTGGCCCCCGGGAGCCCCACGTCTCCGTGTAGCGGCTCTGATCCGGTGGGGCAGTTTCCGGCAAAGGTTTGACCCGTTGAGGCCCACGGTGCAGCACCCGAATTCTGGAGCGCGATGGGGTCGCAGTCGTTCCATTATTGCCACGAGATCCCCAGGCACGTATCTGTTTGCTGGTGATTCGTGGCGGTTCCGTTGGTATTGGTGAAGGTCCAGACCGGGTAGTCCGACGTATAGGCGCCCGACGACGTGCGATTGATCGGGCTCCTAATCGTACCGCTCGCCAGGTCGTTCCAGTTGTTCGCGATGAGGTTGCCCAAGGTATCGACGTAGGCGATGCTACTCCTCGTGAAATTCACTAAGGGGCTGTTACCGAATTGCCGAACCCTCCACCCGCCGAGGTCGAGAGTCACGTGATCGCAGCTACTCTCGCTGCCCTGATCTGGAGGCAGCGGTGGCACCCGGCCCTTCCCTACTGGGAAGAACGGGCCTTGGCTCACGTCCAAAGCCCGGGTGAGGCCTCCCTGCGAATGAAGATCGGCAAGCACCTCTTGTCCCATTACGCCGGCAGCGTAGTCGATCTCGAAAAGGCCAGGCTCGTTTCCAAGGCCTTTCGCCCGATTGCCGAAATGGCACAGGGCGATCCAATTGCTGTCCTTAACTGGTACCTCTGCCAAGCCGTCCTACACGTGTACCTCGGCGACTCCCACAGGTGTCGAGAGGCTGCCGATAAGGGCCTCGCAGTCTCTGCCGAAACTGGTCTGCATGCCTTCGAGGGGCTTCTTATCCAACAGCGAATCTTCGCCGCCTTCCTTGAAGATGATCTGGTCACTGCCGAGGCAGAACTTCGGCACCTCGATTGCCTGCGCTCGTCTTCGGCAGTACTCGATGCTCCCATCTTTCACCATTGCGCTGCCCTATTGGCGCGCAGGCGCGGCGACGTACGGTCGGTGCCCGAGCACGGTTGTATCTGCAGACAGCACAGCGACGCGATCGGCGCCGCGCAGGCCACGCTCCTCTTCGGTGTCAGCTGCGCGTTGACAAGAACCGGCCGACAGGCTCGAATCGGAGTTGGAAATAGGAGGTTGCCGAAGCGCTCCGGTGCCGTAAGCGTTACGCTCAGGCACGGGCTTGCTGGCGGTTGGTTTGATGGGGAGGCACGCTGGCGACCAAGGCCGAGCGATGACGCTTCTGCGTCAGGGGTTTGACACCGCTCGGGAGCTCGGTTGCCTCTTCCTCGTCTCTCTCACGCCCGCCGAGCTTTTGGATGCTGCACCTTCGCCCTGGAACACGGAGTAGAGCCAGAGTACGTACGCCAACTCATTCGGGCGCAGCACCTCCCCCCGGGGGACGGCGCTGTCGACGCCGAGGCCTGGCCCTGGGAAGTGCGCGTCAAGGTGCTTGGGGGATTTGCAGTGATCCGAAATGGAGAGCGGTGGCAGGCTGGTCGGAAGCCACGGAAGAAGCCCCTCGAGCTGCTTCGGTTGCTGGTGGAGCATGGGCCCCGCGGGGTGGGCCAGGATTTGCTCGCTGAAACACTCTGGCCTGAGGCCGAGGGCGATGCCGCGCACCGGGCGCTGAAGTCCGCCGTGCACAGACTTCGTCGGCTTTTGGGAAGGGGCGAAGCAATCGTTCATCAAGACGGCCGACTCTCGCTCGATCCGAGGCTCGTCTTTGTCGACGCCTGGGCGCTGGAGCGGCTTCTCACTCGTATCGAGGGAAAGCAGGGACGCGGCGCCGCCGATACCGCAGGCATGCATGAGCTTCGCCAAAAGGTAGGGGTCCTGTACCGCGGTGCCCAGTTTCGAGGGTCGGGAAGCTGGGTCGGTCGAGTCTCGGGGTGGAGCAGCGGCAGATCAACTCCAAACGTGTGGAGCGTTGCCTCCAGGCTTCGTGATCCAGCGCACTCCAAGACGCAGCGCAGGGAAGGAGAGGGTTAGCCTGTCACTATCAGGGCAGCAAAGCGCGAGCGGACATCTTCACGACGCCTTGGGGACCGGTCTCACGAGTCGAGGAACAGCCGCTCAGAAAGCCACCGCGCCTGCCATGCCCGTTCTGCCTCGAACGAGTCCTGACCACCGCCGAGCGTGGCGGCCAGGATGCAGGCGATGTAAGAAGTGGCGGCCGCGTCCCGCTTTGCGTCCGCCGTGGCGTCTTTGAGGTAGCCGACGACCGCGGAAGGGTTCGAGACGCCTCCGATGACCTCGGCGATCTCGTCCGGGTCAGCGATCCGCGCCACCCGGCTCGCCAGGTCCGAAGGCAGCGCCGGTAGCGCGAGCTCGCGGGCATGCAGGGCGCAGGCGATGGAGTATTCGCGCCGGGAC
>Ga0335071_10001132_pt1 | contig 28722 bp, 23 predicted proteins | sample Lox_Sample_15_FD_206724 | JGI IMG/M metagenome (GOLD analysis project Ga0335071, IMG submission 206724) | Soil microbial communities from Loxahatchee National Wildlife Refuge, Florida, United States - Lox_Sample_1.5 | ecosystem: Environmental > Terrestrial > Soil > Wetlands | place: USA...
ACTTCGCGACCGAGTTCGTGAATACCCTCAATCGCAAGTATCGGCCGAAGATGAAGGCGCTCACCATCAAGGTTTCGTTCATCCCCGTGACCAGGGACAAGCTGATTCCGGCACTGGAAGCTGGCCTCGGCGACATCGCCGCCGGGGATATCACCATCACGCCCGAGCGGGCGAAGCACGTGGATTTCAGTGAACCCACGGCATCCAACATCCGCGAAGTGGTGGTGACGGGGCCGGCCGGGCCAAAGCTGTCGTCGATCGAAGACCTTTCTGGAAAAGCCATCCCGGTCCGCAAGTCGAGCAGCTTTTATGAGCACCTCGTCGCGCTGAACACTACGTTCGACAGTCGCAAGTTGCCCGAAATATCGCTGCCGTTGCTGGCCGAAGACCTCGAGGACGAAGACGTCCTCCAAATGGTCAATGCAGGCCTCCTGCCGATGACGGTCGTCGACGAGCCGATCGCCAAGGTGTGGTCTCGCCTGTTCAAGAAGCTGACCGTCAGGGGCGATCTGGTCGTCAACGAAGGCGGTAATTTGGCATGGTTGGTCCGGAAGAACAGCCCGCAGCTCCGGGCCGAGATTAATGCGTTCGCAAAGAAGCACCGCCTCGGCACGCTCTTCGCAAACATGGTCATTCACCGCTACGTCGCCGAGGAGGCGCTAAAGGACTCGTTCGCACAGGTGGATCGGGACCGCTTCGACCGGCTGAGCGGCCTTTTCAAGAAGCACGGCGGCCAGTACGACTTCGACTACCTGATGGTCGCAGCACAAGGATACCAGGAATCGCAGCTTGACCAGGATCGGAAGAGTCCGCGCGGCGCCGTCGGCATCATGCAGCTGTTGCCGACGACGGCGGCCGATCCGGCCATCGGCATCACGGGCATCGACCGAAGCGCGGACAAGAACATCGAGGCCGGGGTGAAGTATCTGCGCTTCCTGGTCAACACGTACCTCAACGATCCCAAGATCGACGAGAAGAACCGCACGCTGATGGCGTTTGCGGCGTACAACGCCGGTCCCGGCAACCTGCAGAAATTCCGCCGTATCACCGAGAAGTCCGGGCTCGATCCGAATGTCTGGTTCAGCAACGTCGAGATCGCGGCCGCGCGCACGGTCGGCCGCGAGACGGTCGAGTACGTCAGCAACATCTACAAGTACTACGTGGCGTACAAGCTGGCGGAGCAGCGGGAGGAAAACCGAATGCACAGCCGCGAGCAGCGGCAGTCCGCGTCGCCGCGCGCACCGTGAGTCCGTCCGATCGCGCGAGACATGCGCAAATCCGATAGGCCGGGCGTGGGCCTCATAATACTCAGTGCACGACTGGCGATACCTCACCAACTGGGGGGCGCCACCCCACAGGACGCATCACATGCGGCCCTGCCCAAGGGCGGAATAGACAGACGCAATAGAAAGAAAGGATGCCAAGATGACAACTCGTCGCATGGTGATTGGAACGATGCTGTCGGTGGCGAGCCTCGCGGTCGCTGCGTGCGCCGACAATGAGAGCAAGGGGCAGCCGACCGGGCTGCAATCCTCGGCGAAGCTCACGCCGAATCCCTCGATCAGCGGCGCCTGGATCTACAAATCACCGACGGCAAAGTTCTCTCAGTATCGCCAAGTGATGATCGATCCCGTGGTGGTTTATGGCGGGCCGGAGGCGAATTTCGGAGATATCTCCCCGGCCGATCGGCAGAACTACGCGCAGATCGTCACCGCCGAATTCGTCCGCGTGATCGGCGAGAAGTACCCGATCGCCCGCGTTCCGGGACCGAACGTGCTTCGCGTCCATACGACCCTGATCGGCGTGCGCACGACGGTCGGCGGCGTGGCGACGATCACCCGGGTCATGCCCATCGGCATCGCCATCAACGCGGTGCGGGGCGCAGCGGGCGAGGGTGGCTCGATGACCGGCGGGATCGAGCTTGCCGTCGAGGTCCATGATTCCCAAACCAACGAGCTCCTGGCGGGTGCGGTGCGACAGGTTTCGCCGGCCGCCTTCGACATTGAAGCGACGCTATCCACCGGCGACACTGTGAAGGTCTCCGCCGCCGACGCAGCAAAGCTGCTGCGGGACGCGCTCGACCGGAATTTGAAGTCCTAGCCGCGATCGGAAAAGTGCCAGCCGCTCATGCCCGGGTCATCGCTGCCGGTGGCCCGGGCTGATTTGAAATAGCTCCAGCTGACGTGAAGGGCGCGCGGCCGCCCGGTTGCAGGCGCCGGTGTCGTATGATGGCGTGGCCGTCGATGTTTCGCGCCGCTGCGGTCGTAACACTCATCTGTCTTGCGGCCGCCGTTCCGCGGAGTGGGGCGTTCGCCGAGGCTCCCCCCCCGGCGGACACCACGCTCGAGCGTATTCTCGATGCCAGGGTCAAAGCGGTCCGCGCACACAGCGCGGAGATGGTTCTGGCATTGCCAGGCGTGCCGGCCGAGATCGTGCGGAGCGCACTCTCGTTATCGCGCGAGGCCGAGGAGTTCGGCTGGAGCCGGTCGCTTTTGCTGCTCGCTCTGGCGTTGGTCGTGGGCCTCGGCGCGGAGCGCAGCCTGCGCCGCGTCGTCACCGGCTCGTGGCGGTCGGGGAGCGGAGACCAGAACGTCGACACGTTGCACCGGTTCCGCACGATCGCAGCGCGCCTTGCGTTTGTGGTGGCAGAATGGGCGCTCTTCAGCGCCGGCACGGTCGGTACCTTCCTGGCGCTTGAGTGGCCGCCGCTGCTCGACGGAACGCTCCTGTCGTTTCTGCTTGCCTTGTGCGGGTTCCGGGGCGCGCTGGCCTTGAGCCGGCTCGTCCTGGTGCCCGATCTTGAGCCGCAGGTCGCAGCGCAATTGCGGCCTTTCGCGCTGAGTCACGCGGCGGCGCGCCGCACCCACCTTTTTATCGCGGTCCTTGCGGGCTGGTTCGCGTTCGGCAAGGCCGTCGTTGAGAATGCGACCATTCTGGGTTCGTCGTTCCCGATCCGCGAGCTGACCGCTTACACCTTCGGGATCGGGCTGCTGGCGATCTCGTTGTATGCCGTTTGGCGGGGCCCGGGCTCGACTGGGGCCGCGGCGACAGCCGGGCAGCAATTCGCGAGGCGCACGACGGCCACGCTGTTGTCGCCATATTTGGTCCTGCTGTGGGCCTTGTGGGTCATCGGCGCCACGGTGACCCTGTGGGTCTTCGGTACGCTGGGCGCGCTGTGGGCAGCCCTTTACCTGACGCACTGGGCGGTGGCCCATCTGACGCGCCCGGACGACGCGGCCGCACCGGAGGCTGCACCCGCGCAGTCGATCAAGGCCATCTGTGTGGAACGGGCGCTCCGGGCCGTCCTGATCATCGGCGCGATGGCCCTGCTGGCGAACGTGTGGCAGGCCCATTTGTCGGACCTTGCCGGCGCCGATACCCCGCTGGTGCGGGTCATCCGTATCGGCTTCGAGGTCCTGGTCATCGCCCTGGTCGCGGATCTGGCGTGGAACCTGGTGAAGGCCCTGATCGAGAGCCAGCTCGGGGCTCTGCAGAAAGACCAGGACCCGATGAGCGAGGCAAGCCGCCGTCAGGCGCGGTTGCGCACGTTGCTTCCGATCTCGAAAAAGATCGCCGCCGTGATGATTTCATTCGTCGCCATTCTGCTGATGCTCTCCGAGGCGGGCGTCCAGATCGGGCCGCTCATCGCCGGTGCCGGCGTGATCGGGCTCGCCGTCAGCTTCGGCGCGCAGACCCTGGTCCGGGACATTTTCAGCGGATTCTTCTACCTGCTCGATGACGCATTCCGCGTCGGCGAATACATCCAGGCCGGAAACTACAAAGGCACGGTCGAGTCCTTCAGCATCCGTTCGGTCCGGCTCCGGCATCACCGCGGGCCTCTCTACACGGTGCCGTTCGGCGCGCTCGGTGCGATCCAGAACATGAGCCGCGACTGGGTGATCGACATCCTGACCGTCGGCGTCACCTACGACACGGATCTCGCCGCGGTGAAGAAGATCGTCAAGAGAATCGGCCAGCAGCTCAAGGAGGACCCGGAGCTCGGTCCCCTGATCATCGAGACGCTCAAGATGCAGGGCGTCCAGCAGTTCGGCGACTTTGCGATACAGATCCGGCTGAAGATGATGACGCGGCCGGGCGAGCAGTTTGTCGTGCGGCGGCGAGCCTATGCGCTCATCAAGACGGAGTTCGACGCCGCCGGCATCAAATTCGCGTTCCCCACCGTGCAACTGGCCGGGGGCGCGGAGGCCACGCCGGCGGTCGCGGCCGCGGCCAGTCGCGTCGTGCAGTTGAGCGGGACCGATCCTGCGGACTGAACGGCGCACGGCTGGAAAGCGCGAGGTTTGCATCGTTCCGACAGGCATGACGGCCTGGTCCAGTAAATATGCGGACGATGGAGCTCGCCGGAGGCCTATGTGACTGCTGAGGTACGGTTCGAGCTGCCCAAGGCCGCTGTGACTCTCGAGCGGATCAAGCCCGATGGTCTGATGGTACGGCTGGCCGGCAACTGGCGAATCTCCGGTCATCCGCCGGGGGCTGCCGCCGTCGAAACACAGCTGCGCGGCATGGCCGACGTCCACCGCCTCGGCTACGATGCCGCCGCCGTCACCGACTGGGACAGCGGCCTCCTCGCTTTTCTCGTCCGCACCAGCACGGCTGCCACCGCCGCCAAGATCGCGGTCGATTTCGGCGGCCTGCCCAGTGGCGTGCAACAGCTCCTCAAGCTTGCGGCGGCGGTGCCGGAGCGCGCAGGCGCCCGGCGCGGGACGACCGTGCAGCCCATCCTCGACCAGATCGGCAAGGCGACACAGGCCCTGGGACGGCAAAGCGGCGAGATGGTCGCGTTCATCGGCGAGACCGTCGTCGGCTTCGGCCATTTGATCCGCGGCAAAGCCCGGTTCCGCATGGTCGACGCGCTGATCCTGGCCCAGGAATGCGGCGCCCAGGCGCTCGGTATCGTGTCGCTGATCAGCGTGCTCGTGGGTCTGATCCTCGCCTTCGTCGGCTCGGTGCAATTGAAGCAGTTCGGTGCGCAGATCTTCGTCGCCAATCTGGTCGGCGTCGGCACCGCGCGCGAGATGGGCGCCCTGATGACGGCGATCATCATGGCCGGCCGGACCGGGGCCGCCTTCGCCGCACAGCTCGGCACGATGGAGGTCAACGAGGAGATCGACGCCCTCAAGACGTTCGGCTTCTCGCCGATCGACTTCCTGGTCATGCCGCGGATGATGGCACTGATCATCATGATGCCGTTCCTGTGCGTCTACTCCGACCTGCTCGGCATCTTCGGCGGCGGCATCGTGGGCGTGACCATGCTCGACATCAGCCTGGTCCAGTACGTCAACCAGACCCTCGGTGCGCTGACCCTCACCGACTTCCTGATCGGCATCGTGAAGAGCGCCGTCTTCGGGATTCTCATCGCGCTCTCCGGCTGCCTGCGCGGCATGCAGTGCGGCCGCAGCGCATCCGCCGTGGGTGCTGCCGCGACGTCGGCCGTGGTCACGTCGATCGTCCTGATCGTCGTGGCCGACGGTTTGTTCTCCGTCCTGCTCGACATTCTGGGGATCTGACGATGGCGGCCCCGCACGAGACCCCGGAGCCGGCGATCGTGATCCGCGATCTGGACATGGCCTATGGCAGCTTCGTCATTCAGCGCGACCTGACGTTCACGATCCAGCGTGGCGACATTTTCATCATCATGGGCGGCAGCGGCTGCGGCAAAAGTACGCTGCTCCGGCATCTGATCGGACTGAAGGAACCGGCGCGCGGCGAAGTCATCTATTCCGGCGGGCGGAGCCTGTGGGAGGCCGACGAGACCGGGCGCCAGGCCATCCTGCGCGGCGTCGGCGTCCTGTATCAGAAAGGCGCGCTGTGGAGCTCGATGACCCTGGCGGAGAACATCGCCCTGCCGATCGAGGCGTACACCGATCTTCCCAAGGACGAGGTCAAGCAGTTGTGCTCGCTCAAGCTGGCTCTCGTCGGGCTCGCCGGCTTCGAGGATTACTACCCGTCCGAGATCAGCGGCGGCATGCAGAAGCGCGCTGCCCTCGCGCGGGCCATGGCGCTCGATCCCGAGATCCTGTTCTTCGATGAGCCGTCGGCCGGACTCGATCCCATCAGCTCTCGGCTTCTCGACGAGTTGATCCTGCAGCTGCGCGACAGCCTGGGGGCCACGGTCGTCATCGTCACCCACGAGTTGGCGAGCATCTTCGCGATCGGGACCAACTCGGTGTTCCTCGACCCGGATAGCAAGACGATGATCGCCCAAGGCGATCCGAAGAAGCTGCTTGCCGAATCCAAGGATCCGAAAGTGCGGAAGTTCCTGACGCGCGGCGAAGACCAGTCAACCTCGGCCAAGGGGGCCCAGCTCCGATGAACAAGGCAAGCCCCAAGACGATCGGTGCATTCGTCCTCGGCGGACTGGTGCTGTTTCTGGGCGGCATCGTGACCCTCGGAAGCTTCACGTTCTTCAAGAAGCAGCTGCCGGTCGTCATGTATTTCGAGGGCGACATGACGGGTCTCGACGTGGGTGCGCCGCTCGTCTTCCGCGGCGTGCGCATCGGCACGATCACGGATGTGAGCCTGCATTTCGATGCGAATTCGCTCAAGACCGAAATCCCGGTACGTGCCGTCGTCGAGCCCGACCGCTTCATCATCGAAGGACCGGATACGGGCGGCGGAAAAAACATCCCGCTCCTGATCAAGGAGGGCCTGCGCGCCCAGCTTGCCTCGCAAAGCCTGTTGACCGGCAAGCTTCTGGTCCGTCTCGACATGTTCCCGGAGGAGCCGGCGGAATTTCATGCTCCCAAAGGCGTGAAGGTGGCCGAAATTCCGACCGTGCCTTCGACGATGGCGGAGCTCACGGAGGGCATCACCGGCGTGATGAAGAAGATTCAGGAGATGCCGTTGCCGGAGATCGCCCGGGATCTGCGGAAACTGCTCGGCGACATCGACAATGCCGTCCTGGGCCTGGATACGAGGAGCTTCGGCGCGGTCGGCAAGGAGGCGCAGGACCTTCTGGCGAACATCAACCGCCGGGTCGACGCGCTGGGACCGGTCACCGAGTCCACGATCAAGGACGCCGACCAGACGCTCCTGGATTTCCGCAAGTTCCTGGTCGACACGCGGCCACTGATCGCCAACGCCCAGCGCGCGGCCGAGAACGCCGCCCGGCTGATGTCGACCGCCAACGAGGCCATCGATCCCAACTCGCCGGCCTACCGCGAGCTTGTTGCGACCCTGCGCGAGTTTTCGAACTCGGCGCGTTCCATTCGCGCGCTGACAGACGACCTAGAGCGCAATCCAGATTCCATCCTGTTCGGCAAGGCATCAGCCCGGGGGGCACGATGAACCGCACGATCATTAGCCTGAGCCTGTTTCTGGGGCTTGCCAGCGGATTGGGGGGATGCACGCCCGGACCGTCGGCCCCGACTCACTACTACGTCCTCACCGCCACGGCCCCGGCCGACCCCGCGGCTCCGCGCGGCTCCGTGGGAACAGGACCTTCAGTCGAGCTCGCCCGTGTCGCGCTGGCCGAATACCTGAATCAGCCGAACATCGTTACGCGCGTGCAGACCAACGAGGTGCAGCGCGCCGAGAATGATCTGTGGGCAGGGCCGCTGGCGGACGACATCACGCGGACGGTGGGCGAGAACCTCTCCCTCATGCTGCCGACCGATCACCTGTCCGTGTCGGGAAGCGGCCAGGCGTCATCTGCCTCTTATACGGTCGAAGTCGAAATCGTGCGTTTCGACCGGGATGCGCAAAACGTGGTGCACCTGATCGCGCGCTGGGCGGTCACCCGCAACGACGGACGAAAACTCGTGGCGATGCGCCGGTCCAGTTTCGAGCAGAGCTCCAGCGGCGACTACGCGGGCACGGTGGCCGCCATGAGCCGCGCGCTGAGCGACCTGTGCGCCGAGATTGCGAATGCGATCAAGAGAGGATGACGCGCGCCGTTCGACCGACGGAATACAGAACAGGAGATCGAACATGCTCACAATATCAAAGCGACCGCGGCTGCCTCGAGGCGGGTGGACACTGCCATCCTGGCTCAGGCTCCTAGTGGCGGTCGGTCTCGTGCTGGGCCTGGGGCTGCACCCGAGCCGGGCCGCCGACGAGGATCTGGTGCCGTCCGGGACGCTCTCGATCGATCAGATGCAGGTGGCATTCATCGGTAGCGGCAATCTCGGCGGCGGCACTCTCTTCTACAAGGGAAAGAGATACCCGTTCAGCGTGGGCGGGCTGGGCATCGGCGGCTTTGGCATCTCCCGGATCAATGCAGGCGGTGATGTCTTCAACCTCACCGATCCGCGCTATTTCCCGGGCGCCTACGTCCAGTTCCGCTACGGCGCCGTGGTGGGCGATCTGAGCACGGGCGTCCTGTGGCTGAAAAACGGCAATGGCGTCGTGCTGAAGATCGACGCGAAGCGCGAAGGCCTCGCGCTCTCGCTCGGCGGGGACGCTGTCTATATCGACTTTGATTGAGGTGACACCATGAACGGATCGAAGATTGCGCTCTGGCTCGCCGGTGCGGCTCTGACCCTGCTTGCGGCCGGACGGTGGATGCCCGCGCAGGCGGGTGAGGACGCGACCATCACTCGCGCGTTGTCCGTGTGGGTGGCGCAAGGCAGCACATTCAAGACGGGAGCCCAGGAGGCGACCTTCGTCGGCTCGTTGGCCGGACCGATCTTCGTCGATACGGAGAAAGGGCTTGTCGAGTCCGGCAGGATGATCTGCCCGACCATCGTCGAAATCGGCTTGGACGACGGCAAGCAGCAGGCCCGCGGCCGCTGCACGATCACCGCGCGCGACGGCGCGTTGCTCTTTGCGGAGATCAGCTGCGCCGGCGTGTTCATGGTCGGGTGCAAAGGTGACATCAAGTTCACCGGCGGCACCGAACGTTTCGACAAGATCACCGGCGGCGGAAAGGCGCTTATTCGAAGCGACGTCGTGCGGTTCGTTCCGGCGGGCGAGCACGTGGCGGCGGGCGACGGCACCGGTATCCTGGTGCTGACCGGGATCCACTACAAAATGCCCTAACCGCCCGATGACGCATCCCGCGTGACGGATTCAAGACTGCGCCGTCGCGCGGCCCATCGAACGGGAAGAACTGAATGACGGCAGCAGGTTGGGGTGTAGCGCGCCAGTCCTGATTCTTGCGCCGGTCCGATAGCCGGGGCGCATCCGGCGACGGAAGCTTGCATGCGCTCGCGGCGAAGATCGCCGAGGGACGGTCGGATTCAACCCATTTTATCCCGGGAGTTTTGCGTATGGCCGACAAGAAGGCAGTGGTGGCGGGGGCGGCCAAACCGGTGGCGCTGGGCTCAACCGCGGCTGATCTTCTGACGGGCTGGCAGCAGGACATGCCGGCATGGCCGGGGATCTACTGGTGGAACGCCGCCATGGAGTACGCGGTCGATTGTGCCCAGCGCACGACGCTCTACTGCGACGTCATGCGCCAGCGGGGAAACCAATACTTCGCGCAACAGGGGGAGATCGTTCCCAACGTCCTGAGCTTCAAGTTCGAAACGATCATGAGCGGGCCGCAGCTTCCGCGGCCGGTAAATTACGGGCTGGTCAAGATCATTCCGAAAAGCGGCGTGCAGATCGACGAAACGAAGCGACCCTTCGTCATCCTCGATCCACGCGCCGGCCACGGGCCCGGCATCGGCGGCTTCAAGCCCGACAGCGAGATCGGCGTCGCCATGCGGGCCGGGCATCCTTGCTATTTCGTCGGCTTCGCGCCGCAGCCGATGCCCGGCCAGACGCTGCTGGACGTTCTCCATGGCATCGCCACGTTCATGGAGAAGGTGAACGAGCTCCATCCCAAGGCGGACGGCAAGCCGACCGTGGTCGGTAATTGCCAGGCGGGCTGGGCGATCATGATGGTGGCGGCGATGCGGCCGGAATTGTTCGGCCCGGTCATCGTCGCCGGCTCGCCGATGTCGTATTGGGCCGGCGTGCATGGTGCCAACCCGATGCGCTACACCGGCGGCATGGTCGGCGGCAGCTGGATGGCCCAGCTCATGAGCGATCTCGGCAACGGCATCTTCGACGGCTCATGGCTCGTCCAGAACTTCGAGAATCTCAATCCCGCGAACACGCTGTGGTCCAAGCAATACAACCTCTACTCCAAGATCGACACCGAAGGGCCGCGCTATCTCGAGTTCGAGAAGTGGTGGGGCGCCAAGACCTTGCTCAACGGCGAGGAGATCCGGTTCATCGTCGATGAGCTGTTCGTCGGCAACAAGCTGTCGACCGCGCAGATCAGCAGCGACGACGGCAGGCGGATCGATTTGCGCGCGATCCACGGGCCGATCATCATCTTCTGCTCCCAGGGCGACAACATCACGCCGCCCCAGCAGGCGCTCGGCTGGATTCCCGATCTGTACAAGGACGTCGACGACATAAAGTCGCACGGACAGACGATCGTCTACACCATCCACCCGACCATCGGGCATCTCGGGATCTTCGTGTCCGGCGGCGTCGCCAAGAAAGAGCACAGCGAGTTCGCGAGCAATATCGACCTGATCGACGTCCTGCCGCCCGGGCTTTACGAGGCCCAGTTCACCGAGAAGGCCGCGGCAGGAGCCGACGAGCACGACGGCGAATACGTCGCGACATTCCTGCCGCGCACGCTCGAGGACATCCGCGCCCTCGGCGGCAACAGCCTCGAAGATGAACGGCGCTTTGCCACGGTCGCCCGCCTGTCGGAGATGAACGGCGCCGCTTACCGCCGCCTCGTCTCTCCCATCGTGCGGGCGTGCACGAACGACGTGGTTGCCGAGGCCACCCGCAAGCTCCATCCGCTGCGGCTGCAGTATGAGCTGTTCTCCGACCATAACCCGATTATGGCGCCGATCATCACGCAGGCAGCGGAACTGGTGCGCACGCACCGGCGGCCGGCGGCGAAAGACAATCCATTCCTGGCGCTCGAGAAGGTGATGTCGGGCCACATCGAACGGGCGCTCGATACGTACCGCGACGTGCGCGATCGCCTCACCGAAAATGCCTTTCTGGCGGTCTACAGCGCGCCGTGGCTGCAGACCTTCGCGGGCCTCGACGCCTCGGACCGGCCGCCGCGGCCGCGGCCCGGAGATTCGGCGGATCACGTGGCCTTTGTCCAGCGGCGGATCACCGAGCTTAAGGACGGAGTCACCGCCGGCGGCCCGCGCGAGGGCGCCATCCGGGCTTTGGTCTACTGCGGCGTGGCCGATGCGACCTACGATGAGCGCGGCTTCGCGGTGCTCCAGAAGATTCGCGACGAGCAGGGCGGAAACATCTCGCTGGCGGAGTTCAAGGAGATCGTGAGGGAGCAGTACTACATGCTGCTCATCGACGAAGACCGCGCGGTGGCGGCGATTCCCGGCCTGATCGGGCGTCAGTCCGATATGGCCGGCAAGCTGGTGCCGCTGCTGCGCCGGGTTTTGAGCGCCCGCGGGCCCATGACTCCCGAGCGCGAGGCGCGGGTGTCGCGGATCGCGGCTCTGATGAATGGCGAGGCGTCGCCGGCGCCCCAGAGAAAGCCCCGCTCGGTCGCATGAATTCGGCGGCACAGGCTCGCCGCCAGGCACAGAAAGGAAGGTGACTATGTCGGTCCAGGAAAAGGCTGCCTCGACGCCATCCGGCGCGGTTATCAGGCCGGACGATCTGCTGAAGATCACCAAGGAGGCGGAAGCCGCGGCCCTGAAGGAGACGTTCGACGCCGATCGCAAGGCCGAGGAAGAGAAGAAGTCTCTCAAGGACGCCTTCATGTCGCGCGAAATCCGGACCGACGCCGTCGAGCGGGTGAACGCGGCCGTGCGGCGTGCCGCCGAATCGCGCAAGCACGAATTGGAGCTGTTCCGCTTCCCGGCGAGCTTCTGCAACGACGGCGGCCGCAGGATCAACAGCAACGCTCCCGACTGGCCGGACAGCCTCGAAGGCTTCGCCAAGCGCGCCTATGAAGCGTATGTCGAGCACTACAAGCCGGCCGGTTACCGGATGAAGGCGCAGGTGATGGACTTTCCGCGCGGCATGCTGGGCGACATTGCGCTGATCCTGTCCTGGTGACGGCCGACGGGGTTGCGCCGCCCGCTTCCGCGTCCGCGGGCGTCGATAACTGCGCAGTTCCGATAGGTCAACCTTACACGGTCGCGTACGAGTTTCGAGAGATGTGATGACGACGGGGGCACGCTGAGCGTTTGCCCAAGCCGGCCTTAGCACGGAGGGTGAGATGACCGAGCAAGGCGGGGCCCGCGTATCGGGTGGAAACCCGGACACACGCACCCGGACCCACGACAAATACGAGCGCCTCATCGCGGCGGCGCGCGCGGTTCGGCCCGTGACCACGGTCGTGGCCCATCCGTGCGACGAGACGTCGTTGCGCGGCGTGATAGAGGCCGCCGAAGCGGGAATGATCACGCCGATCCTGGTCGGACCGGAAAGCCGGATCCGGGCAATTGCAGATCAGTTCAAGCTCGACATCGGCCAATACGACGTGATCGACGCGGCCCACAGCCACGCCGCGGCCTCCAAGGCCGTGGAGATGATTCGCGCCGGCCAGGCCGAGGTCCTGATGAAGGGCAGCTTGCACAGCGACGAGCTTTTGCGTGCCGTGACAGCGAAGGAGACCGGGCTCAGAACCGATCGCCGGATCAGTCACGTCTTCATCATGGACGTTCCGACCTACAGCGAGGTCCTGTTCATCACCGACGCGGCGGTCAATATCTTTCCCGACCTCGAGACCAAGCGCGACATCGTCCAGAACGCGATCGACCTGTTCCTCGCCCTCAAGCTCGGCACGCCGCGCGTGGCGATCCTGTCGGCGGTCGAGACCGTTACGTCCAAGATTCCGGGCACGATCGATGCCGCGGCGCTTTGCAAAATGGCCGACCGCGGCCAGATCGTCGGTGGGCTGCTCGACGGGCCGCTGGCGCTCGACAACGCCATCAGCCCCGACGCGGCGCGCATCAAGGGCATCAAATCGGAGGTCGCCGGGCGCGCGCAGATCCTCCTCGTCCCCGATCTCGAGGCGGGCAACATGTTGGCCAAGAACCTGACGTTCCTCGCGAACGCGGACGCGGCCGGGATCGTCCTTGGCGCTCGTGTTCCCATCGTGCTCACGTCGCGCGCCGATTCGGTGCGGACCCGGATGGCGTCGTGCGCGGTGGCGACGCTCTATGCCGACGCCCGCCGGCAGAAGACCGCGATCGCCGCGGAGTAGGCACACGATGGATCACATCCTCGTCGTGAACGCCGGAAGCTCGAGCCTCAAGTTCGAGGTCTTCGAGCTCGGCTCGGGCGAGGAGCTCAAGCGGCGCCTCAAGGGAAAGGTCGACGGCATCGGCACACGCCCGCGCTTCACGGCCAGCAACGGCGCCGGCGTCATGGCCATCGACGAGACATTCGATGCCAAGAAGGTGAAGACGCTGCCGGAGGCGCTGACCGTCACGCGCGACCGGCTGCGCGCCTACTTTGCGGGCGTTTCACCCTCGGCCGTCGGACATCGGGTGGTGCATGGCGGGCCCGCCTACAGCAGCCCGGTGATGGTGGACAAGACGATCATCGCGCAGCTCGAGAAATACATTCCCCTCGCGCCGCTGCACCAGCCGAGCAATCTTGCCGTGATCCGCGCGATCCGCGAGCGTTCACCGGAGATCCCGCAGGTTGCCTGCTTCGACACGGCGTTCCATCGCGGCCATCCGGAAGTCGCCGACCGTTACGCGATCCCCGACGAGCTCTACGCGGAGGGGGTACGCCGTTACGGATTTCACGGCCTCTCGTACGAATACATCGCCCAGTGCCTCCCCGAGATCGCGCCGGACATCGCCGCCGGTCGGGTTGTCGTGGCGCATCTCGGAGGCGGCGCGTCGCTGTGCGCGATGGTCAAAGGCCGCAGCGTCGAAAGCACGATGGGCTTCAGCGCTCTCGACGGGCTGCCCATGGGGACGCGATGCGGCCAGATCGATCCCGGCGTGGTGCTCTATCTCATCGGCGAGAAGGGCATGAAGCCGAAGGAGGTCGAGCAGTTTTTATATCACGATTGCGGGCTGAAGGGCTTGTCCGGGCTCAGCAGCGACGTGCGGGACCTGCAGGGAAGCTGTACGCCGCGCGGCAAGTTCGCGCTCGACTATTTCGTTTATCGCATTGCCCTGCTGGCGGGCTCGCTCGTCGCCGCGATGGGCGGGATCGACGGCTTCGTCTTCACCGCCGGCATCGGGGAGAACGCGCCGGATATTCGCCAGGCCGTGGCGACGCGTCTGTCGTGGTTCGGTCTCGAGCTCGACGCGACGGCCAACGACAAGGGCGAGCGGCTGATCTCGAGCCGCAGCGCACGTATCCCTTGTTATGTCATCCCCACGGATGAAGAGCTGATGATCGCCCGGCATACCCTCGCAACGTTACGCCAGACGAGGACGTTACAATGACGACAGAGACCATCACGACCGGCGCCATCCCGCTGCCTCTCGCCAACCGGCGCGGGCTCGTCACCGGGATCGCCAACGACCAGTCGATCGCCTGGGGTTGCGCCAAGGCGTTCCGCCGGCTCGGCGCCGACCTGGCGGTCACCTACATGAACGAGAAGGCCAGGTCCTATGTGGAACCTCTGGCCAAGCAGGCGGAAGCCGCCTTGTTCGAGCCTCTGGACCTGCGCATCGAGGGGCAGCTCGAAGCGCTCTTCGAAAAGATGGAGAAGAAGTGGGGCCGGCTCGATTTCCTGCTCCACTCCATTGCCTTTGCACCGCGGGAAGATCTGCACGGGCGCGTCGTCGATTGCTCCAAGATCGGATTTTGTCAGGCCATGGAGCTGTCGTGCTGGTCGTTCATCCGCATGGCGAAGCTGGCCGAGCCGCTGATGAACGACGGCGGCGCCCTGTTCACCATGACCTATTACGGATCGCAGATGGTGGTCGCCAATTACAACATGATGGGCCCCGTCAAGGCGGCGCTTGAATCGGCAACCCGCTACATGGCGGCCGAGCTCGGGCCGAAAGGCATCCGCGTTCACGCCATATCGCCCGGGCCGCTTAAGACCCGCGCCGCGTCGGGGATCTCACATTTCGACGAGATGCTGGAGCGGGCGCAGGAAAAAGCCCCGGCCCGAAGCCTCGTCTCGATCGACGATGTCGGCGTCGCGGTCGCGTATCTCGCGACCGACGCCGCGAAACTGATCACTGGAGAAACGATGTACATCGATGGCGGATACCACATTATCGACTGAGCGCGCCGCCACGGCGGCGCCGAAGGCTGGCCCGTCCCCAGCAATCCTTCGTGCGCGGGTCGGGTCCCGCGACTGGAAGAAGCTCGCGATTGCCGGCGCGGCGGCCGTGCTGGTCGCTGTTGGCGCGTACGCCTTTTTCGGGCGCGGCGGCGGAAAGCCGCCGCAAGCCCCTGCCGGTGCCGCGGCCGGGCCTGCGCCCGCGGTCACGGTCGTCCGCGTCGAGAGCGCCGACATCAGGTCATCAACGACCTTCACCGGCCGCGTGCAAGCCATCGATAAGGTCGATCTGCGGGCGCGCGTGCCCGGCTATCTCGAGAAGCAGCTCTTCCAGGATGGCGCGCAGGTCGAATCCGGACAGCTCATGTTCGTGATCGAGCAGCCGCCGTATCAGGCGGAAGTTGCAAAGATCCAGGCCGACCTCCAAGGCGCCCAGGCCGACCTGCTCAATGCGAAGGCCGAGCTCAGCCGTCAGGAGCAGCTGGTCAGCAAAGGCTATTCGACGCCGGCCAAGCTCGATGAGGCGAAATCGAAGTTCGGCCTGGCGCAAGGCACGGTCGACAAGGACCAGGCGGCCCTCGAACAAGCGAAACTCAACCTCAGCTACACCGAAGTCCGCTCACCGGTCGCAGGTCGGGTCGGCCAGCGGGCGTACTCGGTCGGCAACTATGTCCAGCCGTCGAGCGGCACCTTGGCGACCGTCGTCAGCCGCGATCCGATGTACGTGATGTTTCCGGTCACCCAGCGCGAGCTGATCGACATACGGCGCAAGGCCGAGGCGGAGGGTGTGGATGGCCGGGCGGTCACGGTGCGTCTGCAGCTCGCCGACGGCCAGATGTACGACCAGACGGGCGCCGTGGACTTCGTCGACGTGACGGTCAACCAGGCCACGGATTCGGTTAACGTCCGCGCCAAGTTCCCCAATCCCAAGGGCTGGCTGATCGACGGCCAGCTGGTGACGGCCGTGGTCGAGTCCACCGCGCCGCGTAAAGCCCTGCTGATCCCCCAGCAGGCGCTGCAGTTCGATCAGACCGGCTATTTCGTGCTCGTCGTCGACGCCGACAACAAGGTGAAGGTCCAGCCGATCGGGATCGGCTCCGGCCATGACACCGACCTCGAAGTCATTAGCGGCCTCAACGAGGGCGACCGGGTCATCACCGAAGGCGTGCAGAAAGTGCGGCCCGAGCAGGTCGTGAACCCGACCGAAAAGCCCAAAGCCGCCGCCCAGGCCCAATGATCTCCGACATCTTCATCAAGCGGCCGCGGCTGGCGATCGTCGTCTCGGTCGTCATGACGGTGGCTGGGCTGATCGCGCTGACCGCGATCCCGATCGCGCAGTTTCCCGAGATCGTCCCGCCCCAGGTTCAGGTGACCACGACATATCCCGGCGCGGGGGCCGCGGTCGTCGAGGCGACGGTGGCGCAGCCGGTCGAGGTCCAGGTCAACGGTGTCGACAACATGCTCTACATGAAGTCGACGAGCGGCAACGATGGCTCCTACACGCTCACCGTGACGTTCTCGGTCGGCACCAATCCCGACATCAACACCGTCAACGTGCAGAACCGCGTCAATCTGGCGATGGCGCAGCTGCCCGACGAGGTCAAGCGCGCCGGCGTCAACGTGAAGAAGAAGTCGTCGGCGCTGCTGAAGATGATCGCCCTCTACGCGCCCGACGGGCGCTATGATTCGCTGTTTCTCAGCAATTTCGCGACCATCAACGTCCTCGACAACATCCGGCGCGTCAACGGCGTCGGCGACGCCTTCCTGTTCGGTCCGCTCGACTACAGCATGCGGGTGTGGCTGAACAATGACCGCCTTCTCGCCCTGGGCATGACGCCCAAAGACATCATCAACGCGATTCAGTCGCAGAACATCCAGGCGGCGGTCGGCCGCATCGGCGCCCGGCCGATCGGCGACGACCAGCAGTTCCAGCTCAACATCCAGACGCAGGGACGGCTGGTGACGAACGACGAGTTCAACAATATCGTCGTCCGCGCCAATCCCGACGGATCGTTTGTCCGCATTCGCGATGTGGCGCGAGTCGATCTTGGCGCCAAGAGCGCCGATTCGTTCGGCCGCCTGGACGAGAAGCCCGCCGCCTTGATGGGCATCTATCAGGCACCCGGCGCGAACGGCCTGCGGGTTGGCGATGGCGTTGAAGCGGTCATGCAGCGGCTGGCGAAGTCCTTCCCCGAGGGCCTGGCCTACAAGACGACCTACGACACCACGCGGTTCGTCCGCGACAGCATCAGTGAGGTCATTCACACCCTCATCGAGGCGTTCGTCCTGGTCATCATCGTGGTTTACCTCTTCCTGGGAAGCCTCCGCGCCACGATCATCCCCACGGTCGCGGTGCCGGTGTCATTGATCGGCACGTTCGCCGTGATGCTGGCCATGGGATACTCGGCCAACACAGTCTCCTTGCTGGCCCTGGTGGTGGCCATCGGCATCGTCGTCGACGACGCGATCGTTGTCGTCGAAGCCGTCGAGGCCAAGATGCACGAGCATCCTGAGCTGTCGCCCGCCGAGGCGACCAGCCAGGCGATGAAGGAGATCACCGCACCGATCATCGCCATCACCCTGGTCCTCTTGTCGGTGTTCGTCCCGGTGGCGTTCCTGCCGGGGATTTCGGGGCAGCTCTACCGCCAGTTCGCCGTCGCGGTGTCTGTATCGATGGTGATCTCGGCGATCAACGCCTTGTCCCTCAGCCCGGCCCTGTGCGCCGTGTTCCTGCGCCATTCGGGCGGCCACAAAGGCCTGATGCTGCGCTGGATGAATGTGATCGACTGGTTCCGCGACCGCTACGGCAATATCGTCGCCGTTCTGGTCAAAAAGGCGGCCCTCGGTATTCCGGTTCTGGCTGGCGTGTTCGTGGTGATCTTCGTCTTCTTCAAGGCAACACCGACGGGCTTCCTTCCGGCGGAGGATCAGGGCGGGTTCTTCATCGAATTGCAGCTGCCGGAGGGCGCCTCGGTCAATCGCACCCAAAAGGTCACCCAGCTGGTTGAAGACATCGTTGGTAAAACCCCAGGCGTCGAGGACCGCAGCGCCGTGGTCGGGTACAGCTTCATCGACGGGTTGGCCAAGTCCAACAGTGCCTACCTCGTCGTCCTGCTGAAGCCGTTCGAAGAGCGTAAGGATCCGGCGTTGTCGGCCGGCGCGCTGATCACGCGGCTGCGCAGGGAGTTCGCCGCGATTCCGACGGCGTCTGTCATTCCATTCAACGTGCCGCCGATCATCGGCTTGGGCACTGGAAGCGGGTTCGAGTATCAGTTGCAGGATCTGCGCGGCGGTGAGTCGCGGGACTTGGCCGCGGTCGCGCGTAGCATGATGTTCGCGGCGAACCAGGACGCGGATCTGCGGGCGGTCTTCACGACCTATAACGCCAACACGCCGCAGGTCTATCTCGACCTCGACCGCAACAAGGTGCAGACCCTGGGCATCCCCGTGTCCGACGTTTTCAACGCGCTGCAGTCGATGCTGGGCGGTTACTACGTCAACGACTTCAACCAGTTTGGCCGCACCTGGCAGGTGAACATCCAGGGCGAGCCCGAGGATCGCAACCGGGTCACCGACATCTACAAGGTCAATGTGCGCAACGGCCAGGGCGACATGGTGCCGATCCGGGCCTTTGCCAATGTCCGCACCTTCCAGGGCCCGCAGTCGATCGTCCGCTACAACAACTATCGCAGCCTCACCCTGAACGGCGAGCCGGCGGCGGGCAAGAGCTCCGGCCAGGCCTTGCTGGCGATGGAGGGCCTGTCCTCCAAACTGCTGCCGCTCGGCTACAGCTACGAGTGGACGGGAACCGCACTCCAGGAGAAAGAGGCGGGTGGCCAGACCGTGATCATCCTGGCGCTGGCCATCCTGTTCGCCTACCTGTTCCTGGTCGGCCTGTACGAGAGCTGGACGATCCCGGTGGCCGTGCTGCTGTCGGTCTCGGTCGGCATCATGGGTGCTATGGGCACGCTATGGCTGATGGGCCTGGACAACAATCTCTACGCCCAGATCGGCATCGTGGTCCTGATCGCGCTCGCCGCCAAAAACGGCATCTTGATCATCGAGTTTGCCAAGGAAAGGCGGGAGCACGGCCTATCGATCACCGACGCAGCCGTCGCCGGCTCCCAGGCGCGGTTCCGCGCCGTGATGATGACCAGCTTCGCGTTCATCGTCGGGCTTTACCCGCTGGTGATCGCGACCGGGGCGGCGATGTTGAGCCGCCGCGGGGTTGGGACGGCCGTGTTCGGCGGCATGATTGCAGCGTCGTTCCTCGGCATCTTCATGATCCCGGTGCTCTACGTCGTGCTTCAGTGGATCCGGGAGAAGATCAAGGGGGCGGCGACTTGACCGTGGCCAGGGCGGCGTTCTCCCCCACGTGCCACTCGACCACGCCGGCCTCGTAAAGCCCGCTCATCAAGGCATCGACGATCTCGGGCGCCCATTCGCGGTCGAGCAGAATGGCGCGCGGCGCTGCCACCGCTTTCGGCAGGTCCTGGCGCAAGGCTTTCCAGACCCGTTCGGCATCCTGGCGCCGGCCCAGCTTTCCGTAGACGGCGGCCACGATCATTCGCGCCAGCGGCCGCCGCTCGAGATCGCCCTTGATGGCCTCGTCGAGCGCCGCTGTGTAATCGCCGTGAAGGTAGGCGTTGAGCGTCGTGATATCGCGATAGCGCTCCGGGCGGCCCGTGCCATGCAACAACACGCCCTGCACGAGTGCCAGGCCGCGATCGTAGTCGCCATGCAGGAACAGCCGTGTCCCCATCTCCCCGGCCACGAGCGGATCATTCGGATTGAGCGTCAACGCCCGCTCGGCCTCGACGGAGAAGGAGGTCAGATCGTGATTGAACCAACCTATCAAGGCCAACGCGACGTGCGCCCACGCGTCGGTCGGATCCGATGCGACGGCGCGACGGGCCGCCTCCTCGGCGCGCTGCAATGGCGGTGCCGCACCGATGAGCGGGTTGTAGCCGTACTTGAACTCGTCGAGGTAGAGAAACGAGAGATGTGCCCACGCTTCGCTTTCGTTCGGCAGGCCACGGACCACCGCCTCGTGGCAGTCACGGAGCCGGCGATGCAGATCGGGCGCCCAGGTCTCGACATAGGCGTAGAACGCCAACATGCAGGTGCGGACGGTCGGTGAGTTACGCACCACACGGTCTGCCGTTTTGGCTTCGAGGGAGAAGAGAGGTCCGTACGGATCCCCCAAGACGGCGGCAATCCGTCGCGCGATCTCGGCTCCCGCGGACGGGCCGCCTGGCGGTGCTGCATAGTCCCGCGCCCACAGAACCGTGCGACTCGCCGCGTCGACCAGTTGCGCCGTTACGCGGATTTCGTTGCTGAGACGGTTGACCGACCCCTGCAGCCGATAGTCGATGCGATCCCGGTCAGGGGGCGTCCCGCCGGAGACGTAGATATGTAGCGATTTGAACGGCACAAGCGCCGACGTGGACTCAGACGTCACGACATGCGCGAACCCATCGAGCGCCGGATCGGTGCTCGCATTCGCAAATCCGTCGATCCGAATGCTGGGCCTGAAGGTCAAATCGCCTGTCGTGAGGCGGTCGTCACACGCCGGTCGAATCAGCGCAAGTGACATAGCCGCGAGGAGCAGCGCGCCAAGCCCGGCCATGACCGGTATCCCATACCGACGCACGCGGCTTCGTTGTACGGCAGGACCGGCCTGCGGGCGCAGGTCGGCGGGAGGCGACGCAGGCTCAAGGCGCGGCGCGTAGGACCCTCTGGGGATGACGATCCTGTGCTGTTCCGCTTGGCCCTCGATCAGATAGTAACGCTCCAGGCACCGCCGCAACTGGCTGACCTCGATGCGTACGACCGGATCGATCTGCGGATCGAAACGCTCGTTGCGCCCGAGGATGGTGGTGGCGATGTTGTAGGCTTTCAGGCGGTTGCTGCGTCCGGCCAAGGTCTCTTCGACGAGATAGATCAGGAGCCGCTTTTGACGCTCGGACGCATGCAATCCCGGCCAACGCAGCACCCGGCCGAGCGCCGCCGCCATAGAGTCGCCGTCCGGCACTGGTCCGGGGATATTCGCAAGAACGCCATTCTGCATGAGCAAAGGAACCATGATGCCCCCTTCCTTTGCCGGCATTGATTTGAATCAACGTTCTCTGCGTACCTCGGTACGTCGAATGACTCTGTATCCTATCACGTGAGCTGTCCTAGTTGCGAGCCGCTACCGTTCGCAACTGCGCCAGCTCTTCTTCGATGTCATGGGTGATACCTGCATCCGCCAGCTCGGAGCCGGTGATCTGAGGCAGAACATACGTGTGCATCCACAACACCTTTCCGGCGCTCGTCGCAATGAGAAACTGGGCGCGGATGCCGGCCGCGTCCTCCTGGAGCGATCCCGTCAGCTCGAAATCGGCCGGGCTGCTCGGCGGCACCACTTGGAATTTCTCCGCGCAGCAGAACGACAGCTTGAACTCCTGGGTCATGAGGTCGGCGGCCCTCTCCAGGCTCGAATTGGCGCTGATGTTGCGGATCGTGGTCACGACGATGCGCTGCCTGTGCTCTCCGCCGGTACCGCGTTCGCGGCCCATCCATCGCGACGTCTCCACGCAGGTAATGACGCTGACCAACAGCACCAATGCAGCCGTGTAAATCAAAGGGTGCAGCAGCGGGCTGCCGAGACGGCCCCGTGGCTTGTCGGTCGTAGATCCATCGGGCGTAGCCGCGCGATGGGGCAGCGTCTCGGCTCTCCACGCGACGTCGAACACGGGACGGTAGTGACCTTTCGGGATGTCGATCTTCAGCGGATCGTCCCGTCCGGTCGTCAGGTAATATTGATCGAGGGCGGCCCGCACGCGGCGCGCCGTGATGCGTACCAGCGGATCGTAGCGGGGGTCGAACCGCTCGTCGCGGTTGAACACGCCCATCGCGACGTCATAGGCGGTGAGGTGATCGCCGCGTCCGGCCAAGCTCTGCTCGACGATGTAGGTCAGGAACTTGGACTTCCGGCCGGACGATTTGAAACCAGCGCTCTGGAGGATGCGACTTAGTTGCAGCCGCACGGCAGATGCCGAAGGCTTTTTATCCAAACTGGGCAAATCGCCGTGCGCGGGGCGAGTCATTTTCGACAGGCTGGCTTTGACCACCCATGAACGCGATCTAGTTACTGTTACCAAGATTTCGCAAAAATCGATATCGCGCAAACATAAACGTTGATTTGTCTAGTATTTGTCTAACACCGCTCTTCTTTTGCAAGGAAATGACGGAGATCGAATCTCCTTAGGATCAGTGCGTCTACTTTATGACGGACTTCACGAGTCAGGACCCAGCGGACACGCTTACGAATATGCTAGCCACGTCAGAGGCATAACGTCTTGTTACGTTAAAGCCTGACCGCAATCCGAGAGTCCTCCTGTTTCTTACTTACGGGAGTCCGCGCGAGGCCCTGTGATCGCCCCTGTCGCCGGGGGGTGGCACGGATGGAGGAGGGCTCGCGATGCATCATCTATTTCCAGTAAGACTTTCGTCGGAGACGTTGGCTACCCGGGCCACGGTCAGGGCCGGTGACGAGACGAAACGGCCAATGGCCGCAGGGGCCGTCGCTGACCCGGCCGAACATACATCCCATCGTCGCGCCGCAATCGCCGGTTGGGGACGCTCGCCGGCGTCGCTTGCCGGTTCGACTGACATGAGTCCGAGCGGACGGCGGATCATCCTCCGTCGTGTCACCGTGTTCGACCCCGACCAGCTGAGCGATATCGTGCCCGGCGCCAACCTCGAGCACCGGCTTCTGCAGTCCGGCAGGTTCGAAGCGCGCGCGCTGCATGTCAAAACGGCGATGTTCACGTTGGACTACCTCCGTTATTCCTCGGCGGTGATGCTGAAGGGCGAACTGCCCGCGAGCGGCACGGCCCTCGCATTCGGCCTGCGCCGGCCGGAGGAGGCTGTGGCGTTCGGGGTTCCGCAGCGCGCCTGCGCGTTGATGCAGTTCGATCCCGCGGCGGGCCTGCATCTTCGCCTGCCGGCGGGTGCCGAGTGGGTGATGATCCGGCTCAGCCCGGCGCTGCTGGAAGCCGAGGCATTGCGGCGGGCCGGCGGCGCATCGGCCGCGCCGCCGATGGAGCCCCGCCTGCTGCGTGTTCCCGGTCCGCAGTGGCGGCGCGTGACGCGCCTGATGTCGATGATCGAGTGCGCGACCGAAGCGACGGGTGTCCGTCACGATCCTGCCGAAAGCGAGAGCCTCGAGGCTCTGCTCTTCGAGGCGGTCATAGAGGCTTATGCCGCGGCACGCGCGCCGCAATCGAACGATCACGGGGCGCTGGCACGGCGCCGCCGTCTCGTGTCGCGCGCCGAGGAGTACGTCTACGCGCATATCGATGACTCGGTCCGCATGAAACGGCTGTGCCGTGATATCGGCGCCAGTGCACGCACGCTCGAATACGCATTCAAGGGCATCTATGGCTTCGGCGTGATGGAATCGATGCGGACTCTCCGCTTGAACGAGGTCCGCAAAAAGCTGCTGCGCGCCGGACCCGAGCAGGTCACCGTCACCACGGCGGCCATGGATTGGGGCTTCTGGCATCTCGGCGAGTTTGCCGCCGAGTACAAGCGTCTGTTCGGGGAGCTGCCGTCCCATACGCTGCGCATCCGCAGCGCGGGACCGGGGTCTCGCACCGGCGTGCGCGACGCCGTGATCGCATCGCATGCGGACGGCCGGGACGCGTCGGCGGCCGCAACTTCGAAGGACGCCGTCGCGGTGGCGGGGATGTAAGTCTTAGCTGCTGTCGGGTGAGGCCGCGTCCTCCGGGGAGTCAGACGCGTGGACCAATGGCAATCTCGCGGCCCGCTCATCGGCGCAGCGAAGCGCGGCGCCTCGGGTAGCGAGTCCGCCTATGTCGAGAGGGTGGTGGGGCTGGCCGTGCTGCTGCTCCTGGCGCTCGGCAGTCTCCTGGTCCTGCGTCCGTTCCTTCCCGCCCTCCTGTGGGCGGCGATCCTGGCGGTTTCGACCTGGCCTCTTTACGTGCGGCTCGAGCGATTGCTCGGAGGGCGCAGGTCGCTCTCGGCACTCGTGATGACGGGCGGCGTGGCGCTTGTCCTGCTCGTGCCCATGCTGGTGCTGGGGTTCCACCTCACCGAAGCGGCGGGCGAGGCGGCGGGGCTTGTGCGCGAGGTGCTTGCCGAGGGCATTCCGCCGCTGCCGGGCTGGGTGTCGAACATCCCGATCGCGGGCCCGCGGCTGCAGGATTTCTGGGTGAGAACGATGCACGACAGCGGAACGCTCTCCGCCGCCCTGCAGCCCCATATCGGCGAAGCGCGAAGCTGGCTGATTGCGCTGGGCGGCGATCTTCTTCAAGGAATGTTCCAGGTCATCGTCAGCCTGTTTGTCGCGTTCTTCTTCTATCGCGACGGGCGCGTGACGGTGGCGATCCTGTCACGCATCGCGGCCCGACTGGCGGGCCACCGGTCGGGGCGGCTGCTGAACGTGGCCGGCGACACCATCAACGGCGTGGTTCTCGGCGTGATCGGGACCTCGCTCGCGCAGGCGATCTTGATGGGCGTGGCCTTTGCCCTCGCGGGCATTCCTGCCGTCCTTCTTCTCGGGTTCTTGTCGTTCGTCTTTTCGCTGATTCCGGCGGCCCTGATCCTGGTGTGGCTGCCGGCAGCACTGTGGCTGGCGCACCAGGGCCACACAGCCTGGGCGGTGTTCATGGGAATCTGGGGCGGACTGTTCGTCGGCACGCTCGACAATTGGCTGCGTCCCATCCTGATCGGGCAGCGCAGCGATCTGCCCCTGGCGCTCGTCCTCCTCGGCGTCCTCGGAGGCGCGTTGGTGTTCGGGTTCCTCGGAATCTTCCTCGGGCCCGTGCTCCTTGCCGTCGCATACAGCCTGGTTCGCGATTGGGGCAGCGAGCATGCCGCCGCCGCGGACCGTCAGAGCGCGCAGATCGACGCGGTATGACGTGCCCGCGCCGGCAACAACTTGCATGGATTTGATAGTGCCCGCGGGACGGCCGGGCCAAGGTGCTGCGATCGCGTGTGGCCTGCGTTCATCCATTCGATGACTCGGGCACGATTCGAATGGGACGTCGTGCGCGGGTCGGTGGGTCGGAGCAGTCAGCGCCGCCGCGCGGAGTTGCCGATGTCATGCCGCGAGAAAATTCGCGAAAGACGCGCGGTCAAGCTGGATGGTTGGGATGCTTATATCCGGGCCATCGGCGCGCAGCTGGAATTCGATGGGTCTCCGCTCGACCGGGTGCAGGCCGGCAAGCGCGGGCTGCGCGACCGGTTGGACCGTCTCGAGAGCGAGGCGAACCAGTCGGAATCGCTGGCGAACCGGGCGCGGGCCAATCTCCTTCGCGCGAGCAACAGCCTGCGCGTCGAACTCAGTTCCCCGCGGCCGAACGGTGCCGCAGCCTATGTCGCCCAAAAACGCGCCATCGGTTCGGCGATCGCCGAGGCGGAACACGAGCTCAACGCGATCGCGGCAAGCGTCTCGCACAACGAAGCCGGTCGTCTCGGCCGGGCGATCGAATACACGATGCGCGCGATGGTGGCGCTCGAAGCGGAATTGGAGGTGGCCGACTGGGTCCTCGGCCGGCAGGGGGGCAGGCATGGGGATTTGTCCGTGCGGGTCGGCCGCGACTTTCCCGACCGGCTTCGCTCCCTCTCGGCGGCCGTCGCAACGGCGCGGAAACTGTCGGACGGCAGCGCCAAGCCGGTAGAGGCGGAGATCGCATCCAGCATCGGGTGGCTTCGTGATCTGTTTGCAACGCGTTAGCCGGCCAATGATCGGGAGGGCCCGCCGCGGGCTCTCGGCCGCGCTCGGCGGCTTCGCGTTCATGTGCGCGGTGGCGCATGGAGTCGCCGCGCAGACGATCGACGATGCGATGGCGGAGGCCTACCGGACCAACCCGCAGCTGCTGTCGGCGCGCGCGCAGTTGCGGGCGCTGGATGAAGGCGTGCCGGCGGCGCTGTCCGGCTGGCGCCCGACGGTGACGGTGGGCGGGTCGATCGGAAAATCCTCGGACACGCTGCGCGCGCGCAACGACACCGGCGCCACGGCGCGACAGGACCTGTGGCGGACGCCGGATTCCGCCAGCCTGTCCATCACTCAGCCGCTCTATCGCGGCGGCCAGACGCTGGCCTCGACCAGCCAGGCCGAGAACAACGTGCAGGCGGGCCGGTCGGCGCTTCTCAGCACCGAGCAGCAGGTGCTGCTGCAGGCCGCCACGGCGTTTGCGAACTTGGCGCGCGACCAGGCGACGCTCGACCTCTCGATATCCAACGTCAGGGTGCTGCAGGCGCGGCTCGATGAGACGCAGGCGCAGTTCAAGGTCGGCGAGGTCACGACCACGGATGTCGCTCAATCCCGGGCGCGCTTGGCGCAGGGGCAGGCGTCCCAAACCCAAGCCGAGGGCAATCTTGCCTCGTCGCGCGCCACCTACGAGCAGGTGGTGGGCCTTCCCGCGCCGGCGCATCCCGTGGCCGCGCACTTGCCGCCAAACCTGCCGGGGAGCCTGCAGACAGTTGAGTCCGGCCTGAAGAGTAATCCCGACATCGTGACTGCACGATACAACGAGAAAGCGGCTGCGGACGCGGTGGATGTCGTGCTCGGCCAGAAGATGCCGCAGGTCAACCTCACGGGAATCCTGCAGCGCAACACCGAGACCGGCGGGGGCATCAGCCGCGGCCAGCAGATCGACGATGCGACGATTGCCCTGACGGTGACGTTGCCGCTTTACCAGGCGGGCCTGACCGACGCCCAGGCCCGCCAGGCGAAACAGACGGCGAGCCAGCGCAAGATCGACATCGAGACCACCAGCCGCCAGACGATACAAACGGCGCAGCAGAACTGGAGCTCGTTCGATGCGGCGCAGGCCCAGGTGAAGTCCTTCGAGGTCCAGGTCGAATCCACCAAAGTTGCGTTCGACGGCATCGAGCACGAGCAGCGGGTGGGCTTGCGCACCGTGACCGAGGTCCTGGATGCGCAGCAGAATCTGTTCACGGCGCAGGTCAACCTGGTCAGCGCGCAGCGCGACACCGTGGTGTTTGCCTATCAGCTCGTGCAGTCGGTCGGCCATCTCACCGCGGCCGAACTCGCCTTGCCTGTCGAGCTTTACGATCCGGTCAAGTACTACAACGCGGCGCGTGAGAAATGGTACGGCACGTCTATCGGCGCTGGCGACGCCGCGGTGCCGCCTGCCGTATCGGGAGGACGACGATGACCACCGCGATCGGGCTGCAGGACGCAGTCGCCATGATCCCCGCCGGTGCCACGATCATGATCGGAGGGTTTCTGGCCGTCGGCACGCCGGCCCGCCTGGTCGACGAACTCGTGCGGCAGGGAAAGAAGGACCTGACGATCATCGGCAACGACACGGCACGGCCAGGGCAGGGGATCGGAAAACTGATCGTGCACAAATCGGTGCGCAAGGCGATCGTGAGTCACATCGGCACGAATCCCGAGACCCAGCGCCAGATGCTGGCCAAGGAAATCGAGGTCGAGCTGGTGCCGCAGGGAACGCTCGCCGAGCGTATCCGCGCCGCTGGGTTCGGGCTGGGCGGCGTGCTGACGATGACCGGCCTTGGCACGACCGTGGCGGAGGGAAAGCGCACCGTCGAGGTGGACGGGCGGACGTTCCTTCTCGAGCCTCCGCTGTCCGCCGATTACGCCCTGATCGGCGCCAAGCGTGCGGATTACGGCGGCAATCTCGAATATTCGCTGACCGCGCGGAATTTCAATCCGCTCATGGCGATGGCCGCCAAGACGGTGATCGCGGAGGCCGAGGACATCGTGCCGGTCGGGGTCATACCGCCGGATGCGGTGGTCACGCCGGGCGCTGTGGTGAGCTACCTGCTGGCACGGGAGCGCCGTCATGGATGAGAAGACGCTGATCGCCAAACGCGTCGCCCTCGAGCTCAAGGACGGAGATCTCGTCAATCTCGGCATCGGGCTGCCGACACTGGTGGCACACTTTCTTCCCTCGGGCGTGTCGGTGCTGTTTCAGTCCGAGAACGGCCTCATCGGGATGCAGCCGCTGCCTGAGGAGGGCCTCGGCGACGAGGACCTGACGGATGCCGGAGGCAGCGCGATCGGTGCCGTTCCGGGTGCTTGCGCCTTCGACAGTGCCATGTCCTTCGGGCTGATCCGCGGCGGGCATCTCGACGTCACGGTGCTGGGCGGCCTGCAAGTCGACGAACGGGGGCTGCTCGCGAACTGGATGGTCCCCGGCCGCATGGTGGCGGGGATGGGCGGCGCCATGGACCTTGTGACGGGAGCCCGGCGGGTCATCGTGGCCATGATCCACACCGCGAAGGGAAAACCCAAGATCGTGAAGCAATGCTCGCTTCCCCTGACGTCGATCCGTCCGATCGACCTGATCGTAACCGAGCTGGCGGTGATCGAGCGGGTCGATGACGAGCTTGTGCTCAGGGAACTCGCGCCGGGCGTTCAGGTCGAGGACGTCCTGCGCACCACCGAGGCGCGGCTCGTCCTGCCCGAAGACATCGTCACCATGCCTATCAACGAGGATCGCGAAGCCGTGGGCTTCGAGCCGTAGCACCGCTGGTCTGGAACTGTTGGCGCGTCGCGC
>Ga0335071_10001133_pt1 | contig 28719 bp, 31 predicted proteins | sample Lox_Sample_15_FD_206724 | JGI IMG/M metagenome (GOLD analysis project Ga0335071, IMG submission 206724) | Soil microbial communities from Loxahatchee National Wildlife Refuge, Florida, United States - Lox_Sample_1.5 | ecosystem: Environmental > Terrestrial > Soil > Wetlands | place: USA...
TGGCGGCGTGCTCGGCACGCGCGCCGCACAATGGGTGCGCGCCAATCTCTTCTCGGGCTGGCTGAACACGGCGGTGACGCTCGTGATCGCCTATCTGCTGGCCAAAGCGCTGTACGCGGTCGTCTCCTGGGCGCTGTTCAACGCGGTCTGGGACGTGCCGGGCAACCAGACGCAGGTCTGCCGGGATCTGCACGGGATCGGCGCCTGCTGGGCTTTGATCACGCACAATTACCGCTTCATCTTCTTCGGGACCTATCCGTATGAGGAACAGTGGCGGCCGGCGATCGTGGTGCTCATCTTCCTCGGGCTCTACGGTGCCAGCGCGATGCGCCGCTTCTGGAGCATCAAGCTCCTTTACGCCTGGGTCATCGGTCTCGCCGCCATCGGCGTGCTGATGTGGGGCGGGGTGTTCGGGATGCCGCTGATCGAGACCGATCGCTGGGGCGGCCTTCCCATCACCCTCATCCTCGCGACCTTCGGCGCGGTGATCGCGTTTCCCTTCGGCGTGTTTCTGGCGCTCGGCCGCCGTTCCAACCTGCCGGCGATCAAAACCTTATGCGTTGTCTACATCGAGCTGATCCGCGGCGTGCCCCTGGTCAGCATGCTGTTCATGGCCTCGGTGATGCTGCCGCTGTTCCTGCCGCAAGACCTTACGATCAACAAGCTGCTGCGCGCCCAGGTGGCGGTGATCATGTTCGCCGCGGCCTACCTCGCGGAAGTCGTACGCGGCGGGCTGCAGGCCATCCCCAAGGGACAATACGAGGCGGCGAACGCGCTGGGCCTGACATACTGGCAGGGCACCGCGTTCATCATCCTTCCGCAGGCGCTGCGTATCGTGATCCCGCCGCTGGTCAACACCTTCATCGCGATGTTCAAGGACACTTCGCTGGTCTCGATCATCGCGATCTATGACCTGCTGAACGCGGCATCGGCGACGATCAACACCGAACCGGCGTGGCGCGGCTTCGGGATCGAGGCCTATCTTTTCGTCGCCCTGATCTATTGGGTGTTCTGCTTCTCCATGTCGAAATACAGCCAGCACGTCGAGGCCGACCTGGCCCGCGCGCAGAAACGTTGAGTCCGAGGTGACCATGGCAGCGACCGCCGCATCCGCCAGACCCGCCGCTGGCGCCAGTGGGCGCCCGATGATCGAGCTGCAGCATGTCAACAAGTGGTACGGGCAGTTCCACGTGTTGCGCGACGTCAACCTGACGGTCGAGACGGGGCAGAAGATCGTCATCTGCGGCCCGTCCGGATCGGGCAAGTCGACCATGATCCGCTGCATCAACCGGCTCGAGGAGCACCAGCAGGGCAAGATCGTCGTCGACGGTGTCGAGCTGACCGCCGATCTGCGCAACATCGACACCATCCGCCGCGAGGTCGGGATGGTGTTTCAGCACTTCAATCTGTTTCCGCATCTGACGGTGCTCGAGAATCTCACCTTGGCGCCGATCTGGGTGCGCAAGACCCCGCGCAAGGAGGCCGAGGATACGGCGATGCACTTCCTCCGCCGGGTGCGCATCCCCGAGCAGGCCAGCAAATATCCGGGCCAGCTTTCCGGCGGTCAGCAGCAGCGCGTGGCGATCGCCCGCAGCCTGTGCATGCGGCCCAAGGTCATGCTCTTCGACGAGCCGACCTCCGCCCTCGATCCCGAGATGGTCAAAGAGGTGCTCGATGTGATGGTCGAGCTGGCCAAGGAAGGCATGACCATGATGTGCGTGACCCACGAGATGGGCTTCGCGCGTGCCGTCGCCGACAAGGTCATCTTCATGGACAAGGGCGAGATCGTGGAGAGCAACGCGCCCACCGAGTTCTTCGCCCATCCGAAGAGCGACCGGACCAAGCTCTTCCTGTCGCAGATCCTCGGGCACTGAACCGGCAGATCGCCGGTCGTCACTACAGGTTCAGCGGCAGCGGCCGTGGATCGCGGATGCGGCGGACGACCCGGTCGTAGATCTTGAACCCGGCGCGCTCGTAGCAGCCCAGCGCCTTCGGGTGATCGAGCGAGCAGGTGTGGACCCACAGCCGGCGCGGTGCCCGCTGCCACGCCGCTTCGACGGCCGTGTGCAGCAGGGTGGGGCCCAGACCCTTGCCGATGAATTTCGGCACGATGCCGAAATAGGCGAGCTCGATATCGGGCCGGCTGGCGCCGGTCAACTCGGCGTAGCCGGCGGGCTCGCCCTCCGCATAGGCCACCAGCAGCGACAGGGCGGGGTCGTCGAGGATTCCGGCGAGGACCGCGTCGCCGATCTTGCGCCGCTCGTGCCACAGCCACGGCTCGCCGACCACGTTGTAGAGGTAGCGGTAGAACTGGACCGATGGCTTATCAAGTCTCTCGATGCGGTAAGAGACCGCGGGCGCCGGCGGTTGGGGAAGCTTCGGGTGCTTGGTCATCTCGAGGTAGGTGACCGTCACCTCGAGCACGTGAGGGGCGACGAATTTTACGATCGGGCCGAGCCGCGAGGCGCTCATCCGGTCTCGACCGGCGTATCGCCGGCGGCTCCCCATTCGGCCCACGAGCCGTCGTAGACTGCGACCTGTGGCGACCCCACGAGGTGCATGCCGAACGCCAGCACGCAGGCCGTAACGCCCGAGCCGCAGCTGGTCACGGTTTGCCGGCCCAGATCGACACGGGCTGCGGCGAACTGCGCGCGCAGCGCGTCCATCGGCAGGACGGTCTGGGTCTTCGGATCAAGAAGGGCGCCATAGGGGAGGCTGAGGCTGCCCGGGATGTGTCCGCTGCGCAGGCCCGCGCGCGGCTCGGGGTCCGTTCCCTTGAAGCGGCCGGATGAGCGCGCGTCCACGACCTGTTCCGCCTTCGTCTTCAGGTTCTCGAGCATGTCGCCCTTGCGGCGCAAGACGCGCGGCCGGAACCTCGGCGTAAACGTGCGCGGTGGCGGCACCGTCGGCCGGTTGTCCACCGGCCTGCCTTCGGCCTTCCACTTGGGGAAGCCGCCGTCGAGCACGGCGACCTTGTCGAAGCCATAGGCGCGGAACATCCACCACGCACGCGCGGCACTCATCAGTCCATAGGTGTCGTAGACCACCACGAATGTGGTGTCGCCGACGCCGAGGGCGCCGGCCGCCGCCGCAAACTCGCCGGGCGGCGGCAGCATGTGGGGCAGGGAGGTCTTCTTGTCGGCGATCGCGTCGATGTCAAAGAACACGGCACCCGGGATATGCGCGGCGGCATATTCGGCGCGCGCATCGCGCTTCAGATGCGGCAGATGGTAGGTGGCATCGAAGACCCTGAGATCGGGATGCTCGAGCCGGCCGGCCAGCCACTCGGTCGAGACCAACGATTCCGGATGCACGTAGTCCGCCATGGTCACGCACTCACAAGCGGCGTGGGCACCTTCACGGCCTCCTTGCCCTCCAGCCATCCCGGCACCGGGAGGTTCTTGGAGCGCAGGAATTCCGGATTGAACAGCTTCGTCGCGTACCGATAGCCGCTGTCGCACAGGATGGTCACGATCGTGTGGCCCGGGCCCATCTGCCTGGCGAGCCGGATGGCGCCCGCGACATTGATGCCGGTCGAGCCGCCGAGCATGAGTCCTTCGTCCTTCACCAGGTCGAACACGATGGGGATTCCCTCGCTGTCGGGAATTTGGAACGCCTCGTCGATCGGTGCGTCCTCCATGTTCTTCGTGATGCGCCCCTGGCCGATGCCCTCGGTGATCGAGCTGCCTTCCGCCTTGAGCACGCCATTCTTGTACCAGCTGTAGAGGGCAGCCCCCATCGGATCGGCGAGGGCGATACGGATCTTGGGATTGCGCTGCTTGAGCCCGATTGCCGTGCCCGCGAGCGTGCCGCCGGTACCGACCGCAGCGACGAAGCCGTCGACCTTGCCGTTCGTCTGCTCCCAGATCTCCGGTGCGGTCGTCTCGATATGGGCGCGGCGGTTGGCGACGTTGTCGAACTGGTTGGCCCAGACGGCGCCGGCCGGCTCGGCCTTCGCGATGGCCTCGGCGAGGCGCCCCGACACCTTCACGTAGTTGTTGGGATTGGCGTAGGGGACCGCCGGAACCTCGCGCAGGTCGGCGCCGCAGAGCCGCAGCGCGTCCTTCTTCTCCTGGCTCTGGGTGTTCGGCATCACGATCACGGTGCGATACCCGCGTGCGTTGGCGACCAGCGCCAGGCCGATCCCGGTGTTGCCCGCGGTCCCTTCCACGATGACGCCGCCGGGTCGCAGCAGCCCGCGCTCCTCGGCATCCTTGATGATGAACAAGGCCGCGCGATCCTTGACCGAGCCGCCGGGATTCATGAACTCGGCCTTGCCGAGAATTTCGCAGCCGGTCGCCTCGGACGCGCGATGGAGGCGGATGAGCGGGGTTCGGCCGATGCTGTCGATGACGTCTTTGCGAATGTCCATGCTCGCCAGATTAGGCGGTATGGATGCCTGCTTCAACCCGGCGCGGACGGTTTCGGCGGCACCGGCCAGCGTTGCCGCAGTTCGTCCCGGTGCAGCTTGAGCCACAGCATGCCGACGATCGTGATCGAGTTGGCAAGCCGTCCTTGCTCGAGATCGATCCACGCCTCGGCGAACGGCTTGACGACCACGCGGATGTCTTCGCCTTCTTCCGACAGACCGTGATGGCCGCCGAGCCCGTCCGCATCGATGCGGCCGCAGAACAGGTTCACGGTCTCATCCATGCATCCGGGGCTGACGAGGTAATTGTACACCGGCACGAGGTCCAGCACGTCGCAGCCGGCCTCCTCGCGCACCTCGCGGCGCGCCACGTCGGCCGGATCCTCGCCCGCGCCGACCATGCCGGCGACGATCTCCATGATCCAGGGCGGCCGGCCGTTCACATACGCGCCGATGCGGAATTGCTCGATCAATAGGACGGCGTCGCGGCCGGGATCATACAGCATGACCGCGACGGCGGCGCCGCGCCGCAGGACTTCGCGCCGGATCTCGGGCATCCAATCTCCGTCGAACCGGCGATGCGTGAGGTGATACGCCTCGACCTTGAGATAGCCCTGATAGGTCGTGTCGTTCTGGCGGATGCGGACGTCATCTTTGTCCATGCGGGACCGGCTCATCGACTCGGAAGGAAGGAGCCGAAGTTAATTCACGCCGCGCCGCGCCGCTACCCGAACCTTGTGAATTTCGCTACGCTTTGCGGATGAATGGGGCGCGGCTGGTTTTCGTACTGCTCGCGGCATTGGCGGCGATCCCGCCGGCATTCGGTCAATCGCGCATCAAGGACATCGCGACGATCGGCGGCGTGCGCGAGAACGGTCTCGTCGGCACCGGCATCGTCGCCGGCCTGGCTGGGACCGGCGACAGCCCGGCATTTCCGGCGACGGGGCAGAGCCTGCGCGGCATGTTGCAGCGGCAGGGCGTGGCGAGCCCGGATCAGACGATCCGCAGCCGGGCGGCGGCGCTGGTGTCGGTCAGCGCTGCGCTGCCGGCGTTTGCCCAGCCGGGCACGCGCATCGACGTGGCCATCGGCGTGCTCGGCGACGCGATGTCGCTGCAGGGCGGCATTTTGCAGCCGACGCCGCTCGTAGGTCCCGACGGCGAGGTCTATGCGGTGGCGCAAGGGCCGATATCGATCGGCGGGTTCTCGGCCGCCGGCGGTGCTCAGTCGGTGACGCAGGGCGTGGTGGCGACGGCGCATATCGCAGGCGGCGCGGTCGTCGAGCGCGCGCCGAAATTCAACCTCAGCCGCCAGTCGACCGTGACCGTGTCGCTTCTCAACCCCGACTTCTCCCTGGCACGCCAAGTCGCCCGCGCGATCAACGCGGGCCTCGGTGCCGAGGTCGCGCGCATGCAGGACAACACGAATATCGAAGTGACCGTCCCGCCGTCCTACGGCGGGCGCGCGGCCGAGCTGGTTGCCGACATCGAAAATCTGCCGGTCCAGCCGAGCCAGTCGCCGGCTGCCGCGCGCGTGGTGATCGACGACCGCACGGGCACGATCGTGTTCGGCGACCAGGTGCGGCTTTCCACGGTCGCGATCAGCCACGGGGGCCTCACCGTGCGTGTAACCGAGGCGCCGCAAGTCTCCCAGCCGCCGCCGTTCTCATCCGGCCGCACGGTGGTGGTACCGCGCACGAATGTCGAGGTCTCCGAAAGCGGCAACGGCCGTGTCGTCGTCCTGCCTGCCGGCAGCACGATCGGCGAACTGGTGAATTCGCTGAACGCTCTGCACCTCGGCGTGCGCGATCAGATCGAGATCCTCCAGGCGATCAAGCAGGCCGGCGCGATGCAGGCCGAATTGGTGGTCGGCCACTGAACCCTAGTAGCGCTTGTACGGCAGGAACTTCCCGGACATGGTGATCTTCACGCGGTCGCCCTTGGGGTCCGCCTTGCGGTCCATCTCCATCTCGAAATCGATGGCGCTCATGATTCCGTCGCCGAACTCTTCCTGGATCAGCTCCTTCCAGGTCGTGCCGTAGACCTGGACCAGCTCGTAGAAGCGGTAGATCAACGGATCGGTCGGCACCGCCGTCGGCAACGAGCCGCGATAGGGGATGTCGATGAGCGTCTGCATCTCATCAGCAGACAGCCCGAACATCTCGGCCGCGATCTTGGCCTGCGGTTCGAGCATGGACATCTGCCCCAGCAGGGCGGCGGTGGTCCATACGGGCGACATGCCGATGCGTTCGGCAATCTGCGCCCAGGTCCATTTCTTCTTCTTTTTGAGCGCGATGATCTTGTCGGCGAGTTGGGTCTTGGCGTCGTTCATGTGGGCCTCCTGGTTAATTCCTGTTCAGCAAGGCTTGTGCCAGGGGGCAAGCCGGCGCGTTTTTGATGCATCTACGGTACTTTGGTGTGGACCCCCACAGCGCGCGCGCAAAACCTGGGCAGATTTCTGTCGAATGCGGCAGAAAAATGGTTTTTAATCTGCGGTATGCGTCGCAGATTGGGGGTTCCCGTGGTTCGATCCATCGCGGTGTGGGCGGTTGCGTGGGGCATTGCCGTCGGCCCGGGGATGCAAGCGCGCGCTGCGGATTGCTATACCCCTGCGGAGACGGCGGCCGTCCACGTCCGGATGCTCCAGTCGGAGCTGATGGTCGCGGCTTTGGCGTGCCGGGACAGCAATCCCGAGCTTGGCATGATCGCCGGCTATAACGAGTTCGTGCACCGGCTGAGCCCGTCGCTGGTCCGCAACTCGAAGCTTCTGCAGTCGCATTTCAAGAAGACCTACGGATCCGCGGGCGAGCACCGGTTCGAGGCGTTCGAGACCGCCCTTGCCAACGCCGCGTCCAAGCAGAGCATGGCGTCCAGCACCTATTGCGAGAACGCGGCCACACTTTTCCAGCAGGTTTCGGTGCTGCAGCCGCGCGATCTCGAGCAGTTTTCCTCGAGCCGCGCGGCGAACCTGGGCATGGCGCTCCAAGCGTGCACGACGGACCGGGTGAGGGGGCTGCGCCTCAGCGCGCGCCAAGAGGCGGATCGCTGAAGCCGTCACGCCGCCAAAGCCAGCGCTCCTGAAACGAGAACGGGGCGCTCCATCAGGAGCACCCCGTTTGTTTTTGCGGCGTTGAGCGCCGTTACTGGAGCAGGATCTCCACGCGGCGGTTCTGCGGCTCGCGGACACCGTCCGGTGTCGGCACGAGCGGCTGGGTCTCGCCCTTGCCGATGACGACGATCTCGTTCTCGGGGATTCCCTGCCGCACGAGGGCCGCCTTCACGGCATTCGCGCGCCGGATCGACAGGGCCATGTTGTAAGTCTCCGTGCCGGCGCGGTCCGTATGACCGGTCGCCTGGATCCGGCTGACGCTGCCCTGCTTGGCATTCGCCGCCGCCTGCTGGATCACCCGCTGCGCCTCCGGGGTGATATCCGACTTGTCGAAGTCGAAGAACACCAGGTACGAGCGCTGGATCTGCGGCGCGGGCGGGGCCGGCGGGGGCGGCGTGACGGCCGCGGGCTGCATGGGCGCCGCCGGCGGAGGCGGCGGTGCACCGAATTCCCAACGCAGCGCAACCAAGAGGGTGTGGTCGCGATACTCGCTGCCGACAGTGCCGACGCTGGATTTAAAATGCGGATTGGTCGTGGCGAAATAGCGGTAGCCGACGTCGAGTTTCAGGTTCTGGTTGATCGCATACGCGACTCCGGCGAGGCCCTGATAGGCGAACTGGCTGTCCGTGTCGTCGATGCGGCCGCCGGGCGGGGTTGGGATCCCGACGCCATCGAAATTGACCCTGGCAAAGCCGATGCCGCCGCCGACATAGGGCGTGACCGGCCAGCCCATGTGGAAATCGTAGAGGGCGTTCCCCATGAAGTCCAAGGCCTTGGCCGAGCCGGATCCGCTCTTGACGCTGCTGTCCCGATAGCCGATCTCGCCTTCGACGCGGAACCCGTTGCCGAGGCCGTAACCGAGAGCGCCGATGACCGCCGGGCCGACATCGAATTTGTATTTGGTGTTGAGCGCCGCGTTGCGCGTCTTGGCATCTTCCAGCCACTGCGCGCCGGCGCCGAGGCTGACGTAAGGCCCAGTGGTCGGGCTGTCGGACATTTGAGCGAACGCGGGTTGCGCCAATGCGCAAAGCGCGCAGCCGACAAACGCCGCGCTCGCGAGAATGGACGCCGTTCGAATCATGAGAACCCCACCATCGTTAATGCGCCCGCGCGATTGCCCGTCGCGCGACGCCCTGAATCATTAATACTTTTCCACACCATAATACAGGGGGTGCCCCGCTTTTCGAGCACAGTGTTGCCCTTTTGCATCATGCCTGCAGTGGCCTATCCACTTTGCCGGTGGACAGCTAGCTGCTATCTGAAGTGCTTGGTTCACTTGGGATCCGGGCTATGACAATCCCCTCGGCGTCCGCTGCTCTGTCGCGATTTACCGTGATCGATCTGACGCGAGTGCGCTCCGGGCCTACGGCCGTGCGCCAGCTGGCCGACTGGGGCGCCAACGTCATCAAGATCGAAATGCCCCCCGGCCTCGACGAGGGCGAAGGAATGGGGGGGCCGCGCGAGGATTCCGATTTCCAGAATCTGCAGCGCAACAAGCGCGGCATCACGCTCAATCTCAAGCATCCCGAGGGGGTCGCGATCCTGAAGCGGCTCGTTGGGAAAGCCGACGTGCTCATCGAGAATTTCCGCCCCGACGTGAAGGAACGGCTGGGCATCGGCTATGACGCCCTGTCGGCGGTCAATCCGCGGCTCGTCTATGCGAGCATTTCCGGTTTCGGTCAGGACGGTCCGTACAGCGGCCGGCCCGGGTTCGACCAGATCGCGCAGGGCATGGGCGGACTGATGTCGATCACCGGCTTGCCGGGACAAGGGCCGGTTCGTGTCGGCATTCCGATCGCCGATCTGTGCGCGGGGATCTTCTGCGCCTATGGAATCCTCGTGGCGCTGCTCGAGCGCGAAGTCTCGGGTCGCGGTCAGTGGCTCCATACGTCGCTGCTCCAGGCGCAGATCTTCATGCTCGACTTCCAGGCGTCGCGCTGGCTGATGAAGCACGATGTGGCCAAGCAGGCGGGCAATGATCACCCCACCAGCATCCCCACGGGCGTGTTCAAGACCAAGGACGGCCACATTAACCTCGCGGTGACGGGCGGAAAGATCTGGGAGCGCTTCTGCCGCGTCGTGGGCGGCGAGGAGTGGATGAAGGATCCGAATTTCGCGACATCCGCCGCGCGGTCCAAGAATCGCGCCGCGATGAACGAGGCCATCAACGCGCGCACGGCGACCGAAACCAGCGCCACCTGGATCGCGCGTTTCAACGAAGCCGGCGTGCCGTGCGGCCCGATCTACTCGATCGACCAGGTGTTCGCCGATCCGCAAGTGCGCCATCTCGGGATCGCGCAGGCGCTCGACAAGGTGGGCAAGGGGCCGGTCGAATATGTCGGTCAGCCGGTCGTGCTGACGCGCACGCCGAGCCACGTGGCGGCGCACCCGCCGGCTCTCGGCCAGCACACCGACGAGGTGCTGCACGAGCTTGGCCTCGATGCGGCGACCGTCGAGAAGCTGCGCGCGCAAAAGGTTGTCTAGCGAGCCGGGGAGGGGGCGATGCCAAGCGACAAGATGATCGCGAGGAAAGAGGGCGGCGTCGGCTGGATGATCTTCAACAATCCGGAGCGCCACAACGCGGTGTCGCTCGAGATGTGGGGGACAGTGGTCGAAATCCTGAACGATTTCGCGTCGGATCCTGCGATCCGGGTGGTGATCGTGACCGGAGCCGGCGGGAAGGCCTTCGTGTCGGGTGCTGACATCTCGCGGTTCGAGAAGGAGCGCTCGTCGGAGGCAGGGTTCAAGCGCTACGGCGACGTGACGAATGCCGCGTTCGAGACGATGGCGAATTTGCCCAAACCGTCGATCGCCATGATCCGCGGTTATTGCATCGGAGGCGGGCTCGCCTTCGCCATCTGCTGCGATCTGCGCATCTGCACCGAGGGATCCAAGTTCGGGATCCCGGCGGCAAAGCTCGGGCTGGGCTACGGCTACTCCGGCGTGAAGCGGCTGGTGGATCTCGTCGGCCCGTCCTTCGCGCAGGAGATCTTTTTCACCGCCCGCCAGTTCGAGGCGCGGGAGGCGAAGGAGATGGGGCTCGTCAACCGGATCGTCGCCGACGGCGAGTTGGACACGTTTGTGGCGAATTACGCCGCGACGATCGCAGCCAACGCGCCGCTGACGGTGGGCTCGATCAAGCAGATCGTGGTGGAGGCGCTGAAGGATCCCGAAGCCCGCGATCCCGATCTCTGCGAGCGCCTGGTGAAACAATGCAACGCCAGCCAGGACTACGTGGAGGGGCGGCGCGCGTTCATGGAAAAGCGCAAGCCGGTCTTCTCCGGCCGCTGACCCGATCCCTCAAAACGCCCACGACAGCTCGAGCGAGCCGAAATAGTCATAGCCGTTCTGGCCGTAGAATTCCTTACTGCGCGCGGTCAGCGTGTAGGCGAGCCGCGCGTTGTCGTACATGAGGGCCACGCCGCCGTGGAGGTCGGCGACCAGCGGGCGCTTGCGCACCGACTGGCTGTCGGAGAACGTATTCCCGTCGAGCGTGATGTTGCGAACGACGGCGCGGCCCCCGGCGCCGGCAAAAACGTACCAGCCGAAGCCCTGGCGCGGGTGGAAGGAGTCCGAACCGGGCACGGCCGGGCTGATCCGCGGCGGGCCGAAATCGGCCTGCAGGTCGTTGCCGAAGCGGAGCGTGATCCCGCCGCCGCCGTAGGTGAAGACGTTCCCGAGGCTCGCGACCGCATTCGGAACCAGGTCGACGCCTGGCTCGCCGCTGTCGTCGGCACCGGCCGTCAGCGGCACGCGCCATAACCGCTCCAGCATCAGGTCGAGCCCCGGCTCATTCTTGATCTGATGCGACCAGCCGTTCGCACCCGAGACCCCGATCAGCTGGTGCCAGTCGTCCTGTACCTGCTGGCCCAGTGCGGCCGGGCCCACCATGCCCACGTCGAGCTCGACGGTGTCGAGGCGATCCGACCGTTCCGTCTGCAGCTTGACGCCGCCATAGAGCCACGCGGCGTAGGGACGGTCGTTCAGGACCGGGGCCGACGCTGCCTTGTTCTGCGGCGTGAACATCGATTGTGCAAGCGTCCACCCGATCCGATGGGGAGCGCTCGGATCGAGAAGCGGCAGGTCGTCGGCCAGCGACCGCGCCCATCGCGGGAGATCGCCGTCGGCCGACATCCAGGCAAAGCGCAGGCCATTGGTGTAGTGCCGGTCCCGATTGTCGGGGCCATAGAGATCGTTGTCGGTGATGCCCGTGATGACCGCGGGGGCCGGCGTTGTGGGGGCGCTCTGCGCTGCGGCGGTGCGTACCGGCAGCCCCGCGAGGATGGCGATCAGGCAGGCATGGGCAAACCGGGACATCACGCGAGCTCGTCGGCATATCTTTTCGCGTCTTACATATGCGGCTGACGTACGGCGAAAAGAGGGCGGGCGGATTGGGGCGGAAAAAAAGAGGCCCGGACGGAAACCGTCCGGGCCTTGATCAGAGTCCCGTCGTCGACGGGACGTTGCCGCTCGTTGTCGCGGTCGGCCCCGCGGCCGAACTACCGAAACAACGACAGCAGTATCTGCGGCCTCGCGTTCGCGATGCTGAGCGCCTGCACGCCGAGCTGCTGCTGGACTTGTTGGGCCTGGAGTTGTGCGCTGGCCTGCGCCAGGTTCGCATCCACCAGCGAGCCCAAGCCCTGCGTCACTGCGTTCGACAGGGTCTGGGTGAACGTCGTGAGGAAGTTGATCGAGTTCTGCGACGCACCCAGTGTGCCGAGTGCGGTTCCGACCACCAGTTGCTGGGCGGTGATCGTACTGATCAACGACAGTGCTGCGGCCGTCGTCGCCACCCCGCTTGAAATCGCCGCCGACACGCCGGCGAGGCTCGAGGCATTGGTGATCGTCAGCTGTCCGCCCGAGATCGTCTGGGTGATGGTGACACTCGCCGCCCCCGCCGACAGCAGGTTCAACCCGTTGTAGACCGAGTTGGAGATGAACGTGTTGAGCTGCGCCAGTTGGGCGTTGAAGTTGGCCGCCAGGATCGATTGCTGGCTTGCCGTATTCGAGGGGTTGGATGCCTGAATGGCCGTGCTGTTGATCGAGGCCAGCAGATTGGACACCGACGTGGCCCCCGCGATTGCAACCGACAGGACGCCGGTGGCACTCGACAGGCTTTGCTGGACCGAGGTGTAGGCGGTGATGTTCGAGCGCAGCCCTTGCGCGATCGCAAAGTCGGCTGCGTCGTCGATCGGGTTGCTGATGCGCAATCCGGTCGAGACTTGGTTTTGCGTTTTGTTGAGGTTGAACTGGGTGTTGTTGAGATTTTGGAGCGCAACAAGCGCACCAACATTGGTGTTGACCGAAGTCATTCGGGTCTCCTGTTTCTAGGTTCTAGGTGACCTTCTGGCCACCCATTTGGTCGGACTTAATGCCCGGCTTCCTCGCCGAGGTATTCCTCGTGCGATTAACGAAAAATTATCCGAATTCTATGGGGAGGTCAATCGAGCTGCTGTCGCAACAGGTTCAAAAAAGAGTTGCGACGCAAGGACTTGGTTAACGGGTTAATTCCAAATCCTGCAGCAGATTCAATGACCGGGGGGCCGATAAAAAAAGGCCTGGGTCGAGACCCAGGCCTTGAGGCGAATGACTTCGATACGAAGCGGTGGCGGCGGCCCGGCGGCCGCCGCTCCCGCGGACCCGACGACTAACGGAAGAGTGACAGCAGGATCTGCGGGCGGGCGTTGGCGATGCCGAGCGCCTGAACGCCGAGCTGCTGCTGCACCTGCAGCGACTGCAGCTTGGCACTTTCCTGCGCCAGGTTCGCATCGACCAGCGAGCCCAGGCCTTGCGTCACCGAGTTTGACAGAGCCTGGGTGAACGTCGACAGGAAGTTCACCGAGTTCTGCGAGGCGCCCAGGGTGCCGAGGCCCGTGCCTACGACCAGCTCCTGCGCGGTGATGGTGCTCAACAGCGCCAGTGCCGCGGCCGTGGTGCCAACACCGCTGGACAGCGCGGCCGACACGCCCGACAGGCTCGAGGCGTTGGTCAGCACGAGCTGGCCGCCCGAGATCGTCGAGGTGATGGTGACGCTGGCCGAATTTGCCGAGAGCAAATTCAAACCATTGTACACCGCGTTGTTGATGAAGGTGTTCAGCTGTGACAGCTGGGCGTTGAAGTTGTTCTGCAGGATCGACTGCTGGCTGGCGGTATTCGAGGGGTTGGACGCCTGAATCGCCGTGCTGTTGATGGACGACAAGAGGTTCGAGACCGACGTCGCGCCCGCGATGGCCACCGACAGAACGCCGGTTGCGGACGAGAGGCTCTGCTGAACCGCCGAGAAGGCGTTGATGTTCGAGCGGAGGCCCTGAGCGATTGCGAAGTCAGCCGCGTCGTCGACCGGACCCGTGACTTTGAGGCCGGTGGAGATGCGGTTCTGCGTGGTGTTGAGGTTGAACTGAGTGGTCGAGAGATTGACCAGCGCCACTTGGGCGCCAACGTTGGTGTTAATAGAAGCCATAACGAGTTCTCCTAATTCTAGGGGAAGGTTGCAGGCCTTTTCTGGCCTGAGGCCGCGCCGCCATAGAGGAATCGGCACGATCTGCGGACGACCGTAGCGGTCAAAACTTAAAGAAGTGTTAGCGCAGCGAAACTAAAATATTGATTAAATTGTATTTATTGTCGCCGCATCTAAAAGAAAACCCGTCCCAAGAGGGACGGGTTCAAGAAAGCTGGCTCCCCGGGAGGGATTCGAACCCCCGACCAACCGGTTAACAGCCGGTTGCTCTACCGCTGAGCTACCGGGGATCAAATTCGGCGCGTTATAGCCCAGTCCGGTTCGCACATGCCAGCCCGACACGCCGGGAACCGTGAAAATTTCTCCGCGAGACCGTCAAGGCACGCACGACTCGCGTGAGAATCGTGAGAATGGAGGCCGGGGCCGGAATCGAACCGGCGCGTGCGGGATTTGCAGTCCCGAGCATTACCACTTTGCTACCCGGCCGCTCCCGGCCCCTATTTAGCGTCGCTCACGGGGCCGTCCGCGCGGACGCGCCCGACATATAGAAGCTGGCGGGCGTGCGGGTCAACGCCGGCCGACTCGCGGCCGGCGCAACTGATGCGGTGTGATTGTCATTCCCGAGGTAATTCCTTATAACCGCGCAGACCTGATTGCGACTTTCGTTCAGAGGTTTTGGTCTTGATGCCAGACTACGCCGCCGCCCGCCTGAACATGGTCGAAAGCCAGGTCCGTCCCAACAAGGTTACCGACCCGCGACTGCTCGAAGCGCTGCTCGAGGTCCCGCGCGAGGGCTTCGTTTCGGACCAGTTGCGCGGCGTCGCCTACGTCGATGAGGACGTTCCTCTCGGCGGCGGCCGCTTTCTGATGGAGCCGATGGTGTTCGCCCGGCTCGTCCAGACGGCGGCGGTCAAGCCGGGCGACACGGTTCTGGAGGTGGGCTGCGGCACCGGCTATGGCGCCGCCGTCCTGGCGCGCCTGGCGGCGCGCGTCGTGACGCTCGAGAGCGATCCTGAGCTTGGACGCCAGGCCGAGGCCAACCTGCGCCGCCTCGGCGTCTCGAATGCAAAAGTGGTTGTCGGACCGCTGGCCGGCGGCTTTGCCGCCGCGGCGCCGTACGCCGTGATCCTCTTCGCGGGCGCCGTCGAGCGCGTTCCGCCCAGTATCACCGAGCAATTGGCCGAAGGCGGGCGCCTCGTCGCGGTGATTGCACCGGCGGGCGAACCGGGCCGGGCGACCCTCATCACGCGGGTGGGCGGCGCCTTGTCGCGCCGCGTCGTATTCGATGCCGGCACCCCGGTCCTGCCGGGCCTTCAACTCGAACCGGGATTTGTATTTTGACGACGCGTCTCACGCCGCGTCTGCCAGAACTCGCGCTCGCGATCGGCGCTGTTCTGTTGGCGTTGGCGATGGGCGATCGTGCCACGGCCCAGACCATCGACGATGCGCTGTCCGCCGCCTACCGCTCGAACCCGCAACTGCTGTCAGCCCGGGCGCAGCTCAGGGCGCTCGATGAAGGCGTGCCGGCAGCACTCTCCGGCTGGCGCCCGACCGTCACGCTCAACGGCTCGCTGGGGAAGGCGTTCGACACCAGCCGGTCGCGCAGCAATTCCACGCCGGGCCCGGGCTACACCACGACGATTCTCGATCGCTATCGCACGCCCGATTCGGCGAGCCTGCAGCTCACTCAGCCTCTCTACCGCGGCGGCCAGACCGTCGCAGCCGTCAGTCAGGCAGAGAACAATGTCGAGGCTGGACGCGCATCTCTGACGAGCACCGAGCAGCAGGTTCTGCTGCAGGCCGCGACGGTGTATGCCAACCTGCTGCGCGATCAGGCGACGTTGGATCTCAGCATCAACAACGAACAGGTGTTGCGCGCGCAGCTCGACCAGACACAGAACCAGTTCGAGGTCGGGCAGGTCACGCGGACCGACGTCGCCCAGGCCGAGGCGCGGCTCGAACAGGGCGTCGCCGCTCGCATCCAGGCGGAGGGCAATCTCGCGTCTTCTCGCGCCGCGTACGAGCAGGTGATCGGCGAGCCGGCGCCCCGTCGCGTCAGTCCGCCGCACCTCCCGCCGTCGCTGCCGACCACGGAGGCGCAGGTGCGGAAAGAGATTGCAAACAATCCCGACATCATCACCGCGCGTTACAACGAGAAAGCGGCTGCCGACGCAGTCGACACGTTCCTCGGGCAGAAACTGCCGCAGGTGAACCTGACGGGCATCGTCCAACGGAACACGGAGACTGGCGGCGGCGTTGGCCGCGGCGTGCAGCAGGACGACGCGAGCGTGGCGGTCACGGTCACGCTGCCGCTGTACCAGGCTGGTCTCGTGGATGCGCAGGCGCGGCAGGCCAAGCAGACGGCAGGCCAGCGGCGCATCGACATTCAGACGCAGCAGCGTTCGACCGAAACGGGCGCGATCCAGAACTGGGACCAGCTGAGCTCGGCGCGCGCGCAGATCCAGTCGTTCCAGGCACAGGTGCACGCCGCCGAAATCGCACTCGAGGGCATCCAGCAGGAGCAGCGCGTCGGGTTGCGCACGGTCATCGAGGTGCTGAACGCCGAACAGGATCTCTTCTCGGCCCGGGTGAACCTCGTCGGCTCGCAACGCGACGAGGTTGTCTTCGCCTACCAGCTGGCGGCATCGGTCGGCACGTTGCTGGCGCGCAACCTCAACCTGCCGGTCGACATCTACGACCCCGTGGCGCATTACAACGACACCCGCGGGCGCTGGTTCGGCACCAACATCGACGACCCGCAGGCCCGCGGAAAGACCCTGGAGCCGGGCTCGCGATAAGCTGAGCGCCCCGGGCCGGGCCCGAGTCGGCTCCGGTAGGGCGATGCCGCGCAATTGTGCTGGCGTTCCGCCGCGCTCTCGAATAGCTTGAAAGACAAACCGGATTCGATTCATGGCCGATCCAAAGGCAGCGTCCGCCGAACCTTCGATGGAGGAAATTCTCGCCTCCATCCGGCGAATTATTTCCGAAGACGGCGGCGAAGCAGGCAAGGCGCCCCCGGCGGCGCCCGAGCCGGCAGCCGCGCCGGCGCCGGCAGCTGCGCCGCCGAAGGCTGCAGCCCCGCCGCCGCCTCCACCGCCGCCGCCCGAGCCGGAGCCCGAACCGGAACCGGTGGCAGCAGCACCCGAGCCCGAGCCTGAGCCGCCCCCGCCGCCGCCCGAACCCGAGCCGGAGCCCGAACCGGAACCTGAGCCCGAGCCGGAGCCCGAACCGGTACTCGAATTGACGGAGCTGGCGCCCGAGGAGGCGCCGCCGATGCCCATGGCCCCGCGTTCGGCCATGTCGGAACTGGACGCGCTGGTATCCGAGTCGACTGCCGCCGCCTCGGCCCATGCGCTGGCGAGCCTAAATCGCATCAGCGCCGGCGGCCGCACGCTCGAGGACGTGGTGCGGGATTGCCTGCGGCCGCTGCTCAAGGACTGGCTCGATCGCAACCTGACCTCGCTCACCGAGCGGCTGGTCCAGAAGGAAATCCGGCGCATCACCGGCCAGATCGACTAGCGAGCTGGCCGGCATGAGCGATCTCCGGCCAAGCGGTGCCGGCGGGCCTGCGCCTCGGTCTTCTTCTCCAATGCCCGGGCGGCTCTAGCCATGCCAACCGATCTTTCGCCCGCCGATCTCGAGCTTGTCGAGGCTGCACGGCGCGTCATCACCGACCGCTACAAGGAAAACCGCCATCACATCGGCGCGGCATTGCGCACGCGGTCGGGCCGCATCTACACGGCGGTGCACCTCGACACTTATGTCGGGCGCGCATCCGTGTGCGCCGAAGCGATCGCGGTCGGGCAGGCGATGTCGGCGGGCGACGCCGAGATCGAGACCATCGTGTCGGTGCGCCACCCGCGTCCGCGCGAAACCTATCGCGAGATCCAGATCGTCTCGCCGTGCGGCATCTGCCGCGAGATGCTGGCCGATTTCGCGCCGAACTGCACGGTGATCGTGCCGGACAACGGCGACGTGGCACGCGTTCCGGTTACGGCGCTGCTGCCGAACAAGTACCTGCGCAAGACATGACGGCCGACGATCCGCGCCACGTGTTCATGCGCCGCGCGATCGAGCTCAGTCGCGTCAAGATGCGCGCCGGCGAGGGCGGGCCGTTTGGCGCCGTCGTGGTGCACGGGGGCCGCATCGTCGGCGAGGGATGGAACCGCGTGCTCGCCACCCGCGATCCGACCGCGCATGCGGAGATCGTCGCCATCCGCGAAGCTTGTCAGCGCCTTGGCCGGTTCAGCCTGGACGGCGCGCAGATCTACGCGACCGCCGAGCCGTGTCCCATGTGCCTGGGCGCGATCCTCTGGGCGCGCATCGGGCATCTCTACTACGGCAACACGCGGGTCGAGGCCGCCGCGATCGGGTTCGACGACGCGGCGTTCTACGACGAGGTGGGACGGCCGCCAGACCAGCGCGCGCTGCCCAGCGAACGATTGCTGGCCGACGAAGCCAAGTTTGTGTTCGCCGAATGGGACGCCAAGCCCGACAAGGTGCGATATTGATCCTCTCTGGCCGGAGGAGGACCGATGGATCGCGACGAATTGCGGAAGAAGGCCGAGACGCTGCGGCAGCTCCACCACGGGCCGGACATCCTGGTCCTGCCCAATGCGTGGGACATCGCGAGCGCGCGCATCGTGGAAGAGGCGGGCTATCCCGCGATCGCCACCACCAGCGCCGGGGTTGCGTTTGCGTTGGGCTACCCGGACGGTGAAAAGATCAGCCGCGACGAGATGCTCGATGCGGTGAGCCGGATCGCGCGGCGGATGCGCGTGCCGGTGACGGCGGATCTGGAGGCTGGATACGGGCCGGAGCCGGGGGACACGGAGGAGACGATCCGCCGGGCCATCGAGGGCGGCGTCGTCGGCGCCAACATCGAAGACGGCACGCATCGGCGCGAGCAGCCTCTGTGCTCGATGAACCTGGCTGTGGCGCGGATCCACGCCGCACGCCGTGCCGCCGAGGCGGCCGGCATTCCGTTCGTGATCAACGCCCGAACAGATTCCTATCTCGCGGCGCGGATCTTCAACCAGCCGCAAGATGCCAAGTCCTTCGAGGAGACGGTCCACCGCGGCCGCGCCTATCTCGAAGCCGGGGCGGACTGCATTTTCATTCCGGGGCTTGCCGACCCCGATACGATCGGCCGGCTGGTGGCTGCCATCAACGGGCCGATCAACATCCTGGCCGGCCCGGGCAGTCCGTCGGTGCCCGAGCTCAAGGCGCTCGGCGTGGCACGGGTGAGCGTCGGCGGCGCGATTATGCGGGCGACGCTCGGGCTCGTGCAGCGCGCCGCGGCGGAGTTACGCAGCGGCGGAACCTTCGGCTTCGCCGACGGCGCCGTCACGCAGGCCGAGATGAATCAAAAGCTCGCCCGGTGACGTGGCGGTATGCCCGGCAGGAGGTCGAAGCCTTGTAGCGGTCACTTACATCTGGCTTACACAGCCGCGGCTCCCGTGCTCTCCCCCCGTTCTGCGGTAAAAATATTTTGGCGTGCGACCGTTCCCGTGGGCGCCAGAACGCGGTAGAAAGACGACCAGGGGCGACTAAAAAACAATTAATAAATTTGCGCTACAACGTCGCGTGGCGCGGGATGGGGGCAACTTGGCTGTCGACAAGCAAAAGCGCGTGCTGGTGGTGGACGACTCGAAGGCGGTCTGTCTGAACCTGCGCTCCTTTCTCAAGGAGCTCGGTTTTCCGAACGTCGATATGGCCGAGGACGGCCTCATCGCGCTTGAGAAGCTGCGGGCCGATATCACGGCGTACGGTCTCATCATCTCCGACTGGAACATGGAGCGGATGAACGGCTATGACCTGCTCAAGGCGGTGAAGCAGGACATCAAAACCAAGCACATTCCGTTCATCATGATCACCGCACAGAATGCGCCGGAAAACGTGGTGCTCGCGAAGAAGGCGGGCGTGAACAATTACATCATCAAGCCGTTCACCGTCGCCACGCTCAAGCAGCGGGTGGAAGCTGTCCTGGGCCCCTTGAGCTGACGGCGTACCGGCGCCGACAGTGAAGAGGCTTACCAATTGTTCACCAATTTCGGGTTGAATCCCGGCCTGGTTTCGTAGGTCGGGGTTCTCTGCACATGGCGGCCGACAAGCACATCCACATTCTGGTCGTGGATGACTTCGAAAATATCGCCCGAACTCTTAGGAGCCAGCTGAGGGGCCTCGGGTTCACCAAAGTCGATGTCGCCGTTGGCGGTCTGCAGGCGCTCGAGAAGCTGAAAGAGGCCAAGGATTACGGCCTCATCCTCGCCGACTGGACCATGCCGGACCTCAACGGCCTGCAGCTCCTGCAGAAGGTGCGCGAGGACAAGGAGATGAAAGACATCCGCTTCCTCATGGTCACGGGCAATACCAATCCCGGAGACGTCGCAGCCGCGAAGAAACTTGGTGTCAACGGCTACGTGATCAAGCCCTACAACCTCGCCACGCTCAAACAGCGCCTCGAAGGCCTGCTCGGCCCGCTGAACTAGCCACTCTAATCGCGATAGGACGGATCGATCCGGTCGAGCTTCTTCAAGAGCGCCGGCCATTCGAGCACGCCGAATTTCCGCCGCACCCCAGGTTGATAGAGCCGGTACGATTCCGCCACGACGTTGTCGGGCGGCACCTGAAGTTCGACGTTGCAGGAGAGCGCAGCGACCTGCACCTGGCAGGCACGTTCGAGCCGGAACATCGCGTTAAACGCCTCGGGGATGCTGGCGCACGCGACCAGGAGACCGTGATTGCGCAGGATCAGGCCGTCGCCCTCGCCGAGATTCTTCAGGAGGCGGTCCTGCTCGTCGAGGTTCAGCACGATGCCTTCGTAGTCGTGGTAAGCGATCTTCGCAAAGCGCATCGAGGTCTGGGCGAGCGGCAAGAGGCCGCATTTCATCGCCGAGACCGCCATGCCGGCGATCGTATGACTGTGGATGACGCAGTCGACGTCGTGGCGGGCGCGGTGGATGGCGCTGTGGATCACATAGCCGGCGCGGTTGATGCCGAACTCGGTCGGGTTGAACAGGACGTTCCCGTCGAGATCGATCTTGACGAAGCACGACGCCGTCATCTGGTCGTAGAGCATGCCGTACGGGTTGATGAGGAATGCGCCATCCTCGTCGGGCACCCGTGTGGTGATGTGGTTGGCGGTCATCTCGGTCATGCCGTACAGGTCCATCAGCCGGTAGCAGGCGGCGAGATCGACCCGCTTCTGCCATTCCTCGGCGCTGACCTGCTCGCGCACGGTCTTGGCATTTTTCTTCAAGGGTGCGACCGACATGAGGCGTCCTCCAAACGCGGCGATGGGGCCCTATTTTAAGGGGGGCAGCCGTGCGTTGCACGCCCCTGTTCAACGTGGGCGGGTCTTTGTATGTTCCGCCAAAGAGAACCACGAGGACGCCATGGCTTCGACGACCTTCGACAAATCCAAGCTTCCCAGCCGCCACACCACCGTGGGCCCGACGAGCGCTCCGCACCGCGCGATGCTCTACGCGATGGGCCTGACCGAGAAGGAGGTGGCGCAGCCTCTGGTGGGCGTCGTCACTACATGGAACGAGGCCGCACCCTGCAACATCACCTTGTCGCGCCAGGCGCAGGCGGTGAAGAAGGGGGTGAAGGCCGCCGGCGGCACGCCGCGCGAGTTCACCACCATCACGGTCACCGACGGCATCGCCATGGGCCATGCCGGCATGAAGACCTCGCTGGTCAGCCGCGAGGTGATCGCCGATTCCGTCGAGCTCACGGTGCGCGGCCATTGCTACGACGCACTGGTCGGGCTCGCCGGCTGCGACAAATCGCTGCCCGGCCTGATGATGGCGATGGTGCGCCTCAACATCCCGTCGATCTTCATCTATGGCGGTACGATCCTGCCCGGCAGGTTCCACGGCAAGGACGTCACGATCGTCGACGTTTTCGAGGGCGTCGGCGCGCACGCGGCCAAGAAGATGTCGGACGCCGACCTCAAGGAGCTCGAGCTCGCGGCGCTGCCGACCGGCGGGTCGTGCGGCGGCCAGTACACCGCCAACACGATGGCGTGCGTGTCCGAAGCGCTCGGCCTGGCGCTAACCGGCTCGGCCGGCACGCCGGCCCCCTACGAGAGCCGCGACCGCTTCTGCGAGCAGTCGGGCGAGCAGATCATGAGCCTAATCAAGTCGCGCCTGCGGCCGCGCGACGTCGTGACGCGCAAGTCGCTGGAGAATGCGGCCGTCGTCGTGGCCGCGACCGGCGGGTCGACCAATGCGGGCCTGCATCTGCCGGCGATCGCGAACGAGGCGGGTATCGATTTCGGGCTCGAGGAGGTGTGCCGCATCTTCCGCAAGACGCCCTACATCGCCGACCTGATGCCCGGCGGCAAGTACACGGCGACCGACCTCTATCAGGTGGGCGGCATCCCCGTTGTCATGAAGGAGCTGCTCGATGCCGGCCTCCTGCACGGCGACTGCATCACCGTCAGCGGCAAGACCCTGGCGGAGAACCTGCGCGAGGTGAAATTCCCCGAGAACCAGAAGGTGATCTATCGCGTGAAGAACGCGATCTCGACCACAGGCGGCGTGGTGGGCTTGAAGGGCAACCTGGCGCCCGAAGGGGCGATCGTGAAGATCGCCGGCATGAAGAACCTCAAGTTCAGCGGCCCGGCGCGCGTCTTCGATCGCGAGGAGGATGCGCTCACCGCCGTGCTCACCCAGAAGGTGAAGATGGGCGACGTGCTCGTTCTGCGCTACGAGGGCCCGAAGGGGGGGCCCGGCATGCGCGAGATGCTGTCGACCACCTCGGCGATCTACGGCCAGGGTTGGGGCGACAAGGTGGCGCTGATCACCGACGGCCGCTTCTCCGGCGGCACACGCGGCTTCTGCATCGGCCATGTGGGCCCCGAGGCGGCGGTGGGCGGGCCGATCGGTCTGCTCAAGGACGGCGACGTGATCGACATCGACGCCGAGAAGGGCACGCTCGACGTGCGGCTGTCGGCGGCGGAACTTGAGGAGCGGCGCAAGGCATGGAAGCCACGCACGCATGAGTTCCAGTCGGGGACGTTGTGGAAGTACGCCCAGACCGTCGGCCCGGCGCAGAAAGGTGCGGTCACGCACCCCGGTGCCGCGTCGGAGACGCACGTATACGCGGACATCTAGGCCGAAGGGTTTATGGACAGGGTGGTCGGCATCGGTTAGCGGTCGCTGCGTCAGCAACGAGGGAGGTCAGAGATGATCAAGGTCAGCGTCCTGTATCCGAGCGGCGACGGCAAAACCTTCAACATGGACTATTACTGCAAGTCTCACATGCCGATGGTCCAGGAGAAGCTGGGGCCGGCGTGCAAGAAGATTGCGGTCGAGCAGGGAATGAGCGGCGGTGAGCCCGGCTCGAAGCCCGCCTACATGGCTATGGGGCACCTGTATTTGGACTCGGTGGAAGCGTTTCAGAAGGCCTTCGGCCCGCACGCCAAGGCCATCATGGCGGACATTCCGAACTACACGAACATCCAGCCGGTCATCCAGATCAGCGACGTGAAGCTCGGATAGGTCCTTAAGACGGCGCTATGGCAGTCATCGCGGTTGCAGGCTTCCACCACGAGACCAACACCTTCGCGCCGTCGAAGGCGACCTATGCGGACTTCGAGAGCGGCGGCGGCTGGCCCGCGCTGACGCGCGGCGCCCGCGCCGTCGAAGTCGTCGGCGGCATGAACATCCCGCTCGACGGCTTTGCCGCCGCGGCGCGTGCCGCGGGCCATCGGCTGATCCCGCTGATCTGGGCCAACGCTACGCCGTCCGCGCACGTCACGCGCGATGCCTACGAGCGCATCAGCGGGGCCTTGCTCGAAGAACTCGGCAGGGCGGAAAAGCCGGACGCCGTCTATCTCGACCTGCACGGCGCCATGGTCACCGAGCACCTGGACGATGGCGAGGGCGAGCTCCTGGCGCGCGTCCGCGCTCTGGTCGGGCCGCGGACACCCCTCGTGGTCACGCTCGACTATCATGCGAACGTGACCCGCGCGATGATCGACGCGGCCGACACCTTGATCGGGTACCGGACCTATCCGCACATCGACATGGCCGAAACCGGCCGGCGCGCGGCGGCGTGGCTCGACCGCATCCTCAAGCGCGGCGATGCACCAATCAAGGCGTTTCGCCAGCTGGGATTCCTCATCCCGCTGTCCGCGCAATGCACCTTGATCGAACCGTCGATCAAGCTGTTCGACCGCCTGGCGGCCCTCGAGACCGAGCACGATGCGATCCTGACCTTCGCCGGCGGATTCCCGGCCGCGGACATCGCCGATTGCGGGCCTTCCGTGGCCGGATTCGGATTCGATGCGCGCGCCACCGACGCCGTCGAGCGGCTGGCGCAGGCGATCGCGGACGCTGAGAGCGAATTTCAGGCCGAGTTCCTGCCGCCCGATGAGGGCGTAGCGCGCGCGGTCGCGCGCTCGCGGCCGGGCGGGCCGCCGGTCATCCTCGCTGACACGCAGGACAATCCTGGCGCGGGTGCCAACGGCGATACCGTCGGCATCCTGGAGGCGTTGCTGCGCCGGGGCGCCCAAGGTGCCGTGGTCGGCCTGCTGATCGATCCGCCGTCGGCACGCCGCGCCCACGAGGCGGGTGTTGGTGTGGCGCGCGAGTTCGCGCTCGGTGCCATCTCGGGGCTGGCGGGTCATGCGCCATGCGTCGGCCGTTTCAAGGTCGAGCGGCTCGGCGACGGCCAGTTCGTCGGATCGGGTCCCTTCTACCGGGGCAGCAAGATGCGGCTCGGCCCGATGGCTCTTCTGAGCCGGGATGGGGTCTCGGTCGTGCTCGCCTCGAAGAAAGTCCAGGCGGCCGACCAGGCAATGTTCCGATGCCTTGGCGTGGAGCCGCAGCTGCAGTCGATCCTGTCGCTCAAGAGCTCGGTTCATTTCCGCGCCGACTTTGGGCCGATTGCGTCCGAAGTCCTGGTGGTAGCCGCGCCGGGCCCGATGGCCGCCGACCCGGCCGCACTTCCGTGGACCAAGCTCAGGCGGGGTGTAAGATTGCGCCCGAACGGACCGGAGTTCCGCGGCACCCCATGAGTCTGACAGCGGTCGACCACGTGCAGCTTGCCATACCTGCGGGCGGCGAGGAGACGGCGCGGCCGTTCTATGTGGATGTCCTTGGGCTCACGGAACTGCCGAAACCGCCGGAACTCGCGGCTCGCGGCGGCGCATGGTTCACCTCGGGCACGGTCCAGGTCCATCTCGGCGTCGATCCCGAATTCCGGCCGGCCACCAAAGCGCACGCGGCCTTCCGTGTCAGCGATCTGCATGAGATCGAGCAGCGTGCCCGCCAGTGCGGATACCGGATCGGCGAGGACGACCCGCTTCCGGGATTCGCGCGCATTTTCGTATATGATCCGTTCGGCAACCGGATCGAACTGATGCAGAAGCTGGACTAGCTGAACGAGGGGGGCGTGGGATGCGGCGGATGTGGGGTGTGGCGGCGCTGGCCGTCGTGGTGGGGATGGGCCTGTGGGCGGGCGGAATCGAGCCCGCCGCGGCGCAGTCGAGCGACCGGCTCGAAGGCTACTATTATCCGAAGGTCACCAGCCACGAGACGTATGTCTCGCGTGCGCGTACCTTGCAGGACAGCACGCGGGCGCGCCGGCTCGGGTTCGTGAGCGGGCTGACCCAGCAGCTTTCAGACATGCCGTACGCGCCGAGCTATGCCATCTTCGCCAAAGGAGACCAGTCGACGCGGCTGATCATCGTCGGCTTCGGCGACGGGCAGCTCGACACGATCTATCGCGCGCGGGCGCTGTTCGCCACGTTGACGAGCCTGTCCCGGCTCACGCCCTTGTTCCAGGAACTGCAGGTCGAGGAACTGTTCACGTTCTTCGACTTGGCCAAGCTCTTGGGCTTCACCACCATCACGGTCAGCGACGGCCGCAAGTTCGCCCACCAGATCACGATCAAGTAGGGGCTACTGCTCCTTCCGACTACTGCAACGTGCACCACACCGGCGTGTGGTCCGATGCCTTCTCGCGCGCCCGCGGCCCGCGGTCGATGCCGCATTCCGTCAGGCGGTCGGCGGCGCGCGGCGACAACAGCAGATGGTCGATGCGCAGGCCGTGGTCGCGCGCGAAGCGGTTCTGGAAATAGTCCCAGTAGGTATAGCGGCGGCCATGCGGGTGCAGGGCTCGGATGGCGTCGGTCCAGCCGAGATAGAGGACCTTGCGGAAGGCGGCGCGCGTCTCCGGCTGGACGAGCGCGTCGCGCGCCATCGCCTTCACGTCCCACACGTCCTCGTCGGTCGGACAGACGTTGAAGTCGCCGCCCAGCACCGTCGGGCGCTCGGTGGCCAGAAGCTCCTGCGTGTGTCGGTACAGGCGCTCGAGGAAATCGAGCTTGTACCGGAACTTGGGCGTGTCGATCGGGTTGCCGTTGGGGAGGTAGATCGAGGCCACCCGCAGATCGCCGACGGTCGCCTCGAGATAGCGCGCGTGGTCGTCCTCATCGCCGCCGGGCAGGGCGTTCACTAGATCGGTGATCTTCTCCTTCGCGACGATGGCGACGCCGTTGTAGGATTTCTGGCCGACCGCAGCACAGCAATAGCCCGCCGCCTCGATCTCGAGGCGCGGAAAGTCCTCGGTCGTGCACTTGATCTCCTGCAGCAGCACGATGTCGGGATCGGCGCTCTTCAGCCAGTCCACGAGATGGACCAGCCGTGCCTTGACCGAATTGACGTTCCAGGTGGCGATCTTGACCATGCGGGGACTGATAGCAAAAAGCTCCCGGGCGCGGAAGCGGCGTCAGATCGCCTTGCGCTCGGTCACCGGCGGTCCACCGGCAAAGCGCAGCAGGAACTGCCGCGCCCGTTCCGTGCGCGGACGGGTGAAGAACATGTCGGGGGCCGCCGTCTCGACGATCCGCCCCCGGTCGAGGAAGATGACGCGGTCGGCGGCCTCGCGCGCAAAGCCCATCTCATGGGTGACCACGACCATGGTCATCCCGTCCGCGGCAAGAGCGCGCATCACCGCCAGGACCTCGCCCACCAGTTCGGGGTCGAGCGCGCTGGTGGGTTCATCGAAGAGCAACAGCCGGGGCTTGGTGGCGAGCGCCCGCGCAATTCCGACCCGTTGTTTCTGTCCGCCCGACAGCCGTGCGGGATAGGCGTCCTTCTTGTCGAGGAGGCCGACCTTGGCCAGCAGGGCTTCGGCCTCGGCACGGACTTCGGCGTGCGGGCGCCGCTGCACGTGCAGCGGGGCAGCCATGACGTTGTCGATCACCGTCAGGTGCGGCCACAGCGCAAAGTGCTGGAAGACCATGCCGATCCGGGACCGGCAGCGCGCGAGCTCGGAATCCGACATCGGCCCGCCGCCTGCACCGGGACGCACCCCGATCCGCTCGCCGGCGACGTATACGGCGCCGCTGTCGGGCACTTCCAGCCAGTTGATGCAGCGGAGCAGGGTCGATTTCCCCGAGCCCGAGGGGCCCAGGATGCACAAGGTCTCACCCTCGGCGACCGCCAAGTCTACTCCGTCCAGCACCTGATGGTCCTTGAACGCCTTGCACAGCCCAACGGCGCGCAGGACCGGCGCGGGTTCGCTGCCGGCGGCGCCTTCCGCCGTCACCGGCCGGCCGCCTGTTTCACGACTTCGCCGTCGCGATACTGCCCCCAGGCGGCGCGCATGGCCGCGTAGGCGATGGGATCGAGGTCGTAGCGCGGCAATGGATCGGGATCCCAGTGGCCGAAGCGGTCGGTGCCGCGCACCAGGGTCGCCGTGCGCCGGCCGATCGTCGAGCGCACGTGCGTGGGGATGTAGAAAAACGCGAAGCCGATGCGGCGCTTGCCGGTCTTGTTGGTCTTCGAGCCGTGTGCCGTGCGCTCGTGGTGCAGGGAGAACTCGCCCGGCTCGAGCTCCATCGTCACGGCCGTGCTTTCGTCCGCGATCTCGAGCGTCTGGCCGCGCGCCAGCATGTTGTCGGGTGCATAGGTCTCGACGTGACGAAGATCGGGCCCGCGGTGGGTGCGCGGCAGAACCTGCAGAGCGCCCATCTCCGCGTTGCTTGGCGTGAACGCGACCCAGGCTGTTACTTCCTCGTGCGGGTCGAGACCGAAATAGGCGCTGTCCTGGTGCCAGGAGACGTAGGCGCGATCGTTGCCCTCCTTGGCGAAGATGGAGGCGCCGAACAGGAGGATGTCGGGCCCGATCAGGTCCTCGACCGCATCCAGAATGCGGGGATTGCGGCCGAGCTCGACCACCCACGGCATCGCGAGGTGACCCTTGATCTTCAGGCTGCGGTTGGCGTCCTCGCCGACGCGCGCCTCGTAGGCCTCGATGCGGCGGGCACAGTCGGCAGCCTCGTCCGCGCTCATGGCGCGGAAGGGACAAACCCAGCCCTCGGATTTGAACTGTGCGATCTGCGCGTCGGTCAGAAGTCGGCCCATGGGGTGACGTCCTCGGCTGTTGCAACTATATCAGCGCCGCAGCTCGGCGACACGTACGACCGCCCGGACCCCGCCCTCGATGAGGAGGCACAGCAGCCAATAAAGGATCACGGCGCAGACGAAGCTCGCGAACGGCACGTAATAAGTCGCCTGGATCTCGTTGGCCGCGTAGGTCAGCTCCTGCACGGCGATGATGACCAGGAACGCGCTGTCCTTGATGATCTGGACCATCTGGTTGCCGAGCATCGGTACGGAATCCATCACCACCGGCGGAAGGATGATGCGCAGCACGAGCCGCCAGCCGTGAAAGCCGAACGCGTGGCCGGCCTCGAGGGTCTCGGCCGGGAGGGTCTTCCAGGTGCCGTGCAGGAGCTCGGCAATGTAGGCGGCGTTGTACAGCGTC
>Ga0335071_10001135_pt1 | contig 28699 bp, 27 predicted proteins | sample Lox_Sample_15_FD_206724 | JGI IMG/M metagenome (GOLD analysis project Ga0335071, IMG submission 206724) | Soil microbial communities from Loxahatchee National Wildlife Refuge, Florida, United States - Lox_Sample_1.5 | ecosystem: Environmental > Terrestrial > Soil > Wetlands | place: USA...
CTCCAAGCCGGAGACGATGGCGATCACCTTCCCCTTGGGCTCGCCATACTTGTCGGTCAGCAGCTTGATCATCTGCTTGGTGGTGAGCTCGCCTTCCTGATACCAGTTGGATCCGACCCCGAACACGGGCCTACCTAGCGTGGGCCACCGGTCCATGATGGCGACCGGGATGCCCCTATCCATGACCTTCTTGAGACTGGCCGCGACCCCGCCCGGATCAACGGCGTTGATGATCATGCCGTCCATGTCTCCCTTGGCGAGGCTGTCCTCGATCATCTTGATCTGGGTCGCCAGGTCATTCTCTGGGTTCAGGATCTCGTAGTCCCATCCCAGCTCCTTGAGAGCGATCTCGGCGCCGGCGGCCATGAACCGATGGTTGATGTCGGCATAGTACGACTCGATGTAGTAGATCTTCTTCTTCAGGTTGGCCGGCAGCTGCAACCCGGCGTGATATGTCGACTCCTTCCAGGTCACCTGGGTGGGTGACTTCTCGTTGGTGCTAGCCGCGAGCGCCACGAGCGGAAGAGCAAGGGCCAGAAGGAGCATCGTACTCCGGACTCTTTGCATCACTGGACGGCCTCCTTTGAGGAAGGTGTTTCGAGCCGCTCTTCCGACAGCAATCCCCGTGCCAGCAGGCATGCCAACAAAGCCAGGCGTCTGGAGCGAGAAGGACGGGCAGAACGTTACCGCCTTTACACACTTTCGCCGAAATTACCTGCGTGGGTAATTGTCCTGACCCAAGCACGGGTCGTCTTGAGCATCGAGTAACGACAGCAAGTGGTGGCGTTGGGCCGGCTTGGCTGGCCTCTGCGGCGCATGGAGGAAGCGACCGGCGTTCAGCGGGAGACGGCGAGCGCCTGCACGGGTGCCGCTGCGCCCGCCCGTGGCTGGGGCCGGCGACCGGGGATCAGCCCCGGGCGCTTCGTCCTGCGCCCAGAGCTCGACTCGCGCGCCGGGACAGACTCGATGAGTACCGCGAAGGGTCCGCGGGAGTCTTCTTTCCAAGCCGCCTGCGCCTGGGGGTCGGCCTTCACGGCGCCCTCGGCTTTCCGCCCCGAGAGGAATGGAACAAGCTAAGCAGCGCACCAGGCTGCCTCTCCTGCTGTCGAGGGGGCCGGCGAGCTGCGGAGAACACGCATGATCACACTGGGAGTGGATCTGGCCGCGGGGCCCAAGGCAACAGGCGGCTGCAAGGTCGAGTGGCGGGACGGCCGCGCCGCCGTCCAGTGGGTGGGAACCGGGCTCACCGACGACGACATCCTGCGCTGCGCTGAAGGCGTCACCGCGGTTGGCATCGACGCGCCCTTCGGCTGGCCGACCTCCTTTGTGAACGCGATCACCGCCCACCATGCGGGGCAGCGCTGGCCTGTCGCCGCCTGGGACAAGGCGAACCGAAAAAAGCTCCGCCTTCGAGCAACCGACGAGCACGTGCATGACGTCACGGGGATCACGCCCCTTAGCGTCTCCTCCGACACGATCGCCATCCCGGCGACCCGATGTGCCTCGCTCATCGATCGGCTCGGTGTGAAGGACCGGTCCGGCGAGGAACGCGTCCGCGAGGTCTACCCAGCTGCGGCGCTGCTACAGTGGGGGCTGCGGCATAAGGGCTACAAGGGCAAGGAGAACGCGATCAGGCTCGTCGAACTCCTTGCCGCGCTGCGGGTCCAGGCTCCTTGGCTGGAGGCGTCCCGCCCCGATGCCGAGTTGCTCGCCGGCTGCGATCACGCCTTCGACGCCCTGGTCGCAAGTCTTGCCGCGCGGGCCGCATGGAGGGGACTCACCCTCAGGCCACCGGCGAACGCGGTGCACCTTGCACGCGTCGAAGGGTGGATCGCGGTACCACGCAAGGGGTCGCTTGGGGATCTACCTCTTGTGAAACCCGTTACACCGTGAGGGTCGAACCTCAGGCACCGGCCTTCGCAGGCTGGTCCGCATCGCCGCCAGCTGCTCGTCCGAACGTCCGGCGAAACGTGTACCAGGGCAAGTACGCCGCCTACCGGGAGGCGACCGCGGCCCTGACGCTCGGGCTCTGGAAGCGTCCCGGCGCGATCGCCTGACCGTCACGGCACGAGGACCAGCGACCCCATGGTGCCGCGTCCCTCCAGCGCGCGGTGCGCGCCGGCGGCGTCGACAAGGGGGTGGCTCGCGGCCACGGTGACGCGGATCTTCCCCTCCAGCACCATCCCGAGCACCTCCTCCGCGCCACGCTCCAGCTCGGCGCGCTGGGACACGTAGGCCCGGAGCCGCGGGCGGGTCAGGGTCAAGGACCGTTCGGTGAGCGCCAGCAGGTCGATGGGCGCGGGGATCCCGGAGGCATCCCCGAAGCTCACCAGCGTGCCGCGCCGCGCCAGGCACGCCAGCGAGAGCTCGAGGGTGGCCCGGCCCACGCCGTCGTAGGCCACGTCCACCCCCCTGCCCCGGGTGACTTCGCGGACGCGCTGGACCACGTCGTCCCGGCCGAGGACGACCACGTGGTCGCAGCCGTGGGTTCGCGCCACCTCCGCCTTGGCCGGCGAGCCGACCGTCCCGATAACGGTTGCCCCGAGCGATCGGAGCCACTGGACCGCTATCAGGCCCACACCGCCGGCGGCGGCGTGAAGCAGCACGGTCTCGCCGGCCCGGACCGGGTGGACTTGGCGCAGGAGGTAGCGGGCGGTGAGGCCCTTCAGGAGCACGGCCGCGGCCACCCGATCGGTCACGCCGGGCGGCAGCCGCACCAGCCGGTCGGCGGGGAGGACGCGCCGCTCGGCATAGGAGCCGGCCGGCCCGCCGGCGTAGGCGACCCGGTCGCCGGGACGGAGGTCGGCGACCCCCTCTCCGACCTCCTCCACGGTCCCGGCGGCCTCCTTTCCCAGCCCGGCCGGGAGCGAGACCGGGTACCGCCCCGAGCGCTCGCACACGTCCACGAAGTTGACGCCGATGGCGGTGTGGCGGACGAGGACCGCCCCGGCGTCGGGGCGGCCCGGATCGAGGTCCTCGACGCGGAGGACGTCGGGACCGCCCGTGGAGTGGAACCGGATCGTTCTGGCCATGGTTCGCGCGTGGCCGGCTCGAGAGGGGCCGGGGACGGCTGCGTCGGTGGAGTCCGCGGTGCGGCGCCGGTCCGGGCTAGTAGCGGTGGACGATCTTCCCGAGCGGGAGGAACAGGTCTCCCTGCCCGAAGAAGCCACCCGCGATCCGCTTCGGCTCGAGGAGGTAGGTGGGGTCGATCTCCGAGCGCTCGTAGGTGACTGAGGCACGGCCGCTGAACAGCTTTCCTTCCTGGGCGGTGAACTGGCCCGGCGTCAGCACCAACTGCCGGATGGGCTGCTCACCCTCCTCGGCGCCCGGGATGTACTTGAGGGAGTAGACCCCGTTCTTACTCCAGGGGACCTCGGACATCTTGGCGTTGGCGGTGGGGACCACCAGCGCCTTGACGATCTGGTGCCCGAGCCGGTTCACCTGCCCGCGGACGGCCTCGTGCTCGTGCACCAACTCGATGTCGGCCATCTTCTTCTGGTATCCCCAGATCTCGCGGCCGCCGGTGAGCGGGAGGTGCGAGTTCACGTACAGGAAGGGCTCGTAGTCGCCCTCCACGCCGTTGTGCGTGACCTGCACGTAGATGGCCGCCTCCTTGAACGCGCCCTGCGTGGTGCCGAGCGTGAACTCCGATACCCAGGTGATGACCAGGTTGGTGCGCGCCTCGAGTGGCTCGGGGATGACGCGGCGCACGTTCTCGATGTCGGTCTCGTACACCACCAGCTGCACCCGCATGTCCTTCCACACGAGCGGCGGGCGCCCGTACAAGTCCGAGACAACCGGGTTGGTGTAGCCCCACTCTTTCACCTTGATCATCGTTCCACTCCTGCGCCCTTGCGGGCGTCAATGCCGCGTGCCGACGCGCAGCGCGGCGAGGTTGTCACGAGGGTCGAGTCCTCTCGATGGCCTTTCCGCCGGCGCGGTCGAAGAGCAAGAGGTGCTCCGGATCCAGGGTCAGGCCCACCCGGTCCCCCGGCCGTCCGGGGAAGCCGCTGGGGGCCACGGCCATCATGCGGGCCCCGTCCAGGAGCAAGGTCAGGACGCTGGCGTCCCCCAGCGGCTCGTTGACGAAGATCTCCGCCCCGAGCGTGTCCTCCCTGAGCTCGCCGATGGCGACATGGAAGGGCCGCAAACCGAGGACCAGCTCCTGGGACGCTCCCGCCTGGAGCGCGGCGCGGTAAGCGATCGGGAGGGGGATGCGCTGGCCCGCGTGCCGGAGCACCCCGGCGCCGGGGTCGGCGGTCACCTCCAGGAGGTTCATGGGCGGCTCGCCGATGAAGCCGGCCACGAACACGTCCGCCGGCGCGTCGAAGATCTGGGCGGGCGTACCCACCTGCACCAGCTTGCCCTCGTTCATGACCGCGACGCGGTCCGACATGGCCATGGCCTCTTCCTGGTCATGGGTCACGTAGAGCATGGTGGTCCGGAGGCTCTGGTGGAGGTGCTTCAGGTAGGCGCGCATCTCGCTGCGCTGCCGGGTGTCGAGGTGCGAGATGGGCTCGTCCAACAGCAACACCGACGGCTGGCGGACCAGGGCCCGGGCCAGCCCCACCGCCTGCTGCTGGCCGGCGCTCAGCTCGTGCGTGCGGCGCTCGAGCAGCTCGGTCAGCCGCATGGTGGAGGCGATCTCCTTCACGCGCGCGTCGACGCGCGTGTCTTCCCAGCCGCGGGCCCGGAGCGGGAAGGCCACGTTCTCGTACACGTTCAGGGTGGCGTAGAGGGCGTAGTTCTCGAAGGCCATCGCCACCCGGCGGTCGCGGGGGCGCACCACGTTCACGGACTTCCCGTCGAAGCGGATCTCGCCGTCGCTCACGTCTTCCAGCCCCGCCACCATTCGCATGGTCGAGGTCTTGCCGCAGCCGGAGGGGCCGAGGAGTGCCACGAACTCGCCGTCGGCGATGCGCAGGTCAATGCCCCGCACCGCCACCGTCGCGCCGTACCGCTTCCACAGGTTCACGAGCTCGAGGCTTGCCATGTCCTAGGCTCCGGTCCTTTACGGGGCGGCGGCATCGGGGTGGTGGAGCGCCAGCCCGTTGCCGAAGACGTGGACGTTGCCGGCGTGCAGCTCCAGCCCCACGCCGGAGCCACTGGGGTAGCGTGCATCGGGGGCGGCGAAGGCTCGGACCTGCTGATCCCCCACCTCCGCCACCACCAGGTTCCGCGGCCCGAGGGTCTCGACCGCCAGCACCCGGGCGGTGATGGCCCCGGGGGCGGGGCCGGGCGCCACGCGGACCTCGGAGGCGCGGAACCCGATGCGGAGCCCGTCCCTAGCTCTCTCCAGGGTGGCGGCCAGCGCCGGCGGAGCGGGGATGGCGCCGGCGCCGCCCGCCACCTGCAGAAGGCGCCGCTCTCCCGCGTCGGCGACACGCACGTCCAGGAAGCTCATGGGCGGGTCCCCCACGAAGGCGGCCACGAACTCGTCGGTGGGCCTCCGGTAGACCTCGGCCGGAGGGCCGAGCTGGCGGACGCGGCCGTGGTCCAGGACCATCATCCGATCGGAGAGGGCCATGGCCTCGCGGAAGTCGTGGGTGACGTGGACCACGGTGGCGCGCTTGCGGGTGCAGGCGGCCTTGAGCTCGGCGCGCATGCGGTGCCGGAGCTTGGCGTCGAGGTGCGAGATGGGCTCGTCCAGCAGGAACACGTCCGCGTCGCGGATGAGCGCGCGTCCGAGGGCCACGCGCTGGCGCTGGCCTCCGCTCAGGAACCCGGGGCGCCGGTCGAGCAGCGGCCCGATCTGGAGGATCTCCGCCATCTCCGCCAGGCGGCGGCGCACCTCGGGCTCCGGGAACTTGCGGGCCCGGAGCGGGAAGGTGATGTTCTGGGCGACGGTCAGGTGCGAGTACAGCGAATAGCTCTCGAACACCATGGCCATGTTGCGGTGCTCGGGAGGGACGCCGCGGAGCGAGCGGCCGCCGAACCAGACCTCACCCGAGGTCGGGGCGAGCACGCCGGCGATCATCTTGAGGGTGCTGGACTTGCCCGCGCCGGCGGGGCCGAACACCACCAGGAACTCCTCGGGCTTGCACTCGACGTTGATCGAGTCGACCGCCAGCAGGTCGCCGTACCGCTTGGTGAGGGCGCGCAGCGCGAGCATGGCTAGTTCCCATTTCGGGGGGCGCCGCCGGCCGGGCGGGCCCGCCGCTGGAGCCCGACGCCGAAGTAGGCGCCGGCCGCGAGCAGAGCCACCAGGAACCCGGTCGGCGAGTAGGCGACGGAGCGGTCCACCAGCCCCAGCCAGACGAAGGTGAGGAAGAGGAAGAGGAGGAGCGACCAGAAGAAGCGGTCCCAAATGTCGGCCACGCTCATGCCCTGGCCTCCCTATCCCTTCACCGCGCCGAAGGTCAGGCCACGGGCGATGTGGCGCTGCAGGACCAGCGCGAAGGCCAGCATGGGCACGACGCAGATGGTGGCCGCCGCCGCGAGCGGGCCCCACAGGATTCCGCGCTGCGTCCAGAACCCCGCCACGCCCACGGTGATGGTCTTGGCCGACTCGCGCGTGAGCAGGTAGGCGAAGAGGAACTCGTTCCAGGAGAAGAGCAGGCAGAAGATGGCGGTGACCGCGATCCCCGGGACCGCCAGCGGCAGCACCACCTTGCGCAGGACCGCGAAGCGCGTCAGGCCGTCGAGCCGGGCGGTGTCCTCCAGCTCGCGTGGGATGTCCTGGAAGAAGGAGTGCATGAGCCAGATGGCGAAGGGCAGGTTGAACATGGTGTAGGCGACGATCAGCGCGCCGGGGCGGTCCAGGCCGACCCCGATCGCCCGGCCCACCGCGCTCGAGCCCAGGATCTTGAAGATGAGGAAGTAGGGGATGATGACGGCGATGGCGGGCATCATCCTGGTGGTGAGGATGAAGAACATCAGGTGGCCCTTGCCCACGTTGTACCGGGCGAAGCTGTAGGAGGCGGCGGCGCCCAGGACCACCACCAGCGCCGTGGACGCGACCGAGACGAGCAGGGTGTTCTCGATGAACAGCCCGAAGTTGGCCTCCCGGAACGCGAACACGTAGTTGGACAGGACGGGGCTGAAGAGCCACTTGGGCGGCCGGGTGAGGATGTCCTCGGGCGCCTTGAAGGAGGTCGCGATCATCCAATAGATGGGGAAGAGGAAGAACACCATCAGGACGGTGAGGGTGGTGTAGCGAAGCACGTCGCCCGCCCTTAGCCCCGGTCTCTGCTGCAGGCTCGCCACGGTTCTCCTCCCCTTCCGTCAACGCCGCTCGGCGCGTTCGGCCATCTGCCGCATCAGGCGCCGCATAACCATGAGGCAGAACACGATGGTGGCGTAGAGGAAGAGCAGCGCCATAGTGCTCGCCTGGTCCAGCCGGAAGAACTTCATGCCCACCCGGTACAGGTAGAAGGTCAAGGTCTCGGTCACGGTCCCCGGTCCACCCTGGGTGAGCATGAGAATGGGGTCGTAGAGTCGGATCGCGTCGATGCTGCGCAGCACGAACACCAGCGTCAGCACCGGCGCCAGCATGGGAAAGGTGAGGCGGCGCAGCACCATGAAGGTGGACGCCCCGTCCAGCTCGGCGGCCTCGAACGGCTCCTTGGGCAGCGACTGCAGGCCGGCCAGCACGATCACCGCCACGAACGGCGTCCACTGCCAGATGTCGAAGAGCATGACGCTGGGCAGGGCCAGTCGCTGGTTCCCGAGCCAGTTCTGCTCGGGGAGGTGCAGCCCGGCCACCAGCGAATTGAAGACGCCGAAATCGGCGTGGTACATGTTGCGCCAGATGAGCCCGACCGCCGCCGGGGCGGCCGCCAGAGGCAGGAGCAGGAAGGATCGGAACAGGCCCTTGAGCCAGCGCAGCCCGTTCAGGAGGAAGGCGATCCAGATGCCCAGGCTCATCTCGACCACGACCACCACCAGGGCGAAGAGCCCGGTGCGCCCGGCCGAGACCCAGAACTGCTTGTCGTGCAGCGCCCAGCGGTAGTTGTCGAGCCCGACGTACGGCCCGATCCCGACCGAGCTGGTCAGGTCCACGTGGCGCATCGAGAGCGCCACGGCGTAGCCGAGCGGGTACAGCGCGAAGAAGAAGATGATGACCAGTGCGGGAGCCACCAGCAGCCAGGCGTAGCCGGTGTCGGAGAGGCTGCGCCGGCGGGTGGTGGGGGTAGGCCCGGACTGCTCGGGGGCCATGGTCCCGTCGCCCGGTTGCTCGGCCTCGAGGCCGTGGTCCGCTCTGGGGAGGGCTTGGTCCTGGCTCATTTCGCGTGCTCGCCTTGCGGTGAACGCGGCCGGTACAGGGGAGGCCCGGCCGCAGCCGGGCCTCCCAGGTCTGCGTCAGGCGACTACTTCCTCACCCAGGTGCTGGAGTCGAAGGTGTACGGCAACGGCTTGGGCGAGAAGCCTGCGCCGAGGTGGGCGTTCTGGACCTTGCATACCCCGCCGCAGTGCTGGGTGATCTTCTCGGCCAGGTCCTTCATCGCCTCCTCGGGCGTCTTCTGCTTGGAGACGGCCGCGGACATGGCGCTGATCTCCTCCTCGTAGATCTTCCCGGCCTGGGCCACGTAGTAGATGTTCGGGTAGAAGCGGGCCTTCTCGGTGTGCTGGAGCGCCTGGAGGAGGACCGGGAAGTGCGCCATCGTGTCCCGGTGCCCCTGCTGCAGCGCCTTGTCCTTCAGGATGCTCACCACCGCGGTGGAGCCGCCGCCCAGGGCGAACTGGCGCTGGGCCTCGGCGCTCGCCACGTACATCACCCACTGGGCCGCCTCCTTGGGGTGCTTCGAGTCCTTGGCCACGCCGATGTTGAAGGCGCCGACCAGGGTGGCGGACATGGGCAGCGTGCAGGCGCCCATCTCGGCTCCGGGGACCTCCTTCTCCGTCTTGACCGCGTTCGGCCACTGGTCGAGGTACATCGGGCCGGTCTCGGCGATCAGGCCCTGGCGCATCTGCGCGATCACCTCGTCGTAGCCCGACGTGGTCGCGCCGGGAGGCGCGTGAGGAAGGAGCTTCTCGACGTAGAACTTCACGGCCGCCACGAAGGCAGGGTCGATCACGCCCGGCTTGCCGTCGTCACGGATGATGCTGCCGCCCATGGCCGGCGCCAGCGAGAAGGCGATCTCGTCCACGATGTGGTTGAAGCGGCCGGCCATCAAGCCGATGCCGTAGAACTCCTTGGTGAGGACCTGGCCCTTTAGACTCTGTCCGGGCTTGCGGTGGAAGAACTCGGCGATCTGCGCCATCTCCTCGTAGGACTTGGGGGCGCCGAGCTCGTGCCCGTACTTGGCCTTGAAGGCGGCCTTCTCACCCGGATCCTCGAAGAGGTCCATCCGGAAGAACTGGCCCATGGTGAAGGTGTAGTATGGCAGACCGTAGGTCTTCCCTAGCCACCGGCCGGACGTGTCGACCAGCGCCGGGGCGATGTCCTTCAGGTCGTAGCCGGTCGCCTTCATCTGGTCGTCGAGGGGCAGCATCCACCCGGCGCTCGCGTACTCCGGCTTCCAGTGGGAGGCGTAGGTGATGACGTCGTAGGCGCCGGTCCCGCCCACCGCCTCGATGATCTGCTTCTCGTAGAGCTGCGCCAGGTCGATGCTGAGGATCTTGACCTTGACGCCGGTCTTTTGCTCGAACTTGTTGGCCAGGTCCTGCATGAGATCGGTGTAGAACCCGCCCAGTGTCGCCCAAGTGATGGTGACCTGCTCGGCACTGGCCCGCCCCGAGAAGGCGGCCACCAGCGCCAGGACGACCGCGAGGCGCGCGATCGAAGCCATCAGCCCCAGCTTCAGCGTTCGGAACATCGTGCACTCCTCCTAGGCCCCTTCAGCCGTTTCCACCGGTTCGCGACCCAAACTCCGCTCCCTGCTACTTCGGCTCCCTCACGTCTCCGACTGCCGACGACGCCGCTTCCACGCAGCCGCGGAATCCGCTACGCCGTGATGAACCCACCCGGCTGCCGCTGGCACTCCTCTATGATCCCGATGGCAGCCGCGACGTTGATGCCGAACCTCCGCACGCCCAGTTTCAGCATGGTCCGGAAGCCCTCCAACGTGCGGACCCCGCCCGCCACCTTCACGCCGATCCGCCCCGACACGTGCCGGGTGATGAGCTCCACGGTCGCCAGGGTGGACCCGCCCGGCGCCCAGCCCGTGCTGGTCTTCACGAAGGCGGCGCCGCCCTCGATGCAGACGTCGCACGCTTGCCGGATCTCGTCGGGGGAGAGCCAGTGCACCTCGATGATGACCTTGACCGGGATGGAAGCCGCCGCCTCGACCACGGCGCGGACCTCGTCGAGGACGTAGGAACTCCGCCCCGAGCGCAGCATCCCCACGTTCATCATCAGGTCCATCTCGTCCACGCCCGCGGCCGCGAGCTCCCTCGCCTCGGCCACCTTGAGGACGGTCGTGTGCCCACCTCCCGGGAAGCCGACCGGCGCGCCCACGAAGGTCGACCGATCCTCGCCCAGGAGCTCGCGCAGGAGCGGCACCCAGCAGGGCAGGACGTGGGCGGCCATGAAACGGTGGCGCGACGCCTGCCGGGCGAGCTCGCGCACGTCCGGCTCGCCGCAGCGGGCCTGGACCGCGCTCACGTCCACCATCCGGGCGATCTCGGAAGCCGAAACCTGCAATGAGCCTCCCCGAGCAGGCGCAATCTCCGGCGCGCGCAGCCGTATCTCGTCGTTCGCGCGGACGGGGCGGAGTACAGTCACGAGTTCGAGCGACCCTGCCGTCGTGCCGAGCGGCGTGGATGGGAGGCTACCCGTGGCCAGGCCCACTAAAAATGCGCAACCGCGCCTCGGCGCCGTGCAAGAACGAGCAGGCCCGCTGGAGTGGGGCAACATCCGCTTCTTCCTGGAGCTGGCGCGCTCGGGCAGCCTGGCCCGAGCCGCGGCACGGACCGGAGTCCACCGGAACACCATCATCCGCCACGTAACCGAGCTCGAGCAGGAGCTCGGGCTCAGCCTCTTCGACCGGGCGCCGCAGGGCTGGGTGCCGACCGCAGGGGGAGAGGAGCTGGTGGCCCTGGCGCTGCGCGTCGAGGAGGGCATCTTTGCCTTCGCCCGGCACGTGGACGCATCCGAGCGGCAGGTGAAGGGGCACGTGCGTCTCACCACCGCCTTCCACCTGGCCACCAACCTGCTCGTGCCCGAGCTGCCGGCGCTCAGGTCGCGCCACCCGGAGCTGGTGGTCGAGATCGCCGGGGACCAGCGGACGCTGGACCTCACCCGCCGCGAGGCGGACCTGGCGCTGCGCATCGGGCGCCCCCGCGCCGCCGCCGGGCTGGTGACCCGCAAGATGGCGGAGATCGCCTACGTTCTCTGCGCCGCGCCCGGGTACCTGGGGGGCCGCGAGGAGGCGGACTTCGAGCGCGACACCTTCGTGGGGTTCGACGACAGCCTGTCGGGCACGCTGCAGGAGCGGTGGCTGGCGCGGGCCGCGCCAGGCCGCAGGGTAGGGTTCCGGTGCAACGGCTCGGACACGCTCCTGGCCGCGGCGCGCGCCGGCCTGGGGATCGCGCTCCTTCCCAGCTTCCTGGCCGACGGGGATCCCGCGCTGCGGCGCCTCTCGCCCGAGGTCGGCTTCCGGAACGAGATCTGGCTGCTCGTCCACGGCGAGCTCCGGCGCGCTCCTCGGATCCGGGTGGTGATCGAGTGGCTGGACGACGTCCTGGCGCGCGCCGCTGCGCGGCTGGAGGGGCGTGGGCCGCGGTGAGGCCGCAGTCCTATACGATCCACCCTTGATGGAGATCGCCGAGAGGATCAGAGTGGCAGCCCGGAGGCATGGGCATGGGGATGGGGCGGCGATTGGAGGTGGCAGGCCACCTATCGGTGATGGAGCTGTTCGAGTGGTACCGGGGCGCTGGCGATCCCGCTGTGAAGGCCCGCCTTCGGGAGGTCGCCCGGCGCACAGGATTCAGGCCCGCCCGGGTGCGCCAGTTGGTGCGGCGGTACAACGCCGACGGTCCGAAGAGCCTGGGAGCTCCCGGCGGCGGGCATTTCCTCACCGCCGACGACGACGAGGCGCTGCACACGCGCGACAGGCCGGGTTACGACGGGGTCGAGCCGTCCGGGAACTCGGTCGCGGCGATGAACCTCCTCCGGCTCGCGGAGTTCGGCTCCGACGAGCCCCCCGCCAGCTCGCCGAGAAGCTGCTCGGCTCCTTCCGCGCGGAGCTCGAGGACGGGGAGTCGCTGCCGGCCATGCTGTCGGCGCGCGACTACGCGCTCGACAGCCCGCTGAAGATCGTCCTCGTCTCACCGGCTCCAGGCGGAGCGGCCGCGCTCGAGGAGGCACAGCGGCACATCCTCGTCCCGAACCGCATCTACGTCGTCGCCAGGTCGTGGGGATCGAACGCGAGGAGCGCAGGGACGCGGGCGCCGGCGGTCATTCGGCGAGGTCCTTCAGGCCGCGAGGGCCAGCTCCACGGCGCCGGCGATCTTGTGCTTCGGCGCGAGGCCCACGAGCCGGTCGGCCTCCTCGCCGCCGCTGAAGACGACCGGGCAGGGGATGAAGGCGACCTGGTACCGCCTCGCCAGCTCCGGAGCCTGATCGACGTCGAGCTTCACCACCTTCGCACGGCCAGCGAGCTCGACGGCCAGCGCATCCAGGGTCGGCGCCAGTGCACGGCAAGGTCCGCACCAGCTGGCGTAGAAGTCCACCAGGACCGGTTCCTGCGCCTCGAGCACCTCGCGATCGAACGGCTCGGCGCCGATGAGTCGCGCACCGCCTTCCTTGGCCATGACCATCCTCCATGTCCTGGCGCGGGGGATCCGCACCTGGATGATCGACTCGCGGCGGAACAAGCCATTACGCCGAAGAGCCTGACGGCGGTTCGAGCTCGCCCATGCACCTGGATCACGGTGGGCGAGTCGCCGCGGAGCCGGGTCTCGCTCCTGGGTACGCACCAGGGAGCGGCGCGGCACTGGCCGTCCCGCTAAGCCAGAATGTGGTCCGGTGGATTCGGCCCGGAGGAGCGGACGCGATGAACACGACCAACCTGAGGCAGATCAGCCCTCTCGCAGCCCTGCTGGCATTGGGCGGGACCGCGCTCGCCGGCGAGTCCTCGACGCCGGGGGAGCGTCCCGTGGAGGCGGCCCTCAGGGCCAAGGCGGAGGAGAGCGCCAGGCGCGCGCCACCCGATGTCACCGAGATCGGCAAGAAGGGAATCGAGGAGGTCGCCGCGTCGGGCATCCTGCAGACGGCGCTCAACGTCGGCGGGACCATGAAGCCCTTCACGCTCGGGGACGCAGAGGGGCGCCAGGTGAGCAGCGCCGAGCTCCTCGCCAAGGGCCCCATCGTCGTCGTGTTCTACCGAGGCGCCTGGTGCCCCTACTGCAACCTCTACCTCCACGCCTGGCAGCGGTACCTGCCCGAGCTCGCCAAGCGTAAGGCCACCTTGGTGGCCATCTCCGGCGAGCCGCCCGACCGGACGGCCCAGGTGGTCCAGAAGACTGGGGCGACCTTCACCGTCCTGAGCGACCCGGCCTACCGGGTGGCGCGGCAGTTCGGCGTCGTCTACGAGGTTCCCGCCGGCGTTGCCGGCCTCATGGCGTCGCACGGCCTCGACCTCCCGAAGTACTACGGGACCGGCAAGGCGGAGCTGCCCCTCTCGGCCACCTACGTGGTCGGACGGGAGGGGAAGGTGACCTACGCCTTCCTCGACGCCGACTACAAGAAGCGTGCGGAGCCGGCGGACGTGCTGGCGGCGCTGGACCGGATGCCTCTCGCCGCACGGTAGCGGGCCGGTGCGGAGCGAGCCCAAATCAGGGCCCCCGCGGAGGCTCCGAGGGTCGCGGAGGTGACACGGGAGCACGACCCCGACCGGTCGCGCCCCGTGCGCGGAGCCAGCTGGTCGCCTCGGTCTGGTGCCGCTTCAAGCCGCCGAGATCGAGGAACCGGCCCAGGTGGAGGGCGAAGAAGGCCACGACAAGTGCGGCCAGGAGGACGAGCAGGGCGAGCCTCTTGCGGGCCATCTTCGGCCTCCTGGAGGCGCCGGACCGCGCCCGATGGACTCCTCCCGAGATCCGACCCGACGCCTGGTGGCACCTGGTAACGGCGCATGAAGGCACGGTCGATCCGATCCTTCCATCGCCACGCCCACTCCTCCTCCGCGCTCCAGGGCCCCCACGAGGCCAAGGGCGCGCTGACCGCGAGTTCGACGCGGCGGAGTTCGGCCGGCTCGTCGGAGTGCTCGAGGAGGTGCGCTCATGACCCCGGCCGGCGTGAAGATCTGGGCCTGGGCGCTCTACGACGCTCATCGACTCGCGACGGACCCCAGGACCGGGGTCACGGGCGGCGCTCGCCGGAAGGCTGAGGCCGCACCGGTCATCGACAAGCTCTACGCCTGGATCGCCGCCGAGCGGCCTCGAGTCGATGGCGACGCGCCCATCGCCAAGGCGATGAAACTACGCCTTGAACCACCGAGAGCACCTGACCCCGCTTCCTCGACAATGGGCTCTTGCGGCTGGACAAAAACTTCGCCGAACTCGAGCTTCGAAGGGAAAGGTCGGGGCGAAGAACTGCCTCTACCGCGGCTCCGATGACGGCGCACACTGGAGCTCGGTCGTCGCCTCGCTCGTGGCGAGCTGCCAGCTCCAAAGCATCGAGCCCTGGGCCTACTTCCGCGACGTTCTCACGCTCCTCCGGTCCTGGCCGGTGAAGCGCGTCCTCGAGCTCTCCCCCAAGCGCTGGAACGAGACTCGCCAGCAGCCGGACACTCAGCAGCGGCTTAGCTCATTGCGGTTGCTCGGTCGGGACGAAGCGCCTCTCGCCAAGGAAGCTACGTCCGCGGCGTGAGCGCCGACGCACATCGCTCCAGGCGACTGGGTTCAGCAGCTGCTCACCTGCATCGTCACGGCCCATCGCTGGGTCGATCTGGCCGGGAGGACGCCGATGGCACCCATGGACTCGCTCGTCTCCCGGAAGTCGCTCAGGCAGTTGCAGGGCTGGACGGCGCACAGGCGCGTCTTCTCACGGTCGAGCGGCCAGCCTTCGCGGTTGATCCATAGCCCACAGTGCGGCGTATTGCGGACGTCGAACCCGAAGACGAGCGCGAGTCCCCGGTCTAGGTACTCGAGCGCCACCTCGCCGAAGGACATGCCCGTCAGGTAGAGCTTCTCGGCGTTTCCGTCCATCCCATCAATGGCGGAGAAGTCCACGCGCGCGCCGCTCCGCCGGACCGCCCCGTCGGGCCAGCGATACCTCCGCCTCGGCTCGAAGTCGCCGTTCCTGGACCAGTCGACCAAGAAGGTCGCGCCCGCGGGTATCCGGAGGTGGAGCCGGCCCTCGAGCCGGAGGTGAGGCTGCAGGGACCACTGGTATCGGAGATCGTACCCGCAGAGGTTCTCCACCTCGTAGGAGAGCTTCACCTGGTTCCCTTCCAGCCCGACTCGCCTCGTGAACCGGTAAGGAAAGCGGAGCCCACTGCAGGTCGAAACGAGCCACTCCCCCTCGACACGGGTGACCATGGGTTGCGTCCAGATCTCGCCCTTGTCGGGGAGCGGAACACCCTTCCACGGGCCATCGCCGTGAACCCCCACGCCGATCGCCGGGAACAGGTCGCCGATGCCGCAGTCGGTGGTCAGGTACGGCGCGTCGTACGGGTACCGCACGATGCCCGTGTGCGGGTTCACGTAGGCGAAGTCGAAGCCGGAGGGTCTGTGCACGAAGGAAGCGATCTTCCCCCCCAGCTCGGGGATCACGACCAGGCTCAGGTCGTCGGTGCCGATCTCCCACGCCTCGAAGCCCGCCAGCGTCGTGGTCCTGGTTTGCATGGCCTGGCGCCTAGAGCGGCTCGCAACTCGCCTGGTACAACGACTCGATTTCTTCCACCCCAAGGCGGATGAGCCGCCCCACCGGTTCGTTCTCGCGGGCCACCCGCACCGCGATCTCACGGAGCTTCGCGCGCGGGATGGGGGCGCCGGTCAGCTCGGGCAGGGTGCCGGGTGCATCCACGGAACGCAGCCACGCCACGTACCGCTCGACGCCGGCCGTCGCTGCTCTTGCGTCGTTCGCCTCGGACACCCCCATCACGTTCCGCGCAAAGCGGGCGAAGGGAGCCGGCACGCGCTGGGCCGCGAAGCGCATCCATCGCGGTGTGATGACCCCGAGGCTGGCTCCGTGGTGGATGTCGAAGTAGGGGACCAGCCCCTCGGCGATGGTATGGCAGGCCATGTCTGGGGGGCCGCGCCCGATCTTGGTCAGGCCGCCCCACGCCATGACCGAGATCCAGGCCAGCTCGCCCCGGGCGTGCACGTCCTTCGGCTGCCGCTTCAGGCGCTCGAGGCATTCCATGGCCGAGAGGAGCAGCGCTTCCGAGAACCGCACCTGGAAGAGTACGTCATCCCGACCGTTGAAGTAGAACTCGAAGGTATGGCTGAGGATGTCCATGCACCCCCAGCTGGTGATGGCGTAGGGTGCCGCGGCGGCGATCTCCGGATCGATCACCGCTAGCTTCGGAAAGAGGGGCTCACCACCGCACCAGCTCTTGGAGACGGCGGCTGGATCCAGGATCACCGCGGTGTCGTTGAGCTCGGTACCCGTGGCCGCAAAGGTTGGTACCACCACCGAGTCAAGCGCCCCGGTGATGGGGACCTTCTCCCCCCACAGGAAGCGGCGCGGGTCGCCGCCCATCACTGCCGTCGCGGCGATCACCTTGGAGCAGTCTATGGTCGAGCCGCCACCCAGCGCGACCACGCAATCCACCTCCTCGCGTCGGCAGATGGCCGCGCCTCGTTCGACGCTCTCGATCCGGGGGTTGGAGTCGATGTCCTCCATCTCCACCACGTCGATGCTCGCGGCCGCAAGGGAGGTCCGGACGTCCCGGAAGACCCCGTTCGTCCGGAACGGACCCTTGGCGCAAACCAAGAGGACGCGACGGTACTTCCCCCGGAGTGCTTCCCCCAGCTCCCGGCGTGTGCCCGGTCCAAAGCGGACCCGCACAGGTCCGACGAAATCGAAGCGATCCATACCAGGTCTCCTCCCGAGAAGCTGCCGTCGAGAATCAGCGCCTCGCAGGCTCGCTGACGACGTCGCTAGACTGCCAGCTTCGAGCGTGCATCTTCGCCCTCGCCAGCGCCCTGCACCGCTTGCCCTCGGCCCTCGTCCGCACCCGGCGAATCTGCTTTGTCCGCGACCACCTTCCTGACCGCGTTTCGGGTGGCGATGTCGAACCAGACGGCTGCCAGGAGGATGAGGCCCTTGACGATCAGCTGCGCCGAGACGGTCAGATCCATGAGGCTCATGCCGTTGTCGAGCGAGGCCATGACCAGTGCCCCGACCAGCGCGCCGGGGATGGTGCCCACACCCCCGCTGATGCTTGTGCCGCCGATGAATGCCGCCGCGATGGCGTCCAGCTCCATTCCGCTGCCCGCCAGTGGGCTTGCCCCGCCCAGCCGGGCCGTGAAGACGAACGAAGCAATGGCCACCATGCCACCCATAATCACGTACAGAATGAAGATCGTCCGCTGGATGTTGATGCCCGAGAGCCGCGCCGCCTCGACGTTGCCGCCGATGGCGTAGATCTGTCGCCCGAAAACGGTATTCCGGGTCACGAAGGTGAAGAGCAAGCCCAGCGAGATGGCGATCAGTACGGCGTATGAGGCCCCCAGGTACAAGAGCACGATGGCCGAGACCAGGGCAATGGCCAGGCAGACCCCCGCCATCTGCGCGAGCTGGGTACCCAGCGATGGAACCGGGTAGCCACGCCGCAGCCGCCGCCGGCGCTGGCGGAGCTGGAAGGCGACGAAGAGCAGGGCCGCACCGACGGCCAGCAACAGAGTCGTATCGTTCTTCGCAAGTCCGGCCTGCGGAAGGTAACCTTGCCCGATCACCAGGAAGTTGCTGTTGAGCGGGGCTTGGGTCTGCCCCTGGGTCACCCAGAGCATCGCTCCCCGGAGCACGAGCTGGCTCGCCAAGGTCACGATGAATGCCGGAATTCTCCGGTAAGCGACCCAGAAGCCGTGCCAGCAACCTACCGTCAGCGCAGCCGCCAGGGCGATCCCCATGGAGGTGAGCGTCCCCATGTGCCCTCGCATCTGCAGCGCACCCACCGTCCCGCCGATGAAGGCCAGGAAGTAACCCAGCGAGAGGTCGAGCTGGCCGGCCACCAGGATGAGCACCGTGCCGGTGGTCAGGATGGCGACTGTCGCCGTCTGGACGTAGAGATTGGACAGGTTGCGGGGGGAGATGAACACCCCTCGAGTGAGAATGCTGAACACTATCCAGATCCCCACCAGGGCGATGAACATCGCATAGTTGCGAACGTTCCAGCGAGGCGCGCCGCGCACGACGACGGCGTTTGGGGTCTGCTCGGTCATGACGCCAATCCTGTCGATGTGAGGCCGATCGAGGCCGATAGGATCCGCTCCTGCGTGGCCTCGCGCCACCCCATTTCGGCACGTACCTCTCCGCCTCCCATCACCAGGATCCGGTCGCACATCCCGAGGATCTCCTGGTGCTCGGAGGAGATGAAGATGACGCAGACCCCGTCATCGACCAAGGAGTTCACGAGTTCATAGATCTCGACCTTGGCGCCAACGTCCACGCCTCGCGTCGGCTCGTCGAGGATGAGAACCCGTGGCCGGGTGAGTATCCACTTGGCGAAGCAGACCTTCTGCTGGTTGCCGCCGGAGAGGGTCGCGACACGCTGGTCCACCGAGGTACACTTGATACGGAGGGCGTCTACGCTTTCCTCAGCGATTGCCCGTTCCCGATCGTGGTCGATGATTCCCAGCCGCGAGATGCGCTTCGGACTGGAGACGACGACGTTCTCCTTCACGTCCATACCCAGCACCAGTCCCTGCTCCTTGCGGTTCTCTGACAGGTAGCTGATGCCGGCACGAATGCTCTCGTACGGTGTGGCCGAGGAGACTTCCTTTCCTTCGAGGAGCACCCGTCCCGCTGTCCGCTGGCCCCACGCCCCCACGATGTTCATGGCCATCTCGGTGCGCCCCGACCCAATGAGCCCAGCGACACCAAGAATCTCGCCGCGGTACGCCTTGAAGGTAACGTTCTTCACCACGGGGCGATCGTCTCGCTCCGGGCCGTAGACGGTCAGCCCCTCCACCTCTAGCACCGGTTCGCGTGCCGACCGGGGCTTGCGTGGGTACATCTGCGTCAGGTCACGGCCCACCATCATCGATATTAGCTCGCCTTTGCCGATCGCCTCGATTTGCCGCGTCCCCATCATCTTTCCGTCTCTGAGGACGCTCACCAGGTCAGCAATTTGATACAGCTCGTCCAGCCGGTGCGAGATGTAGATGCAGGCTACCCCTCGCTCGCGCAGCGAACGGAGAATGGCGAACAGGGTGTTACTCTCGGTCTCGGATAGCGAAGCGGTTGGCTCGTCGAGGATCAGGATGCGGGCGCGCTTGTTGAGCGCCTTCGCGATCTCCACCAGTTGTTGCTGCCCTACGCCCAGCTCCTTGATCTTGCGGCCGGGATGGACTCCCTCCATGGCAACGTCCGCGAGGGCCTTCCGGCAGACGCGGAACTCTTCGTCCCAGTCGATGATGCCGCGCCGCGAGAGCTCCTGGCCCATGAAGAGGTTCTCGCAGATGGAGAGCTCCTTCGCGTTGGCCAGTTCCTGGTGGATGATGGCAACGCCTGCGCGCTCCCCGTCGGCGATCGACCGGAACCTCTGCACGGCGCCGTCGATGAGGAAGTCTCCGGTATAGCTGCCCGCCGGGTAGCTGCCGGATAGCACTTTCATCAACGTCGACTTCCCGGCGCCGTTCTCGCCGACCAGCGCATGAATGGTGGCTGCCTGCACGGCCACCGAGACGTGGTCCAGGGCCCGGACGCCGGGGAAGTCCATGGTGATGCTCTTCATCTCGAGGATGCGATCGGCGGCCATTTCGTCACCCACCCTCGGGGAAATCGGTCGGCCCCGCAAGCCGCGGGGCCGACCGGTCGGCGTTCGTCAATCGCCGTAGATGTCCTTGTGGGTCATGTACCCAGCCTTGATGAGGACATCGAGGTTATCCTTCGTGATGGTCGTCGCCTCGCCCCAGACGACGGGAACCTCCTTCATCTTGTTGTTCACGGTCCCCTTGGTGTACTGGAGGAACGGCTGCTTCTTGGCGAGAGCCATGGCGATCTTGATGGCGGACTTGGCCAGGGACGTCTGATCTCGGAAGACGGTCATGGACTGGGTGCCCTGCACGATGCGCTTGGCGGCGTCGAGGCCGGCGTCGCCACCCGTCACCGGGATCTTCCCCGCCATTCCCTGCGCAGCCAGGGCCTGGATGGCGCCGCCCGCCAGGTTGTCATTGGGGCTGAGCACGGCCACGATGTTGTTGTTGTTGGCTGTGAGCGCGTTTTCCGTGATCTTCAGTGCGTTCTCGGGCTTCCAGTCGGCTGCGTGCTGGTCCATGACGATCTTGATGTCCCCACGATCGATCGCTGGCTGGAGCACCTTCATGGCCCCAGAATGGAAGAAGAACCAGTTGAAGTCCTCCTTCATGCCCCGCAGCACGATGTAGTTCCCCTTGGGCGCGTGCTTGAGCAGGTACTCGCCCTGGAGTTCGCCGGTGCGGATGAAGTCGTCGGAAACGTGCGCGTCCAGGTCTGCGTTGAGGATCAGCCTGACGAACCCCACCACTGGGATGTTGGCGCGCTTCGCGGCTGCCACGGCCGTCGCGCAGGCGTCAGCATCATGGGGGGCTATGATGAGGACATCGATGCCCTGCGCGATCAGGTTCTCGACCTGGCTGTTCTGCTTGGCCGGGTCGTTGTTCGCGACCTGCACGAGGACCTCGGCCCCCGCGGCCTTGCCCTCCTTGATGAGGTTGTTCTTGTCGCGGACCCAGCGCTCCACCTCTTGCGTCGGGAGGGAGATCCCGATCTTGACCGGGGCCGCGTGAGCGGTCAGCGGGGCCAGGAGGGACGCTGCAAGAAGGGCCGCTACAGCCGTGACTCTCTGCGCCATGTGCTCCTCCTCGATCGATTTGCTGCGACAGACTGCCACTGCCTCCTCGGGTTCTCGCTCGTTTGTGGAATGAACCCTCACGGGCGTCCGGCACGCCGGTAGGCCTCCTCCATGATTGCTTCCGTGGCCGTGGCCCCGAACCGGCTACAGCCGACCTCGCGGACCTTGAGAGCCATGTCGAGGTCGCGCACCCCACCCGCCGCCTTCACCTGGACCCTGGAAGAGACGGCCTTCCTCATCAGCGTCAGGTCCTCAAGAGTGGCACCCCCCTTGGCGAAGCCGGTTGAGGTCTTCACCCAGTCCGCGCCCGCCTCCTCGCAGAGCTTGCACCCCGCGCGCTTCTGGTCGTCTGTGAGGTAGCAATTCTCTAGGATCACCTTCACCATGACGCTTCTCCGGTGTGCCAGCTCGACCACCGCCCGCACATCAGCGCGCACGTAGTCGAGATCGCCACCGATGAGCCGACCGATGTGCAAGACCATGTCGAGCTCTTGCGCTCCGTCCGCGATTGCGCGCTCGGCCTCGAAGACCTTCGTGGCGGTGGTGCTGTTGCCGTGCGGGAACCCGACTACCGCCGCGACCTTCACTTGGCTGCCCTCCAGCTCCCCTCTGCAGAGCGCGACGTCAGTTGGGATGCAGCAGACAGTGGCCGTGTCGTACTTCCTCGCGATCCGGCAGCCGCGGATGACGTCCTCGCGCGTGAGCTCGGGGCGCAGCAGCGAGTGGTCGATCATCTTGGCGATGTCCTTGGGGGAGAACGTCATGCCGTTCCTCTTTCCGTTTCGCGTGGGTCCCGTGCTGGGCAAGAACCGCAGCACCGTGAAGTCATCATGATGATGAATTCATCCTGTCATCATGTCAAGTGGGATCGGCGCGCACACTTCTCCGCCCGGGGGCGGTAGGCGGCTCGGGAGGACCGCGCCAGGCCCGGTGGACCCGGACTACTCGCCCCGCCAGTGCAGAGATGCCGGGAAGGAACGTCGGCGTTACACGCCTACGCGCCGCTGGAAGTCAGCCTTGTCCGCCAGCATGGTGATCCCGAGGGTCATCCGGTCTCCCCGGGCCAGCGAGCGCGTGTACTCGATGGGGGTGCCGTTCTCCAGATAAGCGATGCGCTCGATCGCGAAGGCCGGCTGTGGTCTGCGCGGCCTGCACTCGAGGAGCTTGGCGTCCGCCGTCTGCAGGATCACGGGCTCGTAGGTCTCTTCGGCGGTGTAAGGGAAGAGCCCGTACTCCTCGGTCAGGATCCGGTAGAGCGACTGGTTCTCCAGGTCCGCCTCCACCAAGCGCGGGCACAGGTACACGGGGAGGATGGTGGTCTCGAGGAGGATGGGAGCGTCGTTTGCCTTGCGAAGGCGCCGGATTCGGGTGACCCGGCCATCGGACTCCGACAGCTTGAGACGCGCGCGGAGCTCGGCGTCGGCAACCTCGACCCGTTGATCGAGGACGGTGGAGCTGGGCTTAAGCCCCAGCTGCTCCATGTCGTGAGTGAAGCTATAGACCTTGGCGATGTCACGTCGCAGCTTCTGCGGCACTACATAGGTCCCCTTGCCCTGCTTGCGCGTCAGGAGGTGGTCCTGCACCAACCGGTTCACGGCCTCCCGGACGGTGATCCGGCTGACCTGGTACTCTTGGCAGAGCTGCTCCTCGGTGGGGATTTGCTGGTTGGCCGCGTACTCCTTACCGATGATCTTGTCCTTGATGATGGCCGCAAGCTGAACGTACTTGGGGATGCCGTCGTTCTGCCGAGTTTCGAGCAGGGCAGGGCGCGCCGGTTCGTCGCGGGCCTCTGAATCCTTCGTCTCCGCTCCGGATGGCTTCCATCGCCTCATGTCGCCCGTTCTTCGTTCCCGAATGGGTTAGGTGATCATGTCATCATTACGACTGGATTCCCGCCTCGTCAAGGCGTCCTTCCAGGCGAACTGAACGGCGCCGGCTTGTGCCCTCGGCCAGCCGCACTCCGCGCTGCTGGTACACGAAACCCTTCTACCGTACCAAGACAGGGGCAGGGTCGGTGTCCGTAACACCCCGTCTGTACGGAGGATTACTTGGAGCCCCTTGACAAACTGACCCGCCGTGCCAGCGTGCGCCATGTATCTGATTGCCGCATTGTCTGACAGCCTGACGACGATCCCGGTCGTCAGGGAGGGAGCGAGTGGGTTCACCCGAGCAGTCGGTCCTTGGTCACAAATGGTCGTCGCAAAGGTGGGTACGAGAATGAGAGCGAACTGGAAGCACGCACTGTCCGTCATCGCCGTCATGCTTTGCGCCGGGAGCCCATTCGCCGGCGCTGCGAAGGAGTACGTCATCGCCTATTCACAGGCGGAGCTGGTCAACGCCTGGCGCGTCACGAACCAGAAGGACATGGAGGCCTCGGCCAAGAAGCTGGGGGTGAAGCTCATCAGTCTGGATGCTAACCAGGACCCCGCCAAGCAGCTTGCGGACATCCAGAACATGCTGGCGCAGAAGCCGAGCGCGCTGATCCTTTCCCCGCTCGAGTCGAAAGCATTGGTGCCAGCCCTGAAGATGTGCGAGCAGGCCAATGTCCCGCTCATCGTCATCGATCGGACCATCGAGGCGCAGCCTGGGAGCGGCATCTACAAGACGGAGATCACCCAGAGCCACGTCCTTTCCGGCAAGCTGCTCGCCGAGAAGACGGTCGAGCTGCTCAAGAAGAAGAACGGTGCGCCGAAGGGCAACGTTGTGCACGTCCAGGGCATGGCCGGCGCCTCGCCCGTCATCGACGCCAACAAGGGCTGGGACGAGGTCATGGCCAAGTACCCGGACATCAAGACGGTCGCCACCGCCGACGCCGGGTTCACCACCGAGGGCGGCCTCAAGGTGATGGAGGACTTCCTGCAGCGGTTCCCCAAGGGCCAGATCGACGCCGTGCGCAGCGACTACAGCGCCATGACCATGGGTGCCCTCCAGGGCATCAAGAACGCCGGGCGCTCGGAGCTCCTCGGGTTCGTGGTGGGCGAGGGCGGTCACTACCTCGCCATCGAGGCCGTGGTGGCCGGCGACATAGCCAGGGAGACGCAGACGCCTCCGTACTTCGGCGAGCTCGCCATCTCCAGTGCGCTGAAGATCCTCGAGGGCAAGTCGGTGCAGGCGCGTCAGCAGGTTCCCATCAAGGTCTTCAACTCCGACGACAAGAACACCGCGAAGGCCTACCTCGACGGCATTCGCGCCAAGGGGCTCGAGTTCTAGACCACTCTGGCTTTCGGACGGGGCGAAGGTCGTCCGCTTCGCCCCGTCCGGATGGAGCCCGACAGTCAATGAGCGTCCCCGTGCCGCTGCTCGAGCTGCGAAACGTGAGCAAGGCGTTCTCCGGCGTGGAGGTGCTCCACGACGTCTCCTTCGACCTCCGGGCCGGGGAGGTGCATTGCGTCGTGGGCGAGAACGGCGCTGGGAAATCCACTCTCATCAAGATCATCTCCGGTGCCTACAGCGCCGACTCCGGGCGCATCGCCTACTTCGGCCGGGATGTGCACCACGCCGACCCGCGCTGGGCGCGGGGGCACGGAATCAGCACCATCTACCAGGAGATCGATCTCGTTCCAGCGCTGAACGTCGCCGAGAACATCTGCCTGGGAAACGAGCCGCGCACCAGGGGCGGGAACGTCGACCGTGCTGCGATGCGGCGTCTGGCCGAACGCCTCCTCGACGAGATCGGGGTCTCCCTCGACCTCGATGCTTCGGCCGGCTCGCTCACCGTCGCCCACCAGCAGATGGTAGCCATCGCCCGGACCTTGTCAGTGAACAGCCGGGTGCTTCTCCTGGACGAGCCCACCGCCGTGTTCACAGGCACGGAGGTCGAGGCCCTATTCCGCATCGTGCGGCGGCTCAAGGACCAGGGGCTCGGGATCATCTACATCTCGCATCACCTGGAGGAGATCTTCCAGATTGGGGATCGCATCACGGTGATGCGCGACGGTCGTGTGACCCGGACCGGGCCGGTGCAGGAATTCGACAGGACCAGCCTGGTGCGGGCCATGGTCGGACGGGACATCGACTTCAGCCGCCAAAGCCAGGCCGCCACGCCCGGCGAGGAATTGCTCCGGGTGGAAGGGCTCACCCGGCGAGGAGTGTTCCGGGACATCAGCTTCAGCCTGAGACGTGGGGAAGTGGTGGGCGTGGCCGGACTGGTGGGCTCCGGCCGCACCGAGGTCGCCCGCGCCATCTTCGGCGTGGACCGCTTCGATTCCGGGGTCCTCCTCGTCAGGGGAGTCGAGCAGCGGTTCCGGTCGCCGCGCCACGCCCTATCCCGCGGCCTGGGCATGCTGCCCGAGAACCGCAAGGAGGAGGGGCTGGTCCAATCCCGGCCGGTCCTCGAGAACGCGGCCTACAGTTCGGTGCAGCTCCAGTCGCGTCTCGGGTTCGTGCCTTGGGCTCGAATCCGACGCACCGTCCGTCAGGTCATCGAGGATGTCGGGGTGCGCTGCGCGAGCACCAATCTCAACGTGCGCTCACTGAGCGGCGGGAACCAGCAGAAAGTGGTCATCGTCAAGTGGTTGGCGGCGCGGAGCGACATCCTCGTCCTCGACGAGCCCACCCGCGGCGTGGACGTCGGTGCCCGGGAGGAGATCTACGCCCTCATGAGGAAGTTCAAGGCCGACGGCAAGGCCATCCTGATGATCTCCTCGGACCTCCCGGAGCTCCTCACCCAGGCGGACCGGATCTTGGTCATGGCCAAGGGCAGGATCGTCGGGGAGATGCCCCGGGACGAGGCATCGGAGGAGGCCGTCCTCGGTCTGGCGCTGGAGACGAGGAGGGAGGGACACCGTGCCCAGTGATCGTCGATGGCGATCGGTCCTGGCCGGTCTCAACGACTATAGCGCGGCCCTGGTGCTGATCTGCCTCCTGGGGTACGGGGCGCTGCGGGTCCCGAACTTCCTCTCGGAGATGAACCTCTCCGCCATCCTCTACCAGTACTCCATCATCGGTCTCCTCGCCCTGGGGCAACTCCTCGTCGTCCTCACTGCGGGAATCGATCTCTCGCAGGGAGCCCTCCTGGCATTGACCTCCATCACCACCGCCCTGGTCATGGTGAAACACGGACCGGTTCTGGGAACCCTGGCCGGCCTCACGCTCCCGACCTGCGTCGGCGTCATGAGCGGCCTGCTGGTCTCGCGCCTTCGCATGCCTTCCTTCCTGGTCACGCTGGGCACAATGGGGGTGGCGCGGGGGATGGCCATGCAGATCGCCAATGCCCGGCCGGTACCCATCCACCACGAAGCCTTCATCGCCTTCGGCTCGGGGACCTTCCTCCACATCCCTATCTCGGCTTTCGTCTGGGTGGTGGCTTGCGTGGCAGTGCATTTCTTCCTCACCCGCCGTGCCTTCGGCCGCCATGTCTACGCGGTAGGGTCGAGCGAGGAGAGCAGCCGGCTCAGCGGGGTGAAGGTCGCGGCCGTCAAACTCACCGTCTACGTACTCTCCGCCTTCCTGTGCGCCGTGGGAGGCGTGATCTGGACCTCGCGCCTGGGGTCGGGTTCGCCCGTCGGCGGCCAGAACTACGAGTTGGAGAGCATCGCCGCCGTGGTGGTCGGTGGCGCCAGCCTCTTCGGTGGCAAGGGACGCGTCGACGGCGTCTTTGCTGGGGTGCTGATCTTCGGGGTCATCAACAGCGTCCTGAACCTCTCGGGAATCTCGCCCTTCTGGCAGGGGATGATCAAGGGGGCGGTAGTGTTGCTGGCGGTGGCGCTGACGCAGATCCGAGCCCGCGCCGAGGCCCAGGCAACCGTGGGGATGGCCGATGCGTGAGCTGGCTCTCTATCGGGAATGGCGGCAGCGACGCACCGCCGATACCCAAAGGATCTTCACCACTCTCCTCGTCATGGTCGCGCTCATGGCGCTGGCCGCCGTCCTGTCGCGCGGGGTGTTCCTGAAACCCCAGAACCTTCTCAACCTGATCTTCCAGAACGCGATCCTGGGGGTGGTGTCGTTCGGGCAGTTGCTCGTGATCCTGAGCGCTGGCATCGACCTCAGTGTCGGATCGGTGGTCGGCCTCAGCACCGTCCTGCTCATGATCTTCCAGTTCCTGGGACTGCCGGCGGCCCTCCTCCTCACCGTCAGCATCCCGGCACTCATCGGGGCGGTGAACGGCTACTTCGTGGCCCGCCGCCGCCTGCCCGCCTTCGTCGTGACCCTGGCGATGATGCTCTTCGTTTACTCGCTGGCGCAGGTGATCAGCGGCGGCGCAGGAATCTACTCAGGCCTGAACGGTGCCCCCCTTTCCCCGCTCCTCGTGTCCTTCAACAGGAAGGGGGTGCTGGGCGTCCCCCTGCCGGCGATCGTGTGGCTGGTGGTGCTGGCCGGCGTAGCGCTCTTCGTCCGGCTCAGGCTGGGCCATTTTCTCTTCGCCGTCGGCGGCAACGAGCGTGCCGCGTTCCTCTCCGGCGTTCCCGTGACCCTGGTGCGCTTCCTTGCCTACGTGCTCGCCGCGGTGCTGGCTAGCATCGGAGGGGTCCTGGCCGTGGCCAGAGTCGGAGAGGGTCACCCGGCAGCAGGGCAGACCTACCTCCTGGATTCCATCGCCGCGGTGACCATCGGTGGGGCGAGCCTGAGCGGCGGCGAGGGCACCATCATCGGCACGCTCATGGGAGTCCTCATGCTCGGGACGCTCAATAACATCATGAACCTCCTGAACGTGTCCCCGATGATGCAACCAGCGGTGAAAGGGACCGTCATCCTGGTCGCCGTCTACCTCAACAGCCGACGCGAGCGCGGATGAAGGACGGAGGCATGGCCATGGGCACTCGACCTCGCATGATCCTGGCTACGCTCAGCGAAACGCGCCAGGACTACCGGTCTCAGAGGGAGCCTTTGGCCATCGCTGAACGGGCTGCGCTTGGCTGGCTTCGCGGGTCGGTCGATGTGACCGAGTCGGAGATCATCACCTCCCCTGCGCAGATCCAGCGTCTGGTGGCGGCGGTCGGGAATGCCGTTCACCATGTGCTGGCGGTCCACATCCCGGTCTGGACCGAGCCCATTCTCACAGTTCGGCTGGCACAGAGTTTTCCGCTACCCTTGGTGCTGCTGGGCAACTCTCGCCCGGACACCTCCAGCATGGTCGGCATGCTGGGCGCAGGCGGCGCGCTCGATCAAATCGGGCGGCCGCACCTGCGCGTTTTCGACCACTCCCTCGAGGAAACGCGGCGCCAGGTCATCGCGCTCGGGCGGGCCGCCCATACCTTGCGAACCCTCCGCGGGCAGACTCTCGGCCTCTTCGGCGGCCGCTCCCTCGGGATGCTCACCGCAACGGTGGACCCGGCGGAGTGGCAGTCGCTCTTCGGCGTCGACATCGAGCCGAACGAGCAAGCGGAGATCGTCGAGCTCGCGAAGCGACTGCCGGACGAGGAGGTGGCCCGCCACCTCCGGTGGATGACCGCGCACCTGGGCAGCGTCCGCTTCGGAGGTGCCTTCACACAGGAGGGCCTTGAGCGCCAGGTCCGCAGCTACCTCGCCGTACGGCGCCTGGCCCAGCAGAAAGGATACGACTTCATCGGGGTCAAGTGCCAGCCCGAGCTGAGCGACGGTTACGCCAGCCAGTGCGTGGCGCATATGCTGTGCAACGGCAACCTCGACGCCGACGGCCACCAGGAGGTGCTAGTCCACGCCTGTGAGGCGGACGCTGACGGCGCGCTGACCATGCAGATCCTTCACCTGCTCTCCGCCGGCGGCATCGTCGCGCTGCTGGACGTACGCTGGCTGGACCGAGAGCGTGGGGTCTGGACACTGGCAAACTGCGGGGCCATGCCGGCCGCCTTTGCCCCGGGATCCGAGAACGCCACCAGCCTGGCAGGCGTAAG